>Ga0123356_10000059_pt1 | contig 117133 bp, 106 predicted proteins | sample TergutEmb28metaG_2_FD_92546 | JGI IMG/M metagenome (GOLD analysis project Ga0123356, IMG submission 92546) | Embiratermes neotenicus P3 segment gut microbial communities from Petit-Saut dam, French Guiana - Emb289 P3 | ecosystem: Host-associated > Arthropoda: Insects > Digestive system > Gut ...
AAATGTTTTATCAACAGTAACAATTTGCGAAAAGTTGACTACCGAAGTTCTGTCCAGCTTTGACACACCCTTTTCAAGACGGAAATTTCCCGGCGCATTTTCCAGATCAATATTTGATGTAATAGCGGCGCACATAACCGTACTAATGGAACTGCGGTTCATTTCGTCGCTTTGCAAAACTAATACAGGACGGGCTTTTGCTGGTTCCGAGCCTCTCTCTTTCGGAAGGTCTGCCCACCAGATTTCACCTTTGAGCATTACCACTCAACCTTTGCAAGAACATCTAATTGTGATTGAAGAATATCTTCATCAAGTTTTGAATTTATTCCTGCATATACATCATCTGTGGGGGCTTGTACCGGCTCACGAACCTCAACATAACGCAGATCACGAAGCAGTCCAAGCAATAAAGCGGTCTTTTTTTCATCATGAATATTTAATACAACAGTTTGCATATCTTAAAGGTAATGTAACCAAAACATATTGTCAACGTATACGCACAAGTACATTCTAGACAGGCTTGGGCTACACCGCAAGGGTAAACACCACTATCAACGGTGAACTCAAAGATTATCCAGCGTGGAATTTCATCGGCATTGAGGGCAGAGGTTATCCAAGGCTAAGAACCGCAGATGGAAGATTGATGGGGGGACAGTGAGCAGTGAGCAATTGACAATGAGCAATAAGAATTTTAACAGCGACAGCAAGTTTTTCCCCAACCAATTCATTAATGATCTGGGCAGGGGGTTTGTGTTCGTCTATTGCTTTTTTAATAATATAATTGACTGCTTGGTTTTCCAGTCCCCAAGCGCGCATTTCACGCTGGCTAAGCCAATCGCTTCCGTTTGGACCAAAAGTCAATTTTTCTGTATTATTAATAAAAAACTCATTAAAAGTTCTAGCTTCTTCTTCCGTCATTCTGGGCATTTTGTCCTCCTAAAGACCAGCCGTTTTTTTAGTACTTTCACGCAATTTCATAGGAGACGCTCTGGTAGCAGCTACCGGTTTTTCGTAGTGTTGTTACACGTCATGCCTACGCCACATATAGCGTAGCGGGGATAACAGCAGCATCTGCCACTTTTTCAACAACTCCGCAAACCCTAAACCCTACTCCCTAACCCCCACTCCCTAACCCCCAAACCCTAACCCCCACTCCTCGCGCGAGAGAATTAACTAAGGAACAACAATCTCGCTTGCTGCGCTGCCATCCCTTGCGTAAATCCGTCTTGGGTTATGAGGATCAACAAAACGCTGTCCGCGGTTGAAAAACACATATTGATATGTGCCCGGAGGCAGCGGAATAGTAATGTTATAAACGCCTGCAGGCCCCTCTTTTAATTCATACATGAAGGGATCCCAGCCGTTAAAGTTTCCGGCTATCGTAACAATTTCCCCGGGAGGGCCTCTGAACAAAAAATGCAAACCATCGGGCAGGCCGTTCAGGGGATTCGGTCTTGTTTGCCTTAGGGGCATTCGTAAAACCGACAAATTCAGCCCGGAAACAGGGCACATGCGCGTATTTTCATTGAACGGGTCAACAGTCCACAAACCGTTTATAACAAGCCTGTATTCCAGTTCCCTTAAATGCGCAGGAATCTTGTGTACATGGAATTGTATACCGGAATCTTTGAAAGGCTCAGGGGTTTTCTGGCCCGGAGCAATGGGCGCAAATAATCGATCCTGGGAGACAAGAAGCTGCCTGAACCAGTGAACATTCCCAAAACCCTCATATGCAAAAGCCACCCCAACCCTTCGCAGGTTTGAATCGGCTGTAAAAATTATGTAATCTCCGTGTACCACAGGCAGGCCCGGCCCTGAAATAGACAGCAGGCGGTCCAGCAGCTCGGAAGACTCCCACTCATATGCCTGGGCAATTGCGGGTGAAAATAAGGCAATTATTATCAAAAAGACAAAGTTATAAATCGTTTTCATACATTCTTTACAATTATCGGTCGATATATAATTATCTTAATATGCTATTATTATTGTAGAGCGGCTGGCGCTTAAAACGGAGTTTTATGCCATCGTTGAATGAGCTGGGTCAATTTAAGTCCTCCTTTAATAACATCGCAAACGAAAAGAAAGATCTTGAATCTCTGAGTCTGCCGTTTGATGATCTTGCGCTGCCGGCAAAAGAAGCGCCTCCCTTTAACTACGAAGGGAGCGATACGGCAAATACGGCGGCGGCTGATACAGGCGGCGCAGATTTTGATTTTGGAGCTTTTGTCAGCGATCTGTCAGGTGACGATCCGCCTCTAATGGAAACGCCGTCCGGCGGCGCCCTGTCTGCGCTGGATGATTTTTTAAATGACCTGAATACGCCATCCCCTGATGATCCTTTTACAGAAGAGCCCCAGGCGGATATGGATGCTGATCCCCTTGCAGAGAGCTATTTTCCGCCGGAAGATCTTCTGGCAGGTTTTTCCGATCTCCAATCAGACCCGGGTGATGAAGATTCATCATTTGATATAGCTGACGATTTTAATCAACAGGCTGATGAGAATACCGGTGACGACTGGATGAACAGTATGAGCGCCGGTGATACAGAAAGCTCACCTGATTTGGAAGACACCTTTGATTTTTCATCCATGAATACGGAGGATGATTTCCAGGAAGCTGACTCTCAGGATGAAGATGACGAAGATGAAATGGGAATAGATATGGGCGGGGAAAGCCGCACCGGTGATTTCAGCTTTAGTGAACAGAGTGTAGATTCCGGCAGTGAAAGCGGCGCTGCAGATTTCGATAACGATGATTTTGGATCGATAGATCTTGGCGGCGAAAGCCAAAGCGCTGAACCTGATGATTTTGGGTTTGGCTCAGACTCATCATTGGCAGGCGGCGATTTACCGGTTGATGATTTTAATTTTGACAGCGGGCAAACTCAGGAAACCGGAGCCTTGCCGGATTTTGATACCGGCATCGATCTTGGAGGCGAATCGCAGGAAAGCAATGACTTCTCTTTAGATGATTTTTCCGGCGGTGACAGTACAGCCCCCGATTCAGGGTTTGATGATTTTCCTCTTGATGCGGATTTTTCCGGCCAGGATGCAGGATCCGATGCGGCAGGTTCCACTCTCGATCTCGGGGATTTTGGTTCTGACTTTTCATCTGACTCCATCGATTTGGAAAATGAAGATATAACATCATCTGACAATATGGATTTCGGCAGTGAGAGTTCTTCCAGCGATGTTTTCGGCAGCGATGATTTTTCTCTGTCAGGGCTTGATGATATATTAAACAAGTCCAAAACAATTTCAATACCGACAATTGAACCAAAAAAACGTTTATTCGGCAGAAAAAAAGCAAAGACAGAAGAAGAGCATGATGTTCCGGAAGATATCGAAGAGATCTCTTTAAGCGAAGAGGATGTTGAAAATTTATTAAGAACTCTTGCTTCCTATCCGCTCAACTTAAGAATAGCCTGCGAAGAATTAATCGCCGAACAGGTGATACTTCCGCAGCAGTTGTCAAAATTAATCCGTCTGCTTATAAACGGCGCTCATGTAAAAGAAACCGCAGCCCATGTAGAGCTAATCACCGGCAAACCTATTATCATTCCAAAAAGTTTTGAGAAAAGTACAGGCGCTGCATTTGAAGCGGAACAGTCAAGCTTTGCATATATCTTTGTTCATAATTTCCTGCCTGTATTAAGGCTGTTTGCAATCATTGCAGCCCTGCTGGCTTCCGTTATTTTTCTTGGCTACAATTTTATCTATATACCTGTTTCCGCTGAATCGCTTTATAAACGCGGGTATTCCCGGATTCCGGAAGGTGAGTATCAGAGAGCTAATGAATTATTTCATCAGGCTTTCTCCATGCACCGTAAGAAAAAATGGTTTTATTCATATGCCGAGGCCTTCAGGGATCAAAGGCGGTATATGCTGGCGGAAGGGAAGTATGATGAGCTTTTAAGATTCTATCCGCGTGATAAAAAAGGCGTTTTGGATTATGCCAATCTTAATACTTTTTACCTTATGAATTATGAAAAGGCAAACAGACTGCTCCAGCGCGAGCTTCTGGATTTCACGCCTAATGACAGGGAAGGCCTGCTTGCCGCAGGAGACAACTTCCTTATCTGGGCGGACTCAAACCCTGCAAGATTCTTTGACAGGTATGAGGATGCGCGTTTTTCATACGCAAGGCTTTTGGAATTATACGGATGGCAGGCGCCTGTTGTAGAAAGGATGATGAAATACTTTATCCGGGTGGACGACTTGCGCGAAGTCCTTCAGATAAGAATATGGTTTGAAAGCAGTAACAGACGCAGGCTTTCTGCCGATTCGCTTGCGGAACTCGGCGGATATCTTTTGGACAAGCAGATTGAAAGACGGAATGCAGCTCCCGGCGTTGTGCCGGATCCCTATGTTGAAAACATAGAAAGCGTAAGGAACATGCTGCTGGAAGCTGTAAGCCTTGATCTTTATCTGCCTGAACCGCATTATCATCTTGCGCGTTATCACCATAATCTTGGCAACAATTATGAAGAAAGACTGACGCTTGAAAATGCAATCCGCGCTTTTGACCTTGCAAGGCAGGAAACTGTCCGCAGGCGCATTTACAGAGTAGACTCCCATTACCGGTACGCAAACCTTCTTATCAATAACAGGGAATTCTTCCCTGCCGAAGAGCAGGCAATAAGGGGCATTGAACTGTTTGAAGATTTCCTTAACAGGAATCTGATACCGGCATCTCCCCAGCTTGGACAGTTATATTCAATTCGCGGCGATTTGGAATATTTCGTAAAAATGGGCAATATGCAGGCAGCCCTGTCACATTACCATACCGCCGAAAGATACGGCTATTCGCCGCCGGAAGTTCAATACCGCATCGGGGCTGCATATTACCATACAGAAGACTGGAGAAACGCCCTTGAGTACCTGTTTAAGGCTTCTGCGGAACTGCCTTTGAACAGGAGAATGCTTTTTGCTCTTGGAAATGCCGCATTCCAGCGCGGCGATTATTTTGCGGCTGAAGGGTATTATAACCGTCTGCTCGATGTTCTGGAGCAGCAGCGGGTCAGGCTGCCTGTGCTTCTGCCCAACGACAATGTACAATTCCTTGAAACAGGCGAACGTCTTATGATGGCTCGCAATAATGCCGGGGTTGTAAGTGAGGCTTTGGCAGAGCAGACGGGGAACAGCGAACACCGCTCAAAGGCAATGGTCATGTTTGTTGAGTCTGCGCGCGCCTGGGATGCAATTACCCGTAATCCGCAGACAATGACAAGAATGCGCCTTACTGACAGTCCGGGCGCTCCGTCCATCAATCTTGGCTACTTAAATGCAAACAATGCCCTGCGTTCAAACAGCAATTACCGCCCGCAGATATTTGTCCGTATCGACAGGGATGTCCTTGAGCCCTCCAAATGGGAAGAACTGACAGCATTCTGACGGTTTTATTCCAAAAACCTGTAAACCGGAAATAATCAATAATATAAGTTTTTGTTGACGATTTGGCTATGCCGTGTTAGAATTAACTTTACCAGTTTGGTAAACTCCTAATATCAATTCTTTTGGATAAAGCTATGCAGTTTTTTGATACTCATGCCCATTTGGGGCTTATTGTTGAAGACCCCATTGAGCAGCTTATTGTCATACAGGAAGCCCGTCAGGCTTCTGTAAGCCGGATAGTTTCAATCTGCAACAGTCTTCATGACTTTGGGCAGGTTTATGAAAATTTAAGATCTGCTACAAATGTTTATCATGCTGTCGGCGTAAGCCCGTCCGAGGTGCAAAACCCGGGCAAGGACTGGCTGCAGCATATCGAGCAGAGCATCCAATACCCAAGGGTTGTTGCAATCGGCGAGATCGGCCTTGATTATTACCGGAAATTCGGAGACAAGAAATCCCAGATTGAACTTTTTATTACCCAGCTGGATCTTGCTTCAAAATTCAACCTGCCTGTTATTATACACAACCGCGATGCGGGACATGATGTGCTTGATATACTCCGCGATCGTCTGCCTCCCAGGGGCGGCGTGTTCCACTGTTATTCGGAAGACGGCGCGTATGCCGAAAAAGCGCTGGATTTAAATCTTTATTTTTCGTTTGCCGGAAATCTTACATACAAGAACGCAAAAAATCTCCATGAGGCAATAGCTGTCCTGCCTGTAGATCGCATATTGATAGAATCGGAAAGTCCTTTCATGGTTCCTGCGGATTACCGCGGCAAAAGGAATATGCCAAAGTACCTTCCCATAACTGCCCGCTACATGGCCGAGATGCTGGAAATGGACGAAGAGGCTCTTGCCGCGCAGCTTTGGGAAAACTCCTGTAAATTTTTTGGTCTTCCGAATGAGTGATGTCTCTGTACCGTCCTGTTAAAATTGGTTCTCTTGAAGTACCTGGTAATCTCTTTTTGGCGCCGGTAGCAGGCTATACTGACCGCGCCTTTCGTTCTATCTGCGCCGGATTGGGCGCAAGCTTTTCATTTACAGAACTTGTCTCTGCAGAAGCGCTGTACCGTCACATTGGCAGGTACGGGCTTGCGCCTGATACGCAGTCCAATGCCTCTTCTGTCAATCTGATTCGCCGCGGAGAAAATGAAAAACTGTATGCGATTCAATTATTCGGCGGAGAAAGCGAATCTATTTACAAGGCAGCTTCGCTCCTTGCGCCGATGCAGCCTGATGCGCTTGATATAAACTCCGGCTGCCCTGTGCCCAAGGTTGTAAAAAACGGCGCAGGTTCAGCTCTTATGAAAAATCCTGCGAACCTTGGACGTATAATAGAAGCTGCTGTCCGCGCTTCCCGCGAAAGCCTGGGCGGCATTCCCGTAACTGTTAAAATACGTTCAGGCTGGGACAGCTCTTCCATTAACTACGCCGAGTGCGCGCGCATTGCAGTTGAAGCGGGCGCGGCAATGGTTACTCTGCATCCCCGCACCCGGGCGCAGAATTACAGCGGAAGGAGCGACTGGTCTTGTCTTGCGGATTTGGTTACGCGCTTGCAGGTTCCTGTAACAGGATCCGGCGATTTATATACGCCGGAAGATGCCTTGCAAATGTTAAAAGAAACAGGATGCGCCGCCGTCATGTTTGCAAGAGGTTCGATGGGTAATCCCTTTATTTTTCCGGCAGCGCGCTCGCTTCTGGAAACAGGCAGCTGGGAACCGGCGCCGTTTTCTGCGCGTATAGCTGCCGCTATGCAGCACCTGGAAATGCTTGCCGCAGACATTGGCGAGCGCACTGCCTGCCTTGAAATGCGCAAACAGTTCTGCGCTTACACAAAGGGATTAAAAGGAGGCGCTGCGCTGCGGGAGAAGGCAGTCCGCGCCGAAACAATCGGGGAATACCGGCAGATAACATCGGAGTGTTGACCTGTCTTTGTTCTATCTTTATTCTTAGCATATGAATCAAAATATTATTAGAAGACCGTTTAAATATACGCACTTCAATGCTGTGTATTGGCTTATAGGCATAAATTTGGTTATTTTTGCAGCTGCGAATTTTTTGGGACAGCGTACAGGAATGTTGATGAATATATACCTGTCAATGATACCGGTTATTATTATAGAAGAAAAATGGGTTTGGACATTTGTTACCTATATGTTTATGCATGGCAATTTTCAGCACATTTTTTTTAATATGCTTGGGCTTTTTATATTCGGGATCCATGTAGAAAGACAGATGGGCAGCAAAGAATTTCTTCTATTCTATTTTGTTACCGGAACGCTGGCAGGATTTTTTTCCTTTTTGGTTTATTATTTTACAGGCAATCTAATTGTATCGCTTGTAGGCGCTTCCGGGGCAATCTATGCCGTTCAGCTTGCCTATGCTGTTTTATTTCCAAGCGCTGTCATTTATATTTGGGGCATAATTCCCCTGCGCGCACCTGTAATGGTGCTTGGGTTTACATTGCTGTCTTTATTTTTTATTTTTACCGGAAGGGGAGGCAATGTGGCTCATCTAACTCACCTTGCGGGTTTTGGTTTTGCATGGATTTATTTTGTAGTCCGGTTCGGCGTAAGTCCGCTGCGGCGGCTGACAGGACGATAAGAACAAGGATGTTTATGAAAAAAATAGGTATACTTTTCGGCGGCAAATCGGCCGAACATGAAATTTCTTTGTTATCTGCAAGAAATATTTATGATGCTATCGACAGAACAAAATTTGAACCTGTTCTTATAGGGATTGATAAAAAAGGCCGCTGGCTCCTTAATGACGCAAAAGAGTTTCTGCTGAATGCCGACAATCCGGCTCTGGTAAGCCTAAATACAAACGGCAATCCTGTTACTCTGCGCCCCGAGAGCCGGGGAATGCTTTCCGCAGAGAATGCCGGGAATATCCGCCTTGATGCAGTATTTCCAATTCTGCACGGCCCCTTCGGCGAAGACGGCACAATACAGGGCTTTCTTAAACTGGCGGAGATTCCCTTTGTCGGGCCGGGCGTGCTTGGCTCCGCAATCGGCATGGACAAAGATGTCATGAAAAGGCTTCTGCGGGATGCGGGAATACCAATAGGAAAATTTATTACATTAAATAGTTATGAAAAAGAGCCTTCTTTTGCAGAAGCGCAGGCAGCGCTTGGTTCCGGTAAAATTTTTATAAAGCCGGCCAACATGGGCTCGTCTGTGGGAATCAGTAAGGTCCGCAGCGAAGATGAATATATATCTGCGCTTAAGGAAGCTTTCTTGTATGATACAAAAATCATCATGGAAGAATACATCCCCGGAAGAGAGATTGAATGCGCAGTGCTGGGTAACGAAGAGCCTGCGGCTTCTGTACCCGGTGAAATTATTTCCGCTCATGATTTTTATTCATATAAGGCCAAGTACCTTGATGAAAAAGGCGCGGCGCTTGAAGTCCCCGCAAAACTTGATGAAGAAACAATAAAGCGCGTTCAGGAACTTGCGGTAAAAGTTTTTAAGACGCTCTGCTGCGAAGGGCTTTCCCGCGTGGATTTTTTCCTGAAAGAAAACGGCGAAATAATAGTAAATGAAATTAACACCATGCCCGGTTTTACAAGGATAAGCATGTATCCGAAAATGTGGGAAGCAAGCGGCATTTCGTACACTGAATTAATCACCCGCCTGATAGAAATGGCAATTAAGCGTTTTGAAAAAGAGCAAAAAATAAAGACAAGTGTAAGCTAGTGTCCTTTCTTGTTCGGTTACTAATATGGCAATAAGCGTTAATTTTTTATTGCATAAAGAATTAACTTAACATATGATTGTGTTATCTGAATATTACAGGATGCCAGGGTAGGTTTTTATGAGTAAGGAAAAAATTGTTGCAATAACATTATGCGGAAATAAGAAGTCGCTTGACAGATTTTCCATAAAGGTATTTGTCAATGACGAATCTGATAATGACGCTATTGAAAAGGCGGATGATTACTGCAGCGCGGTAAATAATCTTGAGCTTAAAGGCGATACATGGGCCTTTGCCCGGATAGTGCAGGAAGACAGGAGCTATTCAATTCGGGATCTTATACCTTTCAGATTTGATAACTTCTTCGATTTGGATGACAGATCAATTCAGAGAGTATTAAGAGAAGTTGACAGTACGGTGCTTGCAAAGGCTTTAAAAGATGTCTGTGAAACTTCAAGGGAAAAAATATTTAAAAATGTTTCAAAAAGAGCGGCAGCCATGATAAGAGAAGATATGGACTATATGGGCCCAGTTCGGAAAAGCGATGTCATAGATGCGCAGGAAAAAATAATAGATATTATCCGTTATTTGTCAGATACCGGAGATATAGTAATATCGTTTGATAACAGCGAGGTTGTGCTGTAAGGCTAATCAGCAGAATTAATTATGACAATTACCAGTTCCGGCGGGTTAAAAATCCTGGGAAGAAAAGGAGAGACAGAAAGTCCCCTGCTTATTATATGCGTCAGATTTCCGTGCGTATAAATTCCGCCGCCGTATTTTGGAAAAACCCCCTGATGAGGCACGTATAAACCGTTTAAAATATTGGGAATTATAATCTGGCCTCCATGCGTATGGCCTGATAAAACCAGATCAAATGAATATTGCCTGTATGTTTCGATCAATTCCGGACGATGAGCGATTAATATTTTGTATAATGGAATTTCATCCAGTTCCCTGAATGCCGTTTCCATAGCTTCATTTTGATTATAGCCGGGCACTTCAAATTTTTTCCTGTATGGGTCCTCTATGCCGGCTAAAATTATTTCATTGTCTTTTATAATAATTTTTTCGTAGGTATCCTGGAGTATAATTACGCCAAAAGATAAAAGCTCCCTGCGTATTCCGGCAATATCCCGGCTCATGTATTCATGATTGCCCGTAACATAATAAATAGGAGCGGTACCGGAAATACCGGATAAAAGAAGCCTGGTTCCTTTCATGGGAACAACATCATCAAAAATATCGCCCGCAAGAACTATTAAATCGGGGTTTATATCTTTTATCATGCCGGTAAGGATGCTCTGCTCCTTTCCGTGTATGGTGCTGTGCAAGTCTGCGATTAGGGCTATTTTTATACTGCTTTGCTCCGGCAAGAGAGGCGTTTCAAGCTTGTAAATTTGTGAGGTTATTGTACTGCACGAAACAAATAAAAAAATGAATGCGCTTGTAAATAATATACAAGGCTTCACGGGCGGAGACCCGGCAAATCATACTCTGCCGGAATTTTTATTGGCATCCCCTTTGAATCAACAAACACCCATGTAACTTTTGCGTCTATTATTAAATCTTCTCCGCGCCAAATCTGCTGAGAGATGGTTCCGCTGACAGCGCCTTTCTTTACAGGCCTTGATTTTATGACCAGTGTATCGTCTGTAAAAGCCGGCTTTTTATAATCAATCTCTATACGGGAAATGTATGTCCCGTAACCGGAAGCGATTGCCTTTACATAATCAAAGCCGACATCCTTTAAAAATTCATACCGGGCATACTCCAGGTAGTTTAAATAATTCGCATTATTCACATGGTTATAGCTGTCACATTCATAAGTTCTTACTATTAATGAGCATTGAGTTTCCATAAAGATTAATTTATCAGATTCTTGGAATTATTAAAAGTCTTGCACTGGAAAGTATTTATTACTTTTTAAGATATGCTTTCACGGCTTTAACTGTGGAGGAGAAGGCAAAATCAGAGTAATCTATCTCTTCCGGTTTTAAAAAACGGACGGCGGAGATTTCGGCTTCTTCAAGGCGCAGATCTTCCTCTTTTAGTCCGGGAGCGCAGACCGAGAAGTACATATCGCAGGTGTTGTAATCAATGCCTTTATAATTGTAGACATTGGAAAATGAGGCAAACAGTTTTGGAGTTTCCTGAGGCAGCCAGCCGGTTTCTTCCTGCAATTCCCTAAGAAGGCCTTCAACTACGCCTTCGCCGGCGTCAACAAATCCCCCGGGAAGATCGAGCTTTCCCTTGCCCGGCTCCTTGCCGCGGACAAGAAAAACGAATTTTTCGCCGTCAGATTCCGGAACAACTATTAAACAGCCTGTGGCGGCGGCTGTATTGTGGTAATAAACAAGACCGCAGTCAGGACAGTTAAAAACCCTGCTTTCTTTAAAAGTGATTTTTTTTGATGCGCATTGCGGACAATATTTAAACATAATTTAATATATCAGATTACTTGACTATTTTGCAATTTCCTTGCATCTTGGTCATATGTATCGAGGCCATACATCTGCAAATTTCATAATGCCCGGTGATTACAGAAAAGCGTCTGAGCGTCTGTTTCCCAAAGACGGGTTTTTGAAAAGCCAGAAACCTGACCTTAAGGCCGCAGGTGAATTTGCAAAGGCGCTCGGAATTGGCATTGAATATCAGCGCTTGCTTGCGCTTGATAAAAACTCAAAGGAACTGCGGACATTTCTGGATCAATTTCAGACTAACCTCGATCTGTTAATAAAAAAAACATGGGTAGAAAAATCCGACGAGAACCATAAGGGCAAGCTGCAGGATGATATTCCTTCATTCATGACAACGATAGAACAGGCCGATTATTTCAAGGCCATCGAGGGTTTCAGCGTAATACTTGACGGGCTTGCATATTTATTTTTCGGCACTCAAAGCGAAAAAGAGGACTTTACCGAATATACCTTCCGTATAGATGCGCAGATGGGGCTTTTTTGGTGGTATGGCGGCAGGCTTCCTTTGCTGAAAAATATAAGTGATAAAAAAATTGACCAAAACGATAAAATATTATGGGCAATTCTGCTCCTTGGTCTTTGTTATCTGACGAATTTTTAAAGGAGCGAATATGTCCAATAGCAGCGCCGCGAAACCGGGTTCTGCAGATGAAGCGCGGAATTTGCAGAGTACGGATTTTATAACCGATTTTATAAAAGAAGATTTGGACCAGGGACGCTTCAGTTATGTGCGTACTCGCTTTCCGCCCGAACCCAATGGCTGGCTTCACATCGGCCACTGTAAGGCTTTCTGCATTGATTTTAACATGGCTGAACGTTTCGGCGGCAAGTGCAATCTGCGCTTTGACGATACAAATCCTGAAAAAGAAGACATCTCGTATGTAGAAGCAATTAAACGCGATATAAAATGGATGGGGTACGATTGGGAAGATCGCGAATACTATGCATCGGATTATTACGAGTTTTTATATGAGCATGCAGTCAAGATAATCAAAAAAGGAAACGCTTATGTTGATGATCTGACTGAATCTGAAATAAGGGAGTACAGAGGAACGGCAGTTGCCGATAAAAATAACATTACGATAACGCCGCCAGGTAAGAACAGTCCTTACAGGGATCGCTCTATCGAAGAAAATCTTGAGCTGTTTGCAAAAATGCGCGCAGGCGGGTACCCTGACGGAGCAAAAACGCTGCGGGCAAAAATCGACATGACTCATCCGAATCTTGTAATGCGCGATCCTGTCATGTACCGTATCCGGCGCGAACATCATTACCGCACAGGCGATTCATGGTGTATATATCCAATGTATGATTTTCAGCATCCGCTTTCCGACGCCAAAGAAGGAATAACCCACTCTCTTTGTTCTCTGGAATACGAAATACACCGTCCACTTTATGAGTGGTTTATCCGTGAGGCGGAAGTTTTCCCGTCGCGCCAGATTGAGTTTGCACGCCTGAACTTAAGCTACACTGTTATGAGCAAACGCTGGCTTTTGAAACTTGTGCAGAAAAAGTACGTATCAGGATGGGACGATCCGCGCATGCCGACAATCGCAGGCCTTCGCCGGCGCGGTTATTCGCCGGAAGCGATCCGCAGTTTTATCTCGCAGATTGGCGTTGCAAAAACAGACAGCATGGCAGACATTGCATTCCTTGAATACTGCCTTCGCGATGATTTAAACAGGCGTGCGCTGCGCGTGATGGCGGTTTTAAAACCATTAAAATTGATAATAGAAAATTATCCGCAGGATGCGTGCGATGAGCTTGAAGCTGTAAACAACCCCGAAGATGAAAGCGCAGGAATGCGCAAGGTGCAATTTTCCCGCGAGCTGTGGATAGAACGCGATGATTTTGAAGAAACGCCTCCGCCGAAATATTTCAGGCTCTTCCCCGGCAATTCTGTGCGTCTGCGTTATGCTTATATTATTACCTGCACGGGCTTTGAAAAAGATCCGGACGGCAATATCACAGTAGTGCGCTGCACCTACGATCCTGAAACAAGAGGCGGCAATGCCGGAAACAGCGCTTCCCCGGATGCCCGCAAAGTTAAGGGCACAATACACTGGGTTTCTGCAGCGCATTGTGTTCCCATGGAAACCCGCATTTACGACTATATGTTTAACACTGAACGCCCAATGGAAATTGCGCCCCGCGCTGACGGTTCTCCCGGCGAGTTTACCGACAATTTTAATCACAATTCGCTGGAAGTAATAACTGACGCATGGGGAGAACCTGCAATTGCAAATGGCGCGCCGGGGCAGGTGTTTCAGTTTGAACGCCTTGGATATTTTGCCCGCGATCCGGACTCCGGCGCTGACGGACGGCCTGTTTTTAATAAAACAGTCGGCCTTCGTGATACCTGGGGAAAAATTGCAAAAAAGTTTTAAGTAATTTTTTAATCCCAGTTTCTAAGGGATTCTCTCATAAAATTATGGATATCAATTCCATAAACATCGCTAAGGACATTGCTTTTTAAGACATCATCAATTTTTCCTGAGGCGGCTATTTTTCCTCTGTCAAGGACAACAGCCTTGTCTGCGAATTGCCATGCCAGATTTAAATCGTGAAATACGCCGATTAGAGTTTTGCCGTTTTCCTTAACCCACACTTTTAAAAAATTGATTAGTTCAATTTGATGTTTCAGATCGAGGTGATTTGCAGGTTCATCAAGCAGGATCAGATCAGGATTCTGCGCGAGTGTTCTTGCCAGAAAGACCCTTTGCAATGTTCCGCCGGAAAGTTCGTTGATCATGGAATCCTTACTGTCCCATATATCAAGTTTTTTTATTATTTCCTCAACTATGTTTTTATCTTCGGCGGAAAATATTTTAAAAATGCCTTTTGAATAGGCGTACCGGCCCATGAAAACAGTTTCATAAACCGTATAAGGAAAATAAACCTGCGCGCTTTGGCTTAGCAATGCGATTTTTTTTGCAAGTTTTTTACGCGGCAAACAGGATATATCATCGCCGTTTACTGCAACAGTGCCCATGTAATCTATGATGTGCGCGATTGATTTAAGCAATGTGCTTTTGCCGCAGCCGTTCGGTCCGAGTATGCAGAGGATTTCACCTTTTTGCGCGCAAAAACTAATGTCGAATATAACATTTTTTTTATTATACCCGGCAGATAGTTCCTTAACAGTCAGCATTTTTCAGTCCTCTTCCGGTTCTCATTAAGTTTTCCTTCTTTTAAAATATATCCACGCAAAGAACGGCGCGCCTATAAGAGCGGTGATTGCGCCAACCGGAAGCTCTGACGGTGAAATAACCGTTCTTGCAAGCAGGTCTGTCAGCACCATTAATGAACCGCCGAGGATGAATGACATTGGTATCAGATGTATATGGCGGGAACCGGTTATCCGGCGCGCTGCGTGAGGTGCAATTAAATCTACAAAGCCGATAACGCCGCTAAGAGCGACAGCAGCGCCTGTCAGCACTGCGCAAAATGCAAGCAGTTTTCTGCGTAAAGAGCCTGTTTCCACGCCGGCGGATTTTGCATGCTCATCGCCGTAACTTAAAATATCCATTTCCTTTGCGTAAAAAAGAATCCCTGCAGTTCCTATAAGCAGAAAGGGAAGCAGCAGCCCGACATAGCTCCAGCCTCTCATGGCGAAACTGCCCATCTGCCAGAGGATGATGCGCCTTAGATCATCTGAAAATACTGCGCTTAATGTTGTAAGCAAGGCGTTTAAAAAAAGCGAGAAGATCATGCCGCATAGGATTATCGTGTTATTCGACATTGACTTGTCAATGCCTGATGAAAAGGCGGAAACAAGCAAAACAGCGGCAAGCCCGAAAATAAAACCAATGAGAGGCAGGGAGAATCCGCCTAAAAAAGGAAGCGTAATCCCGCTTATAATAATAATTCCCGCGCCAAGGGATGCGCCTGATGAGACGCCGAGAATATAGGGGGATGCAAGAGGGTTTCGTAAAATAGACTGGCAGACAACGCCGCTCATTGCAAGGCAGCCGCCTGCAAGAAAGGCAAGGAGTACGCGCGGCATGCGTAAAAGCCACACAATGGATACATTTACAGGATCGATATCTGAGGAGAGCGGCAGACGGAAAATTTTATGCAGCGTTATCTGCAATGTTTCGCCGGGGCTTATTGCGGAACTGCCTGATGATATTGCAAAAATCAGAATCAGCAGGGAAATAATTGTTCCGGCTAAAATACGTTTATTGTTACTCATGCGGATAATATGCATTTAATTAAATTAATCAGTGTTAATCAAGAGGGGAGCCGGAGCATCAAACCCGGGATACACTGCCATTGCCATCTGCTGCAGTGCCTTAACAACGCGCGCAGAGGGCCGCGATGAAGAATCGTTATCAATCAGAAAAATACGGTTATTTATTACCGCATTGATATGCTCAAAGCCAATGCGTTGCTTTATTTCATTAACAGGATCGTCAATATAATCTACATTGGTAAGAATTACATCGGGATTACGGTTAATGATAGTTTCTGCGCCCGGACTTACAAGCCAATTTTCATTTTCAAAAATATTGCGCGCGTTAATAATGCATATCATGTCGTTTATAAAGCTGTCTTTTCCAAAAGTCATCATTAACGGAGCTGCGGATATTTCAAAATACACGCTTCTTTTATTTTCGGTATCAGCTGTTCTTTGCGTAATTTCCGCTATCTGCGCTTTCATTGTGCTTATAAGTTTTTTACCTTCATCTTCTGCATGCAGCAATTCTGCGATAAACTCAATATCTGTGTAAATATCATTTATGCTTTTACTCATGGAAATGTAAACAACAGGGATTCCGGTTTCGCGCAGAAGGCGGAAAGGGTCCTCGCCGCTGCCTGTGGGGTTATGTCCGCTTGCGATTATTATATCAGGCTCCAGGCTGATTATAACTTCTGCATCCGGGTAGAAGAAGTCAAGCAGCGGCAGATTGGCGGGAATGTCTTCAATGTTAGCTGAATGTCTGTCAACGGCAATCAGCTTATGCGCCAGCCCCAAATCTGTAATTATTTCTGTATTGGAGGGCGCTGTAGATACAATGCGGTTAATTTCATTTTTAATAATTACTGTTCTTCCGGTTCTGTCTTTTATTTCCCTCCCGCTTCCCGCTGTACAGCCTGATACAATAAGTATAAAAATTATCAGTGTGATTAAACCATTGTTTGCTTTCATTTTACCTCCATTGCTGCGCGTATCCCCAGAGTTAATGTAGTTCCCGGCATGGGATAATCAAAAAAAGATTCGTAAGATGTGTTTAATATGTTTCGCAGAGCGCAGAATACTGTAAGATTTTTTCCTGTTTTCTGATTGACGGAAGCATTCAGCAGAAAATGTGGTTTTAACGCCGTGTGATTTGCAATGTCATGGAAGCGCAGGCTTTCATAATGCCCGCTGACTGTTAACGCGCCGTTTTTCCAGCCAAGTTCCAGAGAGCCGCTTAATATATGTTCAGGATTATAAGGAATTCTTTTATTGGATGTAAATGTATAATTATAACTTAACAGATAGCTTAATAAGTACCGGTGTGAAAATGTTGCCGTTACCTTATTAAAAGGGCCGCCGGAAAAAGGCATTCCGAATACAGCTTTATTTTCCAGTCCGAAAAGAGCAGCCTCTCCGGCGTTCTCAGGACGCCAGATTCCTCCGCTCCCTGAAAACCAGTGAATGGAATCCCTAATCCATTGTGCAAAGAAAACGCTTTCCAGCTGAAGCAGTTTTGTTACGCGCCATGTTCCGCCGAGATCAGCGCCCCAGCCGTCTTCCGGACGCAGATTGGGATTGCCAATGCCGCCTCCGCCGCCCCAGTAAAGTTCTTCAAAGTCCGGGAATTTAAAATTGCGGAAATAATTATTTTTAAGCGCGAAATTTTCTGTAACATTCCACAAAATTCCAAGTTTGGGTATTAGCGCAAAATTTCCCGAGCCTTCGCTTGTAAAAATAATTTTTGATGATGGAATTACCAGAAATGATTCCGCCGGTTTAATTTCGGCTGTCATGTAGAAACCGCTGTCGAACCGGCTGCGTTTTCCGGCGTCTGTCGAATCAAGATGGGTATAGCTGTAATCGGCGCCGCCTCTTAATGTAAAGCTGCCGCCTGAAAACCAGTTCCAGCGGTTTACCGCAGAAATGCTTAATTGATCATGAAGGGAAACCATGCCGTTAGGGGCTGTATATTCCCTTCTGTGAAACTGGTATCCTGCCGAGAACTCCGTTGCCATGTCATCGCGGAAGGCACGCGGCATGTCAAATATAATGTTTTCACGGATGGCTAAATCGCGCTGATTTCCCGCATTGCCTGAAAAGCCGGAAGAGGGAAAATTTCTGTTGCCGTAATAAAAGCCGGATGAAAGAAGTATCCTTGAAAGATCGCGTAACTCCCATACAAGCGCCGCTGACGCTCCTGCATCACGGACTTCGTTATTGTCTTTCCGGCGCGGCCTGTCTGTGTAATCCAGAAAAATAAAATGATTATCCGCGCGGTTTGCAAAAACCTTAGTTGTCAGTGACAGCGCTTCTGCGCCGTATGCAGCGGACAGTGAATAATTCTGCGTGTCAAATAAATCTTCCCGGTGCGGTTCCTGCATTTCGCCGTTTCGATCACGGTATCTGCCCGGCATTGCTGATGTATTGGAAACAGAGGCCGCTAAACGAAGCCCCGGCTCCTGTTTTTTTATGGTTATAATGTTAATTACACCCCCAAATGCGCCGGAAACATTGTATTTGGAATCCGCACCGCCGTAAATAACTTCGATACGTTCAATGGAATTCATATCGATCTGACTAATATCAAATTTACCGTCCAGTGATGAATTTACAGGCATTCCGTTAATTAAAACGGCAACACGTTTTGTGTCAAACCCGCGCAGATTGATACTGACATTATTTCCGTAAGCGCCGTGACGGATTACATTTAAACCAAGTGAATCCTGCAAAAGATAGGCAATATCAGCAGCGCCGCTGTGTTCAATCTGCTCTCTGTCTATAATAGCTATCTGCTGGCTGGTTTGTATTGTCCCTGTAACAGTGATGCCTTCATTATCTGTAAATAAAAAATCGTCATCTTCATAATCACTCAACGCGAAGACAGAAAGGGGGAGAAGAAGCAGGAATAGCGGCAGAAGAAATTTCATTTTGTATAAATACCTACTATGCTCCAGTCGATGTAATCGCCGGCCTTATCATTTGTAAACTTCTCTTGAGCTTCTTCGGGAGTGCCGGCTAAAGCGTGATTCCATTCTTCATAAGCATCTGCCATCCTGACAGAATTAATTCCTAAATCTCTCCAGTAAAATGCTCCGTAACTGCCTGCATTGGAATGCTCTGTTGTAGGTTCTTCTCCCCAATCGCCGTATTTGGTGAACTGGATTATTAAAACTCCGTATGCAGATGAAAAATCCGGAGAGTTTACTATTATTGCGTTATAACTGTCTGTATATTCAATAGTTTTATTTTCAGTATCGATTATTATTGTTGTTTCAAAATCCGGGTATTCACCGCCGGGATCACGGTATATATTGATCCATACGCCGTGCAGATTTCCGGTACTATCCTCTGGTTCCATCTGACAGCCTGCAAAAAAAAGTACAACGATAAAGACCGCTGCAAAAACCGGCGCATCCTTGCGCCTCTGCAGAAACAAATTCGAAAAACTCATAAAACACTCCCTTTCAGGGAAAGACATGTATTGCCGTATCACTTTACAGACGAGAAAATTTTTCTTGACAGGTAAATTTGCATAGCACGGCTTTTCACAGGCTCTTCCTCGAAGCTTGGAAAAAATGACTGGCTCCAAAAGGAGCTGCCGTATACCAAAGTTTCCTGACTTATGGGCTGTTTTTCCATCGGTCTTCCCGGGGTTTCCCAGTGACCGTCAATGACGGAATCTTCCCAATTACAGTTACGGGTTAGCGGAGGATTTACACCCCACTTCCTTTGAAATATACAATCACAGCCTATTGCATTTGAATTTTAAAATCAAGATGTTAAGATAAATAATTTTGGTACAGCGCCAATCATTTTTACAAAGCTTCCAATTTGTATATTTTTATTATATAATTGGATTATGATTCTTTGTAACATTGTGGCTGAAACGGGGAAGGCGCTGCCCCTTGGCGCATCGCTGACCCAAGAAGGCGTTAATTTCGCCATTTTTTCCAGACATGCCGCAACTGTTACACTCGTCTTGTTTGAATCTTCAGAACCAAACAGCCCCCGTGTGGAAATTCCGCTTGATAAAAGAGAGCATAAAACCGGAAATATCTGGCATTGTTTTATAAGGGATCTGAAAGCCGGAACCTGTTATCTCTACCGCGCTGATGGCCCGTATTTTCCGGAGAAGGGTCAGCGTTTCAATCCGCACAAAACTCTTTTGGACCCTATGCAAAGGCATTAACAGATTTAAGTAAATGGGATTTCGGCAAGGCCGCAGGTTATGATCCGCATAAACCGGGACGTGATCTTACATACTCCTACGAAGATGATATTATGCATCAGCCGCGGTGCATTGTAGTAGATGATTATTTTGACTGGCAGGGCGATACGCCTTTAAATTATCCGCTGCGCTTCAGTGTAATTTATGAAACGCATGTGAAGGGTTTAACCGCTCATCCCAATTCGGGCGTTGAGCATCCCGGAACATACCGGGGAGTAATCGAAAAAATACCCTTCTTTAAGGATTTGGGCGTAACAAGCCTTGAGTTTCTGCCTGTTCAGGAATTTAACGAAAATGAAATTATACGGGTATCTCCGCGCACAGGAAAAAAACTTACAAATTACTGGGGTTATTCAACAGTATCATTTTTTGCACCGAAGGGTTCTTATGCCGCAGACAAGACTCCCGGAGGCCAGGTAAATGAATTTAAAGAGATGGTCAGGGAGCTTCACAAGGCGGGAATAGAAGTGATTCTTGACATTGTGTTTAACCACACTGCCGAGGGCAATGAACAGGGACCGACTTTCTCCTTCCGCGGACTGGACAATTCAATTTATTATATCCTGAACGAAAACAGACGGTACTACCAGAATTATTCAGGCTGCGGAAACACTGTTAACTGCAACCATCCTGTTGTGCGCACATTCATCATGGACTGCCTGCGTTACTGGGTAATGGAAATGCATGTTGACGGTTTCCGTTTCGATTTGGGTTCGATCCTTGGACGCGATCAATCCGGGCGTATCATGGAAAATCCTCCCACACTGGAACAGATTGCAGAAGATCCGGTATTGAACTCCACAAAAATTATCGCCGAGGCATGGGATGCAGGCGGCGCGTATCAGGTTGGATGGTTCCCGGGCGGCCGCTGGGCGGAGTGGAATGATATGTACCGCGACAATGTGCGCAAATACTGGAGGGGAGATCCAAAGGAAACAAGGTATCTTGCAACGCGTATTGCGGGCAGCTCGGATCTTTATCTGCGCGACGGACGCAAGCCTTTTCACTCAATCAATTTTGTTACGAGCCATGATGGTTTTACAATGCAGGATCTTGTTTCGTATAACAAAAAGCATAACGAAGATAACGGCGAAGAAAACTGGGACGGCAGCGACAATAATATAAGTTACAATTACGGCACAGAAGGTCCGACAAAAGATCCCATCGTTAAAAGCCTGCGCGAGAGGCAGATAAAAAACTTTATAGCTACCATGATGGTTTCACTGGGTACGCCGATGCTTCTGGGCGGTGATGAGTTTGGGCGCACTCAAAGCGGCAACAACAACGCATATTGCCAGGACAATGAAATTTCCTGGTACGACTGGTCTCTGCTTGAAAAAAATGCGGAACTGTACCGCTTCGTAAAGGAAATGATTGCCTTCAGGCTCAGTCATCCCGGTTTTATGCGTCCGGAGTTTTTCACCGGCAGAGGCGGCGCTTATAAGGCCATTCCTGACATAAGCTGGTTTGATGACAAGGGGCAGGTTCCCGATTGGGATGAGATTGGTCATTATCTTGCCCTTCGTCTTCTTGGCAGTAAGGCCGATACTCTGGCGGACAAGGATGACAATGATTTTTATATAATGTTCAATTCGGATATCGAGCTTCAATCATTTACGCTTGCGGAACTTCCGCATAAAAAACACTGGTACCGCGTTGTTGATACAGGGCTGCCGTCTCCGGGCGATATTCTCCTGCCAGGAAACGAAGAGAAGCTTTCTTCACAGCGCGCCTATTCAGTTAAAGCCAGAAGTATTGTAATATTAATATCAAAAGAAGGGTAAACACCGGATTTCACCTAACAGCCTGCAGGTGATTAAACAGACATAAAAAACGGCATGTAAGCCGTATGTGTTGAGGTTAATATGGATGAAAGCAGTTTTATTTTTGGCGTCGATTTGGACGGCGTAGTCGGCGATTTTTACGGGGCTATCCGCAATATCGCGGCTGAATGGCTTAATAAACCTGTGGAAGAACTGACTTCCGATGTTTCTTTCGGTTTTGAAGAATGGGGTATAGACGAGTTCGGCGGATATGACAGGCTGCACAGGTTTGCAGTTACGCAGCGTAATATTTTCCGCGATATGCAGCCGATTGAAAATGCTCCCGCCATCCTGCGTAAACTTTCCAACATGAACATCCGCATCCGTATTATTACACACAGGCTTTTTTTAAAATACTCGCATTGCACATCGATAACGCAAACCGTTGACTGGCTCGACAACTACGATATTCCCTATTGGGATATTTGTTTTATGAAAGACAAGGGAGCTGTAGGCGCGCATGTTTATATTGATGATGCTCCTGTAAACATCATTAACCTGCGTAATCAGGGATGTAAAACAATTGTTTTCAACAATTCCACAAACCGCGGCCTTCCAGGTCCGCGCGCAAGCGACTGGTTCGAGGTTGAAAAAATTGTAATGGAAGCCCGCGAGGAGTGGAGAACAGGCACGATAGGTCTTTTTGGCATTTAATGGCTGATATAACCCTGATAACAATCAATGCAAAGTGGATACATCCGTCTCTTGCTCTGCGCCTTTTAAAGGCAAACCTTGGTTCACTGGAAGATTCCTGCGAAATAATCGAGTTCGCTTTAAGACAGCCCCTGATTGAAAAAACAGAACCAGTCCTTGCCGCCCGTCCGCGCATCCTTGGCATTTCTGTCTCGATATGGAACCACCTTGCCACCATTGAACTGCTTAAAGAACTTGAAAAAGCATGGGCGGCGGCGGAAAAAATAAGACCGGTTGTAGTCCTCGGCGGCCCCGAAGTATCACATCTGCCGTCATCTGCAGAAATATTTAATTACGCTGATCATATAATCCGCGGAGAAGGCGAAACTCCCTTCAGGCTGTTATGCGAAAACCTTCTGCAAAATGATAATAAAGAATTAACTGGTAAAGAGCCGGCAAGTATAAGCGAAATAAAAACCGCATACCGCCTCTACACAGACGAAGACATTGCAGGAAAACTCATATATGTAGAGTCAAGCCGCGGCTGTCCCTTCCGGTGCGAGTTTTGTCTGAGTGCGCTGGACAGCGCCGTCCGCGAATTCCCGCTGGATCGATTTTTTGCGGAGATGGATATTCTGATACAGCGCGGCGTAAAAACATTCAAATTTCTGGACAGATCAATAAACATCAATATAAACCGCATAATTAAAATCTGCATATTCTTCCTTGAAAAAATTGATGAACGAATAAAAATGGGATACAGGCCATTTGTTGTTCACTTTGAAATGGTTCCGTCGAATTTTCCGGCAGAGCTGCGCGATGTTCTTATGCGTTTTCCGGCAGGTACGCTGCGTCTTGAAATAGGCATTCAAACATTAAACCCGGATGTGTCTGCGCGGATTGGCAGAGTATCAAACCCGGACAGGGAGCTTGAAGCGCTGAGGTTCCTGCGCTGGAAAACCAATGCAATTATCCATGCCGATCTTATTGCCGGTCTGCCCGGAGAAGATCTTGAATCATTCGGGAGGGGCTTTGACAGGCTTTGGTCTGTTCTGGGCGGCGCTGATACTGCGGGCGCTGAAATTCAGCTTGGTATTCTTAAATTACTGCCAGGCGCGCCAGTCTCGCGGCACAGTGATGCCTTTGGCATGCGGTACAATCTCCTGCCGCCGTATGAAATAGAAGAAACCAGTTCAATTTCTGCCGCCGGTTTACAAGGGCTTAAAAACTTTGCACGTTTCTGGGAATTGATTGTTAACCGCGGCCTTGTAAGTTTCACAAATGAACCTGTCTTTGAATTTTTTATGGGTTTATCTTACGATCTGTTTAACCATTTTAGCAAAAATTGGGGAATAGACAGAAAAGAATTGCAGGACAAATTAAAAAGCTGCGGATTATAAAATTATTTTTCTTACGGATATGGATTTTTTATTTTTGGTATGATATATTGCATGTTGGAGGAATAATACATGAAAAAAAACATTGTTTTATTAATGCTGCCAATCCTTACATTGAGTTTCATGACATGCAGTTTTGAAATTCCAAATGCGGTACAGATTAAAGGCAGCCCTAATGTTACGCTTGCGGCTGATTTTCCTATCGGGAGTACATTTGCAGAAAATCTTGATGACTTGTTTTTGCAAGCCATCAATGAAAGTGAATATGATCTGGAGCCGGTTAATTGTACTAATACTGTTTATCAGACTTATTTAATCTATACAGAGCTGCTCAGTGAAAATTTTGATCTTTCAAATATAGGCGTTGATTTTCCGGAAGATATTTCGCAGGAATTTTTAGACTTTCTTGCAAGTCTGGGTATCCAAATAGAGCAGTCAGCAGCTGAATACGAGCTTGAGGAAGATAAAATCCTTCTTGACAGCACAATGGAACTGCCGCTCTCCGATATGGGAGATATATTGGAAGGCTTTGTCTTCGACATGGCGGAAGTGATACTCTACATTTCCGGCGTAGGCGGTCTTGCGGAACTGCTTACAGTTGAACTTGCAATCGGTGATGGTGAATCTCATATTATTCCTGTCAGCGAAAGCAAGCCAAGCGATATTGATGATTGGAGAAACGGCGGGTATAACGGCAGGTATGCGCCCGAGAGCAATATTGAATTTCCCATGTCAGATATAACATTAGGTGAAGATGTCATAATTAGATATAAAGTCTATATTAAGGAAGGAACTACAATTACCCCGGAGAGCCTTCTGCTGGATGCAACTATAAAAGCAGAAGCTGTTATTTGGCTGCCTTTGATTCTGAAAGCCGGTGAAGGCGGGCGCGCAATTAATTTCTCTGAATTTCTGGGAGATTTAATTCCGGATAAAGACCTTTTTGACAGAAAATATCCGGGCGATGATCTTGCTTTGGACGAGATTGTCGATTCTGCAACATTAAAGATTGTGCTGGATAATAATCCGTTTAGAGGCGCTGAGCTGGTTATTAGAAGCGCAAATTTTAATACAGAAGATAATATTGTTTTTAAAAACGAATTAACCGGAAACTCGCTTGACTTCAATATAAGCGATGATTTACTGGAGCGGATTAACAGACCGGTAAATTGGCCTTTTATACCTGATATCAGTATTTTCTTTGCAGAAGGCGAAACAATATCCATACCAAGAAATTTTAATTTCAACATAACGCAATTTAATTTTTCTGCAAAAGTAAATTATTTATTTAAACTTTAATGGAGGGAACCAGAATGAAAAAAACTTTATTAATTTTACTTATTTGCTTTTTAATCGTTCCTTGCCTTTATGCAAACGAAGGGTTTGAAGAAGAGCCGCTTTATGATCCCTTTGAGGATACTCCCGCAGGTCCTTTGCTGATAGAGGACAGGAATTTTGAAATAGGCTTTAATATCAATATGTTTGTAACAAACAATTATATGTCGGTCGGGCAAATTTTCTCTAAAACCCTGGTTCTTGATATTGACGGGTTAAAAGATGGTTTTATGCTTAACCTGGGCGTCGGCCTTACTCCCCTGTTTTTTAACTATGATAGTAAAAAGGGATGGGGTTTTGGTTTATCTACAAATGTAGATGCGACAGGAGTTCTGGGTCTTTCCGGAAAAATGCTTTCACTTAGCAGCGCTGTTGGAGAAAAAATGGATGTTAGCGGAGCGCTTTTTGCTTCTATACAGGCTAAATCATTTTTCCCGGTACAAAAATTCAAGGTGAAAGTAAATCCTGCCATGTACTATACCATAGCGTATGTAAAGCCTGATGTCTCATATTCATTTTTAACCACAGATGCCGGAAGTGATTTGCATATTGACTACAATATGAAAGTTTTTACCGCATTTCCAATGACAGATTCAGGCCAAATAGACAGCGATTTCCGTCTGACCGGAAAACCGGGTTTTGACTTCAGCGTCGGGGCAGAGTATCCATTATCCAGGGAAATTGGTTTAACCGAATTAATACCATTCCTTGATTTTGATGTTGGGGTGGATTTAATAAATATTCCTATTGTTTCTTCCACTTTAAAAAATTACATGCAGATAGAAGGAAGAATTGGAAGCAGTGAACCTTTCTTTGTTACCGATGACTTTGATGGTTTAGTATCGTCTATCGGCAATAATGATTACATAATTACAAACGGAGTATCAGGCGGCGAGAAATTTTCCCGGCCGTTTAAAATGCTTGTGAGCGCCAACTGGCGTCCGCTTCCGGATTATGGTAATCTACTTACAGTAACTCCTGTGCTTGGTTTTGCCCATTCAGATCTTTATGTTAAACCCTTATCTGCAGAAGCCGGCCTTAATGCAGCTATTAATTTGTACAATATGTTTGTTTTTGCAGCCGGAATTAACTATACGGATCGAATCTGGAAAAACAGCCTTGATTTTATTTTTAATTCCAGAGCGTTTCAGCTCGATCTGGGAATTGATTTAAGATCACAGAACTTTTTGGGCAGTTGGACCGGCAAAGGTATGGGATTTAATATCGGAATGAGGTTTGGCTGGTAAATAACAGCGCTGCAATTGTCACACAAGTGACAATTGCAGTGTTAAACGCCTGACCAAACCGGAACAGACAGCCTTGATGGAAATGGATTTAACCGCCTGAAATCCGGCAGCCACTCGCTGCCTGTAATAAGTTCCTGGCAAAACCCGTCTTCTATTTCAAATTCTTCAAGCCATTTCATGACAATTTCGTAATCTTCTTTTTTTACATATCGTTTTGGAGCTGTTTTCTCTTTTAATTTACCGGAAGAATCCGGTATTGGCGTATATTGCGTCATCAGTGAAAGCAGGGCGCGATCCTTTATGTTTTCTGCAAACCAGCGCAGTACGGCTCGTGTGGATTCAAGATAACCGGGCAGAATTAAATGGCGGATAATTACTTTTTCTCTTGCGTTTTCGCAGGATTTTCCGTTTGCTATATCGATCATTTTCAGGATAGCTGCTTTAGCTGCATCGGGATAATCCGGCGCGTTAAAAAACTTTGCAGATACCCTGCTGTCCAGTGTTTTTAAATCCGGCAGAAAAATATCAACATGTTCTCTTAAAAGTTCAAGCGCTTCCTGGCTGTCGTAACCGGAAGAATTCCAGAGTACCGGAAGTTCCACTCCTGCTTTCCGCGCGGCCAAAAGACCTTCAATAATGCCTGCAACCGCATGGCTTCCGGTTACAATGTTGATATTTTCCGCGCCATTGTCGCGTAACGCAATGCAGATATTTGCAAAATCATCTGCAGACACCGCCTTTCCAAGACCTGGGCTGCCTTTTATACCCTGTGACACCTGGTAGTTCTGGCAAAAAACGCAGCCCAGGTTGCATCCGCTTATAAAAATAGTTCCCGAGCCGCCGGTACCTATAAGAGGAGGCTCTTCACCGCGGTGAATTACAGCAACTGCGATTCGTAAGCTGGCAGTCTCTCCGCAATAACCAGCCTGCCCTGCAAGACGGTCAACGCCGCAGTTTCGGGGGCATAAAAAGCAGGGATTGTACAGGTCTTTCATCGTTTTAGCATATCATAATCGTGCAATTAAAAAATATTTCCGGATGTCCAAAAAATACTTGACAATAATGTTAAAAATGTAAATAATGCTGAAATGACATAATATCAATATTTGTCATATATTAAAATTATGAATGATGAAAAACAAATGAATATTGAAATAATTGGAACAGGAAGAGCATTACCGTCAAAAAAGGTCAGTAATGATGATTTAGCGGCTCGAATTGATACCAGCGATGAATGGATAAGATCCCATACAGGGATTGGCAGCCGTTATATAGCAGATGAAGATATTGCATGCAGTGATCTTGCGGCGGAAGCGGCAAAAAACGCTCTGGCTATGGCAGCAGGTTATACAGGCGATGATCCGGCAGAGCGGGACAAGGCAGCCGCAGAGATAGCCGGAACCATCGATATGATTGTTCTTGCAACGGCGACTGCTGACTATTTTGGCACTCCCTCTACCGCATGCATCGTGCAGGACAGAATTTGCGCCCGTAATGCTGCCGCCATGGATATTACAGCCGGCTGCACCGGATTTGTTTACGGCCTTGAAACCGCTGCAGGACTTTTAAGCATTAACTCCAGGCGCAAACGTGCGCTTGTAATAGGCGCCGAAGTTTTAAGCAGGATGATCAACTGGGAGGACAGGGGAACCTGCGTTCTGTTTGGAGACGGCGCGGGAGCTGTTGTAGTTGAGAAAAGCGGTAAAAACAGCGGGATTTTACAAACGCTTTTATTCGCTGACGGCTCCGGAAGTGAAAGCCTTGTTATGAGAAGAGGAGGCACACGAAACCCTTTTAAAAAAGGCGAAGTTATTGATACGCCGATCTGTGTCGAGATGAACGGGCAGGAGGTTTACAATTTTGCCGTAAAGGCAATAACTGATACTGTAGAGGCGCTTATGAAAGCCGGAAATATCAGCATCGATAATATTGTGCGGATTATTCCGCATCAGGCAAATGCGCGGATTGTCCAGGCTGCAAGAAGAAGGTTGCATATTCCTGCAGAAAAGTTTTATATGAATATTGAAGAATATGCAAATACTTCCTCGGCGACAATTCCGATTGCGCTGGATGAATTAAACCGCAGCGGACAAATAAAAAAAGGCGATTTGATTTTAACCGTAGGATTTGGCGGAGGCCTTACTTACGGCGGCAATATAATAATTTGGTAATTGAGTTTTTAAAACCGTCTGAATAGCCGGTACTATATAAAAATTACAGAGAGGAAAATTAAATGAATAAAAAAAACACGGTGTATTTATTTCCGGGACAGGGAGCGCAGTATTCAGGCATGGCATTGGATTTGCTTGAATCTGCCGCTGTAAAATCCGTCTTTGATACGGCATCGGAAATTTTTTCAAGGGATGCAAGAGAACTGCTTCAGTCCGATGCGGACACTCTCAGACGCACAGATGTTGCGCAGCCTGCGATAACTGTTGCCAATCTTGCTGCGGCGGCTTATCTTGGCGAGCAGGGTTTTAGTCCTGCCGCCTGCGCCGGCTTCAGTCTTGGCGAGTATGCCGCGCTTGTATGCGCAGGCATTATAGACATTGCCGATTGTCTGCGCCTTGTAAAGGCAAGGGGAGAAGCAATGCAGAAAACGGCTGACAAACTGCGCGAACAATGCGGAGATGCGGCAGCGGCGCCCGGTATGGCTGCCATTGTCGGCCTTGCTCCGGAACAAGTAGATGAACTGATTTCAAAGTGGAGCAGGGAAGGCCTTAAGGATCTTTATGCAGCTAATATAAACTCGCCTAAACAGCTTGTGGTAAGCGGAACTGCCGCTGCGCTTCAGGAAGCGGAAACACGTTTTAAGGAAGCAGGCGCAAGGCGCGTAATTCGCCTGCAGGTTGCAGGGCCTTTTCATTCGCCGCTTATGGCAGAGGCAGTGGATGCCTTCGTACCGGCGCTGGAAGCTGTAACATTCCGCGACCCTGTAATTAAAATTTTCTCCAATGTAACAGGAAAAGCTATTTTCTCCGGCGCAGAAGCAAAAAAACTTGCAGTTCAGCATATTACCTGTCCTGTCCGCTGGGTTGATGAAGAAGCCTCTATCGCAGAGTGCGGAATTGAAGCCTGCCTTGAAGCAGGACCCGGTAAAGTCCTTCAGGGTTTATGGAAAGATGCAGGAATGGAAATTCCCATTTTTGCCGCGGGTACAGCCGCTGACATAGCAAACATAGGTTAATTATGGAATTGAATAATAAAAAAGCGCTGATTACAGGAGCCGGCCGCGGAATAGGCAGGGCAATTGCAGATTGTTTTCTTGCAGCCGGCGCGGAAGTCTGGGGGCTTGGTACAAAAGAACCGGAAGATTTAAATGCCCGCGTTGAAAAAGCAAACGGAAAACTTTACTGGATAAGCGCCGACTTAAGCAGGACTTGCGAAGTAGACGGCATTATCGAAAATGCAATTAAGGAATCAGGAGGGTTTGACATACTTGTTAACAATGCAGGCATTACAAAAGACAATCTCTCATTCAGGATGTCTCATGAAGAGTGGCAGAAAGTTATCGATGTTAATTTAACAGCGGCATTTTTTATTGCCCGCACTGCGGCAAGAGACATGATTCGCCGCCGCAGCGGTTCAATTATAAATATGTCCAGCATTGTCGGTATTCACGGAAACGGCGGGCAGGCAAATTATGCTGCAAGCAAGGCGGGGTTAATTGGCATAACAAAGAGCCTTGCCAATGAAGTGGCAAGCCGCGGAGTACGGGTTAATGCCATAGCGCCGGGTTTTATAGAGACCGATATGACTGCAGTTTTGACAGAGGAAATCAGGAAGAAATTGATCGACACTATTCCATTGAAGCGGGCAGGGAAGGCGGAAGATATTGCACAGACGGCGCTCTTTTTTGCATCTGACGCTTCATCATATATTACAGGACAGGTTTTGCCCGTAGACGGCGGAATGTTTTTTTAATGTTCTATTTTACTAAGCAGCGAGTCCGCTGCTTCATTTGGAGGTTATCATTAGCACTTCGTGTTAATGTTCGATTTTATTGAGCAGCGAGTCCGCTGCTTCATGGAGGTTAATATGAAAAAGAAAGTTGTGGTAACAGGAATGGGAGTTATTTCCTGCATAGGTAACAGCATCGAAGATTTTTGCGCAGCCTTAAAAGAAGGAAAAAGCGGCATCGGCAGGATCGAATCTTTTGATACCGCCGGGTTTGATGTAACAATTGCCGGCGAGGTTAAAAACTTTGACGCAAGCCTTTGGATGGATAAAAAAGAAGCGCGTAAAATGGCGCGCTTTACGCAGTTTGCAGCAGCCGCAACAGCGCAGGCTCTTACTGATGCCGGCCTTATGGGCGATGCTGATGCGGAAGGCAAGAGACCAGTAAAATGTGAGGCCGAAAGAACCGGCATCGTTCTTGGTAATGGCATAGGCGGGTTTGAAGTTGTTCAGGAATCAATGAAAAAATTGTTTGACAGCGGCCCTTCCAGAATGCCGCCTCTTACCATTCCCATGATGATCCCAAACGAAGCTGCTGGAAATATTTCAATGATGTTCGGTACAAAGGGTCCTGCTTTTACCCAGATTACAGCCTGCGCTGCAGGTACAGATGCCCTGGGACAATCGCTGGATTTGATTCGCAACGGCCGCTGCGATGTTGTAATATCCGGCGGAACAGAATCAACAATCACCCAATTTGCAATAGGCGGTTTTCAGATGCTCAAGGCGCTTTCCACAAAAAGATGCGGCGAGCCGGAAAAGGCATCACGCCCCTTTGACGCCGACCGTGACGGTTTTGTAATAGCCGAGGGCGCCGGCATTTTAATTCTTGAAAGCGAGGAGCACGCAAAGGCGCGCGGCGCGAAAATAATTGCAGAGCTTGCAGGTTACGGGGCAACAGCCGATGCATATCACATAACAGCTCCGGATCCTTCGGGTAACGGCGGAGCTAATGCAGTTAAAAACGCCATTGCTGACGCCGGATTAAAACCGGAAGATATTCAATATTACAATGCGCATGGTACGTCAACGGCAATTAATGATCCTACAGAAACAAAAATGCTGAAAATTGCTTTTGGGGATCATGCTTACAAAATGAAAGTTTCCAGTACCAAAAGCATACATGGTCATAATATCGCAGCTGCAGGCGGCGTTGAAGCCATCGCCTGTGTTCTTGCGATTCGTGACGGCTTCTATCCGCCGACTATCAACCTGGATAATCCCGATCCTGAATGTGATCTGGACTATGTTGCCAACAAGGCGCAGTACGGAGAAATTAAAGCAGCTGCCTCGGGCTCACTTGGTTTTGGCGGACATAACGGTGTGGTTGTTTTTAAAAAATACGAGTAGGGATTTGCAATGAAGAACGAAATTGAAGGCCTTTTGCCGCACAGGGATCCTTTTCTGTTTGTGGATGAAATAGTTGAAGCTTCTGCAGAAAAAATTATTACAAAGCGTGTGTTTAAAGAGGATGATTATTTTTTTAAAGGGCATTTTCCCGGATATCCTGTTGTGCCCGGAGTCATTTTAATTGAGACAATGGCTCAGTCAGGCGGCGCCGGACTAAGAAAACTTGGCACGCTCGGCGATGATGCTCTGTTCTTTTTTGCAACGGTAGACAAGGTAAAGTTTCGCCGCCAGGTTCGTCCCGGCGATGAAGTCCGCTGCGAAATTGAGAATCTTCGCGTATCGCCAAGAATGATCAAGCAGAGGGGCAAAGCCTATGTTGGAGATGAGCTTGCAGCAGAAGCCGAGTGGATGTGTCTTGTAGGAAATAAATGACAGCGTTCTGTCAGGGAGAATTGAATTATGCTGATTAAACCAATGGTTCGCAATAATATTTGCCTTAATGCGCATCCTGCAGGATGCGCAGCGAGTGTGCGCAGGCAGATTGAATATGCAAGAAAAAATTTACAGGCACCGGAAAACACGCAGGATAAATTTCCAAAACTTGCGTTGATTGTAGGCTGTTCAAACGGTTATGGTCTTGCAAGCCGCATTTGCGCAGGATTTGGTTATGGAGCTGCAACGGTAGGCCTTTCCTTTGAAAATGAACCATCAGAAAAAAGAACAGGCACTCCCGGCTACTATAACAATAAAACCTTTGATACAGAAGCGCAAAAAAACGGGCTTATTTCCATTACACTAAACGGCGATGCTTTTTCTGATGAAATGAAAATTAAAACCGCAGAGGCAGTAAGGCAGGCTGCCGAAAAAGCCGGTGTGCCTGCGAAAATCGATCTGTTTATTTATTCGCTTGCATCACCTGTCAGATCGGATCCAAAAGACGGCGTTATGTACAGATCTGTTATTAAACCGATAGGCGCAGCTCAATCCGGCAAGGCATTGAATTTTATGGACGGAACTTTCAGTGATTTTACAATTAATCCCGCAACAGATGATGAAATTGCCAGCACCGTAAAAGTAATGGGCGGCGAAGACTGGGAATTGTGGATGGATGTATTGGAAAAAGAAGAGCTGCTATCGCCGCAGACACGCACTGTTGCATACACTTATATCGGTCCTGAACTGTCCTGGGCTATTTATAAAAATGGCACAATCGGCAAGGCAAAGGAAGATCTTGAACGCGCCTGCACTGTGATTAATAACAAGTTAACAGAAACGAATAAAATATACGGCGCATGGGTCTCTGTAAATAAAGCGCTCGTTACGCGGGCAAGTGCGGTTATTCCTGTCATTCCCCTGTATATTTCCTCTCTTTTTAAAGTAATGAAAGATATGGGTTTACATGAAGGCTGCATCGAACAAATTGTCCGTCTGTGCCGCGACCGTCTCTATGCTTCCTGCGCCGCTGTGCCGGCAGACAGCGAAAACCGTATCCGGATTGACGACTGGGAGATGCGCGATGATGTGCAAAAAGCAGTTACGGAAAAAATGAAAAATGTTACAGCGGAAAATGTATTTACAGAAACCGATATTGCAGGCGTTAAGCATGACTTTCTGGAAGTCCACGGTTTTGATGTAGCGGGCATTGATTACGAAGCGGAATCTGATATCTTCCAATAACTATTTTAATTTTATCTGCTTGATTTTATATTTCTCGCCGATACCGTAAAACTGCGCAATCAGCGGTTTATTTTCTATACATTCAATAACTGCAAATGTTGCGCCTATCCTGCTGCGCGGCTGCCCAATGCTTCCGGGATTAATTAATGCAATGCCGTCTTCGTCCGAGAAATACGGAATATGGCTGTGTCCGAATAATACTGCGTCTGCTTCCTTATTTTCAGCGGCGGCAAGAAGCTTGTAATAACCGCTGTACAAACCGTGACGGTGTCCATGACACATAAAAAAACGGCGGTCTGCAAAATCAAAAATAACAGATTCCGGAGCCTGAATGCCGTAGTCGTTATTTCCGCAAACTATTTTCCAGTCACTGTAAAATCCTGTTTCGTCCGCCGCTCTGCGTAAATCAGAAAGACCGTCACCAAGGCATGCTGTTGCACAGATTGTATCATTCGGCGGAATGCGATCATTAGCCCATTTAAAGACAGCTTTTAAAGCTGATACGCTGCCGTGAGAATCAGAAAACACAAGAAGCTTTTTGCCGCTCATTAGTTAATTTTACTATAACTTGCCGGATTTTTTAACACTTAAATATTTATTAATTAAAGCGGATGAAATATGCGCAGGCGATGTTTCCAGAACCAGTAGTCCTGAATGCTCCCATTTTCTGTATAAACGGCGGCGGTTTGCAAGATAACTGCGGGCTGCAGCGGCTTCAAGAATTTCTTCGTCTGTTTTCATAATATGATCATTTTTCGGAAAAGCCAGTTTTTCTGCTTCGATTTCACGAAAACTGACCATTAAAAGCAGATGGCGCTGATTTATGCGCGGAAGAATCCATGACAGCGATTCGCCGTCTTCTTCCCTGAAATTACTGATAAGAATTATAAAACTGCGGCGGTGCAGTTTGTTCAAAGCGTTTTCCATGGCGGAGAAAGGAGATGACGGAACCGGCGTACTGTGAAGATCATAAAGCCCGTTCATAAGGGATGTATAGGCGCTCATTCCTTTGCGGGGCGGTATCCAAAGATCGCGCGCGCCGAAACTTGCCGCTGCAATTGAGTCTCCGTGTTTAAGCGCAACATAGGAAAGCAAAAGCACTGCTTCAAGCGCGCTGTCGAAATGAAAGTCAGGCAGGCGGTAACCTGAGTCGATTATTAATAGAATTTGCTGATCCTGCTCTTCCTGATAATTTCTTACAATGAGTTTTTGCCTGCCGTCCAGCTGGCAGTTCCGGCTTGTTGCCCGCCAGTCTATTGAACGAATAGAGTCGCCTTCCTGATAATCCCGCAAACTTTCAAATTCCAGGCCGCATCCGCGCTTTCTTATCTGCTTGACTTCTCCCTTTTCCGGGTTTCCCTTAATGTCGATTCCCCGCGCCATTTGCTTAAAATTGGGGTAAGTGCGCCCCTTGCTGAACGTATCGTGCGTTACGCGCAACTGCCAGAAGCGAAGGGGAGAGCCAAGGATAAATTCCGTTCCGGAAAAATGCCATGGGCCTCTTTCTTCCGGTATCAGGGTGTATTCAAAGACAAGGGGCTGCGATTTACTAAAATCCTTTCTTTTTAATTTTGCCGGAAATGCCGGAGCGCTCATTAAGTCAGAGTTCTTTCTGTAAACCGTTTGCAGGGTAAAATTTTCAGGATAAAGATCATAAAGACGGATAGAAAATGGCAACAGGACGCCGGCTCGGTTTATTAATAATTTAACATGCGCAGGCTCTCCCTGCGCCAGAGAAGAAGGGATTTCCCTTTCTGTACGCAGACGATCGCCCGGTATAAGCAAAAAAATTAAATCGCAAACAATTACAGGTATCAGGCACAAACCTGTAAGGAACCAAAATAAAAATACAATTTCATAAAAAAAAGAAACGCAGCCCAAAAGAAGGTAAAAAAGAGATACTATGAATAATGTTCTGCCCGCAAAAAATATTTCATGTGCTTTTTTTTGCGCGCTTCTTTCAGGGTTTGGCATTATTCTTTTATTCCCCTGGGAGCCTCAATTTTTTTTATCAGATTTTCTATAACCTGCGCGGCACGTAATCCTTCAAGTTCACTTTCCGCAGAAAGTGTTAAACGGTGCGCGAGTACTTCTGCTGCAAGAGCTTTTACATCATCAGGCAGCACAAAGTTTCTGCCAAGCAGCAGCGCCCTGCTTCGCGCGCAGCGTATGAGAGACAAGCTGCCCCTTGGCCCCGCTCCGGTTTCAACAGCCGGCGTTTGTCTTGTCGCTGCTGTTATGCGCACTGCATAATCTATTATAAGAGGATCTGTGCGCAGAGAAGATGCAAGATTTTTTATTTCTATAAAATCCGCCGGTTCAAGAGCGGTCTTAACAGCGGCAATCGAAAGCTCCGCTCCTGAGTCTCCTGTTAGAACTTTTGTTACCATGTTTTTTTCATCTTCAATGTCAGGGTAATCGGCGATTATTTTCATTAAAAAGCGGTCTTTTTGCGCGTCCGGCAGCGGATAGGTTCCTTCATGCTCAAACGGGTTTTGGGTTGCCAGTACCATGAACGGAGAGGGGAGCCTGCAGCTTTCGCCGTCAAGGGTTACCTGAAACTCCTGCATTGCCTCAAAAAGCGCAGCCTGGGTTTTTGCCGGCGCGCGGTTTATCTCATCGGCAATGAAAAGATTCGTAAAGACAGGGCCCTTGCGCATAACAAATTTCCCGGTTGCGGGATCCAGCATTATATTGCCTGTTATATCAGCCGGCATTAAATCCGGCGTAAATTGCACGCGCTTTGAATCACCGCCTATGGCTTTTGCAATGGCGCGCACTAAAAGGGTTTTCCCAAGACCCGGTACGCCTTCTACAAGAAGATGTCCTCCCGCAATCAATGTGACAAGAGCATGATCTACAAGCTGCTTTTGTCCAAAAAATGATTTGGCAATTTCATTTTTTACCTGCTCCAGTTTTTGAGCAGCTCTCTCAACGTCAAGTTTTTGCTGTTCCATTAATTAATCTCCGGTATTGATTTACTATTTCTTTATATGATCTTTCATTCTTAAAATTACTTTCATTTTCTCTCCCGCATTCAAACGCATCAAGATAATAGTCCAAAGCATTATATTTCTTTAAAAAACGGATCTCGGCATTAAAACGATCTTTTATCGGCCTTGAAGTTTTTTGCTTATCCGCAAAAACAAGGCCGAAAACAGGAATCACCATCCAGAATCCCGTAAATATTAAAATCAGTGCTGATATTATAACAGGAACAAGATTGCCTCTTTCCATTATTGCACCGAACAAGGATCTTTCCAGTCTGGTATTTTGCTGCGTTTGAACAATCAGCACGCCGGAATCTTTTTCCGCTCTTGCGCCTGTTAATCTCCACGCCAATTTTGCATTTGGTTCCTCTTTCAGCCTTGAATTATACATAAAATACGGCCTGCCTGTAACAGTCAGAGCTCCCTTCCCAACAGGGAGTTCGGCAAACCTTATTAAACCGGAAAGGTCTTCTATATAATTTATTTTATCATCATTAATTGCAAACGAAATATTTCTGTCAAAAGCGGGATGAATCTTGTTGTTTTCACGATTGGTTTCAACTCCGCTGTATCTGACAACGATAATTCCAAAATCCAAAAGAAAATCTACAAGGTTATTATTGTAGGTTAAATTATCAAGGCAGATAACAAGAAAACCTCCATCTTCAATCCACGGAATTATCTTATCCATGTTATCCCAATCGCACATCCATGAATGAACTATAATTACATTCTCCTGTATTCCGTCCAGCGTATCAGGATTAAAATAATTGCCGGAACGGACATTATAGCCGGATACTTTCAGCCATCGTTCCATTGCAAGGTAGTTGTTGTAATATGCCGTGCTGGATGGATAAATAGTTCTTTTATCAGGGTATATTTCCAGATTGCTATAAGCAAGAAGCCCGAATATTGAAATAATTAAAATAATGGCGGCGCAAATGTATAATTTTTTATCCATTGTTAAGCCATCCTGCGCAAGCCATGGATCTGCATAAGCCGACAGCTTCTTCAAAGCTTCCCTCCGGCGGAAGCTGCCCTGCATATGCAAAATACACCCAATATTTTATCAGCCTGCCGAATAACAGGGCCTGCGGATTGTTAGCTGTCATTGCGTTAATAATATTTACGCAGTCGTTTTCGGTTGCATTGGGAGGGAAATTAATTCCGTGGTATGCCGGTAATGACCAGATTGCCGCAGCGGCGCAGCAGCCCCATGCAAGGCGCGTTTCTCCCTGTTCATTGTAATTCAGGGCTTTTTCCAGAAGCAGCGAAGGATTCTGACTGTCTTTTAAATTTATCCCCGTGGTTCTTCCGTAAGAATTTTTTGTTTTAAAAAATATCTTCTTCTTGTATTTAATAAAATAAAAAATTATAAATGCCAAAAGACCGGCAATTACAGTAATAATAATAAACCGCAGAAAAAGAGCGAGAATTTCACGTAAACGCTGCGTATACTCCCGGTCAAATTCAGGAATATCTCTTTCCTGCGCCGGATTTTTAAACCGTATGCTCCATGAATCTTTTTCACCGCCAAAATCCGCAGACTCAAGAATTATCTGCAGCGCGGAAAAAGGCGTGTCATCATCTGCTGTAAAATGATCGTCAGCATGGCTTTGCGCAGGAATTAGTATACATGCAAGACACAGGACAGTAATTATATTTTTGTTTTTAAGTTTTTCCGCAAAATTACGGAATTTAATTTCAAGGTCCCAGCCCTCAACTTCTATCCGGCTGTTAATATAAAGGCTGAATCCCATGCAGACATAAATGGTTTCAGTTAAAATTAAATTTAAACACCATGCTGCAAAAAGATAAATTTCTATATCCGCAAAAGATTCCGGTATAAAAATCCCGTTGAACATAAGCTCGTTTAAAGTGAACAAAAAAGCAGATCCGCCCAAAAGCAAAGCTGCTTCAACAGCGATTCCCCAAATGGTTAAAATAAAACAATAATCGATACCGCCGTTTTTTAAAATAATTTTTCTTTCTTTAAGAGATTTTCCCTGTTTGATATTTCTTTCCAGCACGCGAACCGGCATCATTGCAGAACGCAGCGGACTAAATCGCCGCCAGAGCAAATCACCGGCCAGCCCCCGAAGAAGCGTCTTCCATAAACCCCTGATTAGAAGTTTTTTATCCGCATCTCTGTTAAAAAATCTGACAGAAACTATGTGCAGTGCGATGCGGTCAAACAGGGGTTTAAATAACCAGATGACAAGCCATGAATAATACTGGTATCCGTCAGGAAGAAATAAACGAAGGGAGAAAGCGCAAACCCAAAGAGGAATTCCAAAAAAAAGCAGAAACAAACTAAAGTTTTCCCGCCAAAGAAGAATGCCCGCATCAGCTGCTTCCCGGTAGCTTCTGCGTACAAAGATGCCGTCCTCTCTCATTCTTCTTCTCTCCATTTGTGCGCAGAACGGCCGGCAAATAAAAAGTATACTAACAAGAGAATCCAAAAACTTATGCCTGCGCCGATTCGAAGCTGTAAAGGGAAAAAATGTTTGGAAGACCAAAAAGCTTCTATAGCTGCCGCAAGAATAAGCATCAATGTGCTTCCTGCAATTATCGGCAGCGCTTCATTTCCCGCTCTTTTTAATGAAGCTCCCCTGCTTAATCCGTTTGTAACAAAAAATCTGTAACCCAAAAGCAGGCCGGCATATGCGCAGAAAATAATTGCAGTAAGCTCAAATGCGCTGTGTGCAATTACGAAGGGAAAGAATGTTTTTGCATAGCCTATGTCAATTAAATGTCCTCCTGCAATTCCCAAAAAACCTGCGTTTACACACAAAAAAAAGAGACTTCCTATTCCTGCGAATATGCCTCCTGCAAATGTTCTGAAAGCTATGGATATATTATTATAAATATAAAAACCAAACATATCAGCGTCATTTGAAATGTTCCGGGGAACCAGGTAATTGCCGCTGTCCGGATCATACATGCGTTCCAGCTGCGCAAGCTGAAGCGGCGGTAATAATTCGCCGGAAATACCGGGAAAAAATACGCAGAGTAAACCAAAGAAAAAAGCAATGCCGTAAAAAAGCAGAAAAGATGCAAGTATTCCCTTCCAGTGAAAACGAATCTTTTGCGGGAATGTTTTTAAAATAAAATTTATAAACGATTCTACCGGCCATCTGCGCTGGCTGTAAAGAATTTGATTCCCTTCATTTACAAGCGCATTTAGCCTTTCAATAATTACAGAATCAAAATTATTGGCTTTTGCGGTATTTAAATCCTGGGTTATTTCCCTGAACAGGCGGATAAAAAGAACAGCGTTTGTTTTAAGTTCGTATTTTTTTCCTCTTGCAAGAACGGAAAATTCATTCCAGGCCCGGTTCCGGCGCTGTATAAAATGCTGCTCTGTCATCATATTTCATCCGCCTGACAATTTCCGCGCTATTCCCAAAAGGTATGCCGCGCCGGATAAATTATTAAGGCTGGTATTTCCATTTTTTAAATGGGGGATATAAATTGCAGCAATCTCATTTGCTCTTGCTTCTCCCAAAAGCGGGTAACGTCTTGCAAAATCCAGAATAGCCAGCTTTTCATCCTGTGAAATTGATCCAGATGCAGCGCATGGTTCGTATTTTTCAAGGAACCTGTTTAATGAATTGCGCGGAGTGTTTTTTGCAATTGATGAATAGACAACAAGCGTTCCCCCCGCCCAATCGCCAATCCTTCTGAACCCCCGGCTTGAAGCAATCGAAATAAAGGCGATATGAAACAGAAAAAAAAATGTATCGGCAAAACGTAAAAGATTGCGTAAAAAAGAAGATGCCGGATCCACAGGCGCTCCGTCGCTTCTTATTGTCCTTATTCCCATAAACCGTTTTCCCGGACTTTGTCCCTTAAAGGCAAGTTCAAAAATTACATGATAAAACCAGTCAACGCAAAAACTTAAAATAAAAAAGATCCAAATGCCCAGCGCAAACCTGAAAAATGAAAATAAAATATAGATTGCAAGAAGAATTGAATACTGGATAATTTTGTCTATCGCATAGGCAATTGTCCGTACAGGAAGGCCTGCGGGAGAAAGAACAAACTCGATCCCTTCGGGAGTTAAAGCTTTAATGTCAGATATACGGCACGCAGGCATTATTCTATAAAAAATTGGCTGCTGCTGCAACCATAAAAACGATCGAAATAATAATCATTACCGGAATAATGGATAAATATATAATGTACATAATACCGTAAAATTTCCAAAACGATTTATTATTTTTAAATGCCTGTTCCAAATCTTCATTTGAATTGCTGAACTGATATTTTTGTATTCTTTCCCCCATGTTATATGTAAACAGGGACGGAAAAAAAAGCAGCACTCCCAGCGCTATATAAAAAGGCGAGAGCAGCCAGATGGGAAAGCTGCCGAACTCTCCAAGAAAATCCGAGGCAATAATTGACGCAACTATAGTAATAATTACGCCGATTGCGATAAAGCCGCAGTGAATGAACCCCATAATGCCCACAAAACGCAGCCAGGGCGATGCTTCTTTCAGATAACGCAGCATTGTTTCTGTCAGGCTGCCTGAACTTTGCATTTTTTCCGGAACAACCGGAGCATACGGACTGTCATATTGATTTGTATAATCGGACATGGATTTCTCCTTATCAGGTTATATACGGCATTTTTATACCGCATATAAATTTATTATGCACCTCTGGAGTTGTTGCGTCTAGAGCTTACAAAACGGGAGAAATCATTAATATTTTTTACTGCAATTCTGTCAGGATATATTTCAACGCGCCGCTGGTTTACAAAGTGCCCGAGGATATCTCTTGCTTCGTTTGCGCTCATTCCGGCCCAGTGAGCTACGCCTTCAACAGTGGTTTTAAATTCGCGTCTTTCGGTGTTTTTATCGATATCAGGCTGCGTTTCATCGAGCATGAGGAATACGTCTGCAACTTTTGCCTGTTGATCCGGCAGCGTTAAAATCATGAAGCGCCGTTTGGAATCATAAATACGTTTACAGAACATCTTTAAGAGCTTAAGGGCGATCTGGGGATTTCCAAGCAGCAGGATTTCAAAATTCTGCGAGTTAAATTCAAGCACTTTTACTTCATCAAGAGCGATAGCAGTTGCAGAGCGCGGCGAATTTTCCAGAATGGCCATTTCTCCGAACATTTCTGAAGGGTGAAGAATATCCAGAGTCCTTTCAATTTCACCTATAAGTTTTACAAGCTGCACCTTGCCGGATTGAATAAGATAAAATGTATCTCCGATTTCGAATTCGGAAAAAATTATTTCTCCCTGAGGGAATGTCCGGGAAAAACGTCCAAATGCCGCCAGATCCATAGCCATTTTACGCTCCCAGGGCGCTTAACGCCCGTCTTGCTTTCTCAATCGATGTATCGTCTCCGCCCATGGAAACAATCTTTTTGTAAAAGGCTACCGCCTGATCCTTTCTGCCGACTTTTTCATTGCATTGGCCCATGATAAACATGGTTTCTTTTAATTCCGGATGTTTCGGAAATTTTGTCAGCATGTTTGTAAAGTATTTAAGGCTCTCTTCATATTTATTAAGGAGGAACATGCACCGGCCTATTTCAAATGATGCCTTTGCTGTCCATTCAGGCGTGATGTCTGCATCCACTATCAACTTGAATGACATGAACGCTTCCTGATATTTTCCCTGAGAAACAAGACTTACAGCGTCGTAGTATGCTTTGGTTGTTTTATCAGAATCTCCCTTCGAAACCTGTGCCTGCGCAGCGGGAGCTGCAGGAGCATGACTGAAAGAAACGCCGGGACCCTTGCCGTCTCCGTAGCGCAAAAGGGCGTTCTCTGCAATTTCCAGATTCTTTGTCGCCTGAATAGCGTTTTTCCCGGACGGATAAAATGTCAGATAACGGTTGAATACATGCTTTGCGTGGGAGAAGCGCTTGTTCTTTAAATAAAATTCCCCTACATTGTAAAGGCCGTCGGCAGGCGGCTGCTCTTCCTTTGCCATTACCTTGGATACCTGCTTATGAACGCGCCTCATTTGATTGGAAAACACTTTAAGCATCTTCATTATAATTCTTGAATTTGCCATTGCCAAAGCTTCAAATTCCGGAACTGTAAAAATTAATACAGTTGTGTCAGAAAGCGCAACAGCATTTTCTTCCCTGGCATAACGTCCCAATGCGGATTTAACTCCGAAGAACTCTCCCGGCTGTACAGGATCCCTTACATCCGCTCCGGTTTCAATGTCCTGATAAACAAGGCTTATCTTTCCGGTTTGCAGGATGTATATTTTATCCGCAGGATCTCCCTGAAAGAAAATAAGAGAACCTGAACGGTATTGAGCTGGTTTTGGCATTACGCTCCTTCCTCCGGCGGCCGGGAATCCTGCGCCTTGGCGCATGAATCAAGAGTATCTGCGCTCTTACCGCCGGTTTCCGGCTCAAAAGGCAGATAGTCAAGCTTCTTTTCAAAACCGACTTTTTTTCTGATCTCTTTATACAGACCTGCGGGGTCTCCCCTGACAAACATGTCTTTTTTTCCGACTTTTATTTGCGTATAACCTTTGGGAAGTTTTCCGCCAAAAATGTCAAGAAAACGCAGCTCGCCGTATATTGGTTTTCCCGCCAATGCCAGAAATTCAATGTCTTTCATGTCTGCATTGACAAGATTTTCGTATGGATTGTCGTCTTTTGCCCTGAGGACAAGAATATCACCTAACATACCTTCTTCCAGGCTGCCGATTCTGTCCTGCATCCAAAATGCCTTTGCCGCATTTTTTGTAATCATCTGAAATATTATTTCTGCGCTGAGTTCTTCGCCGAAAAGCCTGCGGTAAAGCTCTCTGTCGTATTTAATTTCTGCAAGAAGATTTGCAGAACCTGTCGCGGAAGAATCTGTGCCGATTGTAACATTGATTCCTGCTTTAAGCATTTTGCGAACCTTTGCGGTAACGTTGAACATAAACATATTGGAGAATCCGCACCATGAAATACTGGCTCCGGCCTTTGCGACTTTCTTTATATCCTCATCGCTGAATGCAATGCAATGAACAAAAAGGCAGTGGCTGTCAAGTTTTTTTATTTTTTCCAGCGCTTCAAGCCCGTGCATGGCCTCGTTGTCAAAGCCTTCGGAAAGATGAGTGATAAACGGCCATTTGTTTTCTACTGCTCTTTTATGCTCTATTTCTATGCCGTCTCCCCACTTAAGATCATATGAGGAACTCTCATGCGCAAGGCAGTATTCCTGAATGGCCCTGACAGGCAGAGTAGGCAGTATCTTGCAATTCAATTCATGCGGAAAATGATCATTTACAGTTGTAACGCCGGAAAAAAGGCACTTATAACCGGAGAGAGCATAAAGATCCTCTCTGCTTAAATTTGAGCGTTCTGCAAATGTTTTTGACGCTTTTAAATCCTTATCCCAGGGCAGCCATGTAAGGTAGAACTTCCCTTTCTCAGGTCCCACAGGCGGACGGTAATTTCCCTGTAAGTGATCATGGGTATTTATAAGAGAGGGGTAAACAAAGGATTTTTCCTTCAAATTGATTTTAACACTGCCGTCATTTGCTGAAGAAACAATTTTTTCCCCGTCAATTTTTAAACTACCAGCATGTGCTTTTTTACCCGGTGAAACAATCACCCCATTTTCCAAGGTGTATTTAAACACTTACAAACCGTCCTTAAAATACAGAAAAACTCTTTATTAATATATATTTTAATGATGTTTACCCAAAAAATCAACGATTCCGGTAAACTCTTCCTATTATTATCGGTAGATTATGTATAAATCGGTAAATATTTGATACAATATTGCCGGATGGTCGATTTACACACACACTCAAATGTTTCAGACGGAGAGTTAACGCCTGCCTTGCTTGTAAAGGAGGCGATCAACCTTGGCCTTCGCGCCATTGCTCTCACCGATCATGATACCATAGAAGGGCTTGAAAGCGCAAAAACCGCTGTAAGTCAGTATTCAGGCGCATGCAAGACATCGTTTCGTTTTATCCCCGGAATTGAAGTAAATATTAATTGGGCAGGGCCGGTACACAGGCTTGGTCCCGGCGGCGAATTTCACCTTATCGGTCTTGGAATAAATTCGCCAAGCCCGGCATTTATCACCGCTGTTGAAGGGCTCTCGCGCCGGAGAGCAGCAAGGAACCGCGAAATTCTTGAAAGGATGCATGAATTAAACCTGACCAGTTCAAATGACAAGGCAGGTATGGATGCAACCTGGAAGGAGCTTAATGCAATCGCCGGAGCCTCAGGCGTAAATTACTCGCTCGGACGCCCCCATTTTGCGGCTCTTCTTATAAAACGAAAGATAGTTAACAACGTGAATCAGGCCTTTGCCCGCTATCTGGGTGTAGGCAAGCCCTTATATGTTCCAAAAGACGGATTATTATTTGAAGAGGCAGTTGCTCTGATACGCGAATCCGGCGGCATACCTGTTCTGGCGCATCCCATCTCGCTTTATGTTTCATGGGGGCGTCTGCCGGACTTCATAAAAACATTGAAAGAAATGGGGCTTATGGGTCTTGAAGCATGGCACCCTACAGCCAAGTGCGGCTCCTGTCAACGGCTGGAAACGCTTGCTCATAATCTTGGCCTCTATGTCACCGAAGGCAGCGATTTTCACGGCTCTTTCCGGCCCGAACGCAAGCTGGGTTATTCAAGCAAGGGAAGGATGATAGATGATTCTGTCCTGGAAGCAATACCCGAACTTTGCCATTAAAACAGGGAACTTGCTACAAACATGTTTTAATCCATTCCGGGTGTTTCCTGGCCTTGTCCAGCAAGCGGGCCATTATGCCTGTGTAGCCGCTTCCAAGTGATTTCCACCAGTTAATTGTGGATTTTTGCAGCCGCAGGGAAAACATCTGCTTTTGCTGTTTTCGTCTTTCCATTGCACGCTGTATCATTATTTCTATTTCTTCCGGAGTGTTTTCCGGAATGTCGCTGTAGTCTATTGGTCTGTCTTTTAGCGCGACAAGGCGTGCAAGAGATTCTTCTGAAGGCTTATAGTCTTCATTTTGCGTTAAACGTACTGTACCCATTTAAATACCTCTTTTCTTCATTTTTATCTGCTTTACGGGCAGAAATAATACGTATGGCGCCGTACCTTTCCGTAAAACATACTTTTAGTATGGCTGCGCTGCTTAGCCCAACCACCATCCATCTTTCTTCAAAATAACTATGCGCTTGGTCAAGCATTTCATAACGATTGGGATCGTGGAAAACTGCTGCTGCTTCTATAAATGAAACGCCATGTTTTTTTATATTGGCAGTATTTTTTCTGTTATTCCATTCAAACCGTTTCTCCATAAATTATACCTCTCCTGATTATTTTTGTCAATACAAATGTATTGACATATTGTCATTACATAAAAATTTATATTGATAAAATATCCCAGGGATCATCCCCTAGCCGGCGGTGCTGGACCGCTTCTAAAATGTGCTCAGTTTCAATTACTTCCTTGCCTTCCAAATCTGCAATGGTTCTGCCCACCCTTAAAATCCCGTGATAGGCCCTGCCGGAAAGACCCAGCTTGTCAATTGCGGTGTGGAATGCCTTCTCGCACTTTTCGCTCATTGGGCAAAATGCGGCAGTTTTGCCTGCCGGAAGAAGGGCATTGCGGCGAATTTCTGTTCCTTTAAAACGATTTCGCTGGATTTCTACCGCCAATTTGACCCGTAAAGCAATTACAGCGCTTGTTTCCTCAGTATTTTTATGATTCTGGCTGCCCATCTCATCAATTTTGGGCGGATGAACAGCGGCTCTTATCTCTACCCGGTCAAGCAGGGCGCCGCCGAATTTGCGCCAGTAACGGCTGATTTCATCATTGGAGCAAAGGCATGAACTGCCGGTGTCCCGGATTCCCAAACGCCCGCAGCGGCAGGAATTTGCGGTTAATAAAAGCTGGAATTCAGCCGGGAGCAGCACAGGTCCGTCTGCTCTGACTATACTTATCACTCTGTCTTCCAGAGGTTCGCGTAATGCCTGCAGCACATTGATCCTGAATTCCGGAGCCTCATCCAGAAAAAGTACGCCAAAATGCGCAAGGCTGATTTCCCCCGGGCGGGGTATTCGCCCGCCTCCAAGTATTCCCTCGGCGCTTGCAGTATGATGCGGGGCACGCAAGGGAGGACTTGTGATAAGGCTTTCAATAAAGCCGCCGCTGCGAGGTCCGGCAAGGCTGTGCAGGCGCGTTACTTCAACAGCTTCGTCGGGAGTTAGAGCCGTCATTACCGAAGGTATCCGCCGTGCAAGCATTGTCTTTCCGGCGCCCGGCGGCCCAAAAACAAGCACATTGTGTCCTCCTGCTGCGGCGACTTCCAGCGCGCGTTTGTAAATTGCCTGTCCTTTTACATCTGCAAAATCTCCGTAATCCGCCGGCTTTTGAGATAAAAACGCAGGTTCAGCCGATACCGGAAGAAGGCCTTTTTCCTCTCTGATAAAAAGAGCGTGTACAGCATTTGCAAGGTTTTCCGCTGCAATAAACCGGGCGCCTTTTTCTGCTAATATCGCAGCTTCTTTCGCATTCTCTGCCGGAACGATAAACTCGGTTATTCCTTCATTAAGCCCTGCTGCGATTGCGGCAAGCGCACCCCGTACCGGGCGAACTTTTCCGGAAAGCTCAAGCTCGCCCATTACAAGCAAGTTTCCCGAAACCGGCGCAAGCCCTGCCGCTGCCATTACAGAAAGCGCAATCGGCAAATCAAGCGCGGCTCCGTCTTTTTTAAGTCCTGCCGGCGCAAGATTTATCAGAATTCTGTCCATAGGAAAATTGAATCCCGAATTTCTGAATGCCGCCCGTACTCTGTCCCGCGCTTCCCTGACAGCTCCTTCCGCAAGCCCTGAAATATCAATTCCAGGGATTCCCCTGCGTATATCCGACTCAACCCGGATAATGATCCCGCCGGCTCCATACGGCATGTAGGTAAATACGCTCATAACCTGCCTCTGTTAATATTTGTGTGCTGGTTTCATTTGCAAAAACCATACCTATATATGGCGCGGGCGTGCATGGCGCTTTAGTGAAATGGGAAAAAAATGAATTAAACGGTTTAAATTATTTTAAATATGGAATTATCTTCTGTTGTTATTCCATATTTCTTTTGCTTCTCGTGCTCTTTTTGTAATTTCACTCCAGCTTTGGGAGTTAATTAAATCCTTACTTGCTATCCAGCTTCCGCCTATTGCAAGCACCGGACTGAATTGCGCGTAACTTGCGAGGTTGTCAATGGTGAGGCCCCCCAGCGGAATATATTTTATTCCCAGATGATTGTACGGGGCATTTATGCTTTTTAAATAATTTAACCCTCCCATGCCTTCTGCCGGAAAAAATTTTACCACGCGGCAGCCAAGGGAAATTGCTTTTTCAATTTCGCTGGGAGTTGCTATTCCGGGAGCAAATGGCAGATCCTCTGCAATTGCTTCTTTTACAATTTCCGGATTGATGCCGGGTGATACGCCGAAGCGTACTGCTCCGTTTAAAGCTGCGCTTTCTTTTTTAATCATTGCTGCCTGTCCCGGTTCAATAATTGTTCCAATTCCTATATACATTTGCGGAACTTCTCTTGCAATTAACGAAATGGATGGAAATGCCGCTTTGGTACGCAATGCAAGTTCTATTACAGTAATGCCTCCCTCAAGAAGAGCTCTTGCAAGCGGAACGGCGTTCTGCTCTGATTCAATTTCCAGAACGGCAATTATTCCTTCCTTTGCGATTTTTTCCTGTATTTCCGGCGGCATAGTCAGTTTCATACGATCTCCTTGCGTTAAAGTTAGAGGCTTTAAAAAATACCAGCTTAACATTCTTTATTATATATGATACTTTAATAAAATCCATGTGGCGGGTACAGCTTCATAAAATAAACTATGATGAAAGAGAATATCAGGCAGTTAAAGAGGTGCTCGATTCCGGCTGGCTGACAATCAGCGAAAGAACTCATTCCTTTGAAGAAGCTTTTTCAAATTTTCTCGGACACGATTCAAAATGCCTTGCCGTTTCAAGCGCAACTGCAGCCCTTCATATGGCGCTTCTGGCCTGCCTGCCTGACGCCGGCAAAAATGATGAAATTATAACGCCTGCGCTTACATTTATTGCAGATCAAAATGTCAGCCGGATAGCCGGCATTAAAAATGTGCTTGCAGATATAAGTTCCGTAAAAGATGACTGGTCTGTTGATTCCGGTGATATTGAAGCGCGCATTACTCCGAATACAAAAGCAGTAATGATAGTTCATTATGCCGGATTTGCATGTGACATGGCTCGGATCACTGCTCTTTGCAGAAAACACGGTTTAATTCTGATAGAAGACTGCGCCCATACCCCGGGAGCAGATTACCTCGCTGAAGACGGAAGCAGGCAGTCCCTTGGCACATTCGGCGATGCTGCCGCTTTTAGTTTTTTTGCAAATAAAAACATTGCAGCAGGCGAAGGGGGCATGGTTGTTACGCGCAACCCGGAACTGTTTGCAAAACTAAAAGGCCTGCGCTCCCACGGAATGTCTGTCCCTTCATTCGACAGGTACAAGGGCAGGGCAGTATCCTATGATGTTGAGGCGCCGGGTTTAAATTACCGCATTAACGAAATCAGTTCCGCTCTTGGCCTTGTTCAGCTTGAAAAACTTCAGGAAGCCAATGAAAAGCGCAAAAAACTTGTTGAGCATTACTATAACAGGCTGGATGATGTTCCGTTTGTATCAATTCCTTACAGGCGTTTTTCGCGCGGAAAACCAAATTACCATATAATGCCTATACTGCTTTCGGAAAAGACGGACAGGGCAAAAGTAATCGAGTCAATGAAACAGGATGGAGTGCAAACCAGCATTCATTATCCGGCCATTAACCGTTTCAGCGCATATAAAGAAATAGTAAATTCTGCGCCCAAAGCCGAATATGTAAGCGCACATGAATTGACTCTGCCCCTGTATCCGGAAATGACAATAGAAGAAGTTGATATAGTTTGTGATGCGCTTATAAAATGCAGGTATTGAAAAACTCAAATGATAAATATATAATGCTCATATGGAAAATTCTGGCAGTAAATTGATTGTTTCTATAAAAGAATTATGGAAAATTTACCCAATGGGGAATTTCGAGGTGCAGGCCTTAAAGGGTATCGACCTTAATATAATAGAAGGTGAATTTATATCTGTCGCCGGTCCTTCCGGTTCCGGCAAAACTACATTAATGAATATTATCGGCTTGATTGACAGCTTTAACAGCGGCAGCCTTACAATTGACGGTCTTGCTATTAAAGATCAGAACCGTGAGGAACTAGCAAGGCTGCGGCGGGATATGCTAGGTTATGTGTTTCAGTCCTTTAACCTGCTTCCTGTGCTGAATGTATTTGAAAATGTCGAACTGCCGCTTATTATTTCCGGAAAGGGCGGCTCTAAATCCGAAAGGCGGGACAGGGTAGAATATCTGCTTAAAGAGGTCGGGCTGGAAGACAGGCATACCCATGTTCCGGCGGAACTCTCCGGCGGTCAGCAGCAGCGTGTAGCGATAGCGCGCGCCCTTGTGACAAGCCCAAGAATCGTAATCGCCGATGAGCCGACCGCAAACCTCGATTCTGAAACCGGAGAAATGGTTTTAAGTTTAATGAAAGAAATCAATCATAATGAAAAAACAACTTTTATATTTTCTACCCATGATCCTGAAATATGGAAGATGGCAGACCATATTGTTTTCCTTCATGACGGTCTTGTTAAATCTGAAACAACAACCGAATCCAATCGCAAGAAAAAAAAATCAGGCGATAATTCCGCGCAGGGGCAATAATGACTTTTTTTCTGGCTCTTCGCAATATTGAAAGAAACAAAATGAACTCAATTATTGTCGCTTTGCTGATCGCTATAATCAGTTTTATATTTTTTATCGGAAACAGTATTATCGAACGATCCAACATGGGTTTAAATCAGGCCTTTGTCGAAAGCCTCACAGGCGATGTAATGATTCAAAAAAGAGGCGACATTACAATGAATCTTTTCGGCGCGAATACTCCGATAATCGACGATTTTTTTGTTCTTCCTGTTTTTCCCGCCTATGACGCTGTAATGGAAATAGTCCGCGCCGAGGAAGGAGTTGCAGGAATTACAAGCCAGGTTTCAGGAAAAGCCTACCTTGATGTACTTGGTGTCCGCTCTCCAGTTCTGCTTTGCGGAGTGGACGCTAAATCATATTTTTCAATGTTTCCCGGCATCATCCTTGAGCAGGGAAGGTTTTTACAGGAAGGTGAGTTCGGCGCAATGATTACGCTGGATCGCGCGCAGAGAATTCAAAGGCAGAGCGGCCAGTATCCGGAAATCGGAGAATCGCTTCTTTTTACATCCGGCGGGACCTTCGGGTTCAAGATAAGGGAAGTTCCAGTTGTAGGAATTTTCAGTTATCAGAATCCAGGCCTTTTTATGAATGAAATTGTAATTGCAGACCCGCAGACTGTCCGGGTGCTTAATTCGATTCAGGTTGCATCATCATCGGAAATTGAAGTAGCAGATGACAGGCTGCTTACAACAGCTGACATAGATGATATTTTTAATATGGATATTTCCGGTTATCAGCCGGCGTCTGAAGGATTCTCTGTTGATTTCCTTCAAAGCTGGTTAGCTGAAAACAGAACGGAAAATAATGCCGGCGTAACAGGCGGCGACTGGAATTTTATTATTATCAATCTGGATAATAAAAATAATACAGGCTCTTTTATTGATTCGCTAAACAGAAGAATTGAACCATTTGGCGTAATTGCAGTTGACTGGCGGACATCTGTCGGCGTTTCTGCAATTTTGCTTTTACTGATACAGGTTTTATTTAATGCCGGCATGTTCCTTGTATGCATTGCAGGCGTAATCACGGTAATTAATATTCTTTTAATTTCTGTTTTTCGCAGGACGCGCGAAATCGGCACATTGCGGGCCATAGGAGCTTCCGATTTATACATCAGTTCGCTTGTCCTTTATGAAAATCTTATTTTGTCGGTACTTGCGGGAACCAGCGGAATATTTGCGGGCTTTTTATTTATGGAATGGGTAAACTCCCTTGCCTTCAGAATTCCAAATGAGTTAATCGCATCGCTTCTGGGAGGCCCTGTATTGACTCTTGCGTTTATCCCGCAAGTAGCTCTTTTCTCTTTCTTTTTGGCTGTTGCACTTGGAGTTGTTGTTTCATTCTATCCGATACACATTACTCTCCGGATAGAGCCTATTGAGGCAGTAAGGCAGGGATAATGGAAAAGATACTGATGCTTTTTAAGCTTGGAGTAAAATATCTGCACCGTTACAGGCGCCGCTATGCCTTTTTGTTTGCTGCGCTTGTATTTTGTTTTGCGATAGTAACATTTATTACAGCATCCAAGGATAGAATGTATAATAACGTTTACTATTCGGCGCAGTCGCATTATGCCGGAGATGTTATTGCAGTGGGCTACAATCCGGAGATTCGCAATACGCATCATATCGGAGGAGACGATGTTTCCGTTATTCTGGATGCTGTAAGGATTTCCGGAATTAACCCAAGGCATACAGTGATTAGAACGCTTTTTGGAAATACAGGCCTTGTATATTTTAACGGAAACGCAGTTGCTCAAAAATATATAATCGGCTGCGATTGGGAAAGCGAAGAACATTTATTTTCCAAAATGGAATTTGCTTCCCCTATAGTATATCCCGTTGGAGATGAGGGTATAATTATTTCCGCTCCCGTTGCAAGACTGCTGGGCGCAGAAGCGGGAGACAGTATTATTCTGGAAGTTGATAACAGACTTTCCCAAAAAAATACAGGCCGGTTTATTGTTAAGGGAATTGTCGAAGATTCATCGATATTCGGATATTACAAAATCTATATTTCCAGATTGAGCCTTAACCGCTTGTTACTTTTGGATGATAACGATTGTTCTACTATTGGTTTCTTTTTTGATAACCGTTACGCCGCTGACAGGTACCGCAGCCGCTTGAATTCTGTATTGTCTTCGATGATGCAGACAGGGCCGCTTGTTTATGACAGGGAAGGAATGGACAGGGAAACTTCATCGTGGTCATGGGCCGGCTTAAAAGTATTTTTGTATACAATGCCGGTTTACCTTTCTGAAATTTCCAACTTAATGGAAGCTTTGGAACTAATGACTTATTTTTTATATGGAATGATGCTTATAATCATTCTTGTCAGCGCTGCCGTAACATATCGTCTTATACTTCATGAGCGGGCAATGGAGATGGGTGTAATGAGAGCAATTGGTTTTTTCGGCGGAGATTTAAGAATGGTTCTCTGGACCGAAGTTGTCATACTTGGCATTATTTCCCTCTTTGCGGGGTTCCTGCTTTCGGTTGTTTTCAGTATTGCAGCCTCGTTTATTTCGTTTTCGTGGTTTCCAAGTTTTGAGATATTCCTTAGAAACGGAAAACTAACGGCATTGTATTTACCGGGAACAATTATCCCGAATATTATATTAACTTTACTGATTCTTGTTGCAGCTGTGATCATGCCTTCCCTGAGCGCATCAAAGAAGAATCTGCCATCTCTTTTATCCGGAGAACCATTATGATTAAAAAAATATTATTTGTTTTTTTGGCTCTTGTTATTCTGACAGGGCTTTGGGCAAATCCGGCGCAGCTTCCAAATTCTCCTGATCAGCAATTGCTGGCAAGAGTGGATTCTCTTGTAAGCTACCTTGATACGGATTTTCAGGCAGAGTATGTCATTGTGCAGGACAGGCCGGGGCAGGCGCGCTCCACAACTGTCGCAGGTGTTTTCCGCAGAGATTCCAGAGAGCAGTATGTAATTGTAATTATGGAACCGCTAATCAGCAGGGGGCAGGGCTATCTTAGACAGGGGAATACCCTGTGGTTTTACGATCCAGAGAGCCGCAGGTTTAATACAACCGCAAGCGCAAACCGTTTTCAAAATACCAATGCTAGAAATTCCGATTTTACACGTTCCACCCTTGCTCAGGATTACAGGGTGGTATCCGGTGAGAATGCGCAGCTTGGGCGTTTTAATTGCCGGGTATTAACATTGGAAGCAATTACAACAGAAGTAACCTACCCAAGAATGAAAGTGTGGATAAGCGAAGATAATCTGCTGCGTAAAACAGAAGATTACAGTCTTTCAGGGCAGCTTCTGCGCACATCTGTAATTCCTGATTATTACAATATAGGCGGCCGTTTTGTTCCAAGACAGATTTTATTTGTGGATGAACTATTGGGCGCTGTAATAAACGGAACATTTGTAAATGAAAGGACGCAGGTTATAATAAACAGACCCTCGTTCGGCAGAATAGCCGATTCAGTTTTTTCTCTGACATTTTTGGAAACAGTTAACGAATGAAATACTTCCCGTTATTTTTTTTGCTGATAATTATCCCGTTTGCTTCTATTGCAGCTATGGATTTACTTGATATAGATATTAATGACCTCGATTCCATTTTTGGAGAACAGCCGGATGAAACGCCTGTAACAGAGACGCCGCCGCCAACAACACAAACTCCAACAACGCCTCCGCGGACTACAACCCCGCCGGCTTCAACTCCTGTGCTTCGCAATGTAAGAACCCGCGGCATAGAGCTTACAGCTTCTTATTTATTCAGGGGAGCGATTAATCCGGGATGGGAAGAATATCCATGGGAACTCGACGGCAGTGAACATTTTTCCTGGGCTATCGGTTCTTTAATGCGTTCAACATTCGGTATAAATGCAAGAATATCGGAAGCGTTCCGTGTAAGAAGCGTTTTAAGATTTCAAGTTCCCAGCACCAGCGTTTCAACAAGGTATACGACAACTTCCGGAGGCAGCCATACCCACAGTAATCCGGGGACAAATTCTGCCGGAAGCCACACTCATAATGTTACGACGATCCAATACCCGATTTTTACGCTGGAAGATTTCTTTTTTGATTATAATTTTTCTGACAAGGTTTTTCTCCGCGCCGGAAAATTTATACAGGCATGGGGAATTTCAAGTACCTTTAATTTTACAAATCTTCTGGCGAGAATACCTGTTCAGCAACCCCGTCCAGCTCCCACATCCAATGGGCCTTCATATATAGCAAAATTTGATATTCCAATCGGCGTTGGCGGCCTTCAGCTTCTTGCTTTAACAAGAGTAAATCTTATTAATAACGAAACTCCTACCCGCGATTTTATCGGATACGGAGCAAAATATAATCTGGCCCTGCCCTGGGCTGATTTTACAGTAGGCGCTTATGATCAGAACTTTATGGCTACGCGCGGCTTCTTCTCTGCGAAGACCACAGTTTTTGATACTGAACTATTCAGCGAATGGCTTGTTGCAGAGAATAACCATACAGACGGTTCCATTAAGATTGCCTACAGTCTTGGTTTTGTAAAAAGTTTTTTTGATAATAAACTGGACATAAACGCAGAATTTTTCTACAACGGAGAGGAGAGTACAGAATACTTCAGACCGGAAGATGATTTTAGAAGAATGGACATTACTCCCTTTCCTGAAGGATTCAATTATGCATTGGGCCTTCTTTACAGAGGCAGCGGAAAATGGAACCCGCGTTATTTTACAAGGCTTCGTTACGGTGAAGAATCATTCAGTCTTATTCCGGGCCTAAGACTAACCCCCTACCCAAATACAGAAGTTTACTTTGCAGTGCCAATCGCCCTCGGAAACAAAGACGGCGTTTACTATAAAGACTCAAAAAATGTCAAAGGCGAGATTCGCCCTTTCAGCGTAGTATTGCAGGTAACCTTCAGAGGCAGCGTCAGGGTCAGCCATTATTATTAAATTTTCCTGAAAGTTTTTATAACATATATTTTTAAGCTCTGTTAATATTTCCAATTGCATATAAAGGGTAAATGTCGATATTTCCGCGGCGGCCGAAGTTTTCAAGGGATGTGCGTATACCTCTTTCAATTTGTTTTTCTTTCATAAATAATTGCAGACTTTGCATGCCGCCCTGTGTTCCCGATTTAACTTCTATGGGGATTATATTTGATCCCTTTTGTATAAGGAAGTCTATCTGGGCGCTGCCGTGCTGTGAACCGGGATTAGCCGAACGCTGCCAGCAGAATAATTCCTGTTGTTTATAACAGGAGGCAGCTTTAATTAATTCCAACCCTGAAAAAATTTCCGCTAAGGAACCGCGGTTAACAGCATAAAAATCGGCAGCTATAAGTATTTCCGAACGAAGACCAAGTGATTGCAGAAATATACCTGTGTCACAGGGAATTATTCTGCGGAATTTAGAATTTTTTTCCGCTCCAAGTGGAATCCCGTTAGCGGCAGTATGTGTAACAGAATGAACCAGTCCTGTCATAATAAGAATATCAAGCGCCTGTCTTACCGCTGCAGCAGGATTGCCTGAAGCTGCGCGTTCGTAAACAAATTTTCCTTCGGCCTGGCGCATAACTGAATCAAAAACTTCATTTATAAGCAGATAAGGCGTAAGCTTGCTGTATTTGGCAAAATCAGATTTGAGCATGGTAATAAGATCATTTAAAACCATTTCACCATTGAGTAAATCTTTTTTTTGCACATATCTGGAAACCGCTTCCGGCATTCCGCCGCATATTAAAAATGTTTTAAGCCGTTTTAATAGTATGTCGTGAATTGGATCGATAAGAGGTTTTTCCGGAGATGCTTTTATTATTTCTTGTGCAAAGTCTTCCTCATTTAATGCGGCAAGAAATTCATTAAATGCAAAGGGATACATAAAAAGAGAGCGAATTCGTCCAACGCCGAATGCTGGTATTTCTTCAAGGGCAAATTCCAAAAGAGAGCCTGCTGCCGCTACATGGAGTTCTGCATATTTCTCGTAAAAATACCGGAGTTTCATAATTGCCGGCGGGCAGCTTTGAATCTCGTCAAGGAAAAGCAATGTTTCGCCGGGAATTACCGGCGTATGGAAAATAAGCGCCAGGCTTTCGCATATCTCCTGCGGTGAAGATGATGAATCAAATAAATTGTAAAGTTCTTTTTTCTCTTCAAAGTTAATCTCAATATAGTATTTAAATTGCCGCCCTAACTGTCTTATTGCCGATGATTTCCCTACCTGCCTTGCTCCGCGCAGGAGCAAAGGTTTTCTGTCAGATGGCGTATCCCTGCTCCAGTCAAGAAGTGTTTTGTCGATATTTCGCTTAAAATATTGATTTTCCATGTTATCCTGTTCTTTTAATGGCAAATATTTTAGTACCCAAAAACATCATTAATTCTAACAAAATGTAGGGCAAAAAACAAGCGTTTTATAATAAAATGGAACCCAAAAAATGGGCGAATTCTAACAAAATGGAAGGCAAAAAAAACAGGCAGCCTTGTTCTTGCTTAAATCAGAGTTGTTCATATCCCTCATTCTAATCATTCTCCTACCACAAAACATTGACAAAAATGATTAGAATGATTAGAATGATTAGAATGATTAGAATGTAGGAGAATAAAATGGCTTTAGATATGAAACGTGTAGAAGATCTTACTACCGAGTTTAAGCGCGAATATACAGAGGAAATAAAAAAGACCATCATAGCTTTTGCCAATACTGCAGGCGGGACGCTTTTTATAGGTATAGATGATAATAAATCGATAGTCGGTGTGGATAACCCTGATGATACCCTGCTTAAAATAAACAATTCGATACGATCCGCAATTAAGCCGGATGTTTCCTTGTTTGTTGATTGCAAAATAGAAAAAGTAAAGAAGGCTGTAATTATAGTTATAACCGTTCAAAGGGGAACCTTATGCCCGTATTATCTGGCAGGCAAGGGTATTCGTCCTGAAGGAATATATGTCAGGTATGGAGCAGCATCGGTTCCGGCTACTGAGACAGCAATTCTTAACATGATTAAAGAAACCGACGGAGAGAAGTATGAGGATGTAAGGTCCCTTAACCAGGATTTAACATTTATTGAAACCGGAAAGTTTTTTAAGGCAGAAGATATTCCTTTTGAGCAAAATCAGCAGAAGACACTCTGCTTGCAAACTACAGACGGCGTATATACAAATCTGGGACTTTTGCTTTCCGAGCAATCTGTGCATACTGTGAAACTGGCTGTTTTTGAGGGGTTCGATAAGGAAGTTTTTAAAGATAGAAGGGAATTTTCAGGTTCTCTTTTAAAACAACTGGAAGATACTAATGCCATACTGGATATATACAATCGTAATCATGCTAAGGTGAAGGGGCTTTACCGGGAGGATCAGCGTGATTATCCGGAGGATGCTCTGCGGGAGGCTCTTCTAAACGCACTGGTTCACCGGGATTATGCTTTCTCCAGCAGTACGCTTATCAGTATATTTGATGATCGCATTGAGTTCGTTTCCATAGGCGGTTTACCTAAAGGTGTTTCTCTTAATGATATAATGCTGGGCATTTCCGTCCCCAGGAATGAAAATCTTGCGAATGTATTTTACAGGCTTCGCCTGATTGAAGCTTATGGTACAGGTATACCGAAAATCATGCGCAGTTATACCGGCAATACAAGAAAACCGGAATTACAAGCCACTGATAATGCATTTAAGATTACATTGCCGAATAGGAACACCCTCAGTCAAAAGCAAGTTAAAAATAAAGCTCACTTTACAATGAGTGAGGAAAAAATAATCGCCTTGTTGAATGAACATAATGAAATAGTCAGAAAGGATGTGGAAGATGCCTTGCTTATTTCTCAGGCTATGGCAGTACGGCATTTGCGCGGGTTGGCAGATAAGGGATTAATCCAGGTTGTTGGAGAAGGAAAAAAAACCCGTTATAGGAAAACCCCATAACCTCTGTATTACAGCCATGCAGGTGAAAAACAACGCTCACTTATCTTTGTACGATTTGGAGTGTGATTCCAAATTATACAAAGACAGCTAACATAGCGGCGCCGTACTTTGCCTAAAAGGCGAACATACGGCGCTCTTGAGTGAAGCAGTGTCTATTCCTGTTTGGGAAATATAAGTCTGAATAACTAACCCAATTCAGCAAGGGTAGTGATTGCCTGAGCCCACCTGACATACTTTAGTTTGGCAAGATCCTTGATGGTTTTTACATTAAATGCCTCTTTTAATTTAACTGCATCACCTTCGCTTAATCCCTGAAGAGCGGCAACCGGCGCATCGGCCAGTTCCTTGAATGACATTTTCTCGTAGGCCTTGTCTAAGGCTTTGTCAATTTGCATCATAATAAAACTCCTTTTGCATAATAAATTTAAAGGGTGAACCCTTCTTCATTTTATTGTAAATGCGTTTTTCCGGATCTGTCAAGGAAAAGTTAATATATATAGTTAACCGGTTTAAAAGGAAATGTTTTAAATTATTAGAAATAGCATTTAATGCAGCTTGTCATATTGATTTTTTTTTAGTTATATGCTAATATTAAAATATGGCAGAACCAGCAGAAAGAAGAAAAGTATATCTTAAAAGAAAGAAAGCGGGCTTGTGTCCCCGCTGCGGCGGAAAAGTAAAAAAATCCAGCAAATATAAAATGTGCGATGCTTGCCGGGAATATTTCAGGAACTATAATATCGAAATATCCGATAGTCAAAATGAAGCAAAAAGGGAGCGGTACGCTTTATTAAAGGCGAAAAACTGCTGCCCCCGCTGCGGTATTAAATTAGGCAAAAGGTCGAAAAATACCATTTGCCAGCCGTGCCTCGACAAGCAATATAGGTATAACACCGGTAAAAAGAGATAAAAAAAGCTGCCCGGGAATTACTTCCAGGACAGCTCTTATTTACCCCCGTCCGGCCATCATGACCAGCGGAGGCATAGAACTTTTACAGCCCAAGCAAATAACTGTTCAATATATTTTCCAGGTACTCCTGCTTGCCGCTTGTAATTCCCGTTTTGCCGTAGCCGGCGTCTGTTCCAAGTTTCGAAAGCTGATCAAGCGTAAGTTCGCCCTTGCAGAATTTTGCGCCGTCTCCGCTGGAGAAAGATGCATAACGATCCCTTACAAAGTTTGGAATAATGCCGTCATCAATAATGCGCTGAGCAGCCTGGAGTCCGACTGCGAATGCATCCATGCCGCCAATGTGAGCGACAAAGAGATCTGCAGGGTCTACGGAGTTTCTGCGAATTTTTGAATCAAAGTTAAGGCCGCCGCAGGTGAATCCGCCGATTTTCAGGATTGTGTACATTGCCATTGTCGTTTCATAGTAACTCATCGGGAACTGGTCTGTGTCCCAGCCGTTCATCATGTCGCCGCGGTTTGCATCTACAGAGCCGAAGAAACCGTTAACAGCTGCTGTTTCAAGTTCGTGCGCAAAATCGTGACCTGCAAGTTCTGCGTGGTTGGCCTCAATGTTCATGCGGAAATCTTTATCCAGTCCGTAGTGCCGCAAAAAGCCAATGACAGTTTCAGTATCAAAATCATACTGATGTTTTGACGGCTCCATTGGTTTGGGCTCGATATAAAATACGCCCTTGTATCCCTGTTTGCGGGCGTAATCTCTTGCCATAACAAGGAAGCGGCCCATATTGTCTTTTTCTTTTTTGAGGTCTGTGTTAAGAAGGCTCATATAACCTTCGCGCCCGCCCCAGAAAGTATAGCCCTCTCCGCCAAGTTCAATAGTTGCGTCAATCGCGGCCTTCACCTGGGTTGCAGCAAGAGCAACAACGCCGAACTCGGGATTGGTCGCCGCACCGTTCATAAAGCGCGGATTACTAAAGCAGTTAGCTGTTCCCCAAAGAAGTTTAACACCTGTTTCGCCCTGGAGTTTTTTTGCCTTTGCAACCAGGGTAGAAAGATTTTTTTCGCTTTCGGCGGGATTCGCGCCTTCGGGAGCCATGTCCCTGTCATGGAAAGCATAATAATCTGCGCCTATTTTTGTAAAAAATTCAAAAGCGGCGTCCATTTTTTTATCAGCAGCATCCATTTCATCTTTTGCGCCCTCGTTCCAGGGGAAAAGGATAGTGGCCGAGCCAAAGGGATCAGCGCCGCTGCCGCAAAAACTGTGCCAGTAGGCGATTGCGAAACGAAGATGATCTTTCATCTTTTTTCCGCCGATAACTTTATCAGCGTCATAATACTTGAACGCCAGAGGGTTCTTGCTCTTTGGTCCTTCGTACTTGATTTTTTGGATTCCGGGGAAATACTCTTTTGCCCCCACGAAATATTCTGCCATAACAGCCTCCGTAATAATATTAGTTATACAAAGGGCTTAATGCCCCAAGATACCTGGAATAGACAGCATAGGCTTCATTATAAAGCTTTACATTTTTGCTGTCGGGTTTGATTGTTGCGCCTAACGCAACATGCTTGTCTGCAAGATCTTCAATTGAGCTCTTTTTTCCTTCGTGGCTTTCAAGACACCATAATGCCTGAATGGCGCCGCCCATCGCCGCAGCCTCCGAGCCAACCAGCATGCGCACAGGCACATTCGTTACATTTGCAACGATAGTCTGCCAAAGCGGGCTTTTTGAGCCGCCGCCTGTAAGGCGTATTTCCTTTGGTTTAAAACCAAGCGATATAAAACCGTCAAGGCCGATTCTCATTCCAAAGATTGCAGATTCAAGAGCTGCGCGTGAAAGATTTTCTTTTTTAAAATTGGCGGCGGTAATGCCGTTTATGCTTGCCTTTCCATTGGGCAGGTTCGGCGTTCTTTCTCCGTTAAAAAACGGCAGTATAACAATTCCGTCCGCGCCGACCGGCGATTTTGAAGCCTGCTGATCCAGCGTTTTCACATCAAACCCCATGAGGTTGCGGATTTCTTCGCTTGCCACAGTGCAGTTCATTGTGCAAAGAAGAGGCAGCCATCCGCCTGAAGATGAGCAGAACGCAGCAAGGTTTCCCGTTGGATCGATTACCGGCTTGTTTGAAAAACCAAAAAGAGTTCCGCTTGTTCCAAGGCTCATTGTTAAAAAACCGTCACGTACAGCTCCGGTGCCGATAGCGCCCATCATATTGTCCCCGCCGCCTGATGAAACAAGAGTTCCTTCGTTCAGACCGTAAAGAGCCGCCGCAGCCTTGCTTACAACTCCGGCTGTTTTATCGGAAGTTGTCAGCTGCGGAAGATACTTCTCAACCTCGGGTGAAATTAATTTACAGATTTCAGATGACCATTTGCGTCCCCGGACATCAAAGAGGGCAGTGCCAGATGCATCGCCGTATTCAGCCCAATACTCTCCTGTCAGCAGGAAGTTGATATAATTATGGGGAAGAAGGATGTGCCGGAGTTTTGCAAAAGCGGCCGGCTTGTGTTTTTTTAACCATAAAACTTTTGGCGCAGTGTAGCCCGGGCGCATAGGAAGCCCGGTTTTTTCTATAAGCTTTTTTTCGCCGCCTGCAGCCTTTGTAAGTTCTGCGCATTCTGCGGCAGTTGAGGTATCGCACCAAAGTTTAACATTGTAAACAGGCTTTCCTCTTTCATCCAGAGGCACAAACCCGTGCTGCTGTCCTGAAACGCCGATTGCGGCTATTGTTTTTCTTGCATTTTTATCGATTTTTTCAAAGCATTTTTTAATGACTTCATCGTACCACTCGGTCTTTTGCTCTCTTGTGCCGTCATTATTGGCAATTATATCCACCGGCGCCGAAGACTGGGCAACGATTTTTTTCTTTTCATAATCATAGACAACAATTTTACAGCTCTGGGTTCCCAGATCTATTCCGCATATGGTTCGCATTTATTCCTCCGTGTGATTTTCTTATTGTAAGGTATCAATGCCAAATTGTCTATAATGTGAAGCTCTAAAAACTCCGGTAAGGTTCCTATTCGAAACGCAGGCCGATGAGAAATTCAACGCCGGTACGGGCAGGGCCGCTTGGTATCGCTACGCTTATGTCTGTTCCAACAGGCGCAACCGGTATTACGCTGGCGGTTTTAACTTCGACAGGATCCGCGGCTCTTGAGTTTCCTTCCACACGGCTGGAAGCGCCGGCGTTTACTCTAACCTGCTGGCCTCTGTTTCCCATGAAACTAACGCTTCCGTCGCTTACATACAGATTACGGGTATCGAATTCGAAACTTGTGCCGCGTACGGAAGCTGTTGCAGAGGGGCTTGTTATTGACATAATCGCTCTTGATCCAGTGGGCGGCTTCACTTCTACGCGCACCCTTCCGGACTGAAGATTAACGTTTAATGTTTCCTCATCGTTTGAGCTTTGTATCTCTGTAAGCGTCAGACGTGTTAAGGGCCTTACTGTAATTGATGATGTGCCTGTTTCGATAATAGCGGTACTCCTGAAGCCTGTCGAAATCAATGTATCCTGTGTAAGGTGATCCCCGGCATTTGCAGTAACAAAAGAGCTTGATCCGGCCCGTTTTATCTCTACTGTGCCGCTTACTTCACTTATTATTCCGGCTTGAGCAAATCCAGTCTTAAGAATGATACAAAAATATATTATTAAAAGAAAAATCATTAAACACTTTTTTTTCATAACTTTCCCTCTTTAGTTAAAATATTGAAATAACTATATTTAATTCTGCCCGCCAGAGCATATCGGCATCCGGCACAGCGTCTCCAAGAGACGGCAGGAATGTCCCGCCTCCAATATTCATTTGAATACCGGTAGACATACTCCATATAAAACGCATATATAATTCTGTTCCCAGAAAAAGGCCGTCGCTGCTTACGCCGATAACAGGATAATTTGAATAAGTGTAAAGATCGTTGCGTATGAAATAGGAAGCGCTTAAATTTGCAGAAAACACCCTGTGAAGATGCGCAAGATAACTTAATTGAATAACAGTAAGCCCCGAAGGATTTACTTTTAAAAGGTTTCCCTGAGGTATTGTAGTAAGCGGCAGGAAGGCGCCAACTTGCGTGTCAGGGATTATGCCGCTTAAATAAATTCCGCGAAGCGTTAGGTGCTGCTCATTGCCGGCCGGAAGAATAAAGGTCAGTCCTGCGTTAGCCGCCATCGCAATAGTAAGCTCCTGTGAATATTGAATCAGTTCAAGGCAGCCGCCAGCATCAAGGATTATATAACTTGACGGGAAAGTAAATTTTGCCGTTAAATACTGACTGTTCAGGTTTGTTCCTTCCATATCAACCTGTCCAAGAACAGCGAGCCTGACGCTGAATAAATCCGCAATAGACGGATGTTCCCAGCCCGCCGATGCAAAAAAACGGCTTGGAGCAAAATAAGTTTTTTCAAAATCGTTTAAATCAAGCTTTCTGTAAAAGTACTGAAGTTCTTCTTCTGTCATGGTAATGTTGGCTCTGGTTTTGTAAAGCAGGCCTGTATACCAGCCGCCGGCGCTGAAGGTTCCGATATTTGTATCATGAGAGAATGATGCGCCGTCAAAAAAGCCGTCCGCTATTATTCCCAGCGGATCGCGGTACGGCATGCGGCCAATTTTTAATTCGCTCATTCCAAAGCGCATTGTAAGATCTGTGCGCAGAAGTTCCGGTACAATATTAACTGGTTCAATATTAACAGCGTTATCGAAAACCAGTCTTGTGCGGTAATTAAATCCTGCGGAAAAAACAAACTCGCCGTTATCTCCCAGCAATGCCGATACGCGCGGGATAATAGTGCCGGAATATTCGTATCTTCTTTCGCTGAAATCGGCACTCTGCGCATTAATATCAATGCTTTGATCCAGCAACAATCCGATATCAAGGGCCTGTAAATTATGCATAGAAAAAACACAAAGGAAAATCAGAATAATAAGTTTTGCGCGCAGTCTCATTCTAATTATCCTCCAATATGGTAATTTCTACCCGCCTGTTAAGCGCCATTCCTTCGGGGGTGTTGTTATCTGCAATTGGGCGGCTTGAGCCGTAACCGGCAATTATTATATTTTCAGCTTCGCATGCCTCAAGCGATACAAGGTAGTCAGCGACAGACTGCGCCCTGCCTGTGGAAAGCGCAAGCTGATATTCTTCGGTGCCGATGTGCGTGGCATGCCCTGCTACAAGCAGTTTAATATTGGGAATGCCTTTTAAAACGCCTGCAATCTCATATATTTTTATCCTTTCGGCATTTGGCAGTACCACAGAGTCAGCCAGGAATACGATGTTGGAGAAGGTAATTGTTACGCCTTCTTCTGTCGCTTCAACGGTGGTATCGGCTATGGCCTGCTCTTCGATAATGGCCGCAATTTCCGCAGCCAGGGCTTCGCGGCGGTTAGCTGCTTCCACTGCGACAATTTCTTCGGTAAACTCTTCCAGTGTTTCTATTACTTCCTCAAGCCCCCATGGTCTTATTTCTATTTCATGAAGCACCCGGTTTACAAGAAATAAAAGTAAATCGCCGGATACCTTCATTCCGGGATCAGCTCTGCCCTGGATTACTCTCTGGTATACAAGTTCGCGGTAGGCATAGTGCGAGTTTTTGAAAACTGAATACATGGGCCCGCCTTTCATATTAAATGCACGCATAATTAAGCGGGAAACATCGCGGAGTTTGATATCTTTTTTTGGATCTGTCCTTGCCGGAATCCAGCGTTTTTCCGCTGCGAAGAGAAAGGCCTGTTCAAAATCGAAGTTAGCGTCAGAGACAGAAACATTCACATTAAAGGAGTTTACAGTTTCAACTACAATCCATGCTGCCTGTTCAAAGCTTGCATATTTTGTTTCAAGAATATCTTCTATTATTTCCGCAATCTGGGCATTCAAAAAAAACGGAGAAAAAAGAAAGAGGAAGACGGCTGGCCATATTTTTTTATTCATGTTTGTCAATCCGGCCTTGTACCGCTTGTATTGTATGCAAGGCCGTATGTGCCTGTGTCAGAAGATGCATAGATACAACGCGCTCTTATATAAACTATGCCATTAAAATCTGCTGTAAATGCCATTGCAGAATAATATGAATAGTTTTCAAAAATATGGTCGCCATTATTATCCCATAATGAAATAACAATAGGCATTGTTTTGGTACCATTGCCGTCCCATAATGAATTAGTCCAGAAATAATATGTTGTGCCGGCGGAAACATTTATTGCATACCAGTCTACTGCGGAACTTGCTGTAATTTCACCGTCAAGCCAGGTGTCATATGGAAGTGCAACTGCTTGACCGCCAGAGATATCAAGAATTATTGGCCTTATACCGCTTGTATTGTATGCAAGTCCGTAAGTGCCTGTCTCGATTGAACCCCAGCCTGTATAGCCGCGGACTCTTATGTAAACAGTTGTATTGGATGCGGCTGTAAACCCGCTTGGTGATTCCCATGAATGAATAATACCGGAATGAGTTAACTCACTATCGCCCCAGATATCAAGAGCAGCATACATTGTTTTACTAATGCTTTCCCAGCGGTTACTTAACCAGAAATGATATGTTGTGCCGGCAGAAACATCTATTGCATACCAATCTGCGCCGCCGCTTGTTATAATTTCACCGTCAACCCAGGTGTTATATGGAAGTGCAACTGCCAAACCTTCGGAGACATCAATGCTTGGCCTTATGCCGCTTGTGTTGTATGCAAGGCCGTATGTTCCTGTGCTTGTAATACTACAACGTGCTCTTATATAAATTGTGCCACTATAATCTGCTGTAAATGACATTGGAGAATTATATGAATAACTGTTAATAAAAAAATGTTCGCTATTATCATACCACATTGAAATAACAACAGGCAGTGTTTTAGTGCCATTACCATCCCATGAAGAATTAGTCCAAAAATGATACATTGTGCCGGCAGAAACATTTATTGCATACCAATCTGCGCCGCCGCTTGTTGTAATTTCACCGTCAATCCAGGTGTTATATGGAAGTGCAACTGCCAAACCTTCGGAGACATCAATGCTTGGCCTTATGCCGCTTGTGTTGTACGCAATGCCGTATGTGCCTCCGAGATTCCAATTAAGAGTTCGTACCCTTAAATAAACAGTAGTATCTGATACTGGATTAAATGCTAACGGGGAACCCCATGAATATTGAACATTGCTGTGAATTGATGTACTGCCTTCCCAAACACTTAAAGAAGCAAAAAGTGTTTTAATACTATTGCCTTCATAGCCATTATTCAGCCAAAAATAGTATGTTGTGCCGGCAGAGACATTTATTGCATACCAATCCTCTGAGAAATTTGTTGCAATTTCACCGTCAATCCAGGTGTCATTTGGAAGTGCAACTGCCAAACCTCCGGAGACATCAATGCTTGGCCTTATACCGCTTGTATTATATGCAATGCCGTATGTACCTGTATTGCTCCAGCCTCGTACCCTTAAATAAACAGTAGTATCTGATACTGGATTAAATGCATACGGGGAACCCCATGAATGTTGACCATTGCTGTGAATTGATGTACTGCCTTCCCAAACACATAAATAAGCATAAAGTGTTTTAATACTATTGCCTTCATAACCATTATTCAGCCAAAAATAGTATGTTGTGCCGGCAGAGACGTTTATTGCATACCAATCCTCTTGGAAACTTGTTGCAATTTCACCGTCAATCCAGGTGTCTTCCGGAAGCGTATTTAGAATTTCACCAATATTTATATTTATCCCCGATATATCCTGGTTCCAGGCCTGTATTGCAAGACCTTCAATTTGTTCATCGTAAATAACTCCGAAATAAATATGTTGAGCAAAAACCCGGAATGAAATGTCTTCAGGTTCATCAAGAGACATTATTGTTACTGACCATGGGGAGTTTATTTCAGGTGATGGGATATAGGTATAACCTCCGTAACTGGAATAAACATAGGCAGAAGATACTGGGTTTCCCGCATAGCTGATATTTAAAGTCCCGCTTAAGGTAATTGCATGCAGATCAACTGTAAGGTCAATACCGGAAATGTTTTGATTTCCTGCAAGTATACTTTGATTAACATCATAATATAATCTACTATTTCCGCTCATTTGGAAATGTCCGCCAAAAGATATATTTACTTCGTCTTCAAAAGCCGGAATGGTCAATGACCATGTGTTTTCCTGTGAATCAACCCGTCCGCTGGTTATATAATGCATGATGTCATTCGAATTCAGGTATGCATTTATAAATACATTAAAAATACTTTCCTTAGGAACACCGGTTACTCTTAAATCGAGCGTGCCGCTTATTGTAATAACATCTATAAAATCATCTTCTGTAATTACAAAACCTGCTTTGGTTTCCAGATTCGAGCCAATATGAACAAGCTCCACACGGTATACAGCCTGGTAATCATCGTACAACTCTATGGATACTATATAAAAACCGGGACCAAGCGATATTGTTTTTGAATGGGGTGATTCATAAGTATACCAGCTGTCTGAAAATAATCCCATATTGTTAAAAGGCTCAATCCTGAAAAACACACCATTTGCTTTTTCTTCCGGATAAGACAGGGAAAGAACGAGAGTTCCATTTTCACCATAAGGATAATGAAGCGCATTTAATGTAATATCAAGGTAATTTTGCTCCCTCTCGCGTACAATAATTATTTGACTGTTTCCCTGCGCTGCAGCATAATCAATTCCATCAATTTCGACATAACCTGTGACATAAATAATCCACTGGCCAAGTGCAATATCTTCTACAATAACGGATGTCTCATCGCCTTGCAGAGTTATACTTTCCTGTGAAGAGCCTTCTGTGTGCCAAAATGTAATTTCAAATTTTGAAAATGAAGGCATTTCAGGATACAGGGTTTTAGAGCCTACTGCTTCTCCCGATAATGTTATTTTTAATCCCCTAAACTCCTGTGACAACTGAACAAGTTCATCTGCACAGCCTGCAAATACCGGCATTATTAAAACTACGCATATTGTTAATAATAAATTTTTGTAATGTTTCATATTTAATTTACTTCCTTAAACATGACTCTAAAAATTAATTCCTTGGAGTAAGGTATGCCATTTTTAACAACAACAACCATAAGGCTGTGGGTTCCTATTGTAAAACCGGTGCCGATATCTATATTTAAACTATTATAGCCCCATTGCTGTTGTCCATTCAAAAACCAGGTATACGAATCATATTCACCTTCTACAGTTATTGTCAGGGTGTCGCCCCAGTGCAGGTTTTTGTTTGGGTCTTCTGTAAAATTAATGACTTCGTTGTGAAATCCATCAAAAATCACATTAACATCCGCAGAAGAATATTCTTCAAACACTGCGTCTAATGTTATATCCATGTCAGGCAGGATAAAGGTAAGAATGTTGTCTTCCAGTTCATATTCATAGTATTCATAGGGATATAAATATATACTGTTTGTCCTTAATCTGCAGTTGGGCGCAGGAGTGAAGACCACTGTTATAGGGGTTCCTGCGTATGCAGTTTTAGGATATACGCTTATGACGCCAAGCGGTGTTTCCTCAGGCAAATGTACTTCATAGACTGGTATTTTTTCAAACTCCGCAAAGATCGTTACGTCAGAATCCGGCAGGACAAAAGTATCATACCAGCTTCCTGCAGAATACGGCGCTGTAATATTGCCGCTGTTCATTAATTCAATAATTTCACTGCAATATTCACCTTCCGGTGTAATGCTGAAACTGCCGTGCCTTAATCTGTACCCGTGTTCTATTAACATTAAAAATTCTATGACGGTATCTTCATAAGCGCTCTGGGGATTAATAATTATCGAGCCATATTCCATGCCTTCAATTATCGTTTCTACCGTATAGATTGGTATTATTTCAAACGCGGCGTTTATTACAACATCATAATCCGGCAGGATAAAAGCACGGCTAAGACCTGTGCCGCTAATTTCAACTGCAGGGGTAATGGTTAAACTGTTCCGTACTATTCTATAACCTTCTTCGGGTTCTATTGTCAGAGTTATTAAGCTTCCTTCTCCTCCCCATGTATGACTGGGAGTAATTACACCGTTTTCTATTCCTTCTGTAATGCTTATTGTAAAGAAGGCCTTGCGCATTATTATAGGAACATAGTTTTCCTGACCTGGCTGTATGTTTGCAATTGCAGATCCCCTGGCGTATATAACCTCTTCAAGATGCGCTTCCGCCATAAGATGCGCCTCTACCATGATATTCCAGATGCCGGAAGCAATAATTGCCTCGATCTGTGTTTCACCTCTGACCTTGAAAATTATTTCTTCTTTTGAATTTGTAATTGTGATAGTAAACTCAAGCTGATTAAGTATATCGCCTTCAGGCGGGAATACCATGCCTCTTGAAGCGCCGTCTCCAAGAACAAGTATTATTTTTCCATGTTCATTGTCAAGAAAGTTAATGCACCCGCACAGTGTTAAGACAATAAAAATCAAAAACAGGCGGAAGACCTGCTGCGTTTTTAAAACTTTTATAAATAATTTCATTGTAATAATCCTGAAAACAATTTTACACTATAATCTATGTTTATTCAATAAATTGAATAAAGAAGTATTGATACAGGAACTTATAAAAATTTTATTTATTAGAAGAATCTCATAATAATTTTCTTTAAAGATCGTAATATTTGGTGTATAATTAATGAATGCAACTGTTAGTGAAAAATTTGTGCATTTTTCTTATCATTTCATTAATAACTCCCGGCATATTTGCTGCAGATACCGGAATTTCCGTACTTAATATTCCGGTAAATTATGGATTGGACAGTCATTTTAACGATACTGATAACTTTACAGCTCCCTTTTTTTACAACCCTGTTTACTTCAATAATAAAATAATCAATCTTCATGAAGGCTTATCAACCGGGTCACAGCAGAGCGGCGCTTCCATTAACGGCTGGTTTGGTTTTTTCCTTGTAATACTTGGAACATCGATGCTTATAACAGACAATAACCACAGAAATACCCTTTATAATCAACATATTCGTGAGAAAAGAGCCATGATGCAGGAAGAAGACAGGGTAAATCAGATACTGCACAGAAGGCAAAACAGCAGATATTAGGCGCTTTCCATAGAAATACACTCCCTATTGCAAACCTCATTATTTTTTTTATATAATATCCCTACATAAATTAAAGAGGAAATTGATGGCAAAGAAAGGAAAAATTACTATCGATCGTGAGTTATGCAAGGGATGCCTTTTGTGTATCCGTGCATGTCCTGTAAAGGTGCTGGAAGCCGATACCGAGATAAATTCATCCGGTTCCTATCCTGCAAAAGCAATAAATATGGAAAAATGCATCGCATGCGGCAATTGCTACGAGGTCTGCCCCGATGTTTGCATCGAAGTCTACGAAGAATAACGAGGAAAAATATGAGTGAAAAAGTCTTAATGAAAGGAAACGATGCCATTGCTGAAGCGGCGATAAGAGCAGGCTGCCAGGCATATTTTGGATATCCAATTACTCCGCAAAATGAGATTCCTGCCTATATGTCAAGGCACATGCTTGAAAAGGGGAGGGTCTTTATACAGGCCGAAAGTGAAATTGCAGCCATGATAATGGTTTACGGCGCAGCCTGCGCAGGCGCAAGGTCGATGACCAGTTCTTCCAGTCCCGGCATCAGTCTTAAGCAGGAAGGAATGTCCTACGCTGCCGGCGCTGATGTTCCGCTTGTTTTGGTTAATGTTAACCGCGGCGGGCCTGGTCTTGGTAATATTGCTCCTGCTCAAAGCGATTATATGCAATCTACACGCGGCGGCGGCCACGGCGACTACAGATGCATAGTGCTTGCTCCCAAAAATGTGCAGGAATGCGCAGACTTTACATACATGGCTTTTGATCTTGCGGACAAGTACCGGATGCCTGTTATCGTTCATGCAGACGGACTGATTGGCCAAATGGTAGAAGGCCTGGTACTGCCGGCTGAAAAGACAGTGCCTAAATACGAATGGTCTGCCGGCGGCTGCGCAAAAAGGCATGGGAAAAAGGCTATTCATATCACCTCGATTGAGCTTGTACCCGAAATACTCGAAGCAAAAACAAAAGAGCGCTTTGAACGTTATGAGAAAGTAAAAGCGGCGGAAATACGTTACGAAGAGTATGACTGCGCCAATGCAGATCTCATAATGGTGGCTTTCGGCACCTGCGCCCGTGTTTGTCTTGGAGCGCAGAAGCTTGCAAAAAAAGAAGGAATAAAACTCGGCATTTTCCGCCCAATTACACTGTGGCCCTTCCCCTATGAAGCCCTTGGGAAACTTGTCTCAAACGGCAAACCGGTTTTATCGGTAGAAATGTCACTTGGTCAGTTGATTGAGGATGTTAAGCTCTCAGCTTATTATTCAGGTTCAAAATCGAACATCCATCTTTTGGGTCACTCAGGCGGCGTAATCCCGACTGAAGAAGAAGTCTTTGCCAAAGTAAAGGAATTATTATCCTGACAATAGAATTATCAGGATATTCCGATATTGATTGTTTGCATAAGCAAACGAAATCTATGGAGTATTAAAGAAATGAAAAAGATACTTGGACATCCGGAAAGTCTGCACAAGATACAGACAAAATATTGCGGCGGCTGCGGGCATGGTGTAATTCACCGGCTTATAGCTGGTGTTATCGATGAAATGGGGTTAAGGGATAAAACCATTATGACCCATCCTGTAGGCTGCTCAATTTGGGCGGATCTGTATTTTGATTTTGATACAGTGCAGCCGCCTCATGGGCGCACACCTGCGGCAGCTACCGGCGTAAAACGGGTTAATCCCGATCACCTTGTAATTTGCTACCAGGGAGACGGTGACATGGCAGCCATTGGAACGGCGGAAGCCATCCATGCCGCAAACCGCGGAGAGAAATTTACAACAATCTTTGTTAACAACGCAATCTACGGCATGACTGGCGGACAAATGGCGCCCACAACCCTGCTTGGCCAGAAATCAACCACCTCGCCTCTTGGGCGCGATGCCGATGAAGCCGGAATGGGTTACCCAATCAGAGTTGCGGAACTATTGGCCGCATTGGACGGAACCCGCTATATCGCAAGGGGTTCTGTAAATAATGCCGCAAATGTACGCAAGACAAGGCAGTACATAAGAAAGGCCTTTGAAGCCCAAATGTCCGGAATTGGCAATACAATGGTAGAAATTCTCGCTTCCTGCCCTACAAACTGGCAAATGGATTCGCTCCAGGCAGTTGAATGGCTGGAACAGAATATGATTCCGCAGTATCCGCTTGGTGAAATTAAAAATACTCTTTCTGAGGCAGGAGGCTCCAAATGACAGAAAAATCGTTCTTTGCCGGGTTCGGCGGCCAGGGAATCATCTCCCTGGGACAGCTTTGGGTCTATTTTGCCATGCAGGAAGGAAAAAACGTTACATTTTTCCCCTTTTACGGCGCTGAAAAACGCGGAGGTATCGCCCGCGCCAGCGTAATTATCTCTGATGAAGAAATTGCAAGCCCTCTTGTGACAACGCCGGACTCAGCGCTGGTCATGAACATGGATTCCCTCCCTCTTTGTGAAAAAATTATTAAAGAAAACGGTTTAATGCTGATAAATTCAACGCTTGTAAAGGAAGATCCCAAACGCGGCGGCATCAAAGTTGTTAAAATTGAGGCCAGCAGCATTGCAGAACAGGTTGGAAACGTTGTTTTTGCAAATATGGTGGCCCTTGGAGCAATGGCAAAGCTAACAAGTGCGTTAAAACTAGCCGATATTGAAGGTATCCTTAGGAAATTTTTTCCGGCGGACAAGCAGCAGTTTATTCCTATGAATATCAAGGCTATTCAGGCGGGATTTGACGCAGTTTGATTTTTATTGACAACTATTAAAAACGCTGATAGAATTGTCGTGTGAAGTTATTGCTAAAATATTGTGCGGCAGCACGATATTGAGCATGAAATATAGTTTTATACAGGGAGCTTAGATGGCCTCGGTACACGAGTATAAACGTTTGGAAAACAAGTTTGTCCAAAAGGTTAAGACAGGCGCTGTTAATGTAGCAGGTTTTCTGGCAGGCACCCTTAAGGCTTTGGGCAGATTCCTGACAAGACGTTATACCGTTGTATTTGTTCCTCATTCAGAAAAAAGAGTTTACAATCTTCACGTCACTATATTATCAGTTTGCTGTTTCCTGTTTGTCGCCTTTTGCATTCTTGTCGCATTTGTCTGGTACGGCGCATCGTACAGCAGTACCATGCATGCCATAAACGATAAGGACAGGCGCCTTGTTGAAACAATGGGTTCGCTTCACGAGTTCCGTGATGAAACAGCTTTGTTATTGCGGACAGCGCGTGATTTTGAAAATGCCTTTTCCGGTATTCTTTCTTCGCTTGGTATAGGTAATAATAATTCCCTTGCTCATAATACCGCCGGTGATTTGGGTTCTCTTATAGGAATTAGAGAGGCTCCCCAGGGGCTTTTAAGAGAAATTAACGATATCAGGCGGCTTTCCGCTTATTTATCCGAGGCAGTTGGGCCGATTAATGAACTGCGCGCCCTTATGGATACACAGAGCGCTTTCTTAACCGAGATTCCGAGTATTTGGCCTGTCAGAAACGGGATTGGTCATATAACAATGTTTTTTGGGCAGAATATCCATCCAATTCACGGTCAATATTATATTCACAGAGGTATTGATATTGCCACCTACCGTTTTGGAGATCCGATTGTCGCATCTGCGGACGGGCAGGTTGTTACCGCTGAATATTCCTACGATTACGGCAACTATGTAATTATAAGGCACAAGCACGGCTACTATACCCGTTATGCGCACATGCAGAACTTCAGAGTGCAGGTTGGGCAGCGTGTTCAGCAGAATGAAATCATCGGTTATATTGGAAGTACAGGCATTTCAACCGGACCTCATTTGCATTATGAAGTTCACATAGGTTCCGATGTTGTAGATCCATACAGATATATTACGATTCGTTCCAGCCTTGCAAGGCAAGGGCGCTGAACAGGAATATAAATGGCTCAGGCAGCTTCTGATTTTTCAATCAACACAATTATCGGTCCCAATACCACTTTTACAGGCGATATCGAAACCGGCGGCTTTACGCGCGTCGACGGACATTTGCGCGGTAATCTAAAAGTTAAGGGCAGGGTAGTAATCGGAGAACGCGCCAGAATGAAGGGGAATGTTACCGGTACAAACATTACAATAGGCGGTGTTGTATGCGGAAACATTATATCTGACGGGCATCTTGTCATTCTTTCCACTGCCATTGTTATCGGTGATATAATTACACGGCGCATTCAGGCTGATGACGGATGCTTTATAAACGGCAAGGTGGCGGTATGCCAAACCGATGAACGCTGGACGAAAACCATGTCCGAGCATCGTGACGCGCTGGGTATAAGATCTGCCTTGCCTGTATTCCAAAGAGTCTATGGCTAAAGTTGATGGAACAGATCCTTCCTTATACATGAATCCTTCTGCTTATACGCAGGTTAAGGACGATAAAAAACAAAAAAGTATCCGCCGCGGAGAGAAAACCGAATTCTCCAGGTTATTCGATGAACTTCGGGGTAAAACCGCAGATCAGCTTGGGCCGCTGCAGAATTTGCCTGTATCGGAGGATTCTGTCAACTTGCTTATGGATGAAGTCCGCGATGCAGGCGACAGGTTAAAAAGCCGTCCTCTTCCTGAAGAGATAATGCGTTACAAGCAGGCGGTGCGTAATTTTATTAACTATGTAGTTCAAAATTGCTATTCAAAGGGATATGATGCAGGTATCCCCAATTTTCTGAAACCGGGCTTTAAGGGGCAGCGCGGAACTCCCGCGGCAATGGAAGGGAAGGGATATACTAAAATTTCGATCATCGATAAAAAGCTTGATGATTTGGCAGCTATGCTTCTTTCCAGCCAGGTTAATCAATTACAGCTGGTTTCACGTCTTGAGGAAATACGCGGTCTTTTGGTAGACTTATTACAGTAGGGGCAAACAAGGTGAGTGATTATAACAAATATGAAGATATTGAAGATGATGATATATCCGCTCTGGAAGACAACCGCAATGAAGCGAAGTTTCAGGAGCATGATATCATCACAGGTGCTGCTGCCGGAATCGAATCCATTGCTCCCGATACTCCAATTTACAGACTGCGGCTTTTATATTCCCAGGAGACCTTCCTTGCAGTTTACCGCGAAGATAATTTAAGCCCGAATTCAATGGTTATAGTTCCTACGCGGTACGGCCGTGATTTGGCGCAGGTAATAGGCTCTGTCCGCGGAAAACTTCCGCCTGTCTCGGAGATTGCCTGGATTGTCCGCGCAGCGACTCCGGAAGACATGGAAAAATCGCGTAACAATACAAAGCTTGAAAAAGAAGCATTTGACATCTGCAGAAAAAAAATTACGAATCACAGGCTGGACATGAAACTTGTATTGGTGCACTACCTTCTTGAAGAGCCGAAGATTCTTTTTTTCTTTACCGCCGAGAACAGGGTAGACTTCCGCGAGCTTGTTAAGGATTTAGTGAGCGTTTTTAAAATGCGCATAGAGCTCCGGCAGATAGGTGTGCGTGATGAAGCTAGGGTTGTAGGCGGTCTTGGAGTCTGCGGAAGAGGTTATTGCTGCCATTGCGTTTCCGATAAATTAAAACCTGTGTCAATAAAAATGGCAAAGGATCAAAAACTTTCGCTTAATTCCGTAAAAATTTCCGGTCCCTGCGGACGGCTTTTATGCTGTCTTTTTTATGAATACGGTTTTTACAGCGAGCAGCAGCGTAATCTTCCGCAGGAAGGGATGCGCATTAACTATGAAAATGAATCATGGAAGGTTATAGAAGTTAATCCAATAGCATGCCAGATTAAATTAACAAGTGATGACGGCAGACAAATAACTGTTCCGGCATGCAAGTTCGAAAAGGTCGATAATTTCTGGAAGATTAAAACTAATTAATGCTTATGAATTATAAAAATATTTTCTGATTTCCGATACTAAATAAAAAGAGCCTGCGCCTAAAACCGGCAAAGGCTTATTAGCCTTTGCCAATAAAACCGCTTGTTTGACGGCTTCATGCGTATCAGGTATTAATAAAGTTTTTCCCTTTACTGCAAGAGCTGTAAAAATTTTATAAACATTAGAGGGCTCGCTTGCCTTAAAATTTCCCGGGGTGGTTATAATTATTTTTGCGAAACGCTCATGCGCTGTCTTCGCCATTGCTTCTGCGTTCTTGTCAGCCGCGCAGCCAAAAATTAATACGCCGCCTTCTCCGTAAAGCATGCAGAATGTTTCTACGCAAAGGGCAAAGCTCTCCGGTGTGTGGGCTCCGTCAATGATAAAAGGCGGTGCTGCGGATGCACCGGAAGGGATTAATTTTTCAAAGCGCGCCGGCATTTTAACATTTGCAAGCCCGCGGCGTATTGCATCATCTGTAACAGTTCCGGGCCGGAAGGCTGTCTTTACTGCGGCAATGGCAAGAGCGGCATTTTCGGCCTGAACTTTTCCCGGTACCGGAATTGAGAGCCTAAGGGCGCCGAATGTAAACTCTGTTCCCTGCGGTGTAATTCCAACATTTGATATTTCTCCGGTTTCCGGGAAGTAATAAAGCCTGCTGTTTTTTTCCTGCGCTTTCTGCCTGAAAACTTCCAGCGCTTCATCCTTTTGTTTTGCCAGAATAAGAGGTTTGCCGGGTTTTATTATTCCGGCTTTTTCCCCTGCAATGGCAGTAATTGTATTTCCAAGGAAGTTTGTGTGCTCAAGTTCAATCAGTGTTATGACGCTGACAAGCGGATCAAGGATATTGGTTGAATCAAGCCGCCCGCCCATGCCGGTTTCTACAACCATTACATCGCATTCTGCCCTGCGCGCGCATAGAAAAAAAAGAAGGGTTAAAAGCTCCCAAAATGTCGGCTCGTACCCCTGAGAATCAGAGGTAAAGAGCGGATTATTTTCTGCAGGAAGTTTTTCTTCCGCTATGCTGCGCAGTTCATTGCCCGCAGAGCAGTAAACATCTTCATCGAAGAATGAGTCTCCAAGACAGATGCGTTCACGGATATCCGTTACGTGAGGTGACATGTAACGTGCGGCGCGAAAACCCGCGGCTGTCAATATGGACGTTATCATGCATGTGACAGAACCCTTGCCCTTTGATCCGGCTATGTGGATGGAAGGCGCGCACCGTTCGGGGCGGCCGGCAAGCTCTGCCAGCGTTTCCATCCTGTCCAGACGAAAGCTTTTGGGTTTCTGCCCGCGTTCAAGATTGATATGCCCGGAGAGCCACTGGAATACTTCGCCGGAAGATGAAAAATAGTTATTATTCAGGCATCACTCCAATAAGAACAATTAGTTATAATTCGTACGTTTTTCCGTATTTAATTATTTCTACATTGGGATAGCCGTTTTCTTCAAGGTATTTTTTTAAGTGGGTCTGTGCTTTTCTTTCACCATGAACCAGGAAAATGCCTTTTAAGCGCGAGGTATCCAGAGCCTGCAGCCATTCCAAAGTTTCAAAATAATCGGCATGAGCGCTGAATGCGTTTATGTCCTCAACGCGCGCATTTACTTTATACAAGTCGCCGTGGATTCTTACTTCTTTTTCGCGGTTGCGGATGCGGCGTCCAAGAGTATTCTCCGCCATAAAACCGACTATCATAATTGTTGTATTTGGATCCTGTATGTTGTGAATCAGGTGATGCTGTATGCGCCCTGCTTCGCACATTCCGTCTGCAGAAATAATGATAAGAGGTCCGGGGTGATCGTTTAGCGCCTTTGATTCCTGAACGCTGGTTGTAAAATGCAGGCTGTTAAAACCAAAGGGATTTTTATGATGTTTTACAAACGCATCTTTTATTTCCTGATTATAGCATTCCGGATGCACCTGGAAAATTGTCGTTGCGTTAGTTGCCATCGGCGAATCTACGAATATCGGGACTTCAGGAATTATGCCCTCATCTACAAGCAGGTGGAAATAGTAAACAAGTTCCTGCGTACGCTCAATGGCAAACGCCGGGATCAGTATTTTTCCTTTTTTTTCTACGGTGTACCTTGCCATGTCAGCAAGTTTTTTAATTGCGTCATCGGTAGAATCGTGCCTTCTGTTGCCGTATGTGCTCTCAAGGATGATATAGTCCGGGGGTGTTGCAGGAATTGCAGGGTTACGGATGATAGGCTTGCCTTTACGGCCGAGATCTCCTGTAGCAAAGATATTAAGTTCCTCGCCGCCTTTTTTAACTTTTATGTGAGCTATTGCAGAGCCGAGAATATGCCCCGCATCGTGAAATTCAAGGTTTACTCCGTCTCCTATCATCATCGGTCTGTTATACGAAACTCCGATTGTCTGGCTTACGGCTTTTATTGCGTCCTGTTCTGTATAAAGAGGAGTCCAGTCGAATTTCTGCCCTTTTTTCTGGGCCTGGCTCTTTAAGTACTTTGCATCCCGGGCCTGAATGTTTGCAGAATCCATCATTATAAGGCTGGCTATATCTCTTGATGCGGGAGTTGCGTATACATTTCCTTCATAACCGCGTTTTGTTAACAGCGGTAAAAGACCGCAATGGTCAAGGTGCCCGTGAGTTAAAATGACGCCTTCTATGCGATCTTCTGCGATGCCGAAGTTTCTGTTTTTCTGCTCCGCTTCGGCCCTGGAACCCTGGAAAGCGCCGCAATCAATCAGATAACTTTGCCCGTCAATCTCAAGCACATGCTTGGAACCTGTGACCTCTTCGGCTGCGCCGAGGGAATAAAAATTTGCGTTCATAAAATAATTATAGCATCATGTTCCCAAAAAAAGAAATAGGTCAATTATTATTAATGTGTTAAATTAATATGAGGCATAGACATTAGATGTAATTTATGATAAACAGGGGATAATTGTTTTTTTAGGAGTGTTCCGGATATGATAGAAAACTTGTATTGGATAGGTTATGTGGGCGCGGGCGCAGCGCTTCTTTTTGCATTAATACAAATAATTAAGGTAATTAAATATCCGGAAGGCAGCGAGGATATACAAAGGATTGCAGCTGCGATCCGCGAAGGCGCAAACGCTTTTATGAAACGTCAATACAGCACTGTTGCTGTATTTCTTGGCATCATGTTTGTAATTTTATCATCGCTTGCATACATACCGCTTCTTATGGGTTACGAGGAAGGGCTTTTAAATCCATTCACGCCGTTTGCTTTCATTACAGGCGGCACTATTACAGCCCTTTGCGGGGTTGTTGGCATGAAGATTTCTACGCTGGCAAATTCCCGCACCGCTCATGCCGCTGCAACGCAGGGACTTAACAGGGCGCTTCGGGTATCTTTTGCATCAGGCTCCGTTATGGGTTTTATTGTAAACGGACTTGCGGTACTGGAACTTACGATTTGGTTTATGCTCCTAAGATATGTATTTAAGGTAGATGATGCGACAATTGCATATACCATGGTTACTTTCGGAATGGGCGTTGCTGTTGTGGCTGTTTTTGCCCGTGTCGGCGGCGGTATTTTTACCAAGGCAGCCGATGTCGGCGCAGACCTTGTAGGAAAAGTTGAAGCCGGTATACCGGAAGATGATCCAAGGAATCCTGCTGTTATTGCCGATAACGTCGGCGACAATGTCGGGGATGTTGCCGGAATGGGCGCAGACCTTCACGAGTCAAATTCAAATGCTCTGGTGGCGACCATTGCCATCAGTTTCGGCGCAGGTTACGGCATTGCAGGGTTTATGCTGCCCATAATTGTATCTGTAGTCGGTATTCTTTCTTCCATTCTGGGTACATTTTTTGTGCGGACTAAGGAAAATCTGGATCAAAAATCGCTTCTTAACTCTCTGCGCGGAGGCGTTTATATCGCCGGAGGCATTGCGGCTGCCGCTACGCTGCCTCTTATATTGTTTGTAGCACGTAATGCAGGCCCTGAAATGTTTGCAAACCGCTGGGGTATCTACGGCGCAGTTATTATTGGCATTGTTGCCGGTTTTATAGTCAGTCTTTTTACAGAGTATTATACTTCAGATGCCAGCAAGCCAACGGTTGAACTTGCCGAATCGAGTAAATACGGAACCGGGCCATTGATGATTGGCGGTTTGGCTCTTGGCATGAAATCCGCCGCAGGACCTATTGTAACCATATCCGGCGCTGCTTTGCTTAGCTTTATTGTTTCCGGAGGCTTCAGATATTTTGATGCCGGTCTTATATTGGATTACAATGCGGGGCTTTACGGTATAGGGCTTGCCGCTGTGGCGATGCTCGCTACAAATGCCATTATTCTTGCCACCGACGCTTTCGGCCCTGTTGCGGATAACGCAGGCGGCATAGCGCAAATGGCGAATTTGCCGGAAGAAGTGCGCAATCGTACTGACGCTCTTGATTCACTTGGAAATACAACTGCCGCTACCGGAAAGGGCTTTGCGATTGCTTCCAATGCATTTACCGGCCTTGCGCTTTTAGTATCTTTTGTAAATATCGGGCTTGCGGAACTAAGAAAGGGCTGTAATATATGCACAGAATATTTAAACTGCGCAGAACACTCGCTCAATCTCTCCATTGTTAATCCGCCTGTTCTGGTTGGCTTTTTTGCAGGTTCGGCTGTGGTATTCCTCTTTGCGGCGCTTTGTATGTCTGCTGTACAGCGTGCAGCGCAGAGCATTGTAGGCGAAGTAAGGCGGCAGTTTAAGGAAATTGAAGGATTAATGGAAGGTACGGCAAAGGCCGATTATGCGTCATGCGTTGATATTTGTACGCGCGGCGCGTTAAAAGAAATGATTGCTCCCGCAATGCTGGTTATTATCGGGCCTATCGCCGCCGGTATCCTGCTGGGTGTTGCAGGCGTAGTCGGTTATCTTGCAGGGATTATCGTTGTAGGTTTTACCCTTGCTGTATTTATGCTGAACTCCGGCGGAGCCTGGGACAATGCCAAAAAGTATATTGAAAAGGGAAATCTTGGCGGCAAGGGCAGCATTAATCACAGGGCAGCGGTTATAGGAGATACAGTAGGCGATCCTCTTAAAGATACTGCAGGGCCCTCATTCAATAATGTTATTACAGTTTCCTGCACAGTCGCAATTGTGTTTATTGGCGTAACTCTCGCATTTTCGTTATTTCATTAATCTAAAAAAAAAGGTGCTGTCCAAGATTACTTCTCGGACAGCCCCCTTGCTTTTATATGAACTGCGGCATTTAATGGTGCTCCCAGCGTGCGGCAAGTACAAAAAAAACACCGCTTGACGCGGTGCCTGTATTAGCTGTGCCCGGAAGAAGACTCGAACCCTCCACCCCTCAACATCCTGTCTCGGGGTTCCGGGCCCGCCTTCGGGTGCTGTCGGCGCCATCCATGGCGCCTATTCCTCCCATTCGGTCGGCGCACCCTGCGGAAGTTCGAGTCTATTTGTGTAACTGATTGTTTTTTTGTTAGTGAAAATTTTTATTATTACTTAATCAATAACGCACTGTCGGACACCTAAAGGTGTCCTTGCTTTTATATGAACTGCGGCATTTAATGGTGCTCCCAGCGTGCGGCATGCATAAAAAAAACACCGCTTGACGCGGTGCCTGTATTAGCTGTGCCCGGAAGAAGACTCGAACCCTCCACCCCTCAACATCCTGTTTCGGGGTTCCGGGTCCGCCTTCGGGTGCTGTCGGCGCCATCCATGGCGCCTATTCCTCCCATTCGGTCGGCGCACCCTACAGAAGTTCGAGTCTATTCGGGTAACTGATTGTTTTTTATTAGTGGAAATTTTTATTGTTATTTAATCAATATATTGATCTGCCCGGAAGAAGACTCGAACTTCCATACCCTTGCGAGCACTAGTACCTGAAACTAGCGTGTCTACCAATTCCACCATCCGGGCTAATAATTGACAGCTTACAGAAAAATCCAGAATTAATCAACCGGTCTTTTATCCTAAAGACATCCCCATTTCGTTGCCTTGCTATCTTCAATATTTACCATTAAAATTAATATCAAATGGTAAAAAAAATACTAATAATATCTCTAAGCGTCCTATTGGCTGTTTTTTTGATATTACTGACAGCCCCGTTTCTTTTTAAGAATCAGATAATGGAATTGGCCAAAATAGAGCTGAACGAGATGTTAATGGCAAAGGTTGATTTCAGGGATTTGAAACTGTCTTTTATCCGCAGTTTTCCGAATGCCTATGTGTCTTTGGAAGGTTTGGAAATAACCGGAATAGGTGATTTTGAAGATGAACTGCTGGTAGCTTTTGAAAGATTCAGCGTGACAGCGGATATAATGAGCGTGATCAGAATGAAGAATATAGAAGTTAAATCTGTATTGCTTGATCGCGCGCGTATTAACGGGCATATCCTGGAAGACGGAAGAGCGAACTGGGAAATAGTTAAACTTGATGAGCCTTCAGCGGATCCGCAGGACGGAATTTCCGAAACAGATAAAGATATTCCAGCAGAAGAAACTCCGTTTGCGTTCAGCGCCAGATTGAATAAATTTGAAATACGTAAAATGGAAATAACCTTTCGTGATGATGTAAATAAAATGAACGCAGGAATTCAGGAGCTTAACTATATTCTGCGCGGAGATATGACGCAGGATAATGCAAATTTAAAAATGGAACTTGGGATTGACGGTATAGACTTTTGGCTTGACGGTATCCGCTTGCTCAATAAGGCGAACGTGGGGTTTGTTTCAGAAATAGCGGCTGACTTGAAAAACATGGGTTTTGTTATCAAAGACAATGTATTCAATTTAAATGACATCGTGCTGAAATTCTTCGGCTCTGTAGAAATGCATGGCAATGATATTGATATGGATGTAACATTTGCTTCTGAAAAGACCGATTTCAAAAGCCTTCTGTCGCTTGTTCCGGTTATTTATATGAACGATTTTAAAGATCTTAAAACAACCGGAAGCCTCGCTCTGAACGGTGATGTAAAAGGAACGTTTAACGAAACTGATATACCAAATGTCAATTTAAATCTTATTGTTGATAATGCGACATTCAGCTATCCTGATCTTCCCAAATCTGTTGAAAAAATTAACATTGCTGTAAAGGTACATTATGACGGAGTTGAATTTGATCGTACTACGGTGGATGTAAACAGATTTGACTTTGAAATGGCAGGCAATCCTTTTAATGCAGGGATTAACCTGAAAACACCAGAAAGCGACTTGCAGGTTTCTGCAAGATTTGCTGGAAAAATAGATTTTGATTCAGTAGCTGATATCATTCCTCTGGATGATATAACTTTGAATGGTTTGTTGGAATGCGATATTTCACTTGCAGGAAAACTTTCTTCACTTGAAAATGAAAGGTATGAGGATTTCCAGGCAGCGGGAAATTTAAAATTAAGCAGATTCAATTTTATAAGCCCTGACTTTCCGCAGGATGTAAAAATCACAAGCACACAGCTTAATTTTACGCCGCAAAGGGTTGAGCTTGTTAATTTTGACGCTGTAATCGGCCGCTCGGATATTGCGATGAATGGCTCGCTTGAAAACTTTATTCCATTTATATTTAAAAACGAAACAGTGAAGGGAATGCTTACGCTAAGATCAAATACAATCGACATAAATGAATTTATGGACTCAGAGCCTGAAGAGGAAAAAATTGAAAAAACCGATGATGAAACTCAGCTAAGCGTTATTGAAGTTCCTAAAAATATCAATTTTACAATGAATGTAAATATCGGCAAAATTCTGTTTGATAATCTGGAGATAACAAATACAATTGGTTCGCTGTTGGTAAGAGACGGCAGACTAATAATGCAAAACTTAAGAATGAATCTTTTGGAAGGCAGCATGACGCTTAACGGTGAATATAACACTCAGGAAATAACGGTTCCGTTTATTGATTTTGATATGAATATAAACCAGTTTGACATAAGTTCTGCAATCTCATCATTTTCTTTGATTGAGCAAATATTACCGGAACCGCAGAACTATACCGGTAAGGTATCAGCAGCGCTGACTCTGCACAGTGTGCTTGATGAGGAACTTTCACCTGTACTGGATACGGTAGCTTCTAAGGGCAGGCTGCAAACGTATAATTTGGAATTGCACAATTCAAAACTTTTTATAACGATGGCGGAGCTTTTAAGAAATGAAAGGTTGCGTACTCCTGCTCCAGGCAATTTGGATATTGGATATGAAATAAAAGACGGACGCTTGTGGATAGAAAACCCAATAGTGATGAACTTTCAATCAACCAGAATTGAAGTTAAAGGTGATCAGGGTCTTGATATGACGTTAAATTACAGAGTAGACGCAACCATGCCTGTTTCGGCTGTTGGAGCCGGCGCAACCAGTATTTTAAGCAGCATACCCGGAGGTTCGAGTGTAAATGAAATTAAACTGACAGGGTTTATACTTGGCGATGCGAAAGATCCGGATATAAGTCTTAGCGTAGCCGACATGGCCGGTACAGTTGCCGGAGCAGTAAGAGATCAGGTGACAGAGACTGTAACTGAAAGGGTAAGTGAAGTAAGAACTCAGGTTAGTGAAGAAGTAAACCGGCAGATAGATACAATAATGGCCGAAGCCCAAAGGCAATCAAATAATGTCCGCAACAGCGCAGCGCAATCCGCCGACAGAGTACGAAGAGAAACAAATGAATCGGCGAATAAATTGATAAGCGATGCTGCAGGAAGAAATGCCATTGAAAGATTAGCCGCCCAGGCTGCAGCAGACAAACTTCGCAATGAAGGAAATGCAAGCGCTCAAAGACTGGAACAGGAAGGCGACAATCAGGCAAAGGCCATAATGGAAGCAGCTCAGACAAGAGCTGATGAACTGCGAAGAAACTGATTGTTATTTAGCAGCAGTGAATGTATGCCTTCTAAACAGTTCAAGTTAATACAAGCTTGGTTGGTTTTGCATGAAGAAGAATTGTATGCGGCATGGAATAAAGCTGTGCAAGGCGAACCATTCGATAAAATAGAACCATTAAGGTAGGTAAAACTATGTACGAACAAAACGGTATTGTTTATGCCGATAATCCATCTCCATTAATTACGATCAAGCAAGTATACCCTCAGGATAATTACAAACTGCATTTACGTTTTTCTACTGGTGAAGAAAAGAAAGTAGATTTATCTTCGTTTCTCGATGAGAAAGTATTTAAACCATTACAGGATATTAACTTGTTCAAGAGTGTTTATATAGATTATGGTACTGTTGTCTGGCGTAATGGAACAATAGATATTGCCCCAGAATATTTATATGATATAGGAGTTCCTGTAACAGTTTAAAATATCAACTGTTATAATAACCTCATGAACAAACCCTACACCTTCGAAGCTATTATCCAAAAAGCCGGCGGCCAGGACGCTGCATACATAGCAGTTCCCATCGATATAAAAAAAGAATTTAACAAAGGAAGGCTTGCGGTTCATGCAAGCTTTGACGGTGAAAAATATGACGGCAGTGTTGTCAACATGGGTGTAAAAAATCCGGATGGTTCAATTTGTTATGTCATCGGTATCCGGAAAGATATACGCGCAAAAATCGGCAAACAGCCTGGTGATAAAATAAAAGTTACAATACAGGAAAGGGTATAGTTTTTACCACATCTGAACCAAAGCATCCTTAATCCCAAACTCCTTAAGCCATGAAAGAGACATATCATACTCATCCTTTGTTAGCCGGCGTTTTGGCATGTGTTTTGCGTATGGATTTTTGCCTGCAGGGTAATATTGACTCATAAGAGAGAGGGTTGCGCGGTCTTTTACATTCTCGGATATCCATTGCAGAACAGCGCGGGTGGAATCCATGTATCCAGGTAAAATTAAGTGACGGATAATTATGCGATCACTCATGTCAGCCATTTTAAGAATTGCCGCTGCTGCTGTTTGCGGATAATCGGAAGCATTAAATAAATTATGGGCAATCGAACTGTCAAGTGTTTTTAAATCCGGCAGAAAGATATCGATATTGCCTTTTAATAATTCCAATGCTTCAAGAGTTTCGTATGCGGAAGAATTCCAGATAAGGGGAAGCTGTAAGCCGGATTTTTTTGCCTTTATAATTCCTTCGGCTATTGCAGGAACAGCATGACTGCCTGTTACAATATTGATATTCTCAGCGCCTCTAAGCTCAAGTTTCAGGCAAATATCCGAAAAATCCGAAGCGGAAATAACACTGCCAAAAGAGGGGTGCCCTTGAGAAATATCATGGTTTTGACAAAAGATACATCCAAGACTGCATCCGCTTATAAAAATTGTACCTGAGCCGCCTTTTCCTGTAATTGGTTTTTCTTCTCCAAAATGCAGATCAGCGGATGCAATACGCAGCTGCGCGCTTTCCTGACAATAGCCTTTTTTCCCCGACAGGCGATCGGCGCCGCAGGAACGGGGACAAAGACAGCAATTCTTGTAAAGATCATTAAGATTCATAAAAATTTAAAAAAGAAAAACCTCAATATCACCTGACGGGAATCTCTAGCTGATTGCTGTTTCCAGTGCAGTTTCCATCATGCGGGTAAAAGTATTTTGACGCTCTTCGGCGCTGGTAGACTCATTTGTAACAAGGCTGTCGGAAATTGTCAGGATGCAAAGAGCTTCGCGTTTATACTTTGCCGCAAGTGTGTATAATTCGGCGCATTCCATTTCTACGGCAAGGCAGCCGAACTTGGACCAGAGTTTCCAATCATCCGGGTTTTCACCGTAAAACATGTCCGAAGAAAGCACAGTTCCCACCTTTGGCTGCCATCCTTTTGAAACAGCAATATCCCATGCTGTCTTCAGAAGTGAAAATGTTGCTGTTGGAGCGAAATTTCTGTTGCCGAAACGGACATTGTTGGCATTGGAATCTGTACAGGCGGACATGGCAAGCACAAGCTCGCGCAATTGCACGTTCTCATTCAAAGATCCGGCGGTTCCAATGCGGATTGCCCGTTTTACACCGTATTCCTGAAACAGCTCGTTTACGTAGATCGATATCGACGGTATTCCCATTCCCGTTCCCTGTACAGAGATCCTTTTTCCTTTATAGGTTCCTGTATAACCTAAAATGTTCCTGATACTTGTGTACTGAACCGGATTCTCTAAAAACTTCTCGGCGACAAACTTTGCGCGCAAGGGGTCTCCGGGCAGTAATATAGACTCTGCAATATCTCCTTCTCTTGCTCCAATATGTATCGACATGTCATCTCCTTTGTTATATCCTTATTACTAACGGAGTTTTAAATAAAATAAGCTTCATAATTAAAGATATAAAATAAGGATAATACAGAATAAAGGAAAATACTATAATATAAGCATTAATTTATATTACATGATTTGTTCTTTAATTCGGCGCTTTTTAAGGAGAGTAATGTGAAAAAACTACAGTTCAGATTTTTGGTGTTATTGCCGTTTCTGTTGACCATGCTTGTTTTCTGCGTCAGTACGGGAACGCAGAAAAGCGGGCAAAGAACTCTGACAATAGGAGCCATGGATAAGCTTGCGTCTACACTGCCGGGTAATATTACATGGACATCCAGCGATGAAGATATTGTAAGTGTTAACGAAGAAGGATATATCACAGCTGCCGGGTTTACCGATTTTCAATCGGGAACAGGCAGCGCTGTAATAACGGCCACAGCCGAAAATGGCAGGACTCAAAGTTTTACCATTAACACAACCATGACAGCCCTGGTTGATATGCTGGAATTGCCGCCAATGAAGGATCAATTTAAGGATTATTTTCCCTTGTTCGGCAATATTGTTAATCCGCGCGATATTGGCTCATCGGGGGTTACAAATGAACGTCTTCTGCGGCATTATAACGTGCTTACAGCCGAAAATGACATGAAACCGGACAAGCTTAGTCCTTCCCGCGGTTCATACAATTTTTCAACAGCGGACAGGCTGGTGAACGCCGCAATTGAATCCGGTTTCCAGGTTATTGGGCATACTCTTTTGTGGCACAGCCAGATTCCTCAGTGGCAGGCTTCTCTTCGTACCAATGATACATCGCCGGAACTGGCTCTTCAATACATGAAAGATTTTATAACCAGTGTAGTAAGCCATTTTAGAGGCAGAATTCACACATGGGATGTAATAAACGAGGCCTTTCCTGACGGCGGGTACACTGCTTCCTCCAATTGGAGGGAAGTAATGCGGCAAGACCGCAACGGTAACCCCTGGTATATGAAAATAGGCGCAGATTTTGTATATGAGGCCTTTCTTGCCGCCCGTTTGGCTGATCCCGGCGCGATTCTGTATTACAACGACTTTAACCTTGACCAGAGGGCCAAGGCCAGAATGGTTCACGACATGGTTCGTGATGTAAATGCCCGGTACAGGCAAACACATCCTGCCGAAACCCGTCTTTTAATAGAAGGTATTGGCATGCAAAGTCATCATAATACCAATGTTTCACCGGCCAATGTCAGAAATACATTGAGTTTATTCAGGGAATTGGGTGTAAGAATCTCCATCAGCGAGCTTGATGTGCTTTCTCAGACCTGGGGTCAATACAGTCCCCGCAGGGAAACCCCTGCAATCAGCGGTAAAATTCAGGCGGCAAATCTCTATGGTCAGTATTTTCGCATATTTTTGGAAAATGCCGATATTATCGAACGTGTGACTTTTTGGGGTATTTATGATGAGCATAGCTGGCGCCGTACCGGACTGCCTCTAATATTTGAGGGCGGCGCTGTGAGCAGGGCCAAACCCGCTTATTACAAGGTGATAGAAGCGCTTGAACAGCACAGGCAATCGTTAAATTAGCCTTAAAAGGATGGGGCATGATGAAATTATTTCATGCCTACTTGACCAAAAATTTCATTTTTGCTATTCTTCCTAAAATGGCGTAAAGTGCCCCGATAATTCCCGAAATTTTTGATTTTAGGATTGTCGTGCCCTCGAAACTTCCGGACCTGCGGTTCAAGGCTTTGGGATGCATGCCCTTATAGCTCAGTTGGCAGAGCACATCCATGGTAAGGATGAGGTCATCAGTTCGATTCTGATTGAGGGCTCGTTTATAAGAACTGTGTTTTTTTATAAGCAGACTTTGGTTACCAAAGGTCATTCATGAAACTACGGGGTTTGGCCCCTGCATATTTAAGAGGTTTATTATGGCGAGCAAAAAAACAGTAGTGGAATTGATAGCTCTTCAGTGCAGTGAATGCAAAAGACGCAATTACACAACAAGCAAAAACAGGCGCAATATCCAGGAAAAACTGGAATTCAGAAAGTATTGCCCCTTTGATCGTAAACATACACTCCACAAGGAGACAAAAATAAAGTAATTAAATACAGCGCTGTTTAAAACGGATCGCGTTAGCTGTCAATTTTAAAGCGGTGTATTAAAATTATAGGCGTATAGCTCAGCTGGTAGAGCTACGGTCTCCAAAACCGTGGGTCGAGGGTTCAAGTCCTTCTGCGCCTGAAGCGGTAAGTGCTACCGCCAAAGAAAAGTGCGGCAATAAGCCCATGTTGTTAACATGGATGAAAGAAGGACTTGAAACTTTTTTGCGGCCTGGAGGAGCCGAAAGGCTCCGTAAGGTAAACCGGCAAGGATGCCGGTTTAGCAAAAAAGACGGCCTGGAACGAGGCAACAGGAGGTTGCCGAGTGGAAGGCAAGTCCTTCTGCGCCTGAAGCTGAACAGATAAGTGAAGGTAATGATTATGAAGAAGATAATTCAGTTTTTTAAAGAATCCTATGCGGAACTTAAAAAAGTAGTTTGGCCAGGCAGGGACGATGTAATCAGCTCGGTTAAGGTTGTTATTATTTCCACTGTCATCGTGGCTGCGATTCTTGGGGTTATTGACTTGCTGCTGTTCAGAGGTATAACAGCTTTATTCTAATTTAACAGTAAGGTAATTGAATGGCTACGGGTTGGTATGTCCTGCATACATATTCAGGATACGAGAATAAAATAGAAAAAACCATCCGCATGATGCTCGATGGCGGAGAGCTGGACAGGAACATCGTCCGTGATGTGAAAATTCCCTGCGAGGAAGTTGTCGAAGTAAAGGACGGCAAAAAACGCACTCAAACCAGAAAGTTCCTGCCTGGTTATATCCTTGTGGAAATGGATCTTCCCGATGCCGATATGGGGTGGAAGGTACCTTGTACTAAAATCAAAAAAATTCAGGGAGTTACCGGTTTTGTGGGAACTCCGGCGGATCGTAAGCCGCAGCCCCTGTCAGGCGATGAAGCCAGGGCTATTTTACAGAAATCAGGTGAGATTAAGGGAGAGCGCACAGTACGCGCAAGACAGTCATTCACACCAGGCGAACAGGTTAAGATTATCGACGGGCCGTTTGAGTCATTTGTCGGTACCATCGAAGAAGTGAATCAGGAAAAAAACAAATTAAAAGTGATGGTTGGTATTTTTGGCAGAAATGCGCCTGTAGAGGTTGATCTTCTGCAGGTTGAAAAAGTGTAGTAAAGGGAGCAGAAGTCAGAATAAGTTATCTTTCGGATAACAGCGCTGACCCCTAATTTTATAAGTGGAAGCTTGGCTTCTTAATCCGGATTTTATCTGCAATATGTAAAATTGCCGGATTAAAAAAAGGCAGGCGCTAGTTTACAAAGCCAATGTAAACATACCACTGAAGGAGTAAAAATCGCAAAGAAAAAAGTAACAGCTTATGTCAAGCTGCAATGCCCGGCGGGAAAAGCTACTCCGGCTCCGCCTGTAGGACCGGCATTGGGACCTCACGGAGTCAGCGCGCCGCAGTTTGTCCAGCAGTTTAACGACAGGACAAAAAGCATGGAGCCGGGCCTTATCATCCCGGTGGTTATCACAATTTATGCGGATAAAACATTTACTTTTATCCTCAAAACTCCGCCTGCATCAGTTTTAATTAAAAAGACAATCGGACTTGACAAGGGATCAAAAGAATCCCACAAGGTTAAGGTCGGCAAGATTACAAGGGCGCAGCTTGAAGAAATCGGCAAGACGAAAATGGCGGATCTTTCAGCTAACGATCTTGACGCAGCGGTAAAGATTATTGCCGGGACTGCGCGGTCTATGGGTGTTGAGGTGGAAAAATGAAACGCGGAAAAAAATACAACGAAAGCGTAAAAAAATATAATTCAGCTGGCGTCTATGAACTCAATGAGGCTTTGACGCTCGTAAAATCAATGGCCTATGCGAAGTTTGATGAAACAGTGGATTTATCTGTAAAACTCAATCTTAAAAAGAGCCAGTCAGTGCGTGATACTGTCGTTCTTCCAAACCAGTTCCGGGGCGAGAAAAAAGTGCTTGTTTTCTGCAAGCCAGAAAAGGAAAAAGAAGCCCAGGAAGCGGGCGCTGCATTTATCGGCGCAGAAGAACTGATTGAAAAAGTAAAGGGCGGCTGGACGGACTTTGATGTTGCGGTTGCAACTCCCGATATGATGAAAGATGTCGGCAAGCTTGGTATGGTGCTTGGCCGTAAGGGTCTTATGCCGAATCCCAAGACAGGAACTGTAACCTTCGATCTGAAAGGCACGTTAGCTGAATTAAAAAAAGGCCGTGTTGAGTTCAGAGCGGATAAAACCGGTGTTATGCATCTTGCAGTCGGCAAGGCTTCGATGGAACCTGCCATGGTTGCGGAAAACGTCATTGCAGTTATAACAGAGGTTAAACGCAAGCGCCCTGTCGATGTAAAGGGTGAGTTTATCCAGAGTGTTTCTGTGTCATCTACCATGGGGCCCGGTGTTTGGGTAGCCATTAAGGATCAGGATTGAGAACTTTCGGGTTTTCACTGATAAATTGATATTTTTATTTGATGGAGGAATTATGGCAATAATTGCTAAAAAAATACAGGAAATAAAGACAAAAGCCATTGGCGAACTTAAGGAATCGCTGAGCGCTGCCAATGATTTTATCTTTACAGATTACCGCGGACTTACTGTAGAGCAAATCTCCAGCCTAAGAAAGCAGCTGCGCGCAAAGGATGCTAAATATAAAGTTGTTAAAAATAATTTTGCAAGAATAGCGTTTGAGCAGTTGTCAACACCGGATGTATCTTCATATCTTGTAGGGCCTACTGCGGTTGCAATCACTCCGCGCGATGCCAATGAAGTTGCAAAAATATTTTATGACTTTCTTAAAGAAGCTCCGGCGCTAAAAGTTAAAGGCGCATTAATCGGAGATTCTGTATACGATGCTGCTCAGATCGAAGCGTTCTCTAAGCTGCCAGGAAGGCTGGAGCTTATTTCCATGCTTATGTCTGTAATGAACGGGCCGGCGCGCAACCTTGCTGCGGCGCTTAATGATGTTCCGTCACGGGTCGTACGCACAATTAAGGCTATTGCGGATAAAAAAGAGGAAAGCGCATAAGGGATTTAATCCGGTATTTATGCCGGAAAAATACAAGCCTGTCAGACTTCTGCAAATGTGGTTCATGTTTGCGAGCTGCTGTTCTGTCAGGTGTAAAGATTCAGCATATTGTTCGTTGAATTAGGTGCTGGACATGAAAACATTTCAGGAGAAGATAATATGGCAGTAACAAAAGAAGACATTTTAGAATCGATTGCATCAATGACAGTTCTGGAAGTATCCGAGCTTGTAAAAATGATGGAAGAAAAATTCGGCGTATCAGCCGCAGCGCCTGTTGCAATAGCAGCAGCCGGAGCCGGAGCAGCAGCTCCTGCAGTAGAAGAGAAGACAGAATTTAACGTCATTCTTAAAGCATTTGTAGAAGACAAGAAAATTGCCGTTATTAAAGAAGTCCGCGCAGTTTCAAACCTTGGTCTTAAAGAAGCAAAAGACCTGGTAGAAGGCGCGCCCAAATTGATTAAGGAAGGCGTTTCCAAGGATGAGGCAAACAAGATCAAAGAAGCTATCACCGCAGCAGGTGGTACTGTTGAGATTCAATAATCCGGCTCTTATTAATTGGGAGCTGTTTGCTTTCTTAGTATGATTTTTTCCGCTCTGGCGCATAAAGGGTTCTTTATGCGCCTTTGTGGTATTTAACCGCTTTAAAGCGGGAGAAAAGACGGCATGGAAATGCCATATATATTTAAAAATAGTGTATAGTCAAAGACAGGAAGGGGAAAACGATGACCAAAATGAAGACAGCCGACAGGCGCACGTACATTGGAAGGGATATTCTTGATGTGATGGAACTGCCGGACTTAATCGATATACAGCTCAATTCCTACGAGCGTTTTTTACAAAGAGAAAAAGTTAACAAGGGTGAAAAATTAAACCTTCAGGGGCTTCAGGAAGTATTTGAAACCACCTTTCCAATAAAGAGCCCAAACGAAGATATGAGGCTTGAATTTGAATATTACACCTTTGATGAAGATAACATAAAAGTTACAGAACTTGAATGCAAGCAAAAAGGACTTACTTACTCGGTTCCCCTCAAAGCGCGCGTCAACCTTGCGTTTCAGCAGACAGGCGAGATACGCCAGAAAGATATTTACATGGGCGATATTCCCCTGATGACAGAAAGGGGGACATTTATTATTAACGGAGCGGAGAGGGTAGTTGTCTCTCAGATACACCGCTCGCCGGGCGTTATTTTCAGCCATGAAAAAGAAACATATTCATCCCGCATAATACCCTACAGGGGCAGCTGGCTTGAGTTTGAAATCGACAGAAAGCGTGAATTAATCTACGCCAAAATTGACAGAAAAAAAAGAATTCTTGGAACGATTTTTCTGCGCACTCTTGGTTTTTCAACCAGGGAAGAAATTATCAATGCGTTTTATACAGTAGAAACATTAAAAATAAAAGATGACCGCGAAACAAAAGAAAAAATTTCCGGCAAGGTTCTTGCGCAGTCAATTACCGGCAAGGATGAAAGCGGAAATGACAGGCTGATATACCGCGCCGGTGAAAAATTGCATCCGCATAATGTGGATGAACTTGTAAAAAATGATATTAAGTCAATTAGCTATATCGATTTTGAAGCTGAAGGCTCTCTTAATTCAACTATGCTTCTTAATTGTTTTGAGCGGGAAGATATCAAGTTTGTAAAAGAAGCGGGAAGCGAACCTACAAAAGAGGAAGCCTTAATAGCTGTTTACTCGGTGCTGATGCCCGGCGAATCAATTACGGCAGAGCAGGCGGAAAAGGATCTTCTTGGAATGTTTTTCTCCGATCGCCGTTACGATCTTGGCAAGGTCGGCCGGTACAAGTTAAATAAAAAGTTCAGCCTTGATGTTGACAGTAAAAAATTCACTCTGGTAAAAGACGATATAATTGCCACGATGAAACACCTTATAAAGGTATATGTCGGCGATGAAAATATCGACGATATTGATCATCTTGGAAACAGGCGCATACGTTCTGTCGGCGAGCTTATGGCAAATCAAATGAAGACTGCTTTCAGCCGCATGGAAAGAATTGCAAAAGAAAGAATGAGCCTTAAAGAAACTGACACTATAAAACCGCAGGAGTTAATTTCCATTAAACCCATTGTTGCAGCTATCAAGGAATTCTTCGGTTCGAGCCAATTGTCGCAGTTTATGGATCAGGTAAATCCGCTTGCGGAGCTTACGCATAAAAGGCGTCTTAACGCTCTTGGCCCCGGAGGTCTTTCACGCGATCGCGCCGGTTTTGAAGTTCGCGAAATTCACTATACGCACTACGGAAGAATGTGCCCCATAGAAACGCCGGAAGGTCCGAATATCGGTTTGATTGTATCGCTTGCCAATTACACGCGTGTTAATGAATACGGTTTTCTTGAGACGCCCTACCGCAGGGTAAACAAGGGTATTGCGACAAAAGATATTGAATATCTTTCCGCAATGGACGAGGACAAACATTTTATCGCCCAGGCTTCGGCAAAGGTAAACAATAACGGCTCGTTTGCAGACTCGCAAATATCCTGCAGAAAACAGGGCGATTATATAAACCGTTCGCCGGAAGAAATTCAATACATGGACGTTTCACCCAAACAGATAATTTCGGTTTCCGCTTCGCTCATTCCGTTCCTTGAACATGACGATGCAAACCGCGCGCTTATGGGTTCCAACATGCAGCGCCAGGCTGTGCCTCTGGTTTTCCCGGAAGCGCCGCGCGTGGGTACCGGAATGGAAAGCAAGTGCGCATATGATTCCGGCGTTCTTGTGAAAGCGCGGAGGAACGGAACTGTTCTTCGCGTAACGTCACGTGAAGTTATTGTTAAGCCGGAAAGAGCAGGCAACGCAAAACCGGCGGCGCAGGTTACAATTGATGATAACGGAAATGATGTCTACCAGCTTGTAAAATACCAGAGAACGAATCAGGACACATGCTACAACCAGCGCCCAATTGTAAAACCCGGCGATAAATTATTATCCGGACAGGTTATTGCAGACGGCCCTGCTACGCAAAACGGCGAGCTTGCCCTTGGCCGTAATATCCTTGTCGGTTTTATGCCGTGGAACGGATACAACTACGAAGATTCAATCCTTATCTCCCAAAAGGTTGTTAAGGATGACATGTTTACATCGATACATATTAAAGAGTTTATTGTCGAAGTAAGGGAAACAAAACTGGGACCTGAAAAGATAACAAGAGATATCCCCAATACTTCCGAGAAAAGCCTTGATAACCTTGACAGCGAGGGCATCATCCGTATTGGCGCGAAAGTGCGTTCCGGCGACATTCTGGTTGGTAAAGTTACGCCAAAGAGCGAAACTGAAACCACACCGGAATTCAAACTGCTTAACTCGATTTTCGGCGAGAAGGCAAAGGAAGTGCGCGATACCTCCCTTAAAGTACCGCATGGAATTGACGGAACAATTATTGATATTCAGAGGCTTAAAAGAACAGAGCATGACAGCCTTAGCCCGGGCGTTGATGAAGTAGTAAAAGTTTTAATAGCAACCAAGCGCAAACTCCGCGAAGGGGACAAGATGGCAGGCCGCCACGGTAACAAGGGCGTAGTTGCACGCATCCTCCCCGAGGAAGATATGCCGTTCATGGAAGACGGAACTCCTCTGGATATTTGCCTTACGCCTCTTGGCGTTCCGTCGCGTATGAATATCGGGCAGCTTTTGGAAACAGAACTTGGCTGGGCAGGCTCAACATTAAATGAATGGTATTCAGCTCCTGTATTCCAGTCGCCGTCAACAGATCAGATCGAAGAAAAATTAAAAGAAGCCGGATTGCCTGTTACGGGCAAGGCTGTTTTAAAAGACGGCAGAACAGGCGAAGAATTCGTTAACCCGATATTCTGCGGAATTATTTACTTCCTTAAACTGCATCACCTTGTTGATGACAAGATGCATGCGCGCTCAACAGGGCCTTATTCGCTTGTTACCCAGCAGCCGCTGGGCGGAAAAGCGCAATTCGGCGGACAGAGGTTAGGTGAAATGGAAGTATGGGCGCTTGAAGCATACGGAGCGGCAAATACATTGCAGGAACTTTTAACAATTAAATCAGACGATATGACAGGACGTTCAAAAATATACGAAGCAATTGTTAAGGGCGAACCTTCTACAACCGCAGGTATTCCTGAATCGTTTAACGTACTTGTTCAGGAGTTAAGGGGTCTTGCGCTGGATCTTTCAATCTTTGATGTTAAGGGAAAACAAATACCGCTTACCGAAAAAGACGAGGAATTAATAACCAAGTCGGGAAGTAACTTCTAAATAAATCGAGGGGAATAGAATGCGTGATATTCAGGATTTTGATTCTATAATGATACGGCTGGCCTCGCCTGACATGATTAGGTCGTGGTCATACGGCGAAGTAAAAAAGCCGGAAACGATTAATTACAGAACATTAAGACCGGAAAAAGAAGGTCTTTTCTGCGAACGTATCTTTGGCACCACCAAGGAATGGGAATGTTACTGCGGAAAATTTAAATCGATAAGATACAAGGGCGTTATCTGCGATCGCTGCGGCGTTGAAGTTACACACTTTAAAGTCCGCCGTGAAAGAGTGGGCCATATTGAGCTTGCAGCCCCCGTATCGCATATCTGGTATTACCGCTCGGTTCCCAGCCGCATGGGTCTTCTTTTGGATCTTCCCACAAGCCAGTTAAGGTCTGTGCTTTACTATGAGAAATATATCGTAATAGATTCAGGCGATACCAACTTAAAGAAATGCCAGCTGCTTTCCGAAGAAGAGTTTTATGAAAACCAGGAACGTTACGGCGGCGGCTTTACTGCCGGAATGGGTGCCGAAGCTATCAGCGTTCTTTTGGAAAATTTGGATCTTGATCAGATGGCGCTGGAACTTCGCGCCAAGATGATTGACAAGGGCGCAAAGAGCGACAAGCGTCTATTAAAACGCATCGAAATAGTGGAGAATTTCCGCAACTCAAACAACAAACCGCAGTGGATGATCCTCACCGTGATACCGGTGATACCGCCGGAACTCCGTCCTATGGTACAGCTTGACGGCGGACGTTTTGCAACAAGCGATCTTAATGATCTGTACCGCAGGGTGATAAACCGTAATAACCGTCTGAAGCGGCTCCAGGCTCTTAATGCGCCTGATATAATTATTCGCAACGAAAAGCGCATGCTGCAGGAAGCGGTAGATGCATTGTTCGATAATTCCAAGAAGAAAAAAGTTGTTAAGGGCTCATCGAACAGGCCGCTAAAATCGATCAGCGATATGCTCAAGGGAAAACAGGGGCGTTTTCGCCAGAACCTGCTTGGGAAACGCGTCGATTATTCGGGGCGCTCTGTTATTACAGTCGGGCCGGATCTCAGGATGTGGCAGTGCGGCATTCCTACGAAGATGGCGCTTGAATTGTTCAAACCATTTATAATGAAAAAGCTTGTTGACAAGGATGTTGTCTTTAATATTAAAAAGGCAAAGATGCTTGTTGAACAGGAAACGCCTGAAGTTTTTGCGATACTTGACGAAGTTGTAAAAGAGCATCCGGTGCTTCTTAACCGCGCGCCTACTCTGCACAGGCTTGGTATCCAGGCATTTGAACCTGTGCTGGTGGAAGGAAAAGCGATTAAACTTCATCCGCTTGTATGTCATGCGTTCAATGCCGACTTTGACGGCGACCAGATGGCAGTCCATGTCCCTCTGACGCAGGCTGCGCAGATGGAATGCTGGACATTAATGCTTTCGGCAAGAAATCTTCTAAACCCGGCCAACGGCAAGACGATTGTATTCCCGTCTCAGGATATGGTTTTAGGTATAAACTTTCTTACAAGGATTAAGCCTCATGCAAAACGGCCTGGTTCTGATAAAGCGGAAACTAAAAACAAGATTCCCTTCTATTCGTCTCCGGAAGAAGTGCTCATGGCAGTTGAAAGAAAGGCGCTGGACTGGGAAGCTGCTATCCGTTTAAGGCCGCCCAAGCTTCCGATATGGGACAAGGCCGGCAGCATAATAGAACCTGAAAAAAACGGTACTATAGTCACTTCTGCAGGAAGGCTTGTATTTAATGAAGAGCTTCCTGATGACATTCCCTTTATCAATTATGAACTTAAAGACAAGGAGCTTCGCGCTCTTGTAGAATACGTGTTCAAGGATAAGGGTTCCTGGACTACGGTTCAGATGCTGGATGCAATCAAATCAACCGGCTACCGTTATGCGACAGTATTCGGCGCGACCATCGGCGTAGACGATATTATCATTCCAAAAGAAAAAGCGGAAATGATAGACAAGGCAAACAAGGATGTTGAATCCATTCAGAAGCAGTGGCGCCAGGGGCATATTACAAACGAAGAGCGTTATAACCAGGTTGTTCAGGTTTGGACAAAGACAAATGACGATCTTACCAATATAACAATGAGAACGCTTGAATCGGACAGGGACGGCTTTAACTCAATTTACATGATGGCAAACTCAGGCGCGCGCGGAAGCCGCAACCAGATTCGCCAGCTTGCCGGTATGCGCGGCCTTATGGCCAAGCCGTCAGGTGACATTATAGAACTTCCCATACGTTCAAACTTCAAAGAAGGCCTTTCTGTAATAGAGTTCTTTATTTCAACTAACGGTGCGCGCAAGGGTCTTGCCGATACGGCCTTAAAGACAGCGGAAGCCGGCTACCTTACACGCCGTCTTGTCGACATTGCACAGGACATGGTTGTAAATGAAGATGACTGCGGAACAATCAATGGTATTGCTTATTCTTCAATTAAACAGGGCGAAGAAATTGTTGAAGCTTTAAAAGACAGAATTATAGGACGCTTTACTCTTGAACGCGTCAAGCATCCCATTACAGGCGAATTGATTATCGATGTAAATGAAGAAATTACAGAAGATATTGCAAAAGTTATTGACGCTGCCGGGGTTGAAACCATACGGATTAGAACTGTTCTTACCTGTGAAGCCAAGTACGGCGTTTGCCGCAAGTGTTACGGGCGCAATCTTGCGACAAACCGCGCAGTTGATATAGGAGAGGCGGTTGGCACGATTGCAGCTCAGTCCATCGGTCAGCCTGGTACACAGCTTACGATGCGTACCTTCCATATCGGCGGCGTAGCAACAAAGCTCAGCGAAGAAAACCGCATAACGCTTAAATACCCTGTGTATATAAGGGATGTTGTCGGAACCAATATTGTGCTTGACAACGGACATCTGCTCTTTACAAGGAGAGGGTATGCGATTGTCAATAAAGTAATGAGAATGTATAAAATCGAACGCGGCGATAAATTAATGGTAACGGACGGAAAGAGAATTAACCGCGGAGATATTATCATTAAACGCGGCAGTACAGATATTATATCGCCGGAAATTGCGTATGCCTTAATTATAAAGGGCAAGGAAACAGACAACTTGTACCTTATCGGACAGGATCAAAAAATCGAAATAAGGAACGGCTCTGATTTTGAAACGCAAAAAGGCTCTGTAGTTGAAGCTGACAAAACAATTGCGACCTTCGATCCCTTCTCCGACCCGATTATTGCAGAAGCAAGCGGCTTTGTTAAATATGAAGATATTATTCTTGGTTCTACCCTTAAGGAAGAAATTGATGAGGATACCGGCAATACGGAAAAGCGCATAACGGAGTTCCAGCACGAGAGCAAACAGCCGCGTATTTTTATTGTCGATGACAATAATAATGAGGTTGCTTCCTACTTCCTGCCGGGCGGCGCTTATATTCAGGTTGATGAGGGCGAACGTATCCGCGCAGGCCGTACAATTGCAAAAACCCTGAAAGAATCCGCAAAAGCCATGGACATAACATCCGGCCTTCCGCGCGTAAGCGAATTATTCGAAGCGCGCAAACCCAAGAGCCCTGCTGTTCTTGCAGAAGTTTCCGGAACCGTTTATTTCCGCGGTATAGCGAAGAACAAACGCAAGGTCTCTGTAGTTGACGATTTTGGCAGGGAATCTGCGCATTTAATCCCAATGAGCAAGCGGCTTTTGGTGCGCGACGGGGATACTGTTGAAGCGGGAGAATTGCTCTGCATGGGCGCTATCAATCCGCATGATGTTCTTAGAATACAGGGTGAGGGAAAACTGCAGCGTTATCTTATGGATGAAATTCAGCATGTTTACCGCCTGCAGGGCGTATCAATTAATGACAAGCATATCGGCGTTATAATCAGGCAAATGATGCGCAAGGTTGAAATCCGCAAAGTCGGGGATACCAAATTCATTTATGGTTCTTCTGTTGACAAATACAGGTTCCATGAAGAAAACGCGCGCGTTATGGCAGAGGGCGGGCAGCCCGCTATTGCACAGCCTATGTTCCAGGGAATTACCAAGGCCTCGTTAAATATCGATTCCTTCCTGTCTGCGGCAAGTTTTCAGGAAACAACAAGGGTTCTTACAAATGCGGCAATTGCAGGTTCAACAGATTATCTGCGCGGCTTAAAAGAAAACATAATCATTGGTCATCCAATCCCGGCAGGAACCGGCATGAAGCGTTACCGCAATATAAAACTCTTCGATGATGAGAGTCAGGATTTGGACGAATACATGCAGGAGATACTTGAGAGGCGCAAGCAGGAAGCTGAAGTAGTTACCGGGGCAGAAAGCAGCCAGGGAGAAACGACAGTAGAAGAATTCGAGGATTGATTGCAATACCGAATTGACAAAAAAACGGGTAATAAAATATCTGTCCTTAGTTTCGGATGCATGCGTTTTCCCTCAATGTTCGGTAAAACAGACATGCGCAAGACCGAGGAAATGATTGTACGCTCGATAGATGCGGGCGTAAATTATTTTGATACTGCTTGGATATATCCCGGTAATGAAGAGGCCTTAGGTTCTGTTCTGCACAAGAACAATCTGCGCTATAAGGTTAATATTGCAACAAAGCTTCCGTTAATTTTACTTAAAGATGATTTTAATGCAAATGACTTTGACAGATACTTAAATCAGTCTCTTGAAAGGTTAAAAACAGATTATATCGATTATTATCTTTTGCATATGATAACCGATATGGATCAATGGAATAAGCTGAAAACCAGAGGTATTGTAAACTGGATCTCACAGAAAAAGAGCGCAGGCATTATAAAGCATATTGGTTTTTCTTTTCACGGACAGGCGCCGGAGTTTCTGAAAATAATTAATGATTACAACTGGGAATTAACGCAGATTCAATACAATTATTTTGATGAAAATTTTCAGGCGGGTGTCAGCGGTCTTCGCGCTGCTGCAGCAAAAATGCCTGTAATTGTGATGGAACCGCTGCTTGGCGGAAAACTTGCAACAGGACTTCCTAAAGAAGCAGTTTCCATTTTTAATAATGCCGAAGCGCCGGCCGGTTTGGAAACAGATTTTTTAAATCCGCCGGTTGAAAAAAAACGAAAAAAATTATCACCTGCAGGATGGGCTCTTGCCTGGCTTTGGAATCAGGCAGAGGTTACTTCAGTTCTTTCAGGCATGAGCACCATGGAACAGCTTGATGAGAATCTCATGCTGGCGGAATCTGCAGCAGCGGATGTGTTAAATGAATCGCACATGGCTGTATATAAGTCGGTGCTCGAATTGTTAAACCGCTCCTGCAAGGTAAAATGTACAGGCTGCAATTACTGCATGCCCTGTCCTGAGGGAGTAAATATCCCCGGCGCTTTTTCCGCTTATAATGCAAGATACTCCATGGGTTACATGGAAGGAATAAAACAATACGCCACAAGTACGGGAATGACACAGGTAAAAAGCGGCAGCCCGGATCAATGCAATAAATGCGGAAAATGTGAATTACGCTGCCCGCAGAAAATATCAATCATAAATGAGCTTGTTATAGTTCATAAAAAAATGGAACCGTGGTTTATAAAACTTGCAGGTACCGGCGCAAGAGCTTTTCTGGGAAAAAAACGCAAACAGAAGAGCTATTGACTTATTATTGATCAATCAATAACTTTTAATCATGCGCTTGAAAAATGTTCTTTTAATCTTATTTTTTTCCATAATATTTTCATCATGTTTACGGCAGGAACAGCACGATGGAATTCTAATCGCTGTAAGCATTCCGCCGCAGGAGTGGTTTGTCTCTCAGATAGCAGGTGATAAGGCAAGCGTGCTAATACTCGTTCCGCCGGGGCAGAATCCGCATAACTACGAACCAACTCCAAGACAAATTCAAAGCCTTGCAAATGCAAGCGCGTGGATACTTTCCGGCACTGAATTTGAAATAGCTCTGCGCCCGAAAATAGAAGCGCTTTTTCCGGATTTGCTTATTATAGACGGAACTGAAGGCGTAAATTTCAGAATGCTTCTGGATCATGAGCATCATGACTGCGATCATGATCACTCATCTCTGGAGATAGACAGGCATACATGGCTTGGAAGGATGCCTTCGATAATACTTGCAAACCGCATTATGCAAACGCTTTATCATCTTGATCGCAGCAATGAAAATTATTATTTAGAAAGAATGGTAAATACAGTCCAGGACATTCAGGATGTTTTTAATGAGCTGGAAATTATTCTTGCGCCCCTGAAGGGCAGGAGTGTGTTTGTATATCATCCAAGCTTTGGCTATTTTCTTGACGAGTTTGGAATTGAGCAGGAGGCGGTTGAAACAGGTGGCAAGGAACCAACTCCGCGCGAGCTTAATAATCTAATTTCAAAAATAACAAGCGAGCAGCCTGCCGCTATTTTTGTGCAGACTCAGTTTCCTGTCAATGCGGCAAGAACAATTGCCGGCGCTGTGGGAGCGGATGTGATAGAACTGGATCCTTTAGCGCAGAATTGGCTGGAGAACATACGTTATATCGGCGAAGCGCTTAAAAGGACAGTGCGGTGAGCGGTATAGCGATTCATTTTGATTCTGTTTCTTTTTCATACGGGAAACATCAGGTTCTTGAAAATGCGTCATTTCATATTCACTGCGGCGAGTTTACAGCGATGGTTGGTCCTAACGGTTCAGGTAAAACCACGGTCTTAAAACTCCTCTTTGGCCTTGAATCGCCCTGTTCCGGGAGCATAAAAGTTTCAGGCGTAACTTCATATGTATCCCAGCATATGCCCTCTGATAATTTGTTTCCAATAACGGTGCGTGATATTGTCAGAATGGGTTTATTGAAGCCGGGTAAAAATGACAATGCCGGTTATGTACGCGCTGCTGTTTCCGGGGCGCTTGAAAAAACCGGCATTGCAAATCTTGCCGCAAGGCAATACAGTTCGCTTTCAGGCGGGGAGAAACGCAGAGCGCTTGTTGCGCGCGCATTGGTTTCAAACCCTCAGATTCTTGTGCTTGATGAGCCGACGGCTAATATGGATAAGGAAAGCGAAGCAATGCTTTATGAAACACTCGGCGCCTGCAAGGGAACAGCAACAATTCTTATTGTCACTCATGATACTGAATTTGTTACATCTCTTACAGACAGGGTTTTATGCCTTGGAGACGGACACAGGCTCGTCCAGCACAGGACTGAAGTTTGCCAAACTGCAAGGCATGGAATTTCAAACCAGGAGGTGCGCGTGCTTCATGAAGAAAATATTGCCGATGATAACTGCTGCAAGGATTAAAAGATGCAGGGATTTTTTGAAGCTTTGGTAAATGTAAACTTCCCGTTTTTGCGTAACGCTTTGATAGCGGGCGTTTTGTCTTCAATTCTTTTTGGGGTGCTTGGCTCTATTGTAACAGTACGGCGCATAGGCAGCCTTGCAGGAGCTGTTTCACACGCTGTTCTGGGCGGAATAGGCATGGCGCTTTATTTGTCTGCAACTGTCATTCCGGGATTTCCCCCGATTGCAGGCGCGTTGATTTTTGCTGTGTTAAGCGCAATTATAATCGGTTTTGTGTCATTAAAGGCAAAGCAGCGCGAAGATACTGTAATCAACGCAATTTGGGTAATTGGCATGAGCATTGGTCTGCTCTTTATGGCAAAAACACCGGGGTACGCAGACCCTTCAACATGGCTCTTTGGAAATATACTGCTCATTTCCAGCATGGATTTAATTTTACTGGCCGTACTTGATATAATCGTCATGACGCTTTCATGGCGTTTCTACGCCCAGATAGAAGCCTCATCTTTTGACGCAGAGTTTGCTCGTACAAAGGGAGTGCCTGTAAATTTAATTTTCCTTTTAATTTTGGGTTTAACCGCTGTTTCGATTGTGCTCCTGCAGACATTTGTCGGTATAGTGATGGTAATTGCAATGCTCACGCTTCCATCAGGCAGTGCTGCCTTTTTTTCGCGCAGTCTTGGCAGAATGATGCTGCTAAGCTGTCTGTTTGCCGCTTTCTTTTCTGTCTCAGGGCTTGTGTCAGGCTGGCTTTTTGATCTTCCTGTAGGAGCCATGACAGTTATAATTGCAGGAATTGTTTTTCTTGGTTTTTCCGCATTTCGCGCTATAATACGCAATAATTGAAACGTATGCACAGAAGTTGCGCAATAATCAAATCAAATGCTATAATTAAAAAATGAATAATTGTTTATTTTGCAGAATTGTTGCAGGAGAAATCCCCAGCAAAAAAATTTATGAAGATGATGAGATGCTCATTTTTTATGATATAAAACCAATGGCGCCTGTTCATTTTCTTGTCATTCCGAAAAAACATATAGATAACCTTATGGAGCTGGAAAAGACTGACGCTGCGCTTGCAGGCAGATTATTTTTTAAAGCGCAGGAAACTGCAAAAGAACTGGGATGCGAAGATGGGGGAGGGCGTTTTGTAGTTAACGCAAAAAAAGACGGAAGGCAGACAGTTAACCATTTACACATTCACTTTTTGGGCGGGTGCAAACTTGGCGGGTTTGGAGCAGGAATAGGATGGCAGTTGAAAAACACATAAATTTTTTTGAAATGCAGAAAGCCTGCGATAAGCCGGGATGTCCTCTTTGTACTATCGTAAGAGAACGTGCATATAAATATATTGATAATACTTTATTTGAGAATATAACAAACAGGGGTTTCCGTGCGCTTTACCGTGCAGCAGGCGGGTTTTGCCCTTTTCATTCACAGGGTTTAATTTCTTTTCGTGACGGCCTTGCCGTTGCAATTCTTGCTAAGGATATTCTGGAAGACAGAATAAACTGTTTTAAGAAAAAACAGCAATGGCGTCCGAAAGGAAAATGCCCCGTTTGCATTGAACGGGAAAAAATTGAACAAGAATACCTTGATTTTCTGAGTAACTCCGGAGGCAATTCAAGTGAAGAGCAGGAACTGCGCATATTCTTTACAAAGTCAGACGGTTTATGCGCTCCTCATTATGCAGGACTTTTATTTACTCCAAAGGGCGCTAAAAGAAATGTGCCTGTATGGATAAAAAATTTCCAGGAGCATAAATTTAATGAGTTATACAGAAGGCTGGAAGTATTTACTGAACTTTCAGCGTACGGCAGGCAAAAAGAATTTGCACAGCTTAGTGAAAAAGATCAATTGGTGTGGAAAGAAGCCGCCGCCTGTTTGACTGAAAATATCGGACTTGCCCGGGAAACAGGCCAGGTTTAATCCGGTTTATCTATTCATTCTTTCTATTACAGGAACAAGAGCACGCAGGCGGACAACTCTGCCGCCGCCGTTTACACTGTGACGGTAGATTTCTCCGTCTCCATGAAACGGAACCTCTTCTCCGGGAAAAGGAGGCGCCCTTCTTTGAGTCCAGTGAAGAGCGGGATCCTTTAATGAAACAGAAGGATTTGCCGGGTTAAAATGAATAAATGAATCGTGAACACCGCGCTCATCAGACGGCGCTACATTTGTGCATTGCAGATAACGGATGACGCCCTCTGTTAAATTGATTGATTGAATAATTGCTGAATGAACTATTACGCCGTTTTTATCCCTGAAAAGGATAATATCGGCAGGGCGCAGATTGCGGATTTCATCATCGACGGCGATTATTTGCGGGTTCCTTGAGCCAAAAAATGCTGTACCGGCATAACGGGCCGGATCAGCGCCGCGCGGAGCGCCAAGTGAAGGACTGATTATCATGCCAAGATCTACGCCAGCCTGTATTCCGATGTAAGAGAGTATATGCCAGACAAATCCGGAACAATCAAGACCAATCCGGCCAATGCAATAAAGGTAATTGTAAACATCGCTTTCAAGCGCGCCTTTTCCTGATGTCAGTACAAAGGGGCGGTGCGGAAGTCCTCTGTGGGTGTTTGATTTTATACGCGCAATTACAAACATGTCGCTTGTCTGGCTCCACCTGGCTTCCGCCATGTCAAAGATAATTACTTTTTCCCGCCCGGAAGAAAGCGCGTTTATATACTCTGCAAAATCCTGAGAATCAAGAATTTTATCAATAACAGGCCAGAGATCCTGAGGGTTTCCCTTGCCGTCAAGAAAAATATTCCATCCTGTTTCCAGCAGAGTATCGCGCTCATTGTGCATTGCAAACGGAAGTCTTATGTTCATTATTCTGCCGCCGATTATCCTGGTTCTGAAATATTGCCTGTAAGCTTCTTCGATAACCCTTTCTATTCTGTTTTCCCAAAAATTTGCAGGATCGGAAAAAGAGGCAAGATAATCTGTTTGTGCAAAAGAACAAAGAGGACCAGCCAAAAAAATTAAAAGCGCCGCTGCAGGCAGCCTAAAAAGAGTCTGAGTAAAGCTCAATATTTTTTCTCTCTGAATCTTTAAAATATTTTACCGTGCCGACTTTCAATTCTTCTGTTGCTTCATCATCGCAGACAATCATGGCCTTGGGATGCATTTGCATATATGACAATGTCCGCATTTGATTAATTCCCTCTTCTACAACTGCCTTAAGCGCATGCGCTTTATTCCGTCCGCTTACAATAATGACAACTTCATTCGCGTCCATTATCGTTCCTACGCCGACAGTTAAAGCAGTTTTAGGCACTTTTTCCAAATCGTTGTCAAAGAAACGGGCATTGGAGGCAACTGATTCCGCTGTTAATGTCTTTACTCTTGTCCGCGAAACAAGCGAAGAGCCAGGTTCGTTAAATGCGATATGTCCGTCACTGCCCATACCGCCAAGGAAAAGATCTATTCCGCCTTCGGCTTTAATTTTTTCTTCATAGAGCCTGCACTCTTTTTCCGGATCTTCTGTCATGCCGTCCAGCAGGTGTACATGTTTATGTTCGATATCAATATGGTTAAACAGGTTTTCCATCATAAAATAGCGGTAACTTTGCGGATGGCTGGCGGCAAGGCCGATATATTCATCCATATTGAATGTCCGTACATTTTTAAATGAAAGATTGCCTTCCTTGTGCATTTTTACAAACTCACGGTAGATTCCAAGCGGGCTGGAACCTGTCGGAAGACCAAGAACAAATGGTTTGTCCGTTTTATGGTTATTTATTTTATCAGCTATATATCTGGCTGCCCAGCAGCTTGCTTTTTCATAGTTGCTTTGTATTATTAAACGCATGATGTCCCCCTTGCAGCTTATTATACAAAAAATTATTTTTTTATTAAACAGGGAACGGATATAATTGTTAAAACTTAATCTGGGAACCGGGAAGTTACTTCCCGGACAGCCTCTCTTTCTTACCTTCTGCTTTCAAATCTGGATAATATTTCATCCCTGTGTCTGATGTTATTGTCCCAGTTAACCGGAATGCTGTTTGCCCGTATCTCATTTGTCGGCCTTGCTCCGTATGGAATCCTCGGGAAATCCTTTCTTACAGAATGCATCCAGCCGGATACAATTGCATTCTGTCCTTCTTCACTTAAAAACCAGTCGACAACTTCCTCGGCTGCTTTTGCATTTCTGCCGGCGCTCCAGCGGTTATTAATAATCATAATGGTAGATGGAATCATTACAGTGCCGTCTGTTGGATATATAACTTCCAGATTTGAATTCTCCTGTTCGCGTTTTTGCAAAATGGTTTCTTCAAGAACCATAATAACTCTGTACTCGCCCGTTTCAAGTTTTCTGACAGCTTCGAAGGAGCCATATTCAATTTGAATATTCTGCCTTGCAAGGGCATCAATGTACTCGTAACCGTATCTGTCTCTGAGAGCCGTAAGGGTAGCCATTGTAGTTCCTGATATATTGGGATTTCTCATGGAAAAAGCGCCTCTTACATTTGCATCGTTTACTAAATAATTAAATGAATTCGGAACAGCACTTCTGGAATATCTCTGGGGATTGAAAGCTAAAACCATATTATTAATTCTTACAGGATACCAGTATCCCTGCGGATCATAGTCAAACGCCAAATTAGAAGCTTCTCTTGAAATATAGGGATGCAGTAACCCCCTTTCTTTTAACTCCAGCGAATAAGCGGGTTCTGCCAGCATTACAATATCGCAGCCGAGCCTTCCCGATGCCTGTTCCGTTGCAATCCTGTGCTGAAGGCGTCCTGTTCCGCCGTATACAAATTCAATATTGTATCTTGGAAACTTTTTTTGCAGCTCATTATTAACGATTTCGATAATTTCTTCATACATGGAAGTATAAATTACTATCTTATTTCTTTCTCCGCTGCCGCCTGCAAAAGCTAAAGGAATTGAAAAGGCAATAATCAATATTAAACATATAAATTTTTTCATGGTTATACTCCTTTATTAATTAGAATCGATTTGGGCAATCAGCAGTTCAACCCTGCGGTTTCTGTTTCTTACATCCCATTCGTTTGTGGCATTTCTTGTACCGCCGAATGAAATAACAACCATCTGATTTTCATCGACACCTCTTAAGCGAAGCTGTTCAGCTACCGTTTCCGCTCTCATGGCGCTAAGAGCCATAAGATCTTCAGCTTCGCTTGCGCTGATGGTATAAGGGTTTGCATGTCCTTCTATCCTGACCTGGTAATCAGGGTTATCTTTTAACATTTGCGCTGTTGCATTTAAAACTAGTTCGTTAAGCTGCTGGGCATCGCGATCAATGCCAATATTGTATCTTCCGATATCCGGCCCGAACAGTATAAATTCAATCGCGCTTATTTTAACAATCTTTATAAGCTCGTTTGGAGGAATGGTTTTTATGACATTAACATATTCAACCCGTGCATTCGGAAGCGGGAACTTATACCCGATTGTCACTGAAAAACCTGCGATATGCGGATAGCCGCCGCGGATTAAAGGTTCTACATGCCATCTTGGAGTCAGCGGTATTGTAACTCCCAGCGCAGCATCGGCCAAAATGGAGCCGCGGGTTCTTGTTACATCATCAAAAGGCGAGTCCCATCCCCTGTATGCCGCAAGCAAGCCAATGCCGCCCTGAACAAAAATATTTGTTTTTCTTTCGGGGATTCTGCCCAGGCTAAGAAAATTCCAGCGCAGATAAACCTGACCTTCAAGTGTGAGTATTTCATCTGTACTGTAATTAATGCCTGTTTTGCTTCCAGCCGTTAATGCGGGAGAAAGCCATATTTTAGGATCGATAATTGCCTGAAAAGATAATCCGTCAACAAGGATATCACTCATTCCAAACCCGGCATTCAGCGACCAGAAATTTCCGGCCGGAAATTCATTTTGAGCGTACAGTCCATTCATCATGATTAAGAATAAAAAAAGAATTAAAACGCTTCTGATTACTCTGCATGCATTCACTTTTAGTAATCTCATTTTTCTCTCCGTATTAAATTGAAAATATTTTTTGCAGTGTAACCCATGTCAGTAATAATAATTATTAGTTAAAAAACTTATAACTTAATAAATTATACTAGGAACCAAAAAATATTCAAGCAATTTTTAACTATAAAATTAGTTAAAAAACTTTTAATTTTATTTTGTTTAAAAAACTTATAATTAATGCCGGATCATACCATGAGTTTATAAATATTCAGGCAGCTTTTCACCATAAAGTAAAAGTAAAATCTTTAGATTTAAGCTGCGCTTTGAAAATGATTCTTTTTACATGAGAACAGCGAGGACGCGCCTCGCCTGAAAAATGAGATATTATTTATAAGGAATTAGATATCTACCGCTTAAGAACAGAAACAACTCTTTCAAGAACTTTCTTTCTATCCAGAGGTTTTACTATGTAGCTTTTGGCTCCCATTAAAAGGCATTTCTTTACGACATCTTCTTTACCCAGGGCGCTTACCATTATTACATTGGCATTTTTGTCAAATTCGAGAATTTTTTCCAATGCAGAAACACCATCCATAACGGGCATGGTAATATCCATGGTGACCAGATCGATATTCGGATGTAAAGCCTTGTACTTCTCAAACCCTTGGGCTCCGTCAGCAGCAGTGTCAGCTACTTCGAAACCTTCAGAGGTGAAAATCTGTCCAAGCTGCTTGGCAATGAACATCGAGTCGTCAACGACCAGAACACGGTATGGTACACCCTCCGGTTTTATTCCTTCAGCGGTTTTTTCATTGATATTAGGCATATCAGACTTTGCTATCATCCTGTACGCTCTCCTCTGTATAACAATATATGATATAATTGAAAAATAGTCAAGAGTAGACCAGTATCTTAAATTGAATAATTTCAAAATTTATATGGGGTTTTTTAAGCATTTTTTGACGGGATTTTAGGTAGAAAAGGGGCGGCCGATGGGCACGGAAAACTTTTACCTGGCGCCGATGGCTGAATTAAGCCATAGGGCGCTTAGGGAGCTAATAGAGGATTTTGGAGGCTGCGACAGCTATTTTTCTGAAATGATCAGCGCTTCTGCGCTTTTGGCAGGCGGTCAATTCGAAAAATGGTATATTGATGCCGCTCCCCGCCCTGAAAAGTGTGTTTTTCAGCTTGTTGGAGCCGATTCTGAAGTTATTTCAAAAGCTGCTGCCTTTCTGGACAAATTGGAGTGCGGCGGGATTGATTTAAATATGGGCTGCAGCGCTCCATTAATTCGTAAAACCGGAAGCGGGGTTGCCTGGATGAACTCTATTGATCGTGCCGCAGAGTTGATTTCCCGGGTCAGACCGCAGGTAAAGCGCCGTCTTAGCGTTAAGCTGCGTGTAGGTTATAAAGATGATTTTGAGTATTTGGTAAGGTTTTGCCGCATGCTGGAAGAGGGGGGAGTGCAGCTAATAACTCTTCATCCCCGCACCGCTATGGAAAAATTTAAACGGCTTGCGCGCTGGGAATATGTGGGTCAGCTTGGAAAGGAATTAAAAATACCCGTTGCCGGAAATGGGGATGTTGGCAGTGCAGATGAGCTTGTCCGCCGGGCAGCAGGCCCCTGCGATGCTGTCATGGTGGGGAGAGCGGCAGTAAGGCAGCCGTGGATTTTCGCACAGGCAAGAAAAAAAGAAAAGCAAATACATAGCGGTAAAGAAGAAAAAGAAAATTGTGAGGAAATTAAAAAAGAGGAACCTGATATCGAAGAGACAGGGCTTAGATTTATCGAACTTTTGGCAAAGTATCAGCCGCCGGAATTTTATATTTCCAGGGCAAGGCGTTTTTTTGGCTTTTTCTGCGATAACTTAAAATGGGGGAATTATCTTAAAAACCGGCTGAACCGGGAAGATACTCTAACAGGTGTTGAAAAGATATGGAAGGAGCATTTTATTGAGCATGAAGAATGAGCCTGTTTATCCGTTTATCATATTCTTTTGAGTGCGTCTTTCCTTGTCTTTTTTTGCAACATAAACCGGATTCATTGTTCTGGGATCCAAACCTGTGTAATACATAACCGCAGACATTGTTCCGGGAGTGGGATAAAACTCCTGGGTCTGCTCAGGTTTAAAGCCGGTTTTTTTCAGATATTGCGCAAGATCCGCCGCTTCTTTTATACCGGCGCCTGGATGAGCAGAAATAAAATACGGCAGCAGGTACTGCTTTAATCCAAGCTTTCTGTTTATATCTGTGAAATCTTTTCTGAATTGCTCATAACAGCTATGCGCGCATTTTCCCATTGCATTTAATACATCTGCGTTGACATGTTCAGGCGCAGCTTTTAACTGGCCGCTTACATGATGACGGCACAGGGTTTCCAGAAATTCACGGCCGTGTTTTTTATCGTTTTGAATAAAATCGAATCTGATGCCTGAACGGATAAATACTTTTTTTATGCCAGGAATTTTCCGTAAAGCATCCAGGGCTTGCAGGTATGGTTTATGATCTGCATTTAATTTTGGGCATTGCTCAGGATACAGACATTCGCGCTCCGTGCAAAAACCGCCTTTTTTTTGCCTGCCGCATGCAGGACGGAAAAAGTTGGCTGTCGGGCCTCCAAGGTCGTGAATGTAGCCTTTAAAATCTTCATGCTCCGTAAGGTTTCGCGCTTCGCGCAGCAGGCTTTCTCTGCTGCGGCCTGTAACAGCGCGCCCCTGATGGCTTGTAATCGCGCAAAAGGAACAGCCGCCAAAACACCCGCGGCTTGAGACAAGCGAGAATGAAACTTCCTTAAGCGCATTGATGCCGCCTGCTTGTGAATACATCGGATGAGCTTTTCGTAGAAAGGGGAGTTCGTACAATTTATCCATTTCTTCGGAAGAAAGCGGCAAGGCAGGCGGATTTTGAATAACCCAGCGATCTCCGTCGTTTTCCTCCGCCAGTATTTTTGCAGTTAATGGATCTGAATGTTTTTTTTGAATCATAAAGTGTTCGGCATAGGCGCGTAATGATGCTTCGTCTTTATTTCTTGTATTTTCATAACCCGGAAGCATGATAATTGAGTCTTGAGAATACTGTTTCAGCAGCGAGTCTTTTGGGTGATGTACGCGGATGCAGGTTCCTCTCTCGTTATTTAAAGCTGTAATGCTTTCGCCTGAGGAAAGCCTGCGGGCAATTTGCAGAAGCGGTTTTTCCCCCATTCCGTAAATTAATATGTCCGCTTTGGAATCCAGCAGTATAGAGCGGCGTACTGTATCCGACCAGTAGTCGTAGTGCGCAAAACGCCGCAGGCTTGCTTCGATTCCGCCGATGATAACAGTGACATCTTTATAAGCGCGGCGAATTCCTTCGGTATAAACAAGGGTTGCGCGATCGGGACGCATGCCGCTCATCCCGCCTGGTGAATATGCATCATCGGATCTTTTGCGCTTGGCGGCTGTGTAGTGCGCAACCATGGAATCCATGCTGCCTGCACCGGCCAAAAAACCAAGGCGGGGACGCCCAAGAGCAGTAAAAGATAAGGGATCTTTCCAGTCTGGCTGAGGGATAATACCTGCGCGAAAGCCATTGGCTTCCAGCATACGGCATAAAAGCGCCGCCGCAAAAGAAGGGTGATCTACATAGGCATCGCCTGAAACAAAGATAAAATCGCATTCTTCCCAGCCGCGCTCATCCATATCACGGCGGCAGACAGGAAGAAATTTATTATGCAGTTTTTTTTGCCGGGTCTTAGACGCGGACAACTTCTTTAACTTGAGGGATTTCCTTTTTAAGATAATTCTCTATTCCCATTTTAAGAGTCATCTGTGACATTGGACAATGGCCGCAGGCTCCTGTGAGCCGGACAGAAACTATCCCTTCTGAATCAACAGAAACAAATTCAACATCACCGCCGTCGGCCTGCAAAGAGGGGCGGACATTTTCTAAAGCAGCTTTTACCTGTTCTTCCATAATGACTTTCTCCATCTCTATTAATTTAACGGAGAGAGAGGGATTTGCCTTACATTCAGCAACATCCTGTTGCCTCATTCCAAGCCGCCTGCGTGTTGCGCGGCGCATCCTGCGCCAACTTTCTTTCAAAGCAAGGCTTTCGCCTTGGATTTAGACAGCAACACTTCGGTTCAAATCCCTCAATTAACTCCTAATAATTAATTATTGTTAGTGATTAATTATAATCGCTAATAACAGCTTAACGGAGAGAGAGGGATTTGAACCCTCGGTACCCTTGCGGGCACACAGCACTTCCAATGCTGCACCTTCGGCCACTCGGACATCTCTCCAGTAACAGGTACAACCTTATCACAAACCTTTAATCATTACAATAGCCGTGTAAAAAGGGCTGTTAACGCCAAAATTCCCAGGCAAGTATAATTACTGCTAAAATAAGTGAAAGCGACATAGAAAATATATTGAATACCCAGCTTGCCTTTGCCGGTTCTTTCTTCCAGTTAGCTGCCATGAAACCAATACAGAGCGGTGTAAAAATCATATACGCAATATTGATGATAAAATGTATTGATAGTGACGCATAAGTTGAAAAAGAAAATGCCCGGGCAGCAAGAACTAAATTATTAATAATTACTGCAGCCATTGATGAATAAAGAACGATGTTCAGTTTTTTTAACAGATTGGAGGGCACACCCTTTTTTTTGTTTCTGACTGCGCCGGTTATTGAAATAATTACAGCCGCCAGTATAAAAAGTACACATCCTGCAAAAAGTATTGCGCTGCCAAATGTAATGATAAGACTGCCGGCGCTTGTAGGCAGTAAATCGAAAAGTACAATTGAAATGCGGCTGACTTTATCGTCTTTTGTTTCAACAGCAGCCAGATTAATAATATCTAAAAATTCGAAGCCGCCTGTGTTTTTAAAAACATATGGGCTTACCTGAACAAATACTGCTCCGCCCAAATCCATTGTGTTTTCATCAATAGCTTTTACAGGAAATACTGAAAGTGACATCGGCAGCCTTGCAAAACCGGTAAAAGGTTTTCTTGCCATGCTGTACAAGCCGGCGAACTTGCGGGCATCGGCAAAATTGCCTGTTTTTACAGACGGTTCATGCTCGCCAAAAAGCTCTTTTGTCAGCATGTAACACATAGCCGTTTCGGATGCCTGATTCGCAAGGACTACAGCGGCGAAGCGTTCTTCCGGAGAAAAGGTAAAAAGGCTGGAAAAAGCGGCAGTGTTCCCGCCGTGTCCAAAAGTTTTTACCGCGTAAAAATTTTCTATAAAACCATGCGCAATGCCGGGAAAACCTTCTATGAATGAATAACTGCTGGACAGCATTTTATTTAATGTTTTATTATCTTTGAACAGAATGCCGCTCTCATCTTCTGCTGACGGCATGAGCGCTGCCAGAAATTTAACAGCATCCTGCGCTGTTCCTATTGCGCTGCCTGCAGGATATAACCCAATAAAAATCCTCTCATAAGCTGCTGGTACCGGTTTTCCATTTGCATTTATGTGTCCCCTTATCTGTCTGCGTCTTTCACCTACCAGCGGATTATCCGCCTGAAGCGGGTGAATTGCAGTATCTTTCATGCCAAGAGGTTCAAAAATATTTTTCCATACATATTCATGAAAAAACTGTCCCGATACAAGCTCAACTATGTAACCGGCAAGAGCGGTGCCGTAATTTGAATATGCAGTGATGGTTCCCGGCATGTAAACCTGTAAGGGTTCGTAAGAAAGTAAAGAATCTTTAAGTGCCGGAACAGTTTCTGCAGATGCGTAAAAAAGATCAACAACCCGGTCTTCCCACCCTGCATTGTGATTCATAAGGTTATACATTGTTACAGGCTTTTCAAATTTCAGCTTTTTTAAAAAGTTGTCCGGCAGGTATCCTCGTATATCGCTGTTTAGATCGATCCTTCCCTGTTCTGCCAGCTGCATAACGCTGGTCCATACAAGCAGCTTTGTTGCAGAGCCCCACTCAAATACTGAATCTGCTGTGATCCTGGTTTCATCCTGTATTGCGTATCCATAAACCTTGTTTAATACAAGTTCACCGTCTTTTAATATAGCAATAGCTGCTCCGGCAGTTTTAGTACCTATATATATTGAAGCATACTCGTCTACAAAGCGTTCAAGCTCTGATATAGGAATGCCTGACGGAGTATAATCCAAAGCTGATGCAAATGGAGTAATCCATATTATCAGTAATGGAATAAGCGCCGGCAGTATTTTTTTTCTCATCATAATTATTTCTCCTTGGCTGACATATATCTTAATACGTGAATGAACAATATAACTCATTTACTGATTTGCGTATACCAATTGCCTGTTCATATTGATTTTTCAGCAATCGCGTTTATCAGATAACTTCTGAATGTTAAATCATATATTCTTCGTTCTCTTTTTGACCAGTTGTCTTCAAGGGCAAGCCCTGAATAGCCTGACCAGGAATCGTATCCGCGTTTATTATATTTCTCGATAAACAATCCGTTGTTTTTTCTGAGGTATTCATTTAACGCATGCAGGTGTTTGTAAAACGGGCTGTTTCTTCCAAGCATGCCCATGCGTGCGGATAATTCATAAAAGAAGAACCACCACAATCCTATGGATTCACTTATATTCTGATTGAAAGGTCCTGCGATATTTCCTGCCGGAGCTACAAGCTGATACTTTGCTTTTATGTATGTAGGCGGAAAAGGCAGCCATTCATAAAGATTACGGTACGCTCTTGTTACCATGGCAATGTTTTCCTGAGTTCTCCATTTATCCGTAAACGCAAGGACTCTCAGCAGATACATTGTAGGTAAATATTTTTTTTCTGCAAAAATATATTTATTCTTATATGGTACTGCAATGTCATTATAGTCCGAGGCTTCGGCAATGTTCCGGAAACTCTGAAGGGCAATATCTATCCATTCATGCATAAAATCATATTTATGCAGCCCGGCCTGGGCAAACAACCCTGCTCTGATCATGCCGTAGCCGAAAATGGCAGGAGCCTTGTTCTTTACTTCCTCGCATTCTTTTCCCCACCCGGGAACAAGCAGAATATCAAGCGCTTTTTTTAAGGGTGCAAAATCCAAGTTCAGCCCCATTTCAAGAAGATAACGCACGCATCCTTCGTGCGTCCATATGTTGCTTTTTGAAGGCGCCGTATGAAAACGGTTTCCAAAATAACCGTCAGCAGTCTGCCAGTTTAAAATTTGATTAATTCTTTCACCCGAAGTTATTTTTATTATATATTCCTTTTTTTCTTTGGCTGGAATTTGTTTTTTGATAATTTCTTCCTGCGTTCTTAAAGATATTGAAGGGCAGGCATTCTTTATTAATAAATCCAATACATCAATAGCCATGTTTAATTCAGTTATTTAAAATCGGAGAGAGAGGGATTCGAACCCTCGGAGCCCTTGCGGGCTCAACGGTTTTCGAGACCGCCCGATTCAACCGCTCTCGCATCTCTCCCTGGACATTTTACGCAGCAAACCTTTTTTATACGCTTGTTGGATATAATGTAATAAATGAAAAGACTTATGTCAATAAAACGTGCTACCAGAGCAAGTGGGGGCTGGGGTTTAGGGAATAGGGGTTGGGGACTCGCGTGGTTGTTGAAAAACCGGCAGCTGCTACCAAATCGCTAAAAATATACGAC
>Ga0123356_10000060_pt1 | contig 114492 bp, 94 predicted proteins | sample TergutEmb28metaG_2_FD_92546 | JGI IMG/M metagenome (GOLD analysis project Ga0123356, IMG submission 92546) | Embiratermes neotenicus P3 segment gut microbial communities from Petit-Saut dam, French Guiana - Emb289 P3 | ecosystem: Host-associated > Arthropoda: Insects > Digestive system > Gut ...
AGAAATACTCCGTCAACTAGTACTCGATCCCACCAGGAACTATCAACCACAAGGCTAGACAAAAACGCGGCGAACCCACGTTTCGTGGGTTCACCGGTTTCCTATGTCCCGAGACATCACATTGTGCCCTGGGTGGGATTCGAACCCACACCGTGCCGGGTTTGAGCCGACTGCCTCTGCCAGTTGGGCCACCAGGGCGGTGCCAGCACACTAGGCTACATGCTGTGACTGGTAAAGACGCAAACGGCAAGGACTCGGCTGGCCGCATCGTGGTGGCCGAGGATGAGGCTCTAATCCGCCTGGATGCGGTCGAAACCCTACGCGAAGCCGGGTTTGAGGTAGTTGGCGAAGCGGCCAATGGCGAGGAGGCAGTTCGCCTGACTGAAGAGCTCGAGCCGGACGTGGTCGTCATGGACGTCAAAATGCCGGTAATGGACGGGCTGACCGCGGCCGAAAAGATTCACGCCAAGCGACTCGCGCCCGTGGTCATGCTGACAGCCTTCAGCCAGAAAGAATTGGTCGAGCGGGCGCGTGAAGCCGGTGCCATGGCCTATGTGGTCAAGCCGTTTACTGCGGGCGACCTGCTACCGGCGATTGAGATCGCCCGGGGCCGCTACAGCGAGATCCAAGCCCTCGAAGCTGAGGTTCATGACATCTCCGAACGCCTCGAAACCCGCAAGCGGGTCGAACGGGCCAAGGGCCTTTTGATGGCGAAAATGGATCTGAGCGAACCAGAAGCCTTCCGCTGGATCCAGAAGACCTCGATGAACCGGCGCCTGACCATGCGTGATGTGGCCGACGCGGTTATCGAGCAAATGAGCGACGACGACTGACCGCCTTCTGCCCATCTGCTTGCCTCTCGGACAACCCGATGTCCGTACCAGCCAATAGTCTGGACCGATGACGCAGAAGCTGCTGGTGATTGACGGCCACTCTTGGGCCTTCCGCGCCTTCTACGCCCTGCCGGCGGACAACTTTGCCACCAAAACCGGGCAGGCCACCAATGCCGTCTACGGCTTCGTCACCATGCTGTTGGGCCTATTGAGTCGGCACAGGCCAAGCCATATTGGGGTCGCCTTTGACCGCTCGCGCCACTCCTTCAGAACCGACATTTTCCCTGATTACAAGGCTGGTAGGGGAGAGACTCCTCAGGCTTTCATTGGCCAAGTGCCCCTGATCAAGGAGGTGTTGGACGCAATTGGAATTCGCCACCTTGACCTAGAGGGTTTTGAAGCCGACGACATAATGGCGACTTGGTCCACTAATGGGCGGCAGGCCGGCCTGGAAGTGCTAGTAGCCTCAGGCGACAGGGACACTTTTCAGCTGATCGAGCCGGGCGTGTCCGTGCTCTACCCGCAGTTCCGGTCGAGTGAAATGAGCCAGCTGACCAGGGCCGAGGTAGAGGCCAAGTATGGTGTCACACCTGAGCAGTATCCCGACCTGGCGGCGTTAGTGGGGGAGCAGTCAGACAACCTGCCCGGCGTACCAGGGGTGGGTCCAAAGACTGCCGCCAAATGGATTCAAACCTATGGCTCGCTGGCCGGAATTGAGGCCAACGCGGCCCAGCTAACTGGCAAGGTTGGCCAGTCGTTGCGCGACCACCTGGACCAAGTCCATTGGGTGCGCGAGCTGAACGCCTTGCGCCGTGACCTCGACCTGCCTGTTGGCGTGGCGGAGTTGGTGCCAGGGGAAATCGACCGGCCGTCTTTGGACACGCTGTTCGACGCCCTGGAGTTTGGGCGTTTGCGGGCCCGGGTGCTCCAGGCGGACTATTGGTCGGGGCACGGTGCCGGCCCCACCGAGCCAGAAGAAGACTCGCCGTGGCGCCCTCCCGGCTTGATCAAAGTGGCCCGTGGCCGTTTGGGTGGATTCCTTGCCGGGCCGGCCGATGAGGGTGGCCCGCCTTGGGGCCTGGCGGTCGATGGGCATGTCGGCAAAGGACAAGGCGAAGCGGAGGTGCTGGCACTGGCTCGGCCAGACGGCGCAGCGGTGGTGCTGGGCTTGACCGGACTTGGCCAAGAAGACGAAGTGGCGCTGACCGCCTGGCTGGCCAACCCGAAAGTGCCCAAGGCCCTGCATCAGTCCAAGACGGCTCGGCACCAACTGGCCGGGCGGGGCTGGCAGCTAGAAGGAGTGGTCTTCGACCCGGCTTTGGCAGCCTATTTGTGTCTGCCAGACAGGCGAGGGTTGGATCTGGCCGGCCTGGCGCAACACTATCTGGCGGCAGAACTGGCCGAGGGCCCGGCACAGGGAGCCCAAGGAGCGCTGGACCTTGATGCCGCCGGTGATGAGGCAACCAATGCCGCTGGAGCTCAGCTGGGCGCCCAAGGCCAGGTTTGGGCCAACCGAGCGGCGGCAGCCGCCGCCTTGGCGGTGCCACTGAACGGCCTAATGGCAGCTCAGGCGGCGAGCAGCCTATTCGAGGCGGTCGAAATGCCGCTGGTGCCGGTGCTGGCCCAAATGGAGGCTACCGGCATAGCCGTGGACCGGATGGCGCTGGAGTTACTCCAGGCGGACCTGCAGGCCCGGGCCCTGGCGGCCAAAGACGCGGCCTACCAGGCGCTTGGTGGGCAGGAGGTCAACTTGGCCAGCCCCAAGGCGCTGCAGACAGTGCTGTTTGAGCAGTTGGGCATGCCTAAGACAAAACGCATCAAAACCGGCTATTCGACCAACGCCGCGTCTTTGGCTGAGTTATTCGTCAAGACCGGTCATCCTTTCTTGGAGCACCTACTAGCGCACCGCGATGTCACCAAAATCGGCCAGATGGTCTCTAGCTTGATCGACTCGATTGGCGAGGATGAACGAATCCACACCACCTTTAGCCAAACGGCAGCCGCCACCGGACGCCTGGCCAGCGCCGATCCGAACCTGCAGAACATACCGGTGAGAACCGAAACCGGCCAGCGGGTGCGTGAAGCCTTTGTCGCCGGGGCGGGCTTCGAGGATCTGATGACGGCGGACTACTCGCAGATTGAAATGCGCATTATGGCTCATCTTTCGGGTGACGAAGCCCTGATCGAAGCTTTTCGACAAGGCGAGGACTTACATGCCACCATGGCGGCCACGGTCTTTGCGGTCAAACCGGAGGCGGTTACTTCAGCTCAGCGTTCCCGCATCAAGGCCATGAGCTACGGCCTGGCCTATGGGCTCAGCGCCTACGGCTTGTCACGCCAACTAGGGATAAGCCCTGGTGAGGCCGAGGATCTAATGGATGACTACTTCCGGCGCTTTGGCGGAGTTCGCGACCTGCTGGCCGGGATAGTGGAGCAGGCTCGGCGCAATGGCTACACCGAAACCATTATGGGGCGGCGGCGGTACTTGCCGGATCTGACCAGCACCAATCGTCAGCGCCGCGAGATGGCTGAGCGGGCCGCCTTGAACGCACCTATTCAAGGGTCAGCGGCAGATATCGTCAAAGTGGCGATGCTGCGGGTCGAAGCGGCATTGGACCAACAAGAACTGGCTTCACGCATGCTGCTGCAGGTGCACGATGAACTTGTCTGCGAGGTCGCCACCGGGGAAGCGGCGGCAATGGAGGCGCTGCTAAACCAAGAAATGGGCGCGGCGGCCGAGCTGTCGGTGCCCCTGGCAGTGTCGGTCGGTCGTGGTTCCAACTGGCGCACCGCCGCGCACTAACCTTCGGCCCAGGCCAGGTGGTCGGCATAAGAGCTGGATTGCCAATAGAGCGGCCTGCTGTCGGCACGCTGCCGGCTTGGTGCCGCCTTGAGGCGCAAAACACCGCCTACCCAGCTGTCCGAGCAAAGCCCAGGCGGCTGATCTAGGATTGGGCCGTCGCCACAAGCGGCGGATTTGACGGCCTCGGGCTAGGCAGCTGGAACTGGGGGATTGTTGACCAGTCTCCTGACCACCGGTGACCTTCCCGCTGAATCGATCGGATGGGACTAAAGCGTGCGCATTGGTGTGTTGACTGGCGGGGGAGACGTCCCTGGACTAAACGCGGCCATCAGGGCTGTGGTCAAGCGGGCGGAACTTGAGTATGGCTTTTCGGTTGTGGGTTTCAGAAACGGCTGGCAAGGTGTGGTCGAAGGGCAGCTGATGCCGCTCAACCGCGAGGATGTCCGCGGCATTTTGCCCAGGGGCGGGACCATGTTGGGTACGGCCCGCTTCCATCCGCATAAGCATGAAGGCGGAATCGAGGCGGTTTTGTCGACTCTAGAGGCCGAGAGAGTCGAGGGCCTGGTCTGTATCGGCGGCGACGGCACGCTCAAAGCGGCTCAGAAGGTGGCCAAGGCTGGGGTCAAACTGGTTGGCATTCCTAAAACAATCGACAACGATGTCGAGGGCACCGACCTGTCGATTGGCTTCCACACTGCCCTCAACATTGCCACCGAAGCCATTGATCGCCTCCACACCACCGCTGAGTCTCACAACCGGGTCATGGTGGTCGAGGTAATGGGGCACACTGTCGGTTGGATCGCCGTCAATGCCGGCATGGCTGCCGGCGGCGACCTCATCTTGACGCCGGAGGCGCCATTCGACATCGAAGAGGTGGCCGCCTTTATCCGGCGTCGCCACAAATCGCATGCCTCGTTTTCGATCACAGTCGTGGCCGAAGGCGCCATCCCAGCTCCCGGCACGGCCATGGACCTCAATGTGGCTGGCGAAGGGCAAGGCGGCCATAAGGGTTCGATCGGCGAACGGCTGGCCCACGAATTGCGGGAACGCACCGGTTATGACACGCGCCTGACCGTCCTGGGCCACGTCCAGCGCGGCGGCACGCCAACCGCCACCGACCGCGTACTAGGGTCACGCTTTGGGATGGCCGCTGTCGACGCCCTGAAAGCCGGCCACTTTGGCGTGATGACGGCTCTGGTGGGAGAACGGGTCAAATTGGTGCCCCTGGCCGAGGTTGCCGGCAAAGTCAAAGCGGTGCCGGCGGATTTGATCAAGACCGCTCAAGCCCTTTGGTGAGCCAAACCAACCGGGCTCTATGCAAACCGGGCTAAAGCACGGATCAAAGCGGCGGCATCGGGCCTGGGCAGCCGTGGCGCGGCAGCCTATGTAACAGTCGCATAACACCTGGTGGATGGAAAGGCACTGAACTCTTTCAAGGCCGTATCCACTGCTAGACTGCCAACGCGCTGCTGCCGGCACAGGCCTGCCAGGAGCGTTTGTCCATGTCAACCAAGTAAGTAATCGAGTCAACAGCTTAATGTCAACACCCCTACCAGCCCCAGTAACCGAAGCCCCAGTTCCCGAAGTAGCCGTCAATGACGTCGGTTCAAGCGAGGAACTACTAGCCGCAATTGACGGCACAATCAAGTACTTCAACGATGGTGACATTGTTGAGGGCACCGTGGTCAAGGTCGACCGCGACGAGGTCCTTTTGGACATTGGCTACAAAACCGAAGGCGTTATCCCGTCGCGGGAACTGTCGATCAAACATGACATCGACCCCTCTGAGGTGGTTGACGTTGGCGAAAAGATCGAAGCCCTGGTCCTGCAAAAGGAAGACAAAGAAGGCCGGCTCATTCTGTCAAAGAAGCGGGCCCAATACGAGCGGGCTTGGGGCGCCATCGAAAAGGTCAAAGAGGCCGATGGCGTTGTCACCGGTACCGTAATTGAGGTGGTCAAAGGCGGTTTGATAGTCGACATTGGCCTGCGTGGTTTCCTACCAGCCTCGCTCGTGGAGATGCGCCGGGTACGTGATCTGATGCCGTATGTTGGCAAGGAGCTTGACGCCAAGATCATTGAATTGGACAAGAACCGAAACAACGTGGTGCTGTCTCGCCGCGCCTGGCTCGAACAGACCCAAAGCGAAGTCCGTTCAACTTTCTTGGAACAGCTCAAAGAGGGCCAGGTGCGCACTGGCGTGGTTTCTTCGATCGTCAATTTTGGCGCCTTTGTCGATTTGGGCGGTGTGGACGGGCTAGTCCACGTTTCGGAGTTGTCATGGAAGCATGTCGACCATCCGGCCGAGGTTGTTGAGGTTGGCCAAGAGGTTACTGTCGAGGTGCTCAGCGTCGAAATGGACCGCGAGCGAGTGTCGCTGTCCCTCAAAGCGACCCAGGAAGACCCATGGCAACTATTCGCCCGGACGCACGGCATTGGGCAAGTTGTTCCCGGCAAAGTCACCAAACTGGTGCCCTTTGGCGCTTTCGTTTCGGTCGAGGACGGCATTGAAGGCCTCGTCCACATTTCTGAACTGGCCGTGCGCCACGTCGAAGCACCCGAACAGGTGGTCAAAGTCGGTTCGACCGTGTTTGTCAAAGTGATTGACATTGACCTGGAGCGGCGGCGGATCTCGCTGTCGTTGAAGCAGGCCAACGACGGCATTGATCCCGAAGGCGATGAGACGACCTTCGACCCAGCCTTGTATGGCATGGCAGCCGAATACGACGACGAGGGCAACTACAAGTACCCAGAGGGCTTCGACCCGGTTTCGAACGAGTGGATGGATGGCTTCGAGTCGCAACGCGAAGCCTGGGAGCAGGCCTACGCTGACGCCCAATCCCGCTGGCTGGCCCATAAGGCGCAGGTCCAAGATGCCCGCCGGGCGGACCAGGAGGCTGCCGTCGAAGAAGGCACGGCCACCAACTACTCTTCCGATGTCGCAGCCGACCCGGCTGGCGGCACATTGGCTAGCGACGAAGCCCTAGCCGCCTTGCGTGAGAAGCTAACCGGCGAGTAGGCAGTTGCTGCGGGCAGCCCTGACAGGGGGCATTGCGGCTGGCAAATCGGCCGCTCTGAAACATTTTGCCGACCTCGGTGCCTGCGTCACTGACGCCGACGAATTGGCCCGGGTCGTAGTAGAGCCTGGCAGCGCCGGTTTGGCGCAGGTGGTGGCGGCCTTTGGCGATGGCGTCTTGACCGCCACCGGTCAATTGGACCGTCCGGCCTTGGGCCAGTTGGTCTTTGCTGATCCGGCGGCTCGGCGTCGGTTGGAAGGCATCATCCACCCGCTGATCCAAACTCGGTCCCAGCAGCTTGAGGCTGAGGCCCAGGCTGCTGGCGTGGCGGTAGTTGTACATGACATCCCGCTGCTGGCTGAAGGCGGACGGGCCGGCGAATTCGACCGCGTCGTAGTGGTCGACACGCCCCTGGCTCTGCGCCGTCAACGAGCCATTGAAGATCGGGGCATGCGCCCAGAGGACTTTGACTCCCGGGTCAAAGCCCAGGCCAGCCAGGCCGAGAGGCTGGCCATCGCGACCGATGTACTAGATGGATCCGGTACTCGGGGCGAACTGAGGCAGCAAGTCGAGGCCCTGTACAACCACTGGCTCTCGACCTGTACCTGACCCACTTGCGCAAGGCCGGGCGGGACCGGTGTCTGTGGTGCCCGCTACGGTTGGACCATGGATCGCTTGGTCATAGCTGGCGCGCCCCTAAGGCCCTTTGAGGTCATAACCGAGCTAACGCCATCGGGCGACCAACCCGAGGCGATTGACGAACTGGCCCGGCGCATCGAAGCCGGTGAAAAGGACGTGGTCCTGCTGGGCGCCACCGGCACTGGCAAATCCGCCACCACCGCTTGGCTGATTGAACGCCTGCAACGGCCAACTCTGCTGCTGGAACCGAACAAAACCCTGGCGGCGCAGCTGGCCACCGAGTTTCGCGAGTTGATGCCGAATAACGCGATTGAGTACTTCGTCTCCTACTACGACTACTACCAGCCAGAAGCCTATGTGCCGCAAACCGACACCTACATCGAGAAAGACTCATCGATCAACGATGAGGTTGAACGTCTGCGGCACTCGGCCACCTCGTCGTTGCTAACCCGGCGTGATGTTGTTGTGGTGGCCTCGGTTAGCTGCATTTACGGGCTGGGCACGCCGGAGGAGTACGTCGCCCGAATGGTTGGCCTTTCGGTCGGGGACCGGGTAGAGCGCGACCAGCTGCTGCGCCAGTTTGTGACCATGCAATACCAGCGCAACGACATGGCGTTCACCAGGGGCACCTTCCGGGTGCGCGGAGACACGGTCGAGATCATCCCGATGTATGAAGAGCTGGCCATCCGGATTGAGTTCTTTGGCGACCAAGTCGAGGCGCTGTCGACGCTGCACCCGCTGAGCGGGCAGCGCATCAGCTCTCAGCAATCAGTCGCCATCTTTCCGGCTTCGCATTACGTGGCTGGGCCGGAACGGATGGAGCAAGCGACCCGGTCAATTGAGGCGGAACTAGCCGAGCGCCTTGAACAGTTGGAAGCGCTAAATCAGCACCTGGAGTGCCAACGCCTGCGGATGCGGACCAGCTTTGATCTGGAAATGATGCGCCAAATTGGCTCGTGCGCCGGGATTGAGAACTATTCGCGCCACATCGATGGCCGGGAGGCGGGCACACCACCCAACACACTGCTGGACTTTTTCCCTGATGACTTTTTGCTGGTGATTGACGAGTCGCATGTCACTGTGCCGCAGGTCGGGGCCATGTATGAAGGCGATATGTCGCGCAAGCGGACGCTGGTGGACCACGGCTTTCGCCTGCCCTCGGCCATGGACAACCGGCCGCTGCGCTGGGAGGAGTTCTTGGAGCGGATTGGCCAAACCATCTACCTTTCGGCCACACCTGGGCCGTATGAGTTGGCCTTGTCTGATGGCGCGGTCGAGCAGATCATTCGCCCCACCGGTTTAGTAGACCCTCGGGTTGAGGTCTGTCCCACGGAGGGTCAAATCGACGACCTGCTTGGACGCATCAGGGACCGCGAATCGGCTGGTGAGCGGGTCTTGGTGACAACCCTGACCAAGAAAATGGCCGAGCATCTGACGGACTATCTGCTTGGCGCCGGGGTCAAAGTGCGCTATCTACATTCCGACGTTGAGACGTTGCGGCGGGTTGAGCTGCTGCGCGAGCTGCGCCAAGGCGAGTTTGATGTGTTGGTCGGCATCAACCTGCTGCGAGAGGGGCTGGATTTGCCGGAGGTGTCACTGGTGGCGATCCTGGACGCGGACAAACAAGGCTTCCTGCGCTCGGCCACCTCGTTGATTCAGACCATTGGGCGGGCGGCCCGAAACGTCTCAGGATCGGTGGTGATGTATGCCGATGCAGTCACTCCGGCAATGAGCCAGGCCATTGAGGAAACCGAACGCCGCAGAGCCAAACAGATGGCCTATAACGATGTCAACGGGATCGATCCCCAGCCCATCCGCAAGCGCATCGCGGATATTACCGACATGCTGATGCGGGAGAACGCGGACACCGAGGCGTTGGCCCAGGTCACAGGCACGCGCCAGAGGGCTGGCAGCAAGGAGCGCGGGGGAGTGGTGGTTGATCAACTACTGACAGAGATTGAGGATCTGAACGCCCAAATGCTCAGTGCTGCTGACAACCTTCAGTTCGAATTGGCGGCCCGCCTGCGTGATGAGATCAAATCGCTCAAACAAGAGCTACGCCAGATCCGTGAAGCTACGGCCTAGGTGATTGGGTTGGCCCATACCGTGTCCGTGGTGGGCTCTAGCATTGGTCGAGTGAGTGACCAGCGGCTCGTAGTCCATGGGGCCCGTGAGCACAATCTGAAGGACGCGACGGTTGATATCCCGCGTAACTCGTTGATTGTGTTTACTGGGCTTTCGGGTTCGGGTAAGTCATCACTGGCCTTCGACACGATCTTCGCAGAGGGGCAGCGCCGCTACGTCGAATCGCTGTCAGCCTATGCCCGGCAATTCCTTGGTCAGATGGACAAACCGGATGTCGACCTGATTGAGGGTCTCAGCCCAGCGGTCTCAATCGACCAAAAGGCGACCAATCGCAACCCCCGTTCGACCGTTGGCACCATCACCGAAGTCTACGACTACCTGCGGTTACTGTTTGCCCGGGCGGGTGAGGCGCATTGTCCTGAATGCGGCGAGCTGATCATGGCCCAAAGTGCCCAACAAATCGTCGACCAGTTGCTCAGCCTGGAAGTGGGGACCCGTTTCCAGCTCCTGGCGCCAATGGTGCGTGACCGCAAAGGCGAGTACTCCGAGGTCTTCAAGGAACTGGCGGCCAAGGGTTTTGTCCGGGTCAAAGTCGATGGTGAAGTCTTTGAGGTGGCTCAGCCTCCGTCACTGGACAAGAAGCTGCGGCACACCATCGAAGCTGTGGTTGACCGGCTGGTGGTGGCACCGGGCAACCGGTCCCGTTTCAACGATTCGGTCGAAACAGCCTTGGACCTATCCGGCGGTGTGGTGGTGGCTGATCTGGTTGATTTGGCCGTCGACGACCCTGGGCGGGAGCGGCGTTACTCTGAAAAACGGGCCTGCCCCAACGAGCATGAACTAGCCCTGGAATCGATTGAACCAAGAACCTTCAGCTTCAATGCACCCTATGGGGCCTGCCCGCAGTGCACCGGCATCGGTTTCAGGCTTGAAGTCGATCCTGAATTGGTGGTGCCGAATGACGATCTGAGCATCCTTGAAGGTGCTATTGCGGCCTGGGGCAGTGGTTCAAGCTGGGACTACTACTTGAGGTTGTTGCACTCGCTGTCGACAGAGCTGGACTTCTCACTAGAAGCACCCTGGCGGTCATTGCCAATCCGGGCCAAGGAGGCCGTCCTTTACGGCCTCAACCACAAGGTTCACGTCAGCTATCGCAACCGCTGGGGTCGCCAACGGTCCTACTCGACCGGTTTCGAGGGCGTCATCTCCCAGATCGAACGGCGTCACAAGGAGACAGAATCTGACTACGCCCGGGATAAGTACGAGGCCTATATGCGAGAGGTGCCCTGCCCGGCCTGTCAGGGCAGTCGGCTCAAACCGGAAGTCCTGGCCGTGCTGTTGGGCGGACGGTCGATTGCCGATGTCTGCGAACTGCCAATTGACCGGTGCCGGGCCTTCTTGAACCAGCTCAAACTGACCTCGCGCCAACGCCAAATAGCCCACCAGGTGGTCAAGGAGATCGACGCCCGCCTGGGTTTCTTGCTAGATGTTGGTTTGAACTATCTGAGCTTGAGCCGGCCGGCCGCCACCTTGTCCGGGGGAGAGGCCCAACGTATCCGTTTGGCCACCCAGATTGGCTCGGGCCTAGTTGGTGTGCTCTATGTGCTCGATGAACCCTCGATTGGCCTGCACCAACGGGACAACAAACGGCTCATCGCCACGCTCAAACGGCTGCGCGACCTGGGCAACACCTTGATTGTGGTGGAACACGACCAAGAGACCATTGATTCTGCCGACTGGGTAGTTGATATTGGTCCAGGGGCGGGTGAACACGGCGGCGAGATTGTCTACTCCGGCCCGGTGGCGGGACTAGCCGGCGAACCGGGTTCCATCACCGGCGACTACCTGGCCGGGCGGCGTCAAGTGGGCCAGCCACCGGCGCGGCGTCAAGTGGACCAAGCCCGGGTTGTGGGCATCACTGGGGCGCGGGAACACAACCTGCGCTCAATTGACGTCACTTTCCCGCTGGGAGTCCTCACCGCCGTCACCGGAGTCTCAGGGTCTGGCAAGTCGACCCTGGTCAACGCGATCCTGTTTAGGGTTTTGGCCCAAAAGCTGAACGGCGCCAAACAGGTGCCCGGCCGCCACAAGGCTGTCATCGGTTTGGAACACCTGGACAAGGTGGTCCATGTCGACCAGGCGCCAATTGGCCGCACGCCGCGCTCCAATCCGGCCACCTATACCGGGCTGTGGGACCACATCCGCAAGCTCTTCGCTCAGACCTCTCAGGCCAAGCTACGTGGCTATGGTCCAGGTCGTTTCAGTTTCAACGTCAAAGGCGGGCGCTGCGAATCCTGCCGCGGTGATGGCACCATTCGGATCGAGATGAACTTCTTGCCAGATGTCTACGTGCCTTGTGAGGTTTGTCACGGCGACCGCTACAACCGCGAGACGCTCGAAGTCCACTACGCCGGTAAAACCGTGGCAGATGTCCTGGCCATGCCAATCGAAGAGGCGGCAGAGTTCTTCCAGGCCATCCCCGCCATCGCGCGCCACCTCAACACCCTGGTTTCGGTTGGCCTGGGTTACGTCCGCCTGGGTCAAAGTGCGCCAACGCTGTCAGGCGGCGAGGCGCAGCGGGTCAAACTGGCCAGCGAGCTGCAGCGCCGGTCGAACGGCAGAAGCCTGTATGTGCTAGATGAGCCAACTACCGGTTTGCACTTCGAGGACATCCGCAAGCTCTTGCGGGTGCTACAAGGACTGGTCGAAAAGGGCAACACGGTCATCGTGATTGAACATAACCTCGACGTCATCAAAGCGGCAGATTGGGTGATCGACCTGGGGCCAGAGGGCGGTTCCGGCGGTGGGCTGGTGGTAGCGGAAGGCACCCCTGAGGATGTCGCCCGCAACGACCAGTCGTTCACCGGACAGTTCCTGGCGGCGGGGCTGGAGCCAGCGGCGTTGACTGGCTAGGTTCACCCAGACCGTCCAGGAGCCCGCCGGCGCGAGTTCGTCGAGGATTTGAGAATGATGCGCGTCGATCAACGAAGCCGGGCGCCGCCCGCCAAGGACGCCACCGGCGGGAATTGTTCGCCGGCCGCCTAGAGCGCCAGGTTGACGCCGTGGTCGGTCAGGAAACCAAGCGGTTCGACCGCCGTGCCATTGACCCGGACCTCGAAGTGCAAATGTGGGCCGGTTGAGTTGCCAGAGTTACCAATATTGGCGACGTGTTGGCCGGCCACCACGGTGTCGCCTTTGGCCACCAGGACGTTGTTCATGCCGTCCCAGTGCAGGTAGCGAGTGGTTATGCCATCGCCGTGGTCAATTATCAAGGTCCAGTTGCCACCGGAGTCGCAGCGGACTTCTTCAACCACGCCATCGTGGGCGGCGTAAATCGGATCGCCCCGGCCGCCGCCCAGTAGGTCGACGCCTTCATGTTGCCGGTAGCCGCCAAAGATCGGGTGATTGCGGCCACCAAAGCGAGAACTGAGTTTGCCGGCGGCCGGCTGGGTCCAGCCGGAGGCGGAGACGGTGTAGGGCGAATCGCCACCGTGAAGAGACTCGCCATGCTCAGCTGAAGACCAGACGACGGCGCCATTTTGGACCAGTTGGAGCTCTCCGGCGTCGCTTAGCGTCAGTCTGGCACCGGCAGCGTCGGTGTTGGATTGCCACACTGCCCCTTCAGGGCCGTTGACTGCCAATTCGCCATCGACACCCATGACGACCTCGGCTTGGCTAACCGGATCGGCTCCTAGGGACCAGATCTTCTGGTTCCGGTTATTGAACAAGACCGCCAGGCCTTCATCAGTAACGGTGAAGAAGTAGGCATTGTCCGGGCTGACCAGCCGTTCACCGGTGATTAGGGAAGTGCCGGGCTGAAGCTCTGTTGGGTACAGGCTGGTGGTGGCTACCAGGCGACCAACGACCTCAGGTTTGGCGTCAGGACGGTGCAAGAAGGCGGTGTAGGAGTAGGTCGTGTCCGGGCTGAGGCCCTCATCGACCACCTGATTGGTGCCCTCAGCTAGCTCGACCTCGACTCCTTCGACCGGGGTGGCCGGCGGCTGGTCGCCAGCAGACCGGCGGATGGTGATGGATTCTTCGGCGGCTAGTTCGGGCAAATCGAGCGCCAGCACCAGAGCGGCGTTTGAGGCCTGGGTCTCATTGATAGAAGCCTCGACCGGTTCACTTTCCAGGCGGGCCGTCATAGAACGCGATGACACCTGGGCCACATTGCGACGCGATACCAGCTCGGCCGTCTGGCGCAGTGGCACCAGCGCATCGATGCTGTCAGAACCGGTCGCCTGGGTTGTCTCACCGGCCACGAAACCGCTGCCCACCACCATGATGGCGGCGGCCGCGGCGGCCAGGGCCCAGGTGTTGTCACGGACCAACTTGGTCCATTTGGCGACAGGCTGGGGGCGGTCGGCCTGGCGTTCTTGACGAAGGGCTGACCTGGTCAAAGGCTGGTCGTGACTGGTTTTGCTGGGCAGCTTGGCAGAGGTGGAAGGGCCCGGCAAAACGGAATCACTCAGCCCCGGGGCCGGGTCTTGCCGGGCCTCTCGGAGCTGCCTTCTTGTTATGGGCGTTGGCGACGTGGCGGTATCAAGCATTGCCTTGCGCTAACGGTGCCTTTCGGTTCTGCGTTGTGCGGCCGTCGAGCTCAGGGGTCCGCCCTAGGCCGGTTATCAAGCGACGATTCTGGCAGATTAGAGGCGTCTATGCAAAGCGAAACTACGCAGATGTCTGGGGTTGTGGCACAGGTCACATTGGCTGCCCGGCGGTGAAGTGCCTGCCCGGGCTATCTTTGACCAGTGAGTCGATACGGCGCGTACGATACGGCCCGTTGGGCGCCTGAAGCCGCCAAGACCTCGAGCCGGACCGACTTTGCTCGCGACCGGGCCCGTCTGCTGCATTCGGCCGCGCTGCGTCGCCTTGGCGCCAAAACCCAGGTTCGCACGCCCTGGCGGCGAGCCGATCACCCGATTGGCGACGACTTCATCCGCACCCGGTTGACCCATTCTCTGGAAGTGGCCCAGGTTGGCCGTGAGCTCGGTCAGGCGCTGGGTTGCGACCCGGATGTGGTCGAAACGGCCTGCCTGGCCCACGATCTAGGCCACCCGCCATTTGGCCACAATGGCGAGCGGGCGCTCAACGCTGCGGCAGCCGGCATCGGCGGCTTCGAAGGCAACGCCCAAACGCTGAGGCTGCTTACCCGGCTGGAGGCTAAGGTCTACTGGCGCGGGCGTTCGGTTGGACTGAACCTGACCCGGGCCAGCCTTGACGCTGCGGTCAAATACCCTTGGGCGGCTGGCCAGGTGCCCTGTGGCGCCGCGGCAGGCAAGTTTGGCCATTACCAAACCGATGCGGAGGTCTTCGAGTGGCTGCGCCTGGGCGCGCCAGCAGGCCAGCGCTGCGTCGAGGCCCAGGTCATGGACCTGTCAGACGATATTGCCTATTGCGTTCACGACGTCGAAGACGGCGTGGTGGGTGGTTCGATCGAACCGTTGGGCCTGGCAGGGGGCGAATTGCGCCAGGCGGTGGTTGAACTGGCGCTGGCCCAATATGCCCCGGAGGCTGCCGCCGAAACGCTCGAACAGGCTGCCCTGAGGCTTATTGAGCTGCCGTTTTGGGTCAGCCGTTGGGACGGTACCCGCCGCGACCTGGCCAGTTTGAAGGATATGACGAGCGGCTTAATTGGCCGGTTCTGCCTGGCCACAGTGGCGGCCACCAGGCGCCGATTCGGCCAAGGGCCTTTGACCCGCTACGCCGCTCAGGTCATAGTGCCACCAAAAACGCTGGCGGAGATCGCCGTGCTCAAAGCCCTGGCCGCCCACCAGGTCATGCAACCGCGCCTGGCAGACCCGGTTTACGTCGAACAACGCGCCGTCATCGAAGCCCTTTACCAGGGCCTGGCGGCCCAAGCGGACCGTCTTGAGCCGGAATTCCTGGCAGATTTCGAACTAGCCAGTACTGACCGGGAGCGAGGCAGGGTAGTAGTTGACCAGATCGCCTCGCTGACCGACGCCTCAGCTTCGTTGATGCTTGACCGCCTGGCCAGCTAGCAGCCATGCCCCACTGGCTGTGTCGTCCACAGGCGCCGACCGGTTGGTCTCTCCGCCAAGGCGGTCACCCTTAGACTGAGGGCGTGGCCCGGCGCATCCGCAGCGAAGACATCGAGGAAGTGCGCAGCTCTGCCCGCATCGAGGTGATAGTGGGGGAGAGGGTCTCCCTGAAGCCCGCTGGCGTCGGCTCACTCAAGGGTCTTTGCCCCTTCCACGACGAGCGCACGGCCTCATTTCACGTCCGCCCGGCTGTGGGGCTATGGCACTGCTTCGGTTGCAGTGAGGGCGGCGACACCATCAACTTCGTCATGCGCTCGGACATGCTGGGTTTCGTTGAGGCCGTCGAATACCTGGCTTTGCGCTTTGGCGTGCAGCTGCGCTATGAAACGACCGGGCCCGATGCCGGCGCCGGGCCGGCCAGCGAATCGACCGCCCCGAGCCGTTCCCGGCTGTTCGAGGCCAACCGGCTGGCAGCCAAATACTACGCCTCACAACTCGACAGCCCGGCGGCTGTGCTCGGACGCAACTTCCTGCGCGGGCGTGGTTTCGGCAAAGATGACGCCGAAACCTTTGGTCTGGGCTACTCACCGGAAGGCTGGGATTCGCTGCTGCGGCATCTGACCAATAACAGCTTTACTCATGCCGAGCTGCTGGCAGCCGGCCTGGTCACCCAGGGACAGCGTGGCGTTTACGACCGCTTTAGGGGGCGGCTGATGTGGCCCATCCGCGACGTCACCAATCAGGTTGTTGGCTTTGGCGCCCGGCGGCTGGCCGAGGATGACCAGGGCCCCAAATACCTCAACACCCCTGAGACCCCGCTATACAAGAAATCCCAGATCCTCTACGGGGTCAACCTGGCCAAACAGGATATTTCAGCTAAGCGGCAAGTCGTGGTGGTGGAGGGTTACACCGACGTCATGGCCGCCTACCTGGCCGGTGTGCGTGAGGCCGTGGCGACCTGCGGTACGGCCTTTGGCCAAGACCACATCAGGGTGGTTAGGCGGCTGCTAGGCGACTTTGGCGATCCATCTAGCGGGGTCATTACGGCCGATGGCGGAGCTCGGGGCGGGCGAGTTGTCTTCACCTTTGACGGCGACGCGGCCGGGCAAAAGGCCGCTCTGCGGGCTTTTCAGGGTGACCAAAGCTTCTACGCCCAGACCTTTGTGGCGATTGTGCCCGGCGGCATGGACCCATGCGATCTCTGGTACGACCAAGGCGATGATGCGCTAAAAGACCTGGTGGCCACGGCTCAGCCGATGTTCAAGTTCGCTATCCGAGTGGCCCTTGATGCCCTCGATCTGGACACGGCAGAAGGCCGGGCGGCTGGCCTGAGAGCCGGGGCGCCAATTGTGGCCGGTATCCGCGACGATGTTATCCGGATGGACTACACCCGGCAGTTGGCCGGCTGGGTTGGCGCCGACTACTCCCTGGTAATGCGGGAGGTCAAGGCGGCCCGAGGTCGCCCGCAGCGGCTTTCAGAAGCGGGGGAGACGGCATCAGGCCCTGGGCGGGGGGTCATCCCAGCCGATCCGGTGATCCGAGCCGAGCACTTCGCCATCGCCGCGGCGCTGCAGCACCCTAACCTGGTACCGCCCAGTTTTGACCAACTGAGCGGCTCAGACCTAAAAACGCCAACCCTGGCCGCCATCTTGGACGCCATCCAGGCGGCCAGGGGAGTAGCCGTGGCCAGATCTGAGGCCGAAGCCGCGGCCAAAGCCGCTGTTGAAACCAAGATCAAGGCCGCGGCCGAGGCCGGGGCCAAAACCCCGTCTGAAGCTGAGCTCAAGGCAGAGGCCCAGGCAGCGGTCGATGCCGTTGCCAAAGCCTGGCTGGCCCGTGTCAGCGACCAAGCGGCCCAAGCAGTGCGCCCGGCTATCACCCAGCTGGCGGTCGAACCGTTGCCAACCACCGAGGCCGGCCTGGAAGCCTACGTGATTGGGGCGACAGACTCGCTGGTTGAGATGGGGCTGACCCACCAGATAGCAGATCTTGACCGGCGGCTGCGCCAGGCCGATGGCAGCACCGGTCAGGCTGGCCAAGCCGGTTCTGAGGCCATGCTGCGGCAATTGGCTGAACTGCGGCGCCAACGCGACAGCTTGCGCCTGGAACAAGGCGACTACTAGCCGGATTGGCCAGGTTGCTAGGAGAAAGAAAGGCCCAGTTTTGACAGACGCATCGAACCTGATATTTGCCCTTGGACTAGCCCTGCTTTTGGCTCACGAAATGGATGCCATCCGCCGTCGCGAATGGCTTATGTTTGCCGGGTTGAAGTCCATGGCGGACGAAGTGGCCTATCGGGTCTTCATGTTGGCCCATATTCCGCTTTATGCGGTGGTCGTGGCTCTGCTGCTGTCAAGCCACGTGCGGACCTTGAGCTACGTCATCGACGTTTTCTTGGTAGCTCACCTTGTTGTGCATCTTGGGTTCCGTAGGCATCCGGCCAATGCCTTCAACAACGCTGTCTCATTTGGCCTGATCTTGGCTGGCGGGTTGGCTGGCGCGGTTCATCTCACCCTTCTCCTTACCTAACCGGCGAGGTTGTAGGGTTGGGGGCCGGGGATTTGTTTACCAGCTCCCTAGGGCCAGTAGCTCAGCCGGTCAGAGCAACGGACTCATAATCCGTCGGTCGTGGGTTCAAGCCCCACCTGGCCCACGTGGTGCAGCTTAGGCCGTCCGTGCCCCCAGGAAAGGTCCTGGCGGCGTTGGGGCTGCCGGCCGGGGCCAAGGTTATGTGCGCCTGCCCGGTTTGCCTGGAAGTGGCCGATGGCGCGGAGGGCTGGCTGGTGGTGACATCGCGCGGGCTGGCCCTGAGCGGACCAGATTGCCGGGCGCGGTTGGCTCACATCAATTGGTTGGAAATTGAGCGGGTAGCGGTGCGGCGCCAGCGGGGCGAAAAAGGCCGGCGCGTCGGCACCGAGCTGGTGGTTCACAGAATCGACCAGTCGGAGCCAACTAGAGCTTTCTTACCGAAAGCGGACCATCACCTGGTCGAGGTTCTGACCGAGAGGCTCTGGGCCTCGGTCGTTATGACCGAACACGTCAAGGTTCCCGGTGGTCAGATCCGTGGTGCCCTGCGCCGCGCTCACGACGACGAGTTGGAGATTCAGATAATCGTGCCGCCCGAGCTTGACGCCGAAGCCCCGGAGGTCAAACAAGCGGTGGCAGAACTGGGTCAGCGTCTGGGCGAGCGAGTCGGGCTGACACCTCAGACCTGGTAGCCTACTGTGCTTGGCAGCCCCGCCGGTCCCGCGTAGCTCAATCGGCAGAGCATCTGACTGTTAATCAGAGGGTTACTGGTTCGAGTCCAGTCGCGGGAGCCATGCCGTAATAGCTCTGACCAGCACTGACACCCCGAATCGCGTTGCAACACGGGATTCTGTGGGACATTTGTGGGAGACACGCTCGAGTTTGGGCACTTGTTACCTGCGACGGTAGGCGGGCCACGGTCAGGGCGGCTTGCGAGCTAATCAAGGTGGCCCGCTCTAGCGGTAGAACCATGTAGAGGCGACCAAAGCCAGGGTGGCTGTCACTCTTCGACCGTGGGGCACAATAGGATCATGAGTAATCAAGGGCCACAGGATCAGGCTATCAGTGGCTACCGTGATGGGTACCAGTATGGAGAAGCATTCCAGCCGCGCAAAGGCAAGTTGCTGGCGCCCGACTATCACAAGGGCTTGGCTGAGGGTCAGGCGGCGCGTCTGGCCGCTATCCAAGCTGGACTACTACCTGCTTACCTAATGACACCAGCGGGCCGCTAGAGCGGCCCGGCTAATGTGAGAGTGGGGGCGTTTCCGCTGGAGCGGGCGCACAGAGCGCCGGGTTCAAGCGGCAGAAGGCAACGACACGTATCGTATCGTCAGGCCATTGATCTAGTGGTTGGCCGGATCCACGACGAAAACGCCCCCCGCGTCCACCCGCCGCGGCGTTGTGGCTCTGGTCACCGCACCAGTAGGCAAACAGCCTGGCGAAACAGGTCTCAGCGACAGGCGCCAGCAACGAGCTGGCCCACGAATGCGGCCACCGGGAGCACGGCCACGACTGGCGCAACCGCACCGACCGTTGTCGTGGCGAAACACAGGCCGACCTGTACTCGGCCAAGCTACTGATCGACCCAGACCACTACCAAGATGCGGGCGTGCCTGCGGGCCCCACCCTGGCGGGATTGCCAAACAACTCGACGTGACAGCCCGGCTGGTCACCCTGTGGCGAGACTGGGCGATGAGGCATCTTGTTCGGGTCTAGCCTCGGCGCATGAGCGAGACCCCCGGCGCGAGCAATTCCCCCGACCGCCCAAAAAGACAGCGACGCAGGCGCCCCACAACCGCCTTGTGCGCCATGTGGGAATGGGCGACGAGGGTGGCGCAGTTGCCGGCCCACATACACCGCGGAAGAACCTGGGCCAACGGTTCAGCACGTCAGCCTGGGTAGCCGTGGTCTTTGGCGCGATCGCTGGGTTTTGCGCGCCGGCGTCTAAACGGACGACCCTTCGCTCCGGCTATGCCTCAACCTCGATGGTGCAAGAACCCACCCCATTCTTAGCGATCACGCTCATTGCCGGCGTCATCGCCATTATCGGGCTCGGCTTCCTGATCGGCACGATCAGAGACCTCATCCGGCTGGCGGAATCAAGCCGAACTTGACTCGCCGTCGAGACAAGGCTTACCCCATGAGGCGAACCCCCGTCGTTTTGATCGCTCTTGGCATTTCCCTGGCAATCACTGGATGCACGCTCAACGTCACGACCCAGCCCCAGAAAGGCGCGGACAGCACCACAGACACTGGAAAACCCGCCGCAACGCAAGAATAGGTGACGCTGACCACCCTGGAAGGCACCTTCGGCGACAACGCAAAGGTCGCCCAAAGCGACGTATTCGAGATCACCGCCGACAAGGTCACAGTGACCTATGACATTTCCACAACGTCCGCGGGTGGCAACGGATGGCTTTACATCCTGCCTGAAGACGAAACTCTCACCCAAGACGCCGACGGCAATCACAGGGTGCCCTCCGTCGACGTCGAATCCTTCGGAGGCCAAGGCAAAGAGATCGCCAAAGAGGAACCCGGCCGGTACTACATCTACTTCAATACGTCGGGCGTTGGTGGGTACAGCATCAGCGTCGAAGAGAAGCGGTAGCCCATCTAGTGGGGGAGTGGCGCTCCCCTAGCCCGTTTCGACACTGGCGAGCGCACTAGCCATCCGCTCTGCCGCCTCTGACCGCGAAGATCTCACATCCTCAACGTACAGACGGACCATGCCCAGATCGACCTGGTCGGGGGTCCCCATCACCTGCCGGTCACTGGCGCCACCGTGAACGTGGAGCATGGTCGCACAATCACGCCTCAGCGTGCGAGGGGTCACGCCAGGATCGTCCGGGCTTCGCTGCCCAGGGCCGATACCAGACTTGCGGCGGGCCCGGTCTCAATGGCCCCTGAACGTGGTCTCCGAGACGGGCAGTCCACCTTGGCCGGGAAGCAGCCAAGCACCATCGGTAGGGCCGACGGGTTCGTCCTAGTGCCCCCGGATCGGTCCGAGGAGGTTCGATGGAATCGGCACCCGCCGTTGCCCGGTCCTGGTCGTAGGTGACCCGATATGCCGGCCGCCCTTGACCTAGGTGACGTTGCGGCGGACTAGCAGACCGGGATTCTCCCCGGAGAGCATAGGGTCGCCGCGCTGTAAAGCTCCCACTTCGCCGTTGCGTGGCCCAACCCAAAGCAAGAGTTGGATCGCAAGCCTCAGCCGTTCGGGCATGGCCTCGATGATTAGCTCGCCCTCACCCGGTTCTGGCAGCCAGACACACCCGTGGCATGTCAGCTTTGGCTTCGATTCGCCAGGCGTTGGCGTCTTCGCGGCTCGTGAAGGTTCGGTCGGCGGTGTAGGCCTGCCCCGCGGGCGCGGGCAGGGTCTCTTGGTTGAGTGTGTGGGTTAGGTTGGGGGCACGGTGCGGCGTGCGCGCAACCGTCCGCTGGAGAGCGTGTCGATTCGACCCCAGGAGCTTCTTTGACGGCAAGTCTCTTTGGACCAATTGGCCACGAGCGGCACCTACTGCCCTGCAAATGCTAGCCAGTCTCGAGGGAGATACGTGGCTGATCGGTGGGGCACCCAAGGGCACTCAAGGGCACATGTGGTAGGCTCCAATCCTGCATACATGCAGGTCACTCGCCTGTCTCCGCTGGCAGGGACGTTGGGCCTACACTGGTTCGGGTCAAGTCGCGGGAGCGGGGGAGTTGGTAGTCGCTGACAAGGGGAGCCTCGTGCCCGAACAACGAATTCAGATCAAGCTTCCAACCGAATTGGCTGGTGGTGTCTTCGCCGACTTTGTCAGGGCCTGGCATACCTCGGACGCGTTTGTGCTCGACTTTTCGACTCTAACCGAACCGCCGCGAAACGAGGATGACGCCCTGGTGCTTGACGCCACTGTGGTCTCGCGCGTGCGCATACCGCCGCCGCAGGTCTTTGAGCTAATGAAGGCGCTAGAACAGCAGCTTTCCGCTTGGGAAAAAGAAGCCAACAAGAAGAAGTAGCCAAGCGGTTGGCTTTGCCGGCCAGGTGCTCATCTGGGGTGCTTAGTGCACTCGGTCCTGGAAGAACTCCCGCATGACCTGGTGGTCGATCTGGGCCAGTTTGCGGTTGTTGTGACGGAAGTGGCCCCGAGCCTTGATGAAGGGCCGTTCGTGGTGAGTCATCAGGGATAGTTCACGTCCGGTTAGGTGACCATAGGTGGCCAAAACCGCACTGATGGTGCGTTTCTCTGGTCCTGTGATCAGATCAGGTTCGCCTGGGATTTGCCCCGGCGGCAGTTGGAAAAGACCTTGGTGGCAGACCCACAAATCAGGGCAAACCGGGCCGGTGGCCCAGGCTTCAATCGATGAGTCGAAGAGCTCAGCGCCGTCCCAAGCCAGATGGTGACCTTGGCAGTAGTAGCAGAGCTTATGCAGCTTGGCGGTTGTCATGGTGCCGTTCTGTTGCAGAATATAGGCCGCCACATCGAGGATCGCTGCCATTAGAACCTCCTACGCCAGGCGCGCGAATTGGTAGTTACCACCAATCACAACACCGGCCAGGCCCGGCCTATTCCAGCGCGAGCCAGCCTGAACTGCAAAATCGGCCCAAGCCGAATCCGCCAGACGCGAAATGGCGCACAGCGCAGGGGAGGGTGGCCATCCGGGCTGTGGTCGCCAGGCGCCTGAGGTGGGTGTAGCCCCCAATTCCCCCAAACGGACATAATGTCCATTATCGGCGCGAGGTGGTTGGGTGGGTGAATCGGTCAGTATTGGCACGGATCGAGTCGCTGTGAGATTGGTCACACTTTGCTGCCCATATTGCCGTGTCTGTGGCGAGCTGACCTGGAGTTACGGCCCGGCTGCGGCCGGATTCATGGGCCATGGCGGCGAAGCAGTGCCGACCGGCGCCCTGGCGGGTTCTGCGCAATGGGATCATTGGACTTTCAATCGGTGACCAGCGGGTCTCGATTGACTGCCGGAGCGTGGCGTTAGGTCTTTCCATGGAAAGGCCACGAGAGGAGGCAAAGTCAAGTGGCTGAACGTTCGATGCGGGGTGTGGGGCTTGGGTGCCAGTCCTTAGAGAGCAAAGAAGGTGTCAAGTGGGCCGAGCGTCTCAACTCGACCTATGACTGTCCTGCCGGCCACGTGATCATCTTGCCTCTATTCGTCGAAGCGGTACCACCAGACCACTGGCAATGCCGCTGTGGCCGGATTGGACACTTGAGGGGCCTGGATAGAACGACCAACCACATAGTCAAGAGGCAACGAACCCATTGGGACATGTTGCTGGAGCGACGGTCGGTCGAAGAACTCGAGGCGCTGCTAGAAGAGCGCCTCGAGCTTCTGCGCTCAGGGCGTTTGCCCGCCACCACCTGCTACTAGGGGTTACTTCGCCTTGAGTCAGCTGGCCTGCCTGGCTGGCTTAGGCGGTCGTGGCGGTGGTGACAGTTGTCGAGAGCGACCATGAACCAAGCCGGTCAGGACTCCGGCTCCGGCCACGACCATCAGGGCCCAGCTGATTGGGCCAACAATTCCGCTGGCCGGGGTGCGGCTGGTACGCAGTGGCACAGTGGCGGTGAAGACAGCCGGCTGAAACAGTTCGGTTTGATGGCTGACTTGGCCACTTGGGCTAATGGCCGCGCTGACTCCAACGGTAGAGGCCTGGATCGTCGCCCGGCCCAGTTCGATGGCTCGCAAGCGGGACATGGCCAGCTGCTGGGTTGACTCACTGGTCCGGCCGAATGAGGCGTTGTTGGTCTGGACAATGATCAGTTCGGCCCCGCCTTGCACGGTCTGGGCCACAAGGGAGTCATAGGCGACCTCGAAGCAGATCACATCACCGACTCGCACGTCGCGTCCAAGGCTCTTGATCGGCACGTCAAACAGGCCAACTGAACTGCCGGCCAGCATATCGGTGCCGATCAGATCGACCTTGGTGGTGAAGTGGCGAAAGAACGACCGGCCAGGGATGTATTCGGCGAAGGGCGCCGGGTGGCGCTTGGCGTACTTCGCCACCGGGCCCTGGCCAGGAAGCCAAAGGATGCCCAAGTTGTAGCGATGGGACGTCTCGGTGTACTCCATCGAACCGAGCAGAATCGGCGCATCGACCAACTGGGCGGCGCTATCGATGGCGGCCCAGGCTTCGGGGTCGGTTTGGGGGTCAATGTCGGTGGCGTTCTCAGGCCAAATAACCAGGTCAATCGGCTCGCCGGCCAATTGCTTGGTTCCGGCAACATGGTTGTCTAAGACCTCCCGCTGATGGGCGAAGAGACCTTCATCTGTTACTGCGACGTTGCCTTGGACCACGCCAAGTCGCAACTGACCCACCTCGGCCGAATCGGTCAAAGGGAACAGAATTGGCGCAGCCACGGCACCAGCAAGTCCAGCGCCAATTACTGCCACCAGGCGGAAGCGACGCTGGGCCACAGCCCGGGCCGCAGCGAAAACTAGGGCGCCGGCAAAAGCAACTGACCAGCTGACCCAAGGGCTGCCAGCCAGCCAGGCCCACCGCCCCATAGGCGAGCCAGCCTGGGAAAAGGCCAACCGGCCCCAGCCGAAGCCGCCAAATGGCACAAAACTGCGCAGAGTATCGACTCCGGCCACCACGGTGGCGAAAACTGCCGCCGCCAGAATCGGTGCGCCTTTGGCGCCCCGGTCGAATAGGGCCGGGCCTGCCGAGTTGGTCAGTGCCCTAGCCGGCCTTGGCCCAGATGGACGGCCGGCCGATGGCTTGGCTCTAGCAGTCCTGCCCGGGCGTGGCTGAGCCTCGTTGACAAGCCGGCGGGCCAACGCCCAAGCCGGCCCCACCAGGGCAAACATCGCGCCGGAGGCTACTGAGAGGGCCAACCAGGGCAGCAGTCCGGCCGCCGCCTGGGCCCACCAAAACAGCGGCAAATAGCAGGCCGTGGCAAACAACCAAGCAGGCAGGAAGGCCCGTAGCGGCGGCATTCGGTCAAGAGCGGCTACCAACAGGGCGCAGGCCGCTGGAGCCAAGTACCACAGGTCGAGAGGAGGAAAAGCAGCAAAACAGGTTACGCCGCCGGCCGCGGCCAGAGACAAGCTGGTCAGCCAGGTCCTGGTGCCGAGCCGATGACTTAGGAGCTTTGCCACCCGCACAATCTACGGCATCGGCCTATTGCCAAGCCCGCCTAAGCGCCAAAGGTAGCTGCCGGTCGCCAGGTAGAGGACAGCCCGCACACCCTTCGTGCCGACCCAGCGGGTCGTTTTCTACTGGGCGTGCGGGCACGTCCGAGCGTCCTGTCAGGGAGTTGCTATGACTGGTATAAACCCAATACCGAAAGCCGAGCCAGGCCGCACCATTCGAATCTACCGATCTGGGCTTGGCCGGACAAGACGCTTCGGAGCGTCACACGGCGAGTCTCAGTTTTTGGTTGAGGTTTAGGCCGTTGAGGCCGCCACTACGCCCCGGTGTAGGCGGTCGCCGGCGGCCTGACAGCGCCGCGTCAAGTTCATATTCCCGCTGGCCAAGCCGATTTGTTCAAGGACGTCGATGACCTGTTTGACCAAGCGGACAAAGTCGCCCGGCACCAGGTCGCAGGCCGGCAACACCACGGCCAAATCTCGCCCTGCCGCCCACAGGGCGACGGCCTGGCAGGCGCCAGGCTGCAGTCCAGGCGTGGCCGGGTGCCGGTTGGCCAGTTCGGCCGCCTCAACTGCCCGCCAAGCCCTTTCGGCCCGTTTGATGGCCGCGGCCATAACCGGATTGGCCGGGCCTGAAATTGAGGTCGAATCCCCGCGAGGCTCAAAAACCATGGCGGCGACCACCCCGGCCAAGTCTGACGGTTTCAAGGAGTCGAAAACGCCGCGGCGAAGGCATTCGGCAATCACCAAATCACGTTCGGAGTAGATCCTGGCCAGAATCTGCCCAGCCTCGGTCACCTCAAGCAGCTGGTTGGCTGCGTCGGCGCCCTCGGGCCTGGCCAAGTAGCCCAAGGCCAATAGCACCGCTTGGACCTGGTCAAATTGGCGGGCAATGGAACCAGTTCGGGTGTCAATCGCCTTCATTAGGCCTTGACGTTTGGCCTGAGCCTTGGCAATTCGATGGGCCCAGCGGGCACCTTGTTGCCCTTGGGCGGCTTGATTGTAGCCAGCCAAAGCATGGTCAAGCTGGCGAACTTCGCGAGCCAACTGGGCCACCGATCGGTCAGCCTGGTACTGGGCAAAGGACATCTCCAGCACCTGCCGGGAGCGTTCGGTGCCCATCATCCGGATCAGATTGACCGCCATGTTGTAGGTCGGTTTGAAGGCGCTGTCCAGGCGGTATGTCCGCTTTGAGGCCAAGGCCAACAATCGCTGCGGATCGAAACCCCGGTGGGACACCACCACGGCGTGGCCCTGGAAGTCTTGACCCCGGCGGCCGGCCCGCCCGGTCAACTGGGTGTACTCCCCCGGCGTTAGGTCGGCGTGAGAAGTCCCGTCCCATTTGTCCAACCGGTCCATGACCACGGTTCGGGCCGGCATGTTGATACCCAGGGAGAGGGTTTCGGTGGCAAATACCACCTTGATTAGCCCCTCCTGAAAGGCCAGTTCAACGGCCTCTTTGAAAATGGGTAGAAGGCCGGCGTGATGAGCCCCAACCCCTCGGCTGGCGGCCTGAAGCAACTCGGGGTAACCCACCACTGGAAGATCTCCAGGCGGCAAGGTGGCCGCCACCGTCTCGAAAATGCGACGCACCCGTTTGGCTTCGCCGCTTTGGTTCAGGTCAAGCCCGGACCGCAAACAAGCCGCAACCGCCTGGTCACAGCCAGAGCGGGAAAAGACGAAATAAATGGCCGGAACCAAGCCAGCCCGGTCCAACACTCGGGCCACTTCGCCTCTGGGCTGGTTGCCGTTGGCGCCACGCCTGGCCCGGGCCGGCCGGCTGCGACCACCTGAGTGGCCACGGGCCGTGCTTCGTGGCCTGCCACTTGGCCCCGGCCGGCCCGGTTGTCCGCGCAAGGACAACAATTCGGGATTGAGCCTGGCCGGAAGCTCAGCTTTGGTCGTAGCCACGAACAGGTCCTTTAGCCCACCGGGCGTCATGACGTGCTGGAATAGCGGCACCGGGCGGCGATCTGACACAACCACCTGCATATTGCCGCGGACCAATTCGAGCCAGCCACCAAACTCCTCGGCGTTGGAGACTGTGGCGCTGAGCGCCACCACCTTCACCGCCGGGGGCAGTTGGATCAAGACTTCCTCCCAAACCGGGCCGCGGAACCGGTCAGCCAAATAGTGCACCTCATCAACCACCACCAGACCCAGACGGTCGAGCCCGTCGAGGTCGGAGTACATCATGTTGCGCAGCACTTCGGTGGTCATGACGACTACCTCGGCCTCGGGCCGAATCGACTGGTCACCGGTTAGCAGGCCAACCCGTTTGGCGCCGAAGTAGTCGCATAGCTCGCGGTGTTTTTGGTTGGACAGGGCTTTGATCGGCGTGGTGTAGAAACAGCGTTCGCCTCGGCTGACCGCCTGATCCAGTCCAAATAGGGCGACCAAGGTTTTGCCGGCGCTGGTTGGCGCCGCCACCAGGACTCCCTCATCGCGCAGCAAAGCCCGGCAGGCCTCGAGCTGGAACGGGTCCAGTTCAAGATCCAGGCTGGCGGCAAAGGCGGCAATCGGCGCCAGGCTTTGACGCTGTCGAAAGGCGGCGTAGGCCCCGGCCGGGTCAGTCATGGCCTTGGCCGATGCCGGCCGGCGACTTTGGCGGCAGGCGGACAGTTGTCGAGGGCCGCCGGTGGCTATCGAGGCGCATTTTGCGTCAACCTAACTGGTCGCAGAATCCTGACCGCGCCAGGTACAACAGTGCAGGTCAGGGGCAGCGGGCCAACTCTCTCACCGTCAGTGTGAGCATCTGGTGGGTTGGCTCCAAGATCGGCTCTCGGCCGGATCGTGACGCTTTTGCCGGTAAAGAGGTTGACTGCCGGGTGGGACAGATGGGAGCCACCATAGATCCGGGGGAAGACTCGCAGAAGTTGGGCCTTGGTTAGCGGCCCGGCAACCATCAAGTCAATTAGGCCGTCATCCATCACGGCCTGCGGTGCCAGTTTCATACCGCCGCCAAAGTAGAGTCCGTTGGCCACTGCCACCAGGGCGGCCGGGCCGGACCAGCACGGCCGCCCATCCAGTTCAACATCAAAGCCGTAGGGCTGGTAGCGGCGCAGCTCGGCAAATAGGGCTCTGACGTAGACAGATTCGCCGCGCGGCCAGGCCAGGGCGTTGGCCTTGGCGTTGACTGCCGCATCGAAACCGGCCGAAAGTACGCCACAGAACCATTCAGACATTGAATGATGAGGAGTCGACACTTCAACCGCGTCGACTCGGTAAGGCGGCTGGGCCAAAGCCTGGCAAACGGCATCGGCCCCGGCTTTGGCGCTGCTACGCGGCAAACCGAGCGATCGCGCCACGTCGTTGCCGGTGCCCAGCGCGATAATCCCCAACGGTAACGACGTCCCGGCCACCAAGTTGACCCCTAAGTGGACCATACCGTCTCCCCCGGCCACGACCAGGGCGTCGAGTCCGTCAACGACCGCTTGGCGGGCCGAGGCGGTGGCGCCGGCCAGGTCGGGGGCGGACAGATCGACGACTCGATGGCCCTGAGCCTCAAAATTGGCCCGCAGGTGGGGCCAACTGCCAGTGGCTTTGCCCTTGCCGGCGGTCGGGTTAAGCACTAACCCTAGGGTTGAGCCCACCTCACTCGTCCCGCCAACCGGCCAGGACAGCCCATTGGCGGTAGGTGGATTGGTGGGCGGCCTGGCGCCGCTGGCGCCGCCTGGCCCGGCGATTACGCAGGTCACGCCGAACCTGGTCGAGTTGGGTTGGGTCTAAGTTGATGGCGACTGGCTGGACCTTAGCGGCGGCGAAGTTGCCACCACCATCCAAGCGTTCAAGTGCACTACCTAGTTCCTCCAGCGCCGCCATCAGCGCTTTGGCCTGTCGCCAAAGCCAGCGCAGCGACAATGCCACCGCCACCGCCCAACCAAGCAGCAAGCTTGCCCAGATGACGAACCACAACACGATCCATAACCCTACTGGTCCAGCCCAAGGCCGGCTCGCTCAGCCACGGCCTGACGCAGCACAGACGGGGTCAGCACCTCGACCTGACCACCCAAGGCCAGGGCCAGGCCACTAAGCCAGGCCTCGGAGGCGACGTTGAGGCGAACCAGCAGGGCACCTGCGTCCAGTTCGACATCGCTGCCGCTGCGTTCAAGGGCTTCGGCTCGCCAACGCACCGGCGAGTCGAAAACGACATCGGCCAAATACTGGCCAGTCCCGGAAAAGCCACCGGCCTGGTTGCCAGTGCCCGGATCATGCGACCGACTGGCCTTCTTCAGCTGCCGCGCTTTGACAATTCGGTCAAGGCGGAAGTACCGCTCGTCATCGGCCGTCCGGTCCCAGGCGGCCAAAAGCCAATGGTTTTGGTCGGCGAATAACCTAAGTGGGTCGACCTGGCGATGGCTGGCCCGGCCTTGGCCGTCAACATAATCAATCGCCAGGGCCCGGCCATCAACAATGGCGGCACGGGCAGTGGCCAAAACGTCGCTGGCGGGCGGCGCCCAGGGCACCTCGACATCGAGCCCCAGGCCGGCGGCTTCGAAGGCGGCTTCAAGTTTGGCCAGAGCCGATTTGGCGGCCTCGGCTTGAGGCAGGTTCCTAGCCTTCAACCAACCCCTGAGCGTGGCCATAAGCACGGCGGCCTCGGTTGTTGTCAACCGAACTGGCTGGTCAAGCAGTTGGGCGTCTTGCAGGGCAACTTCCGTTTCATCCTCGTTGAAGTGGAAGTCGACCATGTCACCACCAGCCAAACCGGGCCTTCCAGTGCAGGTCCAAAGCAGGTAGAGCCAGGAGCGGATCTCTTCGGGGCTTTGGTCAAAGTGACGCCCAAGCTCATCGAGAGAAACCTGCCCGCGGTTGGCTAGATAGTTGACCAGGGCGAGCATCTCCCCGACTCGCTGGCTGGTGGAATCCACCCGGCGCGAGCGTGGCGGCTTTGGCGAAGCAATTGACCGGCTTATCTCTTTTGGTTTGCCTTGATGGCGGTTGAAGGCGGCGCGGCAAAGCTGCTCGACCATCTGGGCCAGCTCGGTTGGGGATTCGACCTTGGCAGCCGGGGCTAGGGCGGCTAGTTCACGGCTGGCGGCCACCAAATCATCGACCTGCCAGACTGCTTCTGCCACCAGCCCAGCCCCAGGCGCATCGCCTGGGTGAGGCGCAGGCTGTTTGAGGGGCCTAATGGCAGCGCCTTTGAGTTTGAGTAGTCTGGCGGCTTCGGCACTGACAAAAACGCGGGCCTGGCTGGGCGATGCCGGCAAGCCATCCGGCCCGGCCTGGCCCGGAAGATCATCGATGGCGCCGGCCCGGACAGCTGCAAAGCTGCCAGGGGGTCCTTGGGCGGTGACGGGACCGGCCAGCCGGTCAAGCTTGAAGGTCCGCCTGGCGCCGGCGCTGCGGTCATAGCCGGTCAAATACCAGCCAGTGGTCCTCCTCATCAGACGCCACGGCTCAACCTGACGCCGTTTGATCTGGCCGGTCGAAGCGGTGCGGTAGTCGAAGGCGACCGCCTGTCGGGTCTGGATGGCTTGCCACAACTGGCCGGTGACGTGACCGGCGGGGTCAAGATTCAGGTCAACTGAGCCAGAACCGCCTTCAACTCCAAGGGCCCGCAATTTGGTCAAGGCGGCTTGGGCCGTCTCGTCCAATCCGCCGCCGCGCCAGGCCCGGGCGGCCAAAGCCAGGATGGCTCCTTCTTCTGCGGTGAAGTCAACCGGTGCCATGTCGTAGCCATCGGGGTCAATCGTGTAGCGCTCTGAGCCGGCAAAGCCAGCCTCGGGCAGGGTGCGCAAACCGAGTCCCATTTCCCGCAGCAACGTTTTGTCCCGGTCGAACATTTTGTCGCCAGCTGGGCCAGCGGCGTAACCCTGGATCTTGGCGAAAACTGCCTGCTTGGTCAGGCCATGTTTTGATTCGCGCAGGGCCACCACCAGGTTGATTAGACGGACGGCCGGGTCCTGCTCTGCTTGCACGCTCTCCACCGTATACGGTGGTCAGCGTGATCGAGCCGATTCAGTGGACGGAGGGTCGAGTCGTGGGCATCGAGGCAGAGCGTCCCGGCGTCCAGGAGTTGACCTGCCAAGTTGGTGGCCAACTGGTGCCGGCCTTGGCCTACACCGATCTGGTTGGACAGCTGCGACCTGAAGATCAGGTCTACCTCAACTGCCGGGCGTTGGAGCTGGGTCTGGGAACGGGTGGTCAGGCCTTTGTCCTCACCCCCCCACTCCCCCACCTGGGCCCAGCCAAAACCAAACCCAGCGACCGGGTAGCAACTCTGCCTGGCCAAACTAAGGCTGAGATGACTGCCGAAGACTCTGGCTATTTGGTCAAGGCCCGCTATACGCCCCTCCAAGTGGTGGCCAAAGGCGTCGATTCGCCGTTTTCGCCCCATCATGGCGTACTGCAAGTGGCGCAGGGTCTGGACCAGATGCCGGTAGTGACGGCTGATCTCCACTCTTCGCTACCGGCAATTTGCGCCGGGCTTTGGGATGGCCACCCGGCGCCACGCATTGCCTATGTCATGACCGATGGCGCCGCCCTACCGCTGGCCTTGTCCCGGGCTGTTGACCAACTGCGCCACTTTGGGCTCATCGATTCTGTCATTACCGCAGGTCAAGCCTTTGGCGGCGACTACGAGGCGGTTTCTGTCCACTCCGCCCTACTGGCCGCCCGCCACGTCGTTGAGGCGGATGTGGCGGTAGTTATTCAAGGGCCGGGCAATCTCGGTTCGGACACACCTTGGGGTTTTTCCGGTTTGGCGGCCGGTGAGGCCATCAACGCGGCCGGCATTCTGGGCGGACGCCCGGTCGGTTGCCTCAGGCTGTCTGGGGCGGACAGGCGTCAACGGCATCAGGGTTTGTCCCATCACTCGACCACGGCCTACGGGCAGGTCGCCTTGATGCCGGCGGATTTGGTCTTGCCTGAACTGACCGGTGAGCTGGCCCAATTGGGTCACTCGGTCGAGGCCGCCCTGGCGGATCTGGTGGCGCCACGAGGCCGTCACCGGATGGTCAGGATTCCTACTGACGGGCTGATGGCCGCTATGCGCGCCCTGGCCGATGCCGGCATCGGCTTCAACACGATGGGGCGCAGCCTCGACCAAGACCCGGCGGCCTTCCTGGCGGCGGCGGCAGCCGGCCGCTACCTAGCTGGGCTGTGCCGGCGCCAAGACCTCGCCCAACCACTCGACCCAGCCGAGCGGTGTGGTGGCTCTGCCGGCCTCGACCGCTAGGCTCTAGCTTGTGAAGACCTTTGACCAGCTATATCAGCAGTTGCTCGAACGGGAAAAGCTGCGTCCAGCCACCTCTGAGTCAGCCCGGCTGCTGGATGCGGGCGTACATCAAATCGGCAAAAAGCTGGTTGAAGAGGCTGCTGAGGCCTGGATGGCGGCCGAGTATGAAAGCGACGAACAGGTCGCCCTTGAGGTCTCCCAGCTGCTCTACTACGCCCAGCTGCTCCTGGTGGCCCGGTCGGTACCGATGACAATGGTCTTTGAGAGGCTCTAAATGCTACGACTAGCCATCCCCAACAAGGGCTCACTATCAGAACCGGCCGTCGCCATCCTCAAAGCGGCCGGTTACGCCCAACGGCGCGAAAGCCGCGAATTGGTCTTAGTCGACCCGACAGCCGGGGTCGAATTCTTCTATCTTCGACCTCGCGACGTGGCGGTCTATGTTGGCGCTGGCACAGTCGATGCCGGCATCACCGGCCGGGACCTGCTTATGGATTCTGGGGCGGCCGCCACTGAGGCGCTGGCCTTGGGCTTTGGCGACTCGACTTTCCGTTTCGCCGCACCGCCGGGCCTAATTGACCAGGTCGAGCAACTCCAAGGCCAGCGGGTGGCCACCGCCTATCCCGGGTTAGTATCCGGCTATCTGAAGAACCGGCGTATTGACGCCGCCGTAGTTCGCCTCGACGGGGCTGTTGAAAGCGCCATCCAACTGGGTGTGGCCGATGCCGTGGCAGATGTCGTTTCGACCGGCACAACACTTAGGGCTGCCGGGTTGACGGTCTTTGGCGAATCGATTTTGGATTCCGAGGCCATCCTGATTAGGCGCCAGGCGGCGCTGAGCCAACCAGACACCTTTGAGGTCCTACTTAGGCGTTTACAGGGTGTGTTGGTGGCCCGCAGATATGTCCTAATGGACTATGACGTGCCGATTGACCAGGTCGAACGGGCGGTTTCGATCACACCCGGGCTGGAATCGCCAACCGTCTCGCCGCTGCACGACAAACAGTGGGTGGCGGTTAGGGCAATGGTTCCGGCCAACGCCACCAATGAGCTGATGGATCGCCTCTATCAGGTTGGCGCCCGGGCCATTCTTATCACCAAGATCTTGGCCTGCCGCCTGTAGGGGGTTCACCGCGTTGCGCCGCCGGCGCTTCCAAACCCCGCCTAGCCTGCCAGTTGCCGCAGCACCAGGGCCGTTTGCAAGGCCGCGGTGGCAGCTTCACCACCTTTGTCTTCGCGTGAATGCGGCAACCCGGCCCGGTCGATGGCCTGTTCGGCATCGTCGACGGTCAGGACGCCAAAACCGACGGCTTTACCGGTGGTCAAAGCGACCTGAGTTAGGCCCTCGGTGGCGGCCCGGCAGACGTACTCGAAGTGCGGCGTCTCGCCTTGGATGACCACGCCCAGGGCCACAGCGGCATCGGCCCCGGCCTGCAACGCCCTTAGCGTCGCCACCGGCAGCTCGAAGGCACCGGGCACCCGGATAACCTCGACCTCGGCTCCGGAGCGGTCGAGCGCGGCCAGCGCGCCAGCCAGAAGCCCCTCAGCCACCTCAGCGTGCCACTGCGCTGCCACCACCACCAGGCGCAAACCCTGGCCACAGCCGGGTTCAACGGTAATGCCAGGAACACCCGCCCCACCGCTCATGTTGCTGTCATCTCCTTAATTAATTGGGCCGTCAGTCGGTGGCCCATTTGCTTGGCCTTGGTCCGTAGGTAGTCAACATTGTGGCTGTTGAGGCCAGCCACAATCGGTTCGACAGTCTCAACAACCGTGCCGTGGGCCCGCAGGCCTTCAACTTTGGCTGGGTTGTTGGTTAGCAGCCGGATCTGATCGAGGCCTAGGTCCTTCAAAATGGCCGCCGCCGCACCGTATTCGCGTCGATCTGCTGGCCAGCCAAGTTCAAGGTTGGCCTGAACCGTATCGAGCCCGGAGTCTTGCAGGGCGTAGGCGTCGATTTTGGCCCTCAGGCCAATGCCCCGGCCCTCGTGGCCGGTCAAGTAGACCACGGCCCCGCCTTGTTCAGCCACCATCGCCATGGCCCGGGCCAGCTGTGGGCCGCAGTCGCAGCGCTGCGAGCCGAAAGCATCACCGGTCAGGCATTCTGAGTGGACCCGGACCAGGTTGCCAGGGCGGTCTGGTGGCACCAGGGCGACATGCTCGGCGCCACTGACTTGGTCGCGGTAGCCAATCAAGTCGAAATCGCCGTGGGCGGTGGGCAGGGCTGCCTGGTTGGTGCGCACTACGCGGGCTTCGGCGCTCAGACCGCTGCCTGGTGGGTTTTGGCTGAGGCCGATGCCGCCAGGCCGGCTTTGATCTGAAAGGTCCGGCGCAAAGTCGCCGTGGGCGCGGCGCCAAGCCACTAGGTCGGCAATGGTAATGACTATCAGGCCCTCTTGGGCGGCCAAACGGGCGGCCTCGGGTAGGCGCATCATGGCTCCGTCGTCCCGAACCAGCTCGGCAATGGCGGCCACCGGCGGGACTGAGGCCAGGCGGCAAAGATCGACGGCCGCCTCGGTGTGGCCACCTCGGTGCAAAACGCCACCGGGTACTGCCCTTAGCGGCAGGACGTGGCCCGGACGGATAAGCTCGCCCGGCCCGGCTTTTGGATCAGCCAAGACCCGCAGCGTGGTGGCCCGGTCGCCGGCCGAAATGCCCGTCGTCACTCCATTGGCGGCGTCCACGGTGACCGTGTAGGCCGTGCGGCGCGGATCTTGGGAGTTAGGCACCATCAAGGGAAGGGCTAAGGCATCAGCCCTCCCCGCCGTCATCGGGGCGCAAAGATAACCCGAAGAGTGGCGAATGATCCAGGCAATCCAGTCTTCGGAAACGTCCTGAGCAGCGATTATGGCGTCGGCCTCGTTTTCGCGATCAGAGGCATCAGCAACTAGGACCGGCCGGCCGGCTTTGATCTCGTCAAGGGCCTGCTCAATAGTCCCGGTAGTGATCATTGAGTCAGCCGCTCGACGTATTTGGCGATAACGTCCATTTCGAGGTTGACCCGGTCACCTGGCAGCAAAAGGCCCAGGCTGGTTTGACGCAATGTTGTCGGAATCAGTGAGACTCCAAAACTGCCCCTGTCCTGGCCCGGCCCAGCGTCGACCACGTCGGTAATGGTCAGCGAGACACCGTCAACGCTGATCGAACCTTTACGAGCGGCGTAGCGCGCCAGCGCCAGCGGCAACTCGAACACGAAATCATCCCAGTCCTTGGCTTCAGTCCGGCTAGTCAGCTGGCTGGTGCCGTCAACGTGCCCTAGAACAATATGGCCGCCCAGGCGCCCATTGGCCGGTAGTGCCCGCTCCAGGTTGACCCTTGACCCGGCGCGCATGTCGCCAAGGGTGGTGTGGCGCAGGGTCTCGGCCATGACGTCGGCCGCGAAACGGTCATCCTCCAGCTCCGAGACGGTTAGGCAAACCCCGGACACGGCGATCGAATCGCCCAGGCCGGCGCCTTGCAGAACCCCGGGTCCTTGGACCTCGAGCCGGGCGCCAGAGCCAGCCGTGTCAAAGCGCGTCACAGTGCCCATTTCTTCAACCAGTCCGGTAAACATCTTGCCCTTTCTAGTCCTCAAGCCTTCTGGCTTCGATCAGGACATCCGAGCCCAGCTGCGTGACTTGGTGTGTGGCCAAGCGCCAAGCTTGGCTCAGGCTGGTCACACTGGGTTGTACTACGGCCGGACGCCCATTGCCCAAGACTACCGGCGCCAGATAGGCCATTACCCGGTCGACCAGCCCGGCCGAAAGCCAGGCTCCAGCCACAGTTGCGCCGCCTTCGATCAGAAGGTGGCGGATCTGTCGCGGCGCTAGCTCCTGCAAAACGTCGTTTGGGTCATGGCTCGCCACCTGGATGGTCTCACCGCCAGGCCCCAAGATGGCCGCCTCGGGCCAAATTGGTCGATGCCCCATGACCAGACGCAGTGGCTGATGGCGCGCCAGCGCACCATCTGGATCCCGAGCGCTTAGAGCCGGGTCGTCTGCCCTCAGCGTGCCACTGCCAATTAGGATGGCACCGACCTGGGCCCTGAGGCCATGGCCATGAAGTCGAGCTTGACGACCGGTGATCCACTGCGAGGTGCCATCCGGCGCGGCGATGCGACCGTCCAGGCTGGCCGCGATTTTGAGTGTGACAAAAGGTCGCCCGGTGGAAACCGAATGCCACCAGGCCAAATTCAGCTCCCGCGCCCTGGCCTGGGCCGCGATTGGGGCCAGCTCCACCGCCACGCCGTGACTGCGCAGATGGTCCGCCCCGCCGGCAGCGTCTGGGTTTGACTCGGCCATGGCCATAACCACCCGCCGGATCCCGGCTTGGACCAAAGCCGGCGCGCACGGTCCAACCCGGCCCTGGTGGGCGCATGGCTCCAATGTGACGACCAGGGTTGCCCCTTTGGGGCTCAAACCGGCCTGCTTGACGGCATCAAGCGCGGCCGTCTCGGCGTGTTGGGTGCCAGCCCCAGCGTGGAAGCCCTGCCCCAGCAACTGCCCGTCATTGGACACGATGACACAGCCAACTAGCGGATTGGGCCCCTCAGGGCGGCCCTGGGCCGCCAGTTCGAAGGTCCGGTCGAGGGCTTGGTCGAGGTTCATACCCTCACCGAAAGGCCAGGCTCGGCGGCGGGCCTGGCCTAGGGCCGGGTTTGGGGTGGTTGTTGACTGGTCGGGGTTTGGGACCGTCAACTGCCCTGCGCAAGGCGCTCACCTCACCGGCCGGGTCCTCGGCCCCGAAGACGGCCGCCCCGGCCACGACTATATCCGCCCCGGCGGCGACTATTCGGGCCATGCGTTGGCGGTTGGCGCCGCCGTCAAGTTCAACCGAAACCGGGTGGTTGGCTTGGGCGGCCAAGGCCCGGGCTTGGGTCAGTTTGTCAATTGAGCGTTCGATGAAATCCTGCCCGGCAAAACCAGGTTCAACGCCCATCACCAGGATGACGTCGATTTCGTCGATCAAGTCTTCGAGCCAAGCCACTGGTGTACCGGGATTGATGGCCAGACCCACTTTGACACCGGCCTGGTGCAAATGGTTGGCCAGGCGAACTGGCCCCGTAGCAGCTTCGAGATGGAAAGTCACCATTTCAACCCCTGGCAGGGCGAAGTCAAGGGCCCAGCGATCCGGTTCGCTAATCATCAGATGCACATCAAGTGGCAATGGGCTGACCTGTCCCAGCCGCTCGACCACAGGCTGTCCCATGGTCAAGTTGGGCACAAAAACTCCGTCCATGACATCAACGTGGATCAGGTCAGCCGTAGCCACCCGGCCCATCTCAGCTGTCAGGTTGGACAGATCCGCGGCCAGGATTGAAGGCGCAATCCGAATCGACATATCAGGTAGCCTAGTCGCCCACTTTGCGCAGCAGGGCCAGGAACATGGCGTCGGTGCCGTGCTGGTCGGTCCACAACTGCGCCATTCCATCGCTTTGAACTGCACCGGTAGCGGCCAGCTGAGGCACCTGAGCCAGGTCAACAACTTCGACGCCCTGGCTTGACTCGAGCACATCGGAGATGACGTGGCGGGTCTCAGCCAGGTGGGGCGAACAAGTGGCGTAGAGCGTCAATCCGCCCGTTTTGGTGGCGCCGATGCCGGCCCGCAAAAGCTGGCGTTGGAGCGGGCGCAGACTGCCCAGATCCTGCGGTTGGTGGCGCCAGCGGGCTTCTGGCCGCCGGCTCAAGGCGCCAAGACCGGTACACGGCACATCGACCAACACCCGGTCGTAGGAGCCTGTCAGGTCGCGGCCATCCAGCTGAGTAACCTGGCAAACGGTCTCGAACTGTCGAAGAGCCTGTTTCACCAGGTCGGCCCGGTGGCCTTGGGGTTCGTTGGCGGTCAAAAGAGGTGTCAGGCCGGGCTTTTGGCTTTGCGCCAGCAGACCGGCCAGGAAGGCTGCCTTGCCGCCCGGTCCGGCGCAGAGGTCAAGCCACTGGCCTTGATCGCTGGCCAGGGGGGCTTGAGCCAGGGCCCAGGCGACCAGCTGTGAGCCTTCATCTTGGACAGCGGCCTGTCCGTGTCGAATTGCCGGCAGGTCACCTGGGGCGCCGCGAGACATGGTCAAGGCGGTTGGCAAATACCGGCCGGGTTGGGCCGCCCGGCCAGTTTTTTGTTCAATCTGCTCTGCTAGTTGTTCTGGGCTAATCAGAGTTGGCCTGGCCACCAGGGTGGTGGCGGTGTGCTCATTGCCAGCTGCCAGTACTCCCGCCAGATCGCCTGGTTGACGGCCCGAACCGATTAGGGCTTGGCGCAGGGCTCTGACCACCCACTCGGGGTAGGACAGGCGCAAGGCTAGATGTTCAACCGAACCATCGTCAGGCGCAATGGCAGCCAAAACTGCCTCGTAGCCCTGCTCGGTTACGGCCCGGAGAATGGCGTTGACGAAATTGGCCGGACCAATGCCAATGGCCTCACAGGCCACGGCCACAGTGGCCGCCACGGCGGCATGATCTGGCACGCGCATATTGGCGATCTGGTGAACTCCAAGACGCAGGCAGTCCCTCACTTCAGGGTCAATCCGGGCCCGGCCAGCCACTTGATCTATGACGGCGTCATAGGAGCCGCGCAGGCGGGTGGTGCCGTAAGCCAATTCGGTCGCAAAGGCAGCGTCCCGGCCCCAGATGTCCCGCTGTCTCAGCGTTTTGGGTAGCCAAAGGTTGGCGTAGGCGCCTTGGTCGACTGCCCGCAGCAGGTCAAAGGCGACGCGGCGGGGCGCATCGGCGGCGCGTTGGCGTTGCGATGGCGCCTGTTTTGACCGGGCCCTAACTTGGTCGCCGCCCCACTGCCGGACCTGCCCGCGGGCGCCAGGTCGTGACTCAAATCGCCGCGACGGGCCTTGGTGGCGCCGGTTTGATCCCTGGCTGCCCGGCGGCTGGGAGCCAGGCTGGTTTGAGCCGCTCACAGCCTGTCTCCGCTGCTAAGACGCTGACCGCGAGCCCAATCAGCCGCCGGCATGGGCCGCTTTCCGGCCGGTTTGACGCGGTCGAGCTGGACGGCGGCATCGGCCGTGCCAATCCAGACTTCATGTTTGGTGACGTCCAATTGGCCTGGTTCAAGCGCCAAGTCGACTCGCTTGGCCAAGCGGTCTCCCAAAGACGCCAGTGGACCCAAGCCCAGTCGTTGTCCCTGGTGCTCAGACCAAGCTCCTGGGGCCGGCGTGCAGGCCCGAATCTGCCGGTCGAGGGCCTGGGCCGGCCGGTTCCAGTTGACTCGAGCGTCGTCAGGGGTCAGTTTGTGGGCGTAGCTGACCTCCGCGGCCGCCTGGGCTTGGGGCCGGGCCGAACCATTGGCAACAGCGGCCAAGGTGTCGACCAGCAAGCGAACCCCATCGTGGGCCAGGGTTTGCAGTACCTCGCCAGCGGTGCCCCTGAGTGGTAGGCGGTAGGTCAGGTGGCCATAGACCGGTCCGGCGTCAAGTTCGTGAACAAGCTGGAAGGTTGTGGCGCCGCCAATGTCATCGCCACGCTCAATGGCCCGCTGGACCGGCGCCGCCCCACGCCAGGCCGGCAGCAACGAGAAATGCAAATTGATCCAGCCGTGTCGCGGAATTGTCAGAGCCTGATCGGGAATCATGGCGCCGTAGGCCACCACCGCAATGGCGTCCAGCTGGAGCGCTTTGAGCCGCGCCAGCAGAGCCGGATCGCTTGGCCTGGCCGGGCGCTGCAGATCCAGCCCCAGTTCAAGAGCCGTTTTTGACACCGGGCTGGGTTCGGTCGCCCGGCCCCGGCCAGTTGGCGCATCTGGTCGCGAAATCACCACCAGCAACTCCAGGCCAGGCTGGGCCGCCAGTGCCCGAAGCGATGGCACGGCCACTTCTGGGGTGCCGGCAAAGCCAATCCTCACATGCGAAGGCTAGTCGATTTGACCCTCGACCTGGAGTCTGAGCTGGCCTGGTCGGCTTTGGCGCATCTGTCCTAGGCGTTTGTAACTGAGATCGATCACCTCCCCGGCGGCTTCAATGGGCGCCAACAGAACCAATCGACCCGGCCGGGCAGCACCCGGTTCCAAAATGCGGACCGAGGCGGGCAGATCCAAACCCAACTGGAACGTGGCTAGGGCTGGTTCCGGCCCGGTCACGACCACCGCTTTGGTCGCTGGCGGCAAGCCAAGCTGCTGGCGTTCGCTCAGCTCGCGGGCGGCGAAGCCGCTGGGATCCCAGCGCACCAGCGCCCCGGCCGGTCCTGGTGCAGGCCAACCCAATAGCAGCACTCGACCGCCTTGGCTGGCTGGACGCACCAGGCTGGCCGCCCTGGTCCAGTGCCGCAGGGCCGTGGTGGTGGCATCGAGTTGTGGCCGGCCGGTCAGGGCACCGCCGTCGAGCAGGGCAGCGGCGGCATAACCTGAGGCGACCACTGGTTCAGATCCCGGCGTCGCCACGACCAGGGCCGGGGAATCGCTGAGGCTGTCAATCACTCCGCCTGGGGCCTCGGCCGCCGAAAAGACCAGTGGCACTGCGCCAAAAGCCCGGCCCAGTTCCTGGGCTGTGCGAGCAGCGCCAACTGTCAGATGATGCCAGCTTGAGCCACCGCATTGGCGACAAAGCAGGCTGGGGGCCGGTGAGGCACAGTTGCGGCACCAGGCTGCTTGATCTGCACCCTCAAAGCTGAGCGGGCCTTGGCAGCTTGGGCAGCGAGCCACTTGGCGGCATTTGGCGCAGGCCAGCGCCGTAACATAACCCGCTCTTGGCACCTGGACCAGAACCGGTCCATTTGGCAGGGCCTGGCGCAGCAGACTGAAGGCCACGCCCGGCAACCTGGTGGCGCCGCTGGGCCCCTCGGCCTCGAGCCGGTCTTGGCCGGGCACCTCTACCCGGGCGCTGGCCTGGCGCACCAGCTCTCTGGGGGCGGCCACGTCAACCAACCAGCCGCTGTCAACCCAGGCTTGGATTTCGACCGAACGACTGGTCGAAGCGTAAATCAACGAGCAGGCCGACTCGCTGGCCGCCAGGGCAGCGATCTGCCTGACATGGGGATAGGGGGCATGCGGCTCAACCATGGCCGGATCATCTGGCTCGACCACCACAATCAACCCGGGCCGGGCCATCGGCTGGTAAACCGCTGCCCGCGTGCCAACACCAACTACGGCTTGACCGCGCCGCATCTGGTCGTAGCCGGTCATCCTGGCGGCCGGGCCATCGCTGGCTACCAGTCGTGCCACCGGGCCCAGCTCGAAGGCTGCTATGGCCTTGTGCAGACGGCTGGCCTGGCGCTCATTTGGGCAGATCACCAGGGACTGCCGGCCACCGGCGGCCACCGAGGCGACCGCGGCCACCACCCCGGCCGGCAAGCCGGCGCTGAGGCTCGCCGGGGCGGCCTGGCCCGGTCCACCCGACGCCGGGGCAAGGTCCACCCAAGGTAGAGCCAGCCAGGCCACTTTGACGGCGCTGCCGCTGGCCAGATGGCGTAGCAAGCTGGCTCCGCCGGTATATGGCGACCACGGGGTCTGAAGCTCAGGCCGGGCAGCTATGGCCTCGACGGCCGCTGGGTTAGTTGGGCCACCTGTTGTCGCCGGCTGATTGGTTGACGCCAGGGATGTCTCGGTGGCCAGGTGGAGCGGTGGAATCGCCAGGCGCAAGACACTGGCCCTGGTGCCGGCATATCGCCGGGCCACCTGACCAACTAGACGCCACAGCCCTTTGGTCAAAACCGGTAGCGGGCTGACCACCCGTTCCAGTGGCGCCAAAGCGGCTTTGTGGTCACTTATGGCCACCCGCTCCACCAGGTAACCCTTGACCCGGCGCCCGGCGAAGCGCACACTCACCCGCACCCCCACTTGGGCTTGATCAGACAGCTTGGCCGGCACGGCATAGTCAAAGAGCCGGTCCAGATGGGCCGGTTCCAGGTCAAGTGCCAGGCGGGCCACCGGCAGCTTGGAGGCCAGCTGTGGGGCTGGTTTGGGCCGGCGGGCAGGGCGGGGTTTGGGCGTTAGCCCGGGAAAGGAACCCTGCTCACCATGGCTGGCCGTCATGGTCATATTTCATCACTAAGCACGGACAAGCCGCCCTGACCGGCCCGGTCATTGCCAGGTGTCGACCGATAGGCCACCGTGGATGGCCCGCAACTGCTCGACCCCAAGCTCCTTCAGTGATCCGACACGTGAGAGCCCTGCTTGCAGATCTACTACCACCAGTCCGCGCGCCACCACAGTGGCCATACCGGCGGCCAAGGCGCTGGTGACGCCGGTTGGCGAGTCCTCGATAACCAGACATTCAGCCGGCTCTAAACCCAAGGCGCGGGCCGCTGCCAGGTAGGGTTCGGCATCGGGCTTGCCGCGCAAGACCTCATCGCCGCAGACCACTGCGTCAAAGCCGCCTGGCACCATTTCCTCCACCAGGTTGGCGAACCGCCGGTAAGACATAGTCACTAGAGCCTGGGCCAACCCGGCGGCCCGGCAGCCGGCTACAAGCTTGAGTGATCCAGGCGTGAACGGCCGGGTCTGCCGGACGTTTTCGATGACCTGGTCGAGCAACCCTTCAATGATTTGCTCACCGGGCAAATCGACGCCTTTAGCCCGCAGGGCAATGGCGGTATCGGGTAGGTGGGAGCCAACCAGAGGGGCGTGGTCAGCTGCCGTCCAGCGGCCACCAAAGGATTCGATCATGGCGCTCTGCGCTTCGAACCAGGCCGGCTCGGTGTCAAGCAGGGTGCCGTCTAGATCCCACAAGACGGCCTTCAGGCCAGGGTTTTCACTGCCCACCTAAGCCTCCTTCGTTGGCCTGACAGAAAAGTAGCTGGCTTCTCGGTGGTGTACCACCATGGCTTCGGTAGCATGTGCCGGGTCGAGCTGATAACCGCAGGTCAACTTGAGGCCAATGCGCGACACGCCGAGGATCTGGCACAGCAGTAAGCGTCCGGAAACGTCAGGACAAGCCGGGTAACCCAACGAGTAGCGGGCGCCTTGGTTCTCTTCCAGGCCAAGTTCGAGGCGAATTCGGTCGTGCCAGTAGGCGGCCAGCGCTTCGGTTAGCTCGGCCGCCAGACCGTTTAGTTCGGCGTAGTCGCGGTAGCGTCCCTTTGCCCGCCAGTCTTGGCCAAGCTTGGTGAAACCCGCCCCGACCGTGACGGCTTGCAGAGCTAGGACATCAAGCCGGTCGCGGGCGAAGTAGTCGGTCAGGCAAAGATGCCGGCGGTTGGCCTGTCGGGGAAAGGTCAAACGGCCAAGTTCGCTGTCGTGATCGGTCGGTTCAAACAGAATCAGCGTCTCGGCTTCGGCCCGCACCGGGAAGTAGCCATGGATGACCCCGGCCTGGGCCACGGCCTTGGCTCTGACCTCATCTATCAGCGCCCGGTAGCGCGGCCAGCCTTCGGTTTCGATCAGCTCTTCAACGCTGCGTTCTCCGGCACCGGCTTTTAGCCCCCATTGGCGAACAAACAGCGACCTGGGGTCAATCCGGTCGACGTAGGCGGCCAAAGCGATGCCTTTGGTCACCTTGGTTCCCCAGAACGGCGGCGTTGGCACCGCGGCCGGGCCCACTCTCCCGCCCTTGCCGCCTAAGGGAGCTTTGGCAGACTCAGCAGACTCGTCAGTCCCCGCCGCCACCTCGTCGCGAGTTAGAGGTTTGGCATGACGGGGCTGCCCAGCCACCGTCTGCCCGCCAGAGGCAGCTTTGGCAGGCTCAGCAGACCCGTCAGTCCCCGCCGCCACACGGCCGGCGAACTGGTTGAAGTAGTCAAGGGTGGTGAAGGCATCTTTGGCGTAGTAGACCTCACCCTCGAACACCTGCCTAAGCTCGGTCTCGACGAAGGATCGGGTCAGGGCAGCCCCGCCCAAAACTACCGGCCACCGCCCAGCTACCCCGCGCAGGTTCATTTCTTCAAGATTGGCTTTCATCACCTGAGTCGACTTGACCAGCAGGCCGGACAGGCCAATCGCCAATGCGCCGGATTCTTCCGCCGCGGCCAGGATCCGCCCAATTGGCTGTTTGACCCCCAGGTTGACCACTTTGAAGCCGTTGTTGGAGACGATTATGTCGACCAAGTTCTTGCCAATGTCGTGGACATCACCGGCTACTGTCGCTAGCACCACCGTGCCTTTCGAGCCCACTGACGAAGCCTCGATTCGACCCTCCAAATAGGCCACGGCCTGCTTCATCACCTCGGCGCTGCGCAAGACAAACGGCAATTGCATCCGGCCCTCGCCAAATAGCACTCCGACCTGGGCCATGGCTCCAAGCAACAGCTCGTTGATCAAGTCCAGCGGCGCCTGACCGGCCGCCAGAGCCTCAGCCAGATCCGCTTCCAGCCCGTCGGCAGCGCCATCAATAATGCGTTGGGCGATGCGCTCGGCCAAGGGCAAGGTTTCCAGGACCGGTCCGCTTGGGCTTAGGTCCAAATCTTGACAGCGCTCGAGCAGCTCGAGCAGCGGGTCATAGCCAGGCCGGCGCCGGTCGTAGAGCAGGTCAAGGGCCAGCTCAACCAGCTCCGGCTCCAGGCGGGCCAGCGGTTTGATACCGCCGGGCCTAACTATGGCCGCATCCAGGCCGGCTTTGACCGCCTGGTCCAAGAAGACGGAGTTGAGTACCACTCGGGCTTGAGGTGACAGACCAAAGGAAACATTCGATACGCCCAACATCAAACCCACCTTGGGACTGGCCGCCCTGATGGCTTTGACGGCCTCAAGCGTGGCCAGGCCATCGCGACGCGTTTCGTCCTGGCCGGTGCCAATCGGAAAGGTCAAAGGGTCGATCAAAATATCGCTCGGGGCCAGCCCATACTCGCCGGAGAGTTGGTCGACCAGCCGTTGGGCCACAGCCAGTTTGCGCTCAGCGGTACGGGCTTGGCCTTGTTCGTCAATAGCCAGTCCAACCACAGCCGCACCATGCGCCTTGACCAAAGCCATGGTTTGCCTAAAGCGGGAGTCAGCCCCGTCACCAGATTCGTAGTTGACCGAGTTGACCACGGCCCGCCCGCCGTAGTTGTCTAAGGCGGCTTTGACCACGGCCGGTTCGGTCGTATCAATCATCAGCGGCAGCGTCGAGGTCGTGGCCAAGGCCCTGACCAGCCTGGCCATATCGGCTGGGCCGTCGCGGCCAACATAGTCGACCGACAGGTCGAGGATATGCGCCCCGGCCACGGCCTGGTCCCGGGCAATCGCCAGGCAGGTGTCAGTGTCCCCGGCCACCATGGCTTGGCGGAAGCGTTTCGACCCATTGGCGTTGGTCCGCTCCCCTACCACCAGGTAGCTGGTGTCCTGTTTCAGGTCGACTGCCTGGAACAGGGACGAAATCCGGCCAGCCGGTTCGCGCTCGGTCACCAGGCGGCCGGCAGTAGGCCAAACCTCCCTCTCGGCAGAAAGGTGGGGGCTGGGACTGGCGCGGCCGATGCCGCTGGCCCTAGACGGGCCGGCACCGTCGCCCCCAGCTGGGCGCCTGGCCCGTGCGGCCAAGCGTGTGACCACTGCCGCCAGATGCTCAGGCGTGGTACCACAACACCCGCCCACCATGGCCAGGCCAAATTGGTCAACGAACCGGTCAAGCCAGGTGGCTAACTGCTGAGGGGTCAAGTCATAGACGGCCTGACCGTCGGGTCCAATGACGGGCAGCCCGGCGTTGGGCATGGCACTAATCGGCAAGGCAGTGTTCTGCGCCAGGGTGCGCAGATGCTCAGACATTTCTTCCGGCCCGGTGGCGCAATTCAAACCAATCCCGTCAACGCCCAAGGCTTCGAGTGTGGTCAGGGCCGCCAGGGTCTCCGTGCCCATCAGCATGGTGCCAGTGGTCTCTATGGTGAGGTGAACGGTCAGGTGGGCTCCGGGATCGGCCAGGCGGGCCCCCAAGACCGCCGCCTTGGCCTGCAAAGGATCTTGGCAAGTCTCAATCAGTAGCCGGTCGGCGCCGCCCCCAAGTAGGCCGGCGGCCTGAAGGGCATACCCGTCACGCATTTCGGCGAAGGAGACGTGGCCCAGCGAAGGCAGCTTCGAGCCGGGCCCCATCGAGCCGAGCACCAAGGCGGCGCTGGAAGGCGAAGCGGCCTGGTCAACCGCCTGACGGGCCAGCTGGGCGGCCAGGCGATTGAGCTGGTCAGTTTGGCCGGCCAAGCCATGCTCGGCCAGGGTTAGCGGATGGGCCCCGAAAGAGTTGGTCGTCACCGCGTCAACGCCGACCGCCAAATAGGCCCGGTGGATCGACTGGACCAGATCTGGCCGGGATAAGTTGATCACTTCCAAGCAGCCGTCGGTGCCGCGGTAGTCGGCCGCGGTCAAGCCGGCCTGTTGCAGCATGGTGCCTAAGGCGCCGTCGGCAACAAGGACTGGAGTGTCAGTTGGCACGAGGGTCATTGTAGAGATGACCGGGTGATGTGGATCACCACTTTCATCGGTAGTGTGGGGCCGTGGGCAAATCACGCCGTCAGTCAAAACTGACTATCGCCGTGGCCGCCTTCGCTGGCTGGAACGATGCCGGTGGGGCGGCTACCGATGCGATCACAATGATGGCCGAGCAGCGAGAAGCCATCAGATTTGGGCTGATTGACCCTGAGGAGTACTGCGACTTTCAGGTCAGCCGGCCGGTGGCCCGTTTCAACGCCGATGGCCTGAGGGAACTGCGCTGGCCCACCACTGATCTGCTTGAAAGCACTCTCGATGAGCAGAACATGATTTTCATCTGCGGAGTTGAGCCATCCTTCAGGTGGCATGAGTTTTGCCAGGAAATCCTTGATGTGCTGGTAGAACGCGATGTAGACCAGCTCTTCACCTTGGGCGCACTACTGGCCGATGTCCCCCACACCCGCCCGGTACCAGTCCAGGCCACTTCATTCAGCACCGCCCTGCGCGACCAGTTGAAATTGGAGGAGTCAAGCTATGAAGGCCCGGCCGGAATCCTGACAGCCTTGGAACTGGCCGCCTGGTCCGAGCTATCCCTGCCAACGGTGGCCCTGTGGGCGGCCGTGCCGCACTACGTTGGCGGTGCGCCCTCCCCCAAAGCCCAGTTGGCAATGGTCAAAGAGGTGGCCCGCCTGACCGGTGATAGTTACTTCACAACCGAGCTCGAAGCCGCGGCCGAGGCCTGGCAGAAGGACGTTGACCAGCTGGCGGCCGAGGAAGACGAGATTGCCCAATACGTCGCCAAGCTGGAGGAGGCCAAGGACACTCTCGACTCGCCGGACGCCTCCGGCGAAGCCATGGCTAAGGAGTTTGAGCGTTACCTGCGCCGGCACCAGAAGGACATTTAGCCTCTGCCCGATGCCGGCCCGCGCCTGGTGCGGCCATCTGGCTTTTGGTGGCCTGGCGGCTAGTAGAGCTGGATGCCAAGTAGCGCGTCGACGGCGCGGCGCAGGTCAGCGCCGGCATAGGGGTAGCGTTGGGCAGCGTTTGGAGCCGTCGCCACCCACGAATCGATGGCGGCGATAGCGCCTGGGGTATCGAGGTCGTTGGCTAAGGCCGCGCGAATCTCGGCGATAGCGCTGGCCGAGGCGCCTTGTTCACGCCCAGACAAAATGACTTCGCGCCAACGGGCCAACCGGGCCTCGGCTTGAACCAATTCGTGGCCGGTCCACTCCCAGTCGTCCCGGTAGTGATGGGCCAGTAGAGCCAGGCGGATAGCCGCTGGGTTGATGCCCCGCGACAGCAACTCCCGCACAAAAACCAAATTGCCCAGAGACTTAGACATTTTGTGACCGCCATAGGCCACCATGCCCGTATGCATAGTCAGGCGGACCGGCTGGTCAGACCCGGTGATGCCACGAACATGGGAGGTCGACATTTCGTGGTGCGGAAAGACCAAGTCGCTGCCGCCGCCTAGCACATCAACCGGGCAGCCCAATTCGCTCGTCGCGATAACCGAACAGGTGACATGCCAACCAGGCCGCCCTTTGCCCAAGGTACGCCCGTCCCAAACCGGCTCACCCAGCCGGGCGGCCCGCCAGAGCAGCGGATCGAGCCGGGCCCGTTTGCCCGGCCGGTCCGGGTCGCCGCCGCGTTCTTCAAAGAGGCGGTCCATTGTGTGTTCCGGCAGTTGGGCCAGGGCGCCAAAGTCGGCATCAATCGACAAATCGGCGTAGACGTCTCCCAGGGCACCAGGACCGGCGCCCCAAACCGGGACGCGGTAGGCCCAACCGCGGTCAAGTAGAGTCTCAACCGCCTGAATCATGGCTGGCATGGACTCAATCACACCGCGGTAGTAGTCCGGTGGGATGACCCGCAAGGCGGCCATGTCGCGGCGGTAGACGTTGGTTTGGCTGGTGGCGATCTTGTCCCACTCTTGGCCGGTCGACCTGGCCCTTTCCAGCAGTGGATTGTCAATGTCGGTCACACATTGGGCGTATTGGATGGTCAGGCCGGCGTCACGCCAGGCCCGGACCAGCAGATCGAAAGCCAAATAGGTCGCGGCATGACCCAGGTGGGTCGAGTCATAGGGTGTGATGCCGCAAACATAGAGCGAGGCTGTGTCTCCGATGGCCGAGGCTTCCAGGGCTCCGGTGACATCGTTGAGGATAAGCGGGATATCACCTGTGCCTGGAATGACGCTAACCGAAGGCCCAGTCCAAGCATGCACGCAGCTAAGCCTACTGGGCGGCGAGCACCCCTGCTGCCAGCAATATCAACACTAGCGAGCCAATCGCCACCCGGTAGTAGACGAACGGTTTGAAAGAGAAGGTCGAGACTATCTTGAGGAAGGCGATGATGACGAAGTAGCCAACCACGAATGACACAATCGTCGCCACCACGGTGCCACCCCAGCCGGGGAAGTTGGCGTCTGTTGGTTCGCCCAAAGACCGGACCAATTCGAGTAGGGCTGAGCCAAAGACAGCCGGCATGGCTAACAGAAACGAATAGCGGGCCGCGGCCGAGCGGCTGTAGCCCATAAACAGCCCGGCCGAGATTGTGCCGCCGGAACGCGAAACCCCAGGAATCAGGGCCAAGGACTGGGCCAGCCCAAAGATCAAGCCGTCTCGCCAGCCCAGTTGGCTCAGCTCCTTGCCCGGTCGGTGTCCAAGAAAACTATCGGCCAGCCACAAGACCCCGGCGAAGCCCACTAGCATCGCTGCCACCAGCCATAAGGAGCGCAAATGGGTCTCAATTGAGTCTTTGAATAACCAGCCCAAGATGACTACAGGCAAGGTGCCGACAATTATTAGCCAGCCCATTCTGGCGTGATCATCAACCGGCCGGCCCTTGAACAGCACCACTGACCGGCCCCAAGACACGGCGATTTTCTTGACCTGCTGCCTGAAGTAGAGCAAAACCGCCGCTTCGGTACCAATTTGGATGATGGCGGTAAAGGCCGCACCTGGGTCGGCCCAGCCAAACAGCCCACTAAAGATCCGAATGTGGCCGGACGATGAGACAGGCAGGAACTCGGTTAGCCCTTGGATTAGGCCTAGAATCACCGCCTGCCAGGATTGCACCTGGCGAGTCTCCCACACCGGCTGGCCTTTTGCTTGTTAGCCTGACCGGCGTGGAGTATCGCAAACTCGGCCGCAGCGGCCTGAGGTTGTCCTCGATTGGTCTTGGCACCATGACCTGGGGCCGTGACACTGAGCAGATGGATGCGGCCGACCAATTGGCCGATTTCCTGGCCGAAGGCGGCAATCTGGTCGACACGGCCACCTCCTATGGTGACGGCGCAGCTGAGAGGCTACTGGGTCAGCTGATGGCACCAGGTTCGGTGGCCAGCCGCCAGGACCTAGTCATATGCACTAAGTCTGGTACTCGCCTGCGCGGTCAAAGCGCCATAGTTGACGCGTCACGTGGCAACTTACTGGACTGCCTTGACGCTTCACTGAGGCGGCTTGGCACTGACCACGTTGATCTTTGGCTGGTTCAGAGCCCAGACCCGCAGACCCCGCTGGATGAGACTCTCTCAGCCCTGGAATTTGCCGTGGCCTCGGGCCGGACCCGTTACGTTGGCCTGTCTAACCATCCGGCCTGGCAGCTGGCCGTGGCCGCGGCCAAACTCGAAGGCGGTATTGGCCTGGCGGCCAGCCAGAATGAATACTCCTTGTTGGCCCGCCAAATCGAAGCTGAACTGATGCCGGCCACCGGCGCACTCGGCATCGGCCTGCTGGCTTGGTCACCTTTGGGACGCGGGGTTCTAACCGGCAAGTACCGCCACTCGATCCCGGCTGATTCACGCGCCGCCTCGGCCCATTTGGCTGGTTTTGTCCAGCCCTACCTCAATTCTGCCGCCGCGGCGGTGGTCGATGCGGTAGTGGCAGCAGCCGAAGGGCTGGCTTTGGCGCCACTCGATGTGGCCTTGGCCTGGGTCCGCGGCCGGCCAGGAGTGGCTAGTGCCATTGTTGGGGCACGGACCGCTCCTCAACTAAGGGTGGCCCTCAAACAAGCGGATCTGGTCCTGCCGCAGGCCATCAATGAGGCTCTCAGCGAGGTCAGCGGGCCTGAAGCCTAGGCCGCCCCCACCTAAGCCCGGCCAGTCAGCTAGTCTTCGTTTTCCTCCTCGTCGAAGTCGAAGTCTTCGTCGTCTTCGTCTTCGTCGTGACCGGCCTCGTCGCCACCGTCTTCATCATCTTCGTCGTATACCAAGAAGGGGGTGTCGATTCCGTGGGCCTCGTAGAGCGCTTCGTCGTAGGTCTCGAACGCATCAATCAGGGTCTGATAGGCACTGACAAAGGAGGGATCGTCTTCACCTCGGCCACTGGCGGCGGCCGCAAAGTGCTGGTCCAGAGCGGCGATCAGTCGGTCCAAGGCGGCGCGCGGTTCGACGTTCATGCCATGACGCTACCGCGCCGGGGCCGCTAGAGCCAGAGGTCTAGAGCATCAGTATCAGCACTGCGCCAGGAAATCGGCTAGCACTTCAGCGCCAAAAGCCAGGGCCTCAACTGGCACACGCTCGTCGACTCCGTGGAACATGGCTGTGAAGTCGAACCCGTCCGGCAGGCGCAGGGGTGCGAAACCGTAACAGGCTAGTGAAAGGCGGCTGAGAGCTTTGGCGTCAGTTCCGGCTGGCAGCATATATGGCACGATGCCGGCGCTTGGGTCGGCCCTTTTCAGCGCCGCTTTCATGGCGCTAACCAACGGTCGGTCCAGGGGGGCTTGGACGGCCACGTCGTCGTTGATGGTTTCGACCTTGACCTGCGGCCCGGCCAGGTCGGTGACGGTTTCGAAGACTAGGTCACGCTGGCCGGGCAGGGGCCTAATGTCGATCATGGCTTGGGCCCGGCCCGGCACCACATTGACCTTGGACCCAGCGTCAAGCCCAGTGAGGTTGCAGCTGGTGCTAAGCGAAGGTGCCACCCAGCGTCCGGCCGGGCCAAAGGCGGCAATGATCTGGTCAATGGCGGCTGGGTCGTCCGGTTCAAACCTCAAGCCGGTCAACTCAGATGCACCTTCGAGCAGGGCTGTCATTGTCGGTGTCAACTCTCTTGGCCAGGATACTTGGGCGATCCGGGACAGGGCATCGACCAGGTGGTTGACAGCGTTGTCGGGGTTTTGGGCAGAACCGTGGCCGGCCGTGCCCTTCGCCACCAGCCGTAGCCAGGCAATGCCCTTTTCGGCCGTCTGGATCAGGTAGGTCCGCCGCCCGGCCAAGCTGGTCGAAAAGCCGCCCACCTCGCCGACGGCCTCGTTGGCACCTTCGAAAAACTCCCTTTGGTGGTCAACTAGCCAATGGGCGCCCAGTTTGCCGCCGGATTCCTCATCGGCAAAGAAGCACAACAAGATATCCCGCGGCGGCTTGGTGCCGGTTAAGGCCCACTGCTTGACCACGGCCAACATCATGGCGTCGACGTTTTTCATGTCGACCGCGCCGCGGCCCCAGAGTATTCCGTCAATGACCTCGGCTCCGAAGGGGTCGACCTGCCACTCCTGGGCAATTGCCGGCACCACGTCAAGGTGGCCGTGCCAAACCAAGGCCGGCCTACTTCCCTGGCTACCCTCGATCCGCAGTAGAACCGAAGCCCGTTTCGGTCTTGATTCAACTAGATGCGGTTCATAACCCAAGTCCTGGAGCAAACCAAGGACGTATTCGGCCGCCAGGCGCTCCCCGACTGAGCCGTCATCGCCGGTATTGGTGGTGTCAATCCGAATCAGGTCGCGGCAGATCGACAGCGTCTGGGCAGCCAAGTCGGTCGAATCGGATTCCACTTGGCCACCCTACCGGCTGGCCAATCGCCACCAGCCGGTACCACTCGGCACGGCCCCGAACCGTCTGACCGCAGCGCCCGGCATCGGCCCCAATCAAGGCGCTGCCTGCGCGCCGCCCACCTCAGGCCCTTGGCCGCCCAGAGGGGTCAGGCGCGCCGCGATGACCACCGCCCTCGGTGTTAGGCTGGGGCGTCTGGCCGCGCCGAATAATGCCGTTGGGAGAGTAGTTGCGCACCTCAGGAGCCCTGCTCAGAATCGCAATGGCCCTTGGTGGCTTGATACCGGGCCTGGCGCTGGCTGTGGGCCCTTGGCAGGTGCCGCCACTGCTGGCACTAGCTGCTTTTGGGCTGGCTGTTTGGTGCGCTGCGACCATGCTTGGCTGGGCGGTCGAAGTAGCTGAATTGGACATTGCCGGAGCACTGGCTTTGGCCCTGGTGGCGATCGTGGCCCTACTGCCGGAATATGTTGTCGATGTGTTACTGGCTTACAAAGCTGGTGCTGACCCTTCGCGCATACCCGAGGCCTCGGCCAATATGAACGGCGCCACCAGGCTGGTGATTGGACTGGGCCTGCCTCTAGTGGTGCTGCTCGGTCTCAGGCGGCAACGTCGCCGGGCCCAAAGCCCTCAGGCCAGCGGGTTATCGCCGCTTCAGGCCAAGCCGCCACGTTTCGCCAGCCTGGAGATCCCGGCGGAGCAGCGCTCGATTCAGGCCTTCGCGGTTTTGGCCAGCTTGGTTGCCATGCTGGGCGTGGCGACCGGGCGGATCCACATCATTCTGGGCCTGGTGCTGATCCTGGTATTTGCCTTTTTCTTGTGGCATGCCAGCCAAGGTGAGGTTGAAGAACCTGAGCTGGTCGGGGTGGCGGAAGTGATTGGCGCCCTGGCCAAGCGACGGCGCTGGACCGTCATCACGGCCATGTTTGTGCTGGCCGCCGTGACGATTTTGCTGGTGGCCGACCCGTTTGTCGAATCGTTGCGCAGTGTTGGTGAGCAATTCGGTTTGCCCAACTACTTGTTGATCCAGTGGCTGGCTCCGTTGGCCAGCGAGGCGCCTGAGTTCATTATCGCCTTGACGCTGGCGGCCCATGGACGCACGGCGGCAGCGGTCGCCATGTTGACCACGGCTGTTGTCAACCAGTGGTCGGCCTTAGTTGGCTCATTGCCAATCGCCTTCAAGTTGGGTGGCGGCGGTTGGGCTTTGCCCTTGACCATGGAATCCGGTCGCCAGATGCAGGAGTTCGCCCTGACAGCATCGCTGACCTTGTTGGTAATCGCCTTTCTGGTCTCGCTACGCATCCCAAGTTGGGCTTGCTGGTACATCCTGGCTTCGTTTGTGGCCGAGTTCGCCTTGCCGGATCGACATGCCCGGCTGACCGTGGCGGCGGTCAATGGCGCGGTCGCCCTGGTCATGTTGGTGATCCACGCCCGCCACTTGCCGCAGCTTGTGACCGAGCCACTTCGGGTCTTCCGGAGCCGCCGCAAGGCTGTCAGCGCCAGCTAGCGCCCTGCTTCCAGACCGTTCCAGCTGGCTTTGGCGGCGGATCCTACACCTGGGCGGGTACCGATCAGAGCCAGGGGCGCACCAAGTTGTGCTGCTCCCACAGGTCCGGCATCGACTCGAGGTCAGAAGCCAGGAGCGTGCCAATCCAAATGTCAACGCCCTCGCCCCGGCTAATGCAGTGTGACCGAATTGTGCCCTCGACTGTGAAGCCGCAACGCACAGCCAGCACCCTGGACGGCCAGTTGCCAACCATGGCTTGCCACAGAACCCGTCGCATGCCAAGACCGTCCGGCTCGGGTTCAAGCGCGTGGGCCACAACCACTTGGACTGCCGCAGTGCAGATTCCTTGGCCCCTAAACTCCGGCGCTATCAAGTAACCAATCTCGACCGAGCTGGGGCCGTCTGGTTTTAGCCCAACGCTACCGGCCAGAACCGGCCGACCGCTTTCGTCCGGCACCCGGATACCCCAAACCCGCACAGAGGTCATCGGGTTGTCCCAGCCTTTAGCGCAGGTGTCGACTGTGAACCTGGCGGCGTCCTCCAGCCGGTAGGGTACTGGCACTTCGGTCCAGCGCTGGATTTCGGGATCCTGGCAGTATTCGTAAACCCGGTCGGCATCCGCAGGGATGATTGGCGTCAACTCGCACAACCGGGCCGAAAGGCCGTATGGGTTCACGCCTCAAGCCTAAATCACCAGGTCACATTGCGCGGCGCAACGCGCCGGGCGAAATGACTGAGGCCCCGGCGGCCGTGACCTGTGCGATTAGGGCCTTATCGGCAGTGGCCACGACCACCGGACCGGCGGAATTGGTCGCGTCAGCCAGGGCCAGTTCGGTTTGGCGGACAATTTCCGCGTCGCCTTCGCCTGGGGCGTCGACCACTCTCAGGCCCGGCAGTTGACCGGCGCCACGGGCCTGGCCTTCGAGTACCAGTACAATCCTGGGCCACCAACCGGCCGGCGCTGTTAACCCCAAAGGTTGCTCCGCCGGCGGCAAGATGGCTCGATTAGGTGAGAAAGCGGCATCGGACTGCGGCAAACTGGCCGCCGCCAAACCGCGCTGCGCCATCACCGCCAGTTCGTCACGCAGCCTGACTGCCGCGCCGGCGCGGTCTTTCCACCAGCCATCGGGCTTGGAGCCAACCAGGTTGGCGCCGTCCACAATCAAGCAGGCGCTGGCCCCCAATAGCGGCTGCAAAGACGGCCAGGCCTGGTCGAAACCGGGGTGAAGCTGGTGGGATGCCAGCTCAGCGGCCTCAAACCAGCGGACCTCGGAGGTCTCCCAGTTACCCGCCTGGGACTCGAACCGGTTGGAGGCTCGGGCCACCACCGTGGTGTAGGACCAGCCATCATGCTGGGCGATCGACCACGATTCGGCTTGGACCTGGTTTAGGTCGAACGTGATCTCCTCTCCAGCTTCGCGAAGCGCGGCGGCCAGGGGTTTTTCGCCCTGCTGGCGGGCACCGCCTGGAAGTCCCCAGGTCGAACCGTGATGCGAGGCCGGCGACCTGAGCTGAAGTAGGACTGAGCCGTCGAAATGGATCAGCAGACCGGCAGCGCCGAATTGGCCCCAGTGGTAGTTGTCGCAATCGGCGCAAAAGTGCCAGCCGTCGGCCGGGTCGACCGTAACCTGGTTCGACTTGGCTCTGGAAATGAGGTGATTGACCCGGCGCATGACCCCTGGCATGGCTGCTTCGATCTGGTCCAGGGCGGCTTCGAAATCATCAGGCCCGCCGTACCAAGGGTCGTCAATGTCGATGGCGGCGCTAGGCACTTGGCCCGGCAGCGACCGGTCAAATTGGCGCAGCATGCGCAGACGCGACGGGTCGGCCCCGCGGCGCAGCAGGGCTTGATAATGGTGGTAGGTCATGGCCAAAATAACGTCTGTGGTGGCCAGTTCGCTGTCGGTGATCCGGTGGGCCTGATGGCCCGCGGGAAGGCTGTAGCCCCTGGCGGCCAAGGCGCGTTTCGCCCTGGGGTCGATTGGGTTGCCGTGTTCTTCACTGGAGATACCCGACGAGGCCACTGCCACTTGTTCCAAAAGCCCCTGGCGCTCCAGGTTGGCTTGGATGACTACCTCGGCCATAGGCGAACGGCAAATGTTGCCTGTGCATACCGCCTGTAGCTGGATCACCGAATCATTCTTCCACGTGACCTGGGCCCCTATCCGGCCAGTTCGGCTTCGCGCTTGACCGTGGCGGCCACCGCCGCCACTACCGCCGCGGAAAAGCCACGCTCCTCTAACTCGGTCAAACCGGCCACCGTAGTGCCGCCGGGTGAGGAGACCTGGTCAATCAGCGCCCAGGGGTGAAGTTGGCTGGCGCTGAGCAGTTTGGCTGAGCCGAGCACGGCTTGGGTGGCGACCTCAAGGGCCTGGGCCTTGGACATGCCGGCCGCCAGGGCACCTCGCGCCAGGGCCTCAACCATGAGGAAAACCCAAGCTGGTGACGACCCGGCCACGGCGGTGAAAGCGCCGAAAAGGCGTTCTTCGATTTGGACTGCTTGGCCCATGCCGGCGAACAGCTCAAGTGTGTCCCTGACCTGAGCTGGGTTTACGGCGGCATTAGGCGCCACCGCGGTCATACCGGCGCCCACCTTGACGTTTAGGTTTGGCATGGCCCTGATGATCGGGACCTTTGGGCTAAGCCAACTCTCCAGCCTGGCCAGCTTGACTCCGGCGGCAATTGAAACGACCAAGCGGCGCCGGGCCACGATTTGGGTCGCCATTTCGCGCAAGACCTGGTCCATGAAGGCCGGTTTGACCGCCAAGATAACCGTTGGGCTGGCCTCGGCCACTTCTTGGTTTCCGGCCATGGCCTCAATACCTGTGCTTGAGGCGACTTGCTGCAGGCGACCCTCGTCAAGGTCATAAGCGCAGATTTCGCTGGGCAGGGCATAACCGTCGTTGACCAGGGCGCCGATGATGGCCCCAGCCATGGCGCCGGTTCCAATGAATCCGTATCGCATGGCGCCAACTCTACGTTGTGGTGCAATGGTGTGGTGGAAAAGGTCAGGCTCGATTCGTGGATGTGGTCGGTGCGGTTGTTTCCGTCCCGCTCGGCTTCAGCTGCGGCTTGCAAAGCCGGTCACGTCCGGGTCAATGGTGAACGGGCCAAACCGGCTACCGGCGTGGGCTTGGGTGACCAGGTTCATGTTCGCGGTGGGCGGCGCGAGCGGATCGTGGTGGCAAGGCAGTTACTGGTGAAACGGGTCGGTGCGGCTCTGGCGGTCGAGGCCTACGATGACCACTCTCCCCCGCCGCCTGGGCGCTCCAGCCGGGAAGGCGCTACCTTCGCCGTGCGCCAACCCGGCAGCGGCCGGCCCACCAAGGCCCAGCGCCGCCAGCTCGACAAGCTGCGCGGCCGTTCGTCCAATTGATCCCCAACTCCACCATGTTTCGCCTGATCAGAGCGGTGTCCGAGGGGGGACTTGAACCCCCATGCCCCGTTTAGGGCACTAGCACCTCAAGCTAGCGCGTCTGCCAATTCCGCCACTCGGACTGACCTGCGGTGAGCCAGGACAACATACCACGGCGCGCCGCGCCTCCACCCCCGCCGGCGCTGGGGCAAACTGGCTGCGTGACAACTGCGCCACCCAGCTCTGATGTGCCTAGGGGGCTGCGGCTTTCGGCTGGTTACGCCTGGCGCCTGTTGGTCATCGCGGCGGCCGTCGGCGTGGTGGTTTACGCCGTCTCTATGGTCCAGCTTGTGGCGGTGTCGATGTTCTTGGCAGCCGTCATCACCGCCGCCTTGCGGCCCCTGGCCGACCTGCTAGACCGCATCATGCCCAGAGCCTTGGCCACTGTGCTGGCCTATGTCATCGCCCTGGCCGGCTTAGGTGGGATCGGCATTTTCATTACTATGTCCGTTTCGAACCAATTCCAGCAGTTGTGGAACGAGCTGCTGTCTGGCCTAGGCGAAATTGATGCCTGGATCCAGCGCCTGCCCTGGCGGGCTGAGGGGTTCGATCTGGCTCAGCTTGGCCAGTCGCTCCAAGACTGGGTCGAAAACAACCAGGGCACCATTGTCAGCGCTGTGGTGACCAGGGCCGGAATGGCGGCTGAGATCCTCACCGGTGTGGTCTTGGCGCTGTTTTGTTCGGTTTTCTTTGTCAACTCTGGGCGCTCGATGTGGCAGTGGTTCCTGGACCAAATACCCAAGTCGGCTCGCGGCCGCTGGCATGCGGGCGGCTCGGCTGCCTGGCACACCTTTTCCGGCTATGTTCGCGGCATCAGCCTGGTGGCCGCCACCAACGGCCTGTTCTGCGGCATCGCCCTGTCGATTATGGGTATCCCATTGGCCGCACCAATTGGTCTACTGGTGACTATGGGCACTTTTCTACCCTATGTTGGCTCGGCCATTGCCTTGTCGACGGCCGTCATCGTGGCCTTTGCGGCCAAGGGGCCTTGGTGGGCCTTGGGCGTGGTGGCGTTGATCGTGGTAATTGGCCAAATTGAGGGCCATTTGCTTCAACCACTGATCATGGCCAAGCAGGTCAAGCTGCATCCGGTGATGGTGGCAGTGGCGGTCGTGGCCGGCGCCTTGGCTGCCGGCTTGCTTGGTGCCGTCGTGGCCGTGCCACTAGTGGCCGTGGCCTGGTCGGTTTTCGACCGGCTGCGGGCTTTCGATCCTGATCCAGGTGACCTTGAGGTGGATGTCACTGCACCTTCGTAGATAGGTCAAATCGGCTTTACCTTCGAGGCCAAACGGTGCTTGGATGGTGGCGTGCGTTTAACTCGGGTCGTGGCCACCACGCTGGTCTCACTGCTGCTGGCCGCTTTGGGCCTGAGCCGAATCCTGGCCCGGTGGGGCGCCACCGCCGCCGAGCGGGCAGCGGACTACCCCGGCGAGGACCTGTTGAGCCAACCGCGGTGGCGAGCCACCAGGGCCATTTCGATCGATGCCCCACCGGAAAAGGTCTGGCCCTGGATAGCCCAGATTGGCCACGGCCGCGGCGGTTTTTTGGGCGGTGAACTGCTCAAAGTCCTGGCCACGAGCACAACTCCGCCGGCCAGCGAAATCCTGGAGGAGTTCCAGAACCTGGCCGTGGGTGATGTCATCGACGCCACCGACCAGGTTTATTTCACCGTGGTGCAGGTTGAACCACCGAACAGTTTGGTTTTCATGTCGGATAGGCGCAACTATGTGGCCCAACCGTGGTCCTCGGTTCACTCCATCAACGTCATGCCTGAGGGTGAAGGCGGCTCACGGGTGGTGCTGCGCGAGAACGCCGATTGGGCCAGCTGGGTCATAGGTCTGAACATCCAAACTACGGACTTTGTCAAAGGCCTGCTTTTCCGCAACATTATGAAGGCGCTGAAACAGGCCGCCGAGTCAACCCCTGAGGGTTTCTGACCTTATCTCTTGGCCCACGTTCATTGGCGGTTAGAAACTGCCTGCCCCCGCCCTGGCCGGCGCCTAGCCATGGGCTCACCGCCGCCTTTTGGTTTTTTGGCCACCTCAGCGGACTTAGCCGGACCGCCGGCGCCAAGCCCGCCGGCTAGCGTCTGCCCCCAAGATCACCAGGGCTACCCAGACGGCGGCGAAACCGAGCCACCGCCCCAGCGGCATGGCTTCACCCAGAATGATCACGCCAACTAAGAACTGCAGCACTGGGCCCAAGAACTGGATTTGGCCCATCGTGGACAGCGGGATGCGTCTCAGCCCGCCGTTACACAGCAACAGTGGCACCACTGTGACCACGCCCAAGCCGACTATGGCCAAGGCGTGCCAAGCGCCAAAACCGAGGAACGACTGACGCCCAGTAACGCCAAACCAGATCAACACGCCCACCGCCACGGGGGCGACCACCAAGGTTTCGATCCCCAGTGTGGTCAAAGTGGGTAGCGCCTGACCGACCGTTTTTTCGATGAAGGAGTAGACGGCGAAGGTTAATGCCACGGTCAGCGCGATCCAAGGCAGGTGACCGGTGGCCCACCAAACCAGGCTCATGCCGATGGCGGCCACACCGACCGCCGTCCACTGCACCACTGCTAAACGTTCGCCCAGAAAGGTCACGCCCATGGCCACGGCCAGCAGTGGGCTGATGAAATACCCCAAGGCGGCGTCAATGACCTGACCGGACAAAGTGGCGTAGATAAAGGTCAGCCAGTTAATGGTGAGGAGTAGGCCGGCCACGGTCAGCAGGCCGAATTGGCGGCGGTTACGCAGTGCCGCCAGAGCCACACGCCTCTGGCCGGTCAAACCGACTAGTAGGACACAGACCAGCAGCGACCAGACCACTCGTTGGGCGATTAGCTCCAACGATGAGGTTGGTCGCGCCAGCAGCAAGTAGAGAGGGAAAAAGCCCCACCAGATATACGAGCCAATGGCCAGCGCCAGGCCGTCTCGGTAGCGGCGGGTCGACACGGATTCATCATAGGTGCCTTGGCCTGTGCCAGGTGCCCGCCTTCTCGGCTGACCACACCGTTGGCAGGGCCTTACTGGAAATCGCGGGAGCGGGCCGGCACCGGCAGATAGAGCGGGTGGAGATGACCGGCTTTGACCCCAACCGCACCATCTTGCTTTTCCAGGCGACCGCTAACCACCAGGGCTGAGGCGCCGCGAGCGATTTTGCGGTACTTATTCCAGACATCGGCCGTACAGACCACATTGAGCTGGCCGGTTTCGTCTTCAAGCGAGATGAAGGTGACACCCCTGGCGGTGCCGGGACGCTGTCGGTGGGTGACCACACCGGCTACTTTTAGCCACAGGCCCTCAACCTGGTCTTGGACTTCGATCAGTCGGAAAACCCCGGCGGCGTCCAATTTGTGGCGGACATGAGCTGTCGGGTACTCCCCCAGTGACACCCCGGTGGACCAGTAGTCGGCGTAGGCCAGTTCCGCCCGGCTCATAGTCGGTAACGCCGGGGCCTCTAAGCCCACCGATGTGCCGGGCAAAGTGCCGGCCCCGCCCACTGCGCCGGCCGCCCACAAGGCTCGCCGCCTGTCCCCGGCCAAAGTGTCCAAAGCCCCAGCGGTGGCCAGGGTTTCGAGTTGGGCCGTGGTCAGTTCGGCCCGCCGGGCCAGGTCCTCCAGCGAGCTAAAGGCCGCCTCTTGGCGGGCTGCCACGATGCTTTCCGCCACCGCTGAGCCAATCCCGCGGACCTCGGCCAGCCCTAGACGCAGGCCAAGGCCCCGGTCGCCGCGTAGCAGCCCGGGGTGCGGTCCAACCCGGTTAGAAGGCGGCGGCGTTGGCTCCGGCCCGCTTGGCCCAACCGCTTCGACACTGGCCTTGGCGGCGGAGACAGCCACGTTTGGCCCTAACACCACCAGGCCGTGCCGCCGGGCGTCCGCCACTAAGGTTTGCGGCGAGTAGAAGCCCATCGGCTGGCTGGCCAGGATTGAGGCGTAGAAGGCGGCCGGATGGAACACCTTAAGCCAGGCGCTGACGTAGACAATCAGAGCAAAGGAAAAGGAATGCGATTCGGGGAAACCAAAGTCAGCAAAGGCCCGCAACTGGTCCCAGATTCGTTGGCGCACTTTAGGTGAGTCAATGCCGTGGGCGGCCATACCGGCCAACAGATCATCTTTGATCGCCGCCATCCGCTCGACTGAACGTTTGGCGCCCATGGCCCGGCGTAGCTGGTCAGCTTGGGACGGGCTGAAACCGGCCGCGTCGATGGCGATTCGCATCAGCTGCTCTTGGAACAGTGGCACGCCAAGCGTCTTTTCTAAGGCTGGGCGCAACAATTCGTGGTCGTAGCTGACAGCCTGGCGCCCGCGGGCTCGTTCGATGTAAGGGTGAACCGATCCGCCCTGGATTGGGCCGGGGCGGATCAGAGCGACTTCGACCACTAGGTCATAGAACTTCCGTGGCCTAAGCCGCGGCAAAGTCGCCATTTGGGCTCTGGACTCGACTTGGAAAACCCCGACCGTATCCGCAGCGCAAAGCAGGTCGTAGACCTCTACCACCTCCGGCGGAATGGTGTGCAGCTCCCAGCGTTTGCCCTCGGTCCGTTCAATCTCATCAAAGGCCAGACTGACTGCCCCCAGCATGCCCAGTCCCAGCAGGTCGAATTTGACTAACCCGGCTTGGGCCACGTCATCCTTGTCCCATTGCAGCACCGAACGGTCCGCCATCCGGCCCCATTGCACCGGGCAAACGTCGATCACCGGCCCATCGCATAAGACCATGCCGCCGGGGTGTATACCCAGGTGGCGAGGCAAAGATGTCAACTGCTCAGCAAGGTCCAAGACATCTTTGGGGATGCCGCTGAGGTCGTCATCAGCCACTTCCACTTTGGCCCCGGCCTTGCCCCAGGGCCGGTAGTGGATCTGGCCCCGCTTGAGGTCGCCATAGCGTTCGATCCGCTTGGACCAAGCGGCCAGCTGCCCCGGGTCATAGCCCAAGGCCCGGCCGGCATCACGCAAGGCCAAACGGGTGCGATAGGAGATCACCGCGCCAACTAAGGCCGCCCGTTCCCGGCCGTATTTGGCGTAGACATGTTGAATTACCTCCTCGCGCCGGCCGGATTCGATGTCGAGGTCAATATCGGGATAACCCTCACGTTCTGGGGCCAAGAACCGTTCGAACAGCAGCCCGTGGCGGACCGCGTCGACCGCCGTGATGCCAAGGGCGTAGCAAACGGCCGAATTGGCCGCGCTACCCCGCCCCTGACACAGGATGGATTGGTCACGGCAAAAGTCGACTATCTCCCACATGATCAGGAAGTAGCCGGCCAGGTCGAGCTGGGCGATGATGGTCAGTTCGTGTTCAAGCACGGCGTAAGCCTTGTCGTTGCCTGCCCCTGGTGGTCCGTAGCGCCTCTTGGCGCCGGCCAAGGTCAAATGGCGCAGCCAGCTGTTGTTGTTGTGCCCGGCCGGCACCGCCACTGGCGGCAGCTGAGGTGCTATCAACCGCAGGTCAAAGGCGCATTCGGCACCCAGAGCGGCAGCCATAGCGACCGCCTCAGGGTGTGTCCGATGCCGGCGCGCCACGTCGGCAGGGCATCTCAAGTGGGCGGTCGGTGCGGCGGGCAGGTAGCCGTCCATTTGGTCCAGCGATTGGCGCTGCTTCAACGCGGCCATAGCTGTGGCCAGTGGGAACTGACTTGGGTTGGCGAAGTGAATATTGCCGGTGGCAACTAAAGCCGTCCGGCCCCGCTGGGCCACCTGGGCCAGGGCGTCACAGCGGGCCGGGTCGAAGGGATCACCGCCCTGGGTGATCTCGACGGCCACATTGTCCCGGCCAAATAGCGCGGTCAGTTGGTCAAGAGCCCGCCCGGCCGCGTCCAGGTTCCACCCATCGACGCTCTCGATCCCTCTCAAGGGTCCTTGGCGGCAGCCGGTTAGGACCAGCCATTCGCCGCCACCTTGCTCAGCCAGTTCTTCCAGTTCAAAACTCGGTTGACCTTGCGGCCCTGGGAGATTGCCTAACGCCACTCTCCCAGGGTCCGGTGCAGCCTTTTTTGGCCGCGTCTTCGCTGGCAGAAGCTTCGCTTCTGCCGCGTGCGACACGGCGGGGGGTGTTTGGCAACGCCCCCCTAAGCGCAAATAGCCGCGGGCAATAGTGCGGGATAGCCGGCTGTAACCGGCCGGTCCCCGGGCCAAAACCAGCAGATGGGCGCCGTCACTTAGAGTCAGTTCGGCGCCGTAGAGCGCGGGCAGGCCAACTGCCCGGGCGGCGGCGGCAAACTGGACTACGCCGTAGAGCCCGTCATGATCAGTCAGGGCCATGGCGGATAGGCCCAATTGGGCCGCCCGCTCAGCTAAATCGGCCGGTTGACTGACCCCGTCTAGAAAACTGAAAGCGCTGTGGGCGTGCAGCTCGGCATAACGTGGCCCGGGCGCCTCATCCACCAACCTCTTAGTCATAGACCCCCTCAATCTGCCAAACCCCGTTTTGACAGGCCAACAAGGACAAGACGGTGCCATTTGGCCGCGTCTTCGCCGGCAGAAGCTGCGCCTCTGCCGCGTGCGACACGGGGGTGCCCTCAGGCACCGTCGTGTCAAGGGCGGCGCTATTTGGCCGCGTCTTCGCCGGCAGAAGCTGCGCCTCTGCCGCGTGCGACACGGGTTGATCCGATTCGACCTGGAGGTAGACCCGGCGCTGTGGTTGTCTGGTCCACCACCGCTCTACTACGGGCCAAGGGCCGGCCCAACCCTTAACCGGGGCGTTGTCTAGGCGGCTTGGCTCCCCCGACAACTCCAAAGTGGCGCTGACGCGCACCAGGTTGCCACCGGCATCGGACAGATTGACCGGCCACGGCTTAGATGGCACCAAAGCTGGTGCTGGGTCAGGTAACTTGCCTGGCCAAGGTTGGTTTAGCGGGCGCAACGGCACGGCCTCATCGCCCCATTGGACCAGGCGGATGCGGCTACGGGGGTCACGCCCACCTTGTTCAACTGGCTGGAAGACGGCGCCTTCGCCCAGCATGGCTTGGAGACGATCAGCCCCGCGGGCGGCCCTGGCCTGGGCTTGGCCTTCGTTGTCCCATAGGCGCGCGGCCGATCCCCCGGCTGGATGAACTTCCTCCGCCTGTAGGCGGATCAGCACTAGGGCTCCGGTCGGAGCTAGACCACTGCGACCAGTCAGCCAGCCCTCCAACTGCCAACGCAGGCGGTCACGCACCCCGGTCGCGTCAACGCCGTCAAGCCGCCAGCTGCGGCTGAGGGTTTCGCCGTGTTCGGTGGTGGCTTCGATCCTGAGCCGGTCATAGCTCTGGCCGTGATGGGCCAATTGGCGGTGAAGATCTTCCGCTAAGCGGCGGCCCAAAAAGGCGGCAGCCTCAATCTGGGTGACAGGCGGGTCGGGTTGGGCTTGCACCACGAACTGAGGCTCTGGTCTCAGAGCCGTCACGATCAGGGCGTCTTCTGCCCTGGCCAGGCGCCTAGCCCAAATACCGGTGGTGCCAAAACGCTCGCTGACGGCGCTGGCTGGCAGATTGGCTAGATCCCCCAAAGTCCGCACGCCTAGGCGGGCTAGCAGGTCGATCAGAGGGTTCAAAACGTCAGCCTGGACCGTGCCTTGCAGAGCCAGTTGGAGCTCTGGTAATGGCCTAGGTTCAAGGAATTGACTAGAGTGCCCCGTTTGAACGATCCGGTTCTCCCGCGCCGCCAAGATAGCGGCCAACGGGCCATCAGCCACCCCGACCCAAGCCTCAGAACCAGTCTGAGTGGTGAGCTCATCCAATAGGTGTTCGGCCAGAGCTTGATCAGAGCCGTGGTAACGAGCAGCCCGACCGGCGGGGCATAAGGCCAAACCGGGTCTAAGCAGCTCGACCCCTGGCACCTGGTCATCCAAGGCTTTAGCCAGCTGCGCAAAGGTTCGAGCGTCGCGGGCTTGGTCGGCTGGCACCAGCTGGGCTGCGGGGCAGGCGTCTTGGGCGGTGCGGCGTTTCATACCGCGCCTAGCTCCGGCCTTTCTGGCGGCGGCCGAAAGAGCCTTCACCCGCCCAGAGCCAAGCACAATGACAGGCTGGTCAGCCGGCGCCTGGCCAGCCATGATGGCGGCTACCACCGGCCAATCCGGTACCCACAAAGCGGCCAGGCGGCGGCCAGGCGGCGCACTATTCACTAGCCTTCTGGTCATATCGCTGCCAATCGCTTTGGCTGTTGGTTGGTGGCTAGCGGATCTTGTTGGTGCTGGTGGTCGGGTGGCTGATGTGGCTGGCCGGCCGCCAAAACCTGCGCTCCGGACCAACGCACATCCAGCCACCCGGCTTCTAGCAGGCCATCGCCTTGCCCTAATGACCGGTGGCTGATCTGGCTGATTTCGACTTTGAGTTGAGCCCCAGGCCATTGACCACTAGTCACTAAATAGCCTTGATGGTGACGCAAACGGGCCTCTAAGCGCCGCCGGTCTGCCGCTTGGGAGGCAGTGGCCGTCCAACTATCACCTAATACCACCACGCCAAAGGCGTCGATCAAACTGGCTAGCGCCTTGACCCCACCATCGCCCAGATCCGGTACCACCACCGCTCGTTCCAAGGCCACCCCGGCCTGGGCCGCAGCCAGGTAACCCAGATCAGGCAGGTGGGCCAAGGCGCCCCAGGTTTGGGCCTGCCAAACCCCGGCTGCCACCGCCAGCAAGGCGCTAGTTGAACCAGTAACCTGGGCTACCTGCCCTGGTGCCAACAGTGCCGCAGCTGTGGTCTTGACCTCATCTAAAGTGCACTGGCTGGTCCCGCCGTCTTGTGCGGCCACCAAACGCAACCGCGGCGGGTCCAACGAGCGGTCGAGCCCAGCCTGGCTAACCGGCCGGGTGCCAGTTGAAACCTCGGCCTGCTTGAGCGCCTGGCTGGCCCTGGCCAGGCGTAGTGCTTGGCTCTCCCCCACGTCTAGTCCCTCAAAGTCAATACATTTGTTCTAGACCTATCAGTCTAACATTGCTAGAACATTTGTCCAAGCCCAATTGGCCTACCCCAGCCCAGCCGAGGCACCGCCCGGCATCTAGTCTGTCCAAACCGCACTGCCCTGGATCGAGTCTCACCCTGGCCGCACTGCCCTGGATCGAGTCTCACCCTGGCCGGCCTGGGCTTCCGGCTTGAACTGGGGTTTTACGGAGAACGGTGTCCGGTGCGGGTGAAAGTCGTTCGGCTGGGCCCCGGTGCGGGTGAAAGTCGTTCGGCTGGGCCCCGGTGCGGGTGAAAGTCGATTGGCTGGACCACCGTGCTATCAGCGCACCATTGAAGTAGCATCCAGTTATGAACCTTGAACGAACCCCGCCGCCCGATCCTTACACCCTGTTACCAGCTGTCCCAGCCTTCCAATTGACCAGCAATGACCTGGTCGACGGCGGACCGTTGGACAAGCGCCACGTCCTCGAATTCGACAATATCTCCCCCCACCTGGCCTGGTCTGGTTTCCCCCCTGAGACCAAGAGCTTTGCTGTGACCGACTTTGACCCAGATGCACCAACACCGTCCGGTTGGTGGCACTGGATGCTGGTCGACTTGCCGCCCAGTGTGACCGAGCTCAAGCGCAACGCCGGCCAGTCCGACCAGACCCTGCCCAGCCCGGCCTACCACATCAAATGCGATAACTCGGTTTGGGCCTACGCCGGCTCGGCCCCGCCCCCGGGTGACTACCCGCACACCTACTACTTCGCCGTTCACGCCCTAGACACCGACAAGCTCGAGATTGACAGGGACACCTCGGCTGCCTGCTCCGGTCTGTATATGACCTTCCACACCATCGCTCGGGCGGTTATGACCTCAACCTGGTCAGCGCCAGCCTAAGACGGAGTACCCACCATGCGAACCATTTCTCTGGGCGGCAGCTTCTTAGATGCCCCCGTAATGTCCCTCGGCATGTGGCGAGCCGGAGACATTCCACTGGCCCGGATCAGGGCCATGACCGAAGCGGCCCTGGATTGCGGTGTCAACTTCTTCGACCACGCCGACATCTACGGCAAAGACCATCGCTGTGAGCGCCGTTGGGCTGAGGCCATGCAGTGGACTCCAAGCCAGCGCCAGGACTTGATTATCCAAACCAAGGCTGGGATCAGACAAGATGCTGGTTGGCTCTATGACTTCTCGGCCAAGCACCTAATGAGCACCGTTGAGGAGTCACTCAAGTCCCTGCGCACCGACTACATCGACATCTTGTTGTTGCATCGGCCTGACGCCTTGATGGAACCAGAAGAAGTGGCCCAGGTCTTCGACCAGTTGTGGAACGACGGCAAGGTGCAACACTTCGGCGTCTCAAACTTCACCGCCAGTCAGATCGAACTGCTGACCCGCTACGTCAACCGCCCCATAGTGGCCAACCAGGTTCAGTTGTCTCTGACTCACTGCCCCATCATTGCCCAGGGCTTGGCCGCCAATATGTCGGCAGTCGACGGATCGGTCGAGCGGGCCGGTGGCCTGGTGGAGTACTGCATTCTCAACAACATCACCCTCCAGGCCTGGTCGCCAGTCCAAGCCGGGTTCTTGACCGGTACATTCCTGGCCGATCGAGACAAATACGGGCCGCTCAACGATGTGATTGATCGCTTGGCCGGTGAATACGGGGTCGAACCTGTCGCCATCGCGACCGCTTGGATTTGGCGCCACCCGGCCAACATTCAGGTAGTGCTGGGCTCATCTAAGCCCGAAAGGATCCGGGCTGCCGCCGCCGGCAGCGACATCCGCCTAACGCGCGAACAGTGGTACGAACTGTTTATCGCCGCCGGCCACGAAGTGCCCTAGAAAATGTCCCTACCCCCGCCCAATTGAGGTGCGGCCAATCCAGCTATGGGCCGCGTCCTGGCCTGGCGTCAGCTTTGGGCGCGGATAGCCCAAAAGGCCACGGCCGCGGCCGCAGCGACGTTCAAAGAGTCGACCCCACCGGACATATTGATCCGCACGGACAGGTCAGCCAGCTCAAGTGCACGGGCCGTTAGCCCATCACCTTCGCTGCCGACCATCAAAGCCAGGCGCTCAGGCAAGTCAGTGGCGAAGTCTGCCAGCGGGACGGCATCGGGCGTCAGGGCCATGGCCGCCACCACGAAACCGGCCTGCCTTAGGCGAACCAACTCTCCTGGCCAAGGATCAATCCTGGTCCACGGCACCTGGAAAACCGCGCCCATCGAAACCCTGACAGAGCGGCGGTAAAGCGGGTCGGCGCTGCGTGGGGTCACCAGCACGCCGTCCACGCCCAACCCGGCCGCGCCGCGAAAAATGGCACCCAAATTGGTGTGGTCAACCAGGTCTTCAACAATGACCAGTCGACGCGCCGGGGCCAAGACCTGGTCGAGCGAAGGCAGCTGGGGCCGGCGCATAGCCGCAATCACGCCGCGATGCATCCTGAAACCGGTCACCTGCTGCAAAAGCTGCTCCGAACCGACCAACACCGGCACCGACGCTGGCAGACGCGCCAACATGGGCTCCAAGCGGTCAACCCACTTGGGTGTCATGAGGAGCGAGATCGGCTCGATCCCGGCGTCCAGCGCCCGCCCCAGCACCTCGACGCTTTCGGCCATGAACAGCCCGCGCTCCGGTTCGATCCGCCGCCTCAGTTGCACATCGGTCAGCCGCAGGTAGGGGTCCAAAGACGGCTCGCCGGCCTCGTCAACCTCAATGATCACTGGCGCGGCCGCCTATTCGTGGTGGGCCACAGCCCCGGCAAACTGCGATTGGTAGAGCCGGAAGTAGGCTCCCCTGGCCGCCAGCAGCGAGGCATGGTTGCCCTGCTCAACAATGTCGCCGTGATCCATCACCAAAATCAGATCGGCGTCACGAATAGTCGAAAGTCGGTGGGCAATCACAAACGAGGTCCGCCCCTGCCGCAGCTGTTTCATGGCCTTTTGCACCAACACCTCGGTCCGGGTGTCAACCGAGCTGGTGGCCTCGTCCAGGATCAGGATTTCCGGGTCGGCCACAAAAGCCCGGGCGATTGTCAGCAGCTGCTTCTCGCCAGCCGACAGGTTCGAGGCTTCCTCGTCGATAACCGTTTCGTAACCGTTAGGCAAGGCGTGGACAAAGCGGTCAACATAGGTCGCCTTGGCCGCCTCGAGCACCATCTCATCGGTTGCATCGGACCGCCCAAACTTGATGTTCTCCCAGATGGTGCCTTTGAACAGCCAGGTGTCTTGTAGCACCATGCCCATGGTGATACGCAGATCCTCCCGCGCCATAGTGCGCGTGTTCTCGCCGTCAATGGTGATCAGGCCGCCTTGGATTTCGTAGAACCGCTCCAACAGGTTGACCAGCGTGGTTTTGCCGGCACCGGTAGGACCGACGATGGCGATGTCTTGCCCAGGTTTGGCCGTCAAGTTGAGGTTTTCGATCAGCGGGGTCGACGGGTCATAGCTGAAGGTGACATCGGCAAAAGCGACCCGGCCTTCGACTTCATAGAGTTCGGTTGGCTCGCAGGGATCTTCATCCTGTTCTTCGGCGTCGAGCAGCTCAAAGACTCTCTCGGCACTGGCCACACCTGATTGCAGCAGGTTCATCATTGAAGCGATCTGGCCCACCGGTTGGGAGAACTGCCGCGAATACTGGATGAAGGCCTGGACATCACCCAGCGACATAGTGCCACTGGCCACGCGCAACCCACCTAACACCGCCACCGCCACATAGGCCAGGTTGGAGATGAACATCATGACCGGCTGGATCATCATCGAGATGGCTTGGGCTTTGAAGCTCGATTCGTATAGCTGGCGGTTGCGGTCCTCGAATTCGCTCTCGGCCTGGGGCTGGTGGCCAAAGACCTTGACCAGGGCGTGGCCGGTGTACATTTCCTCGACGTGGGAGTTGAGCTGACCGGTTGAATCCCATTGCTTGATGAACTGGGGTTGGGAGCGTTTGGCGATCAGAGCCGTGATCAGGGCGGCCACCGGCACCGACACCAACATCACTAGCGTCAACCAGCCGGAAATGGTCAGCATCATGATGAAGACGCCAATCAGCGTGAAGACCGCAAAGAGCAGCTGAGTCATGGTCTGCTGCAAGACTTGGCCCATATTGTCGACATCGTTGGTCACCCGGGACAGGACCTCACCCTTTGGTTGGGAGTCGAAATAGCTCAGCGGCAGGCGGGAGAGTTTCTTCTCCACGTTTTGCCTGATCCGGTACAAGGTGTTCTGGATGACGTTGGTCACCAGCAAGCCTTGGATGTAACCGGCCAGGGCCGAGGCCAGGTAGACCACCAGCACGCCCACCAAGATGTGACCCACAGCCGTGAAATCGATGCCGGCACCGATCCGGAAGTCCATTGAGCCCATCATGTCCAGCATGTCCGGCGTGACATTTGGCCCATTAGCTTGGGGGTGGGCCGCGGCCTGCTCCAGCAGCTTCATCGACTGGGCGTGGTCCAGGACGGTGCCAGGTTCGATCACCTTGGCTTTGGCCATCTCCTGACCAATCCGATCGCCCAGGAAACCTGAAAAGACCAGGTTGGTGGCCCGGCCCAGCAGCTTAGGTCCAACTACGCTCAGCGCCACCGAAATCACTGTTAGCGCCAGCCCCAAGCTCAGGCGGAAAGCCTCGGGCCGCAGCAGTTTGATAAAACGCAGACCCGAGGCTCGAAAGGCCAGGGCCTTTTGCACCGGCATGCCGCCACCGTGGCCGCCACCGATACGGCCGCCACCACGCCGCTGAGGCCCACCACTGCGCCCACCTGGCCGGGGCACCGCCACTGAGGCACTTGGCTTAGGAGCGCCCCGGGCGGCATCGGGCCCCGCCTTACCCGGCTCGGCTGAAGCCTTAGCCGCACCGGCCTGCGCCCCGGCTGAGGCGGCCAGTGAGCCAACTCCCCCGCCTTTGATCCGCCGCCGCCGGCTCACCGGGCTTCCTCCAGCGTCATTTGAGATTCGACAATCTCGCGGTAGGTGGGGCAGGCCTGAAGTAACTCTTGGTGGCGGCCCTGGCCCACGATCCGGCCGGCCTCAAGCACCAGGATTTGGTCGGCGTCCATAATGGTGCCGACCCGTTGGGCTACCAACAAGACCGTTGATTCGCGCGTGACCTCACCTAACGCTGCCCTGACGCGGGCATCAGTGGCGAAGTCTAGGGCGGAAAAGGAATCGTCGAAGATATACAACTCAGGCCGGCGCACCACCGCCCGGGCGATGGCCAGGCGTTGACGTTGGCCGCCGGAGACGTTGGTGCCGCCCTGGGCGATCTCCATCTCCAGCCCGTCTTCGTTTTGCCGCACAAATTCCGCCGCCTGGGCGATCTCCAGGGCCTGCCAGATCTCTTCGTCGCTGGCTTCGGCTTTGCCGTAGCGGATATTCGAGGCCACCGTGCCGGAAAAGAGGTACGGCTTTTGCGGCACCAAGCCAATAGTGCTCCAAAGCTGTTGCAGGTCGAGGTCTTTGACGTCGACGCCGCCAACTTCGACCGTGCCCGAGGTGGCGTCAAATAGGCGCGGCACCAGGTTGATCAGCGTGGTCTTGCCTGAACCGGTGGCACCAATTACGGCCGTGGTCTGGCCCACCTTGGCGGTGAAGCTGAGTTCATGCAGCACCGGGCTGTCGGCGCCGGGATAACGGAACGAGGCCTGGCGCATTTCGATCCGGCCCGCCTTGGGCATTGCCTTCTGGGCGTCGGCTACCTGCACGACCGATGACGAGGTCCCCAGAACTTCGTTGATGCGCCCGGCGCAAACCTCAGCTCGCGGCACAAAGAAGAACATCATGGCCGCCATCAGCACCGACATGAGGATCTGCATCAGGTAGGTGATGAAAGCGGTCAGCGATCCAACTTCCATGCCACCTGAGGCGATCCGGTGGCCGCCAAACCAGATCACGGCCACCGAGGTCAGGTTCATCACCAGCATGATGAAGGGGAAGAACAGCGAAAACATGTAGCCGACTGAGCGCTGCAGTGACGTCAAGGACAGGTTGACCTCATCGAAGCGGTCCTGTTCAGCCGAGTCGCGGACAAAAGCCCTGATCACCCGGATACCGTCAATTTGCTCTCGCAGCACACCGTTGACCCGGTCAATAGTGGTTTGCATTTTCATGAACAACGGCCGCATTCGCTTGAGCACAAAACCCAAGAAGACGGTTAGGACCGGGATAACCACCAGCAGCAGGCCGGTTAGTTTGACATCGTGCCGTAGCGCCATGATGACGCCGCCAACCATGGTCATGGGCGCCGAGATGATCAGCACCAGCGTCATCAAGACCACCATCTGGACCTGTTGGACGTCGTTAGTGGCCCGGGTGATAAGCGAGGGAGCACCAAACTTGGCCACCTCCCGGGCTGAGAAGGTCTGGACCCGTTCGAACTCGGCTTGGCGGATGTCGCGGCCCATCGACATGGCTGTGCGCGCGCCCAGGAAGACCGCTGCCGCGGCGCAGGCCACCTGCCCCAGTGAGGCTGCCAACATGAAGCCACCTAGGCGCAGGATCTGGTTGGTGTCGCCTACGGCCACGCCTTTGTCGATAATGTCGGCGTTGAGTGATGGCAGGAACAAATTGGCCAGCGCCTGGATGGTTTGTAGAACCAAGATGACGGCGATGGGAACCGTGTAGGGCTTAAGGAACTGTTTAAGCAGCTTGGTTAGCATGCCGTTCCTTTCCTAGCCAAATTTGGTGCAGGCGCCAGGGCCTCACTCCGGCTCGGTCGGCTCAGGTACCACCGGCGCTTGGCCGGCCTCAACCGACGGGTCGAAGGGTACACCCGAGCCGGTGCCAGCCCCAGCCGCGTCCGATGTCGCCTGGTCGGCTGCCCCGCGCGCCCTCAGCAGGGCCTTGGCCGGGTCTTCCAGTTTGACGTCACCAAAGGCCATTGACCGCAGTGCCCGGGCGGCCGGCGAAGCCTTGGGCCCATCACTACTGCCGACCCCACCAAAGGCCAAGCCCATACCTTCGAGAGCCTGGGTGAACTCGGCCGGCACGATCCAGAGCTTGTTGGCCTGGCCTTGGGCGATTTGCGGCAGCATCTGCAGGTATTGGTAGGCCAGCAGCTTCGGGTCAGCGTTGCCTTCGTGGATGGCGTCAAAGACCTGCAAAATGGCCCTGGAGTCGCCTTCGGCCTTGAGAATGGCCGATTGGGCCTCGCCTTCGGCCCTGAGGATTTGGGCCTGCTTGGCGCCCTCAGCAGTCAGGATCTGCGACTGCTTTTCGCCCTCAGCGGTCAAGATGACGGCCCGGCGGTCACGCTCGGCCCGCATCTGCTTTTCCATGGAGTCTTGGACCGAATGGGGCGGGTCGATGGCTTTGAGCTCAACCCGGTTGACGCGAATACCCCAGCGGCCGGTGGCCTCATCAAGCACGCCGCGCAGCTGGCCGTTGATCTGATCGCGCGAGGTTAGGGTCTGTTCTAAGTCCATTGAGCCGATGACATTACGCAGAGTGGTGACGGTCAACTGCTCAATACCGGTGATGTAGTGGGCGATCTCGTAGACCGCCGCCACCGGGTTGGTCACCTGGAAGTAGATGACAGTGTCGATGGAAACCACCAGGTTGTCTGAGGTAATCACCGGTTGCGGCGGGAAGGAGACGACTTGCTCGCGTAGGTCGACCGAGGCCCTGACCCTGTCTAAGAACGGCACCAGCAGGTGAATACCGGCGTCCATAGTGCGCGAATACCGGCCCAGGCGCTCGACCAGCTGGGCCTGGGTCTGCGGCACAATCCGCACAGCCTTCTTGATTAGCACCACCACAAAAATGACCAGGATGGCCAACAGCAAAACAAGGAAAAAGTTAGCTGGGTGATGGCGGGGATCGATGCTTTCCACGTGGCTTACCTTTCTAGACAGTTGGCTCAACCACTGCGGTGGCGCCGTCAATGGCTACCACTTTGACACGGCCGCCTTTGGAAATCGAATCGGCGGCCTCAACCCGGGCGGTCCAAACCTCGCCGTCAATCTTGGCCCTACCCCCGATTGAGTCAATACCGGTGACGGCTTCGCCAATCCGACCGACCAGCGCGGCGGTACCAGTAATCGGGTCACCTTCGGCTTTGCGGTGTAGACGATTGATCAACATGGGCCGCAGTGACACCAGCAGCACTAGCGTGACCACGGCAAAAACAATGGCGCTGCCCCACCAAAGGGCGCCAATTAGCGCCGCAATGCCGGCCGCGATCGAGCCCACAGCCAGCATCAGGAAGGTGAACTCGACTGTCAGCATTTCGACCGCACCGAGCACTAGCGCGCCGCAAAACCACCAAACCCACTGCCATGACATGTCTCGCTCCTAGTCTCTTGCCGCCGCCAGGGCCCTGACGCCACTTGCTTCCCGAAGGGTGGGAACAGCACCGCCCGCCACCACGAGCCTAGCCGAGCCAGCGGTTGGCGAGCACCGCCTTAGGAACCGGCCCGCGCCATCGGCGCGCATTACTCACCAACCCAAAGGCGCCGCGGCACCTGGGCAGACTTCAGTTGGCCGTGGCCGAATAACGTTGGCCCCACTTGTGCAAAGACAAGTCCAGGCCAAAAGCCTCAGACACTTTGGCCGAGGTCAACACCTGACTGATCGGTCCGGCGTGAATGAACCGTCCATCCCGCATCAGCGCGGCGTGGGTGAAGCCGGGTGGAATCTCCTCGACGTGGTGGGTCACCAAGATCATGATGGCTGATCCAGCCTGGCTGGCCAGCGAGGACAAAGTTGACAAGAGTTGTTCTCGCCCCGAAACATCGAGCCCGGCGGTCGGCTCGTCGAGTAACAAGACCTCCGGGTCAGCCATCAGCGCGCGGGCCAACAGAACCCGTTTGGTCTCGCCTTCAGACAGCGAGGCGAAGTACCTTTCAGTCAAATCGCCAACGCCAAAGTCATCAAGTAGCTCTTGAGCCCGCTCCTGGTCCGGTAGGCCATAGTCCTCATGCCAGCGACCGGTGACACCGTAGGCCGCGGTCATGACAGTGTCACGGACCAACTCACCTGGTGGAATCCGCCCGGCCAGCGTGGCCGTGGCCAAACCAATCCGGCCGCGCAGGTCGAAGACATCGACCCGGCCGAGCCGTTGGCCCAGCACCCAGACCTGGCCACTGGTGGGATGCAGCCGAGCGGCAGCAATCTGAAGGGCGGTGGTCTTACCAGCGCCGTTTGGGCCCAGCACTATCCAGTGTTGGCCCTCCCTGACCTGCCAATTGACCTGATCCAGGATGTGTTTCTGGCCCCGCCGTAACGTGACGTCTGCAAAACGCAGCACCTCAGCCTTCACGGGCCAAAGCCTATTGTGACCACCCCGCCAGCCCAATCCCCCACGCCGCGAATCGCCATTCCGCCGGGGCGTCTGCCCGGCGGCGGGGCGGCGCCTGCCCGATGCCGGTACTCAGGCGATTGGGCAGCCGCCAGCCACCTGGGTGTTGGGTTCAGAGCAGGGTCTTGTAGATCTCGACCGTCTGGCGGCCAATGGCAGTCCAGGCGAAGTGATCCTCACACCTTTGCCGGGAGGCCACACCGGCCCGGGTCAGCTCGGCCGGATCAGCCATGGCCTTGTTAATGGCGTTGGCCATGTCACCGATGAAGCCCTCGGGGTCCAAAGGCCTACCGGTGCCGTCGTCAACCTGAGCTAGTGGCACTAACCAGCCAGTCGCGCCATTGTCCACCACCTCCGGGATGCCACCGGTGGCAGAGGCCACTACCGGCAAGCCACAGGCCATGGCCTCAAGGTTGACGATCCCAAGCGGTTCGTAGATCGACGGACAGATGAACAGCGAGGCGTGCGACAGCACGGCGTTGAGCTGAACCTGCGGCAGCATCTGCTCGATCCAAATGACACCCTGACGTTCCTGACGTAGGTCGTCGACCAGGCCACGAACCTCGGCGGCAATCTCCGGCGTATCCGGGGCGCCAGCACAAAGCACCAGCTGAATGGCCGGATCAAGCTTCCGGGCGGCCTTGAGGAAGTAGGGCAAACCCTTTTGCCGGGTGATGCGGCCAACGAAAACCGCCGTTGGCGCCTCGGGGTCAATGCCCAGGCCACGCACCGTCTTTTCGGTCTCGTCATTCTGCAACGGCTTCCAAACATCGAGGTCAATGCCGTTGTGGATGACATGGACCTTATCTGGGTCGACAGCCGGATAGCAGCGCAAAATGTCTTGCCGCATGCCGTGCGATACGGCAATGACGCCGGCGGCAGCTTCGTAGGCAGTTTTCTCCGCCCAAGATGACAAGGCATAGCCACCACCAAGCTGCTCGGCCTTCCAGGGCCGCAGCGGTTCGAGTGAGTGGGCACTGAGGATATGGGGCACACCGTGCAGCAGGCTGGCCATGTGGCCGGCCAGGTTGGCGTACCAGGTATGTGAATGGACAATATCGGCGCCGGCAGCGGCACCGGCCATATGCAAATCGACGGCAAAAGTGGCTAGGGCGGGATTGCCCAGGTCATCGGCTGAAGGCGCGTCAAAGCCGGTGACACCGGCCTCTTCACGCGGGCCGTCGAAACATTTGACCCGAACTTCAATCTGGGTGCGCAGCACTTTGGCCAATTCGGCCACGTGGACGCCAGCACCGCCGTAGATGTGCGGGGGGTATTCGCGGGTAAGTAGGTCAACTCTTGGTTTGGTCGTATCAGCCACACTAATAGGCTAGTCTTCCCGCCGACTGCTCGCGATGTCTGTAGGTTAATAGTCATGGCCACACCGAAAGTTCTATCCATCGTCCTGGCGGGTGGCGAAGGCCGCCGCCTAATGCCACTGACCGTAGAGCGGGCCAAACCTGCCGTCCCCTTTGGGGGCATCTACCGTCTGATTGATTTCCCGCTGTCCAACCTGGTCAACTCTGGCTATCACCAAATTGTCGTATTGACCCAGTACAAGTCGCATTCGCTCGACCGTCACATCGCCGCGACCTGGCACTTGTCTTCGCTGCTGCACCAATACGTGGCACCGGTGCCGGCGCAGCAACGCAAAGGCAAGAACTGGTTCTTGGGCTCAGCGGACGCCATCTACCAATCCCTTAACCTGATCGAAGACGAACGCCCTGACATTGTCGTGGTGTTGGGGGCAGACCATGTCTATCGCATGGACGTTGGCGAAATGGTTCGCTACCACGTTGCCTCCGGCGCCGGCCTGACCGTAGCTGGAATCCGCCAGCCGATCGAACTGGCCGACCAGTTTGGTGTGCTTGAGGCTGATACCTCACGTCCCGGCTTCATCAACCGCTTCAGGGAAAAGCCCGACGACGCCGTTGGGCTCGAAGACGACCCCCAGTCGATCCTGGCATCGATGGGCAACTATGTCTTCGACGCGGCTGCCCTAATTGATGCCGTGCAAGCCGACGCCGCCAAAGTCTCATCCAAACACGATATGGGTGGCGACATTGTGCCGGCCTTTGTCGAGCGGGGCGATGCCGGTTACTTCGACTTCAACCTGGCCTCGGTGCCAGGCGCAACCGAACGTGACGCGGCCTATTGGCGCGATGTCGGCACCCTTGATGTCTACTTCGAGTCCCATATGGACTTGATTTCGACCGTGCCGATCTTCAACCTCTACAACCGGCAATGGCCGCTGATGACGTCAAACACCGGTTTGCCTCCGGCCAAGTTCACTCACGCCGAGCCCGGCCGGATTGGTCAAGCCACCCGGTCGCTGGTCTCACCTGGCGTGATTGTCTCCGGTGCTGAGGTATCCAATTCGGTTATTTCGCCCGGTGGGCAACTGCACTCCTGGTCTCAGGTCAATGACGCGGTCTTGCTGGACGGAGTTGAGATTCAACGCCACGCCCAGGTCTCAAACGCCATTTTGGACAAGAACGTCGTGGTTTTGGAAGGCGCCACCGTTGGTGTCGACCAAGAGAAGGACACCGCTCGCGGCCTAGTTGTCACGGCCAACGGCATCACTGTGGTGCCTAAGGGCGAGGTCATCGAGCCATAGAAGAGCACGTCTAACGACACCCTCAAAACGTCTGTCCTTGTGACGGACTGCTAGAACAGGGCCGCCGCCAGTTGGCGGCGGCCCTTGGCAACCGCCGGATCATCTGGCCCGGCCACCTCAAATAGTTCCAGCAACCGCAGTCGAATCGTTTCGCGGTCTTCGGGCGAGGCCAGCGGCAGGCGAGCCAGCAACCGCTCGTAGGCCGCCTCTCCTTGCCCCTGACCCAGCAGGGCATCGGCTGCGGCCATTTCGTCTTCGAGACTGCCACTGCCGTCTTCGGCCCGGGCTACGGCATCGGCCAAATCTGGAGCGGCCAAACGCTCAAGCAAGTCGATCTGGGCCAGGGCTGCCTTGGCGGCCTGGTCAGCCGGCGACTGGGCTAGGGCCTGGCTGAAGGCCTGCCGAGCGGCGGCCATGTCGCCGCGCTCAAGGGCGTCAAAACCGCTTTGATGCAACGGCGGCAGCGGCACTTCGACTTCACCGCCATCGGTCACCTGGCCCGTGACCCCGGCCTTTGAGGCCATCGTCAACAGCTCTGCCAGCACATCGGTGATCTGCTCTTCGGTTGGTAGGCCCTGGAACAGCGGCACCGGTTGGCCTTTAACCAGTGCCACAGCTGTGGGCACAGCCTGGACCTGGAGGGCTTGGGCAATTCCCGGATTGGCTGTCAGGTCGACCGTGGCCATGACCAGGCGGCCTTGGTGGGCCTTGACCAGACGCTCGACCAATTCAGCCAGCTGCTGGGAGGGCTGGGAGGCCGGCGCTGTCAGTACCAGCACCACCGGCACCTCATTGGAGCGAGCTACGACTTCGCCAAACGAGGCTTCGTCGCATGGCATCACAACTGGCCGATCGTCGTCTGCTTTGCCCCCGGCCAAATCAGGCAGCGAAGAGTTGGCGAAGCGGTCTGACCCTGGCGTGGGCGATTCGGTCTGGCTCATGCGACGTCCTTCTGGTCTTGGCCCGGCACGGCTTCAGTTGGGCGCAAAACCCAGCCGGTCAGCAATTTGGGTGTGAAGAAAGTCGATTTGGGCGGCATCAGCAGTCCTTCTCGCGCCGTGCGGCGAATCTCACGAATTGAGGTGGGACGGATCAGCACCCCGGCGGTGTAGTCGCCGCTGGCCAAACACTGGGCCATTTCAGCCAAACCGTGTTGGTAGGTCACCTGGGCGCCAATGTCTTCCAGAGCCGTCTCCAACCAGGCGCCATCAAGCGCCCTGACACCGTCAAAGGCTCCGGCCCGGGCAGTCAACCATTCGGCTTTGCCGCCCGGCCATAAGATGACCAAGCGCCCTTGGTTGGCCATCTGCGCCAGTAGCGCAGCCTCGACCGGCCGGTGAACCTGGGACAACTCAAAGTACCGCGCCAGCCCCTGGCGCAGCATCTCAGCTGACACACCGGCGTAGAGCCGATGGATGGCTTCTATCGACAGCTGGTCTTCAATCAACTCAGAAACAAATGCCAGGGTTTGTTCAGCCGGGCTGTCGCTGCGGCCAGTGGCGGCGCGAACCTGGTCCCGGTAGATCCGCGAGACCCCGTAACGATGGTGACCGTCAGCGATTAGAACATCGTCTGCGGCCATAATCTCTTGGATGTCCCTAATCCGGACCGGATCACAGATGCGCTCAACGCTGTGCTTAACCCCTTCGATTTCAACGCCACCCAGCGGCTCAGCCGGCGCCTGCAAGGCAGCGGCCAGCCCACTGGCCAAAGACAATCCCCAGACCGGCGAGGTGTTGGCGGCCGTCGCCCGCATTAGGTCCAGCCGGTCGGTGGTGGCCTTAGGCGTGGTCCGTTCATGCGGTAGCACCGTGGACGAACCGGACTTGCTAGGAGCCTGGCCTGACGGGGCGTCGGCTACTTCGAGTCCACCCAGCACTCCGGCAATCTCGCGCTTGGCTCCGGTGGCGTCGACAAAGCCAAGCCGATAGATGGTGAGACTAGGGCAGTCATCGATTCGCAACACACCACTGCCCAGCCAGGCCCGCATCAGCTGGGCGGCCTGGTCGTAACCGGCCTTGGCCGGGACATCAATGTGGGTGATGTTGTACTGGTCTCGCCGGTGCAGGGCGGCGACATCCTTAGTTGAAAGGACATCGTAGGGCGGGGCTAGGACGGCATCCAGGTCGGTCCCTGGGGCAAAACGCAGCGCTGGAAACGGCTCAAAACCCGGCATGGCTTAGAGAGTATCCGATCTACGAACCTGAGGCCTTGACTGTGGTCTGCGCCACCGCGATGACTCGGACCGGACCGTCGGTGCCTTCTGGTCCAATCGCCAAGACCACTGTTTGGAGGTACTCAATATGCATTGATTGGGTGAATTCGGCCGGGGCGCCCAGTGGCACTAGGCCCTTATCGTTGGTCGCCTTTTGCCCCGGCGCCGGCGCCACTGTCACGTCCAACACCGATGTCACTTGGCCAAAGACCAAAGCACCTGAATCGGCCGTGCGCAGCGCCATAATCGAGCCGTCAACGGGCTGAGACAGCACCTTGACCGCACCAGACATTTGGCCGGCGGCATCGGCGTAGGCCTTGCGTGTGGCAGTCCAAAGGGCGCGCACCGGGTCGGTGTCTTTGGCCTTGTCGTCCTCAAGGGCGGTGTTAAAGTTGGCGGCTTCCTCACCAGCCGGGTCATCCTTGGCCTTAGCGTAGGAGGCCAGGGCAGCTGCCGGTGACATTTTCAGGCCGGTGGCCTCATCGGATTTGACCACGGGTGAGCCAACAGTGGCCTGGGCCGCCGCCGGTAGTTCTGAGCCCGGCAGCATCCGCGCCCAAGCCACCATCTTGTAGTTGGCCCTGGCTTCACCTTGGGTCAGCTGGTACAAGAACCGAGCCTGGTTGGCAATCGGTTGGGTCACGGCTATGAACGAACGGGGCCAATTGTCTTGCTGAGCCACGATCTGACCATCGACAAAACCGGTGCCGAGCACAGTCGTTTTAGCTTCAGCGTTGGCGGCCTTGACGGTCGACTCGGCAGTCAACATGGTCAGGGCGGCTCCGGCCACCCGCCGCTTCAGCAAGGCCGGGTCATTGGCCTCCTGGCTTTCGGCCAGGGTCTCGCCTAGCGATTTCAGTATCCGGTCTACCTGCACCGCTTCGACCACCGGCGGCGCCTGCTTGGGAATCGGATCGGGGTCCAGCGGCGGCGGACCTGAGGCACAGGCCGACAAGCTGATGGCCAGGGCCACCACGATGGCTGTGACCCCGGTGGGCTTGGCTTTACCGTTCATTGACCGTCCTGCCCAGTTTCGTCTTGCATGGCCACCCATTGCTGCGAGCTCACCGCCGGTAGCTCACCGGTGTTTTGGCCAGGCCTGGCCCGCAAGGCCTGGTGTGCGGCCTGCTCGGCTTCGCGGATCTGTCGCCGCGTCAAACCCGCGGTTGTGCCCTGGCCCTGGGCCGCGGCTACGGCGGCGGCAATGGTGGCGGCGGCTTGGGAACCGGTGCCATCGCGCTTGGCCCGCAGGGCTTCGATCTGTTGGGCGGCGGTTGGCTGTGCCCGGTCCGATGCCGTTGGTGCAGCTGGCCTGGGCATCTCAGCTGGGGTATGGCCCAGGTTCGGTCTAATGTTTGGCGGATCGGGCCAGGCTAACGGCTCCAACGGACGCGGTTTGGGGCGCGCCCCTACCGGACCCAGCACCGGGTCGGGGCCAATAGGCGCCTGCGGGCCGGTTTCGACCAGTGACGGCTTGGCCGCCTCCCCCGCCTTGGGCCGGACTGCCTCGCTTTGGGCGAAACGTTCCCAATTCCGTGAAGGTGTTGCCCGGCCCAAGTCCAGGGCCGGTTCGGCGGTTTCTTCGACTACCGGCGCCCTGGATTCGTCGTGAGGTGGGGCTTTGGCTGTTTTGGCCCGGCCAAACCATCGCCGTTTGGCCCTTGGTGCGGGCGCTTCGGCTAGATCGGCGACCCCCTGGTCTACCTCGGCCGGGGCCGGGTCGCCTTCAGTTGGGCCGGGGCCAGCCAAACCGGGCTGGGTTGGCGCCAAGTCAGCTTCTGCCTGGCCCGGCGCGCCTGGCTCGGCCGGGGCCAGTTCCGTTGCCGTCTGGGCTGGAGGCCGGGTGGTTGGTTCCGCCGGGGGCGGGGCCGGGGCCAGTTCCGCTGCCGTCTGGGCTGGAACTTGGGCGGCCGGCTCAGCCTCAGATGGTGGCGGACTTGGTGCCGCGACGCTGGCCGCGGCGGCCTCTTTCTCGGCCCGTCTGGCCGCCCGGCGCTCGGCTCTGGCTTCTTTGGCCTTGGCCGCCTCGGCTTTGGCCGCCTCGGCTCTAGCCTCCTTGGCCTTAGCCGCCTCGGCTCTGGCTTCTTTAGCCTTGGCCGCCTCGGCTTTAGCTTCCTTGGCCTTAACCGCCTCGGCTTTGGCCGCTGGCGTGGTTACCTCTTCGGCTGGTTCCGGCACCGGCGGGGCCGTGCCGCCCGGTTCGAGTTCCGGGGCCTGGTTGTCCTTCACCGGCGCCATTACCGACGTCTCATCGACTTCACGGTCGCGGCGGGTAATCTCCGGGCCAGCTTCGCGTTGCCGACCGGCTTCCCGGGCTTGGCGACGGTCCTCCTGACGCGCTAGGCGCCGGCGGCGGCGGATTGACCAGACTGCCACCACCGTGGCCACCACCAGCAGCACGATCCCTAGCGCCAGACCCGGCCATAAGTACGGAGTGGTGACAGTTTGTGGCCAGGTCATCTCGATCTTGGTGCCAGTGATCGGGCTGAGCTCGCCGTTCTCTGCCGGCAACGGAGCCAACAGCATTGACCAGCGCCCAGGCCGTTTCGACCATTCGTAGCTTTGGGTCTTGCCCACCTCACGCGAAGTCACCCAAAGGTCAGAGCCCTTGGCGTTGGCCAGTTCTTCATCCGAGCCGGCCGCACTGACTTTGAAAGTCTCCCGGCTGGCCAGACCGGTTAGGTGCTCAGAGGGAGTGTCTCCGACCCAGCGAAGGACGTCGTTTTCCCGGCCCACGGCCATCAACACGCCGGGTCCTGGGCCGGCCGTCACCCGAATAGTGACAGCCTCTCCTTGAGCCTCCAAGACACCTGGATCTGTCACCAAATAGGCCGTTTCGCTACCGACTTGATGGACGGCGGTGTAGTGATCTGGTGGCCGCCATACGGTCGCTGAGGCAACCGACAGAGCCACCGCGACCAGGCCTAACACGCCTATGGCGGGTGCCAAGAAACGCTTGATCAACTAGTTATCCTCACCGTCGCAGTGGCCGCACCGTTCAATACAGGGTAGCCGCCCTTGGCTCGCAGGCAAGACTGGCCGGGATCTCGGCTGCTGCCCAATTCTCCCCTCCGATCGGTCGAGGTTGACCGTGCCATTCCCCGAAAGGCCGTTGACCCATTAGGCTTACCGTGCGCACCTTCAACTAAGGTGTGCTGCGTTGCGCAAGTCTATTGGAGGTTCCAGTGCCTGAGAACGGCTTTCCCACCGCCGTGCGTGGATACGAACGACAAGCCGTCGACCAACACTTAACGACCCTTGAGCAGTCTCTGGCCGAAGCCCACGGCCAGGTCGAAGAGCTTGATGGCCGGGTCGCTTCGTTATCAACCGAACTAAACGAGGCTCATCGCCAGTTGCGAGAGGCTGAGCGTCCCAGCTATTCCGGCCTTGGCGCCCGGATTGAGCAGCTCATGCGATCAGCTGAGGAACAGTCGATGGACGTGCTCAATCAGGCCCGTTCACAGTCTTCGGCGCTGATGGCCAGGACCAAACTTGAAACGGACCAGCTCAAGGCCAGCGCCGAGAACGAGGTGGCCGAAATGCTGGCCACGGCTCGGCGCGAGGCCGAGGAAATGCAGGCTGCCGCCATGGCTGAGGCCGAGGCAGAGCTGACCAATGCCTCCAGGCGAGCCGAAGAAGTAGTTGGTTCAGCCGAGCGCGAAGCTGCCCGAGTAATGGGCTCTATTGCCTCAGAAGAGGCCGAGCGCCGCGCCGCGCTCGAGCGCGAAGTGGCGGCCCTAACCGCCTCGGTCGAACGCGAGACAACTGAGCTGAGGGTGACAGCCGAGCGCGAAGCCTCCGAGCTGCGTGCGGCCGTTTCGGTGGAGGTCGCCACGCAACGCGAGGACGCTGAGCGCTACGCCACCCAGCTGCGCTCAGCCGCCGAACAAGAGACCGCCGCCCTGCGTTCGACCACCGACCAAGAGACCACCCAGTTGCGGGTTGAAGCCGAGGAGTATTCCGCCCAAACTCGTTCAACGGTTCAGCGTGAGGTCTCCGAACTGCGCTCTGCAGCAGAGTCCGAGGCTTCAGAGAGGCGCAGTGCGGCTGACCAATACGCCCAGCAGGTCCGTTCAAACGCCGACCAATACGCCGGGCAGCTCAGATCTGACGCTGAGCAATACGCTCTCCAAATCAGGTCCGAGGCCGAGACATACGCTCAACAGACCAGGTCAGATGCCGAACAGTTCGAGACCACTACTCGCGGCACAGCCGAATTGGCCGCCCAAGAGATGCGCAACTCGGCAGAGCGTGAGGCCACCGAGTTGCTTTCGACCACTTCGCGTGAGGCCATCGAGCTAAAGGAATCGGCTGACCGCTACGCCTCGCAAACCCGCTCTGAGGCTGAGCGGGCCGCCGCTGACCTATATGAAGAGGCCCGTTCCAAGGCCGAGGATCTGACCACCCGATCCGAGCGGGAAGCCTCAACCCTACTGGCTGAGGCCAAGAAGCAGGCTGCCGCCTTGACCGAAAGGGCGGAGGAATGGAAGGCCGAGGCTGAGATCGAGATCGCCCAGCGGATTGAGGCGGCCGAGGCAGCCAACGCCGAGCGCTTCGAATCCTCCAAGACCAAGGCTGACCGCCTCATCGCTGAGGCCAACGCCCGTGCCGAGGAAGCCGAAGAGCGTGTCGCTCAAGCTCTGGCCCGGGCCGAGAAGCTGCGCCACGACGCCGATTCTCAGGCCGCCGAGCTATTGGCCAACGCCAGGCGCAACGCTGACCGGGTGCTCCAAGATGCTCGTTCCTTTGCCGATAGGACCCTGTCCGAGGCGGTCGAAGAGGCTGAGCGCGAGCGGATCGCGGTTCAGCGTCAGGTCGATGACCTTAACCGCCAGCGTGAGTCGATCACCGGTTACCTTGAGGAACTGCGTGGTCTGCTCGGTGGCGCCCCGATTCCCAACCTCGAAGCGGTTCTGGCCCCAGAGGCCAGCGCCGCACCGGCCTTCGAAGCCGAAGACCAACTCCCGGCCTTTGAGGCCGCAGCCATGGCACCAGCCGAGCCGGTGGCGCAGGAACTGGCCTTTGGCTTCGATCAAGAACTCAGCCAGCCTGAGGTTTACGCCGATGAGGCGGACGACCTGTCCGAGGATGAGCGGTCCTAGACCGCTGCGACCGAGGACCTGAGGGACTGGTAAACAGTGGTAGCCCAAGGGCCGCCCCTGACCCCAGGTGGCGATCCGGCATCGAGGGCCGCACGGCTGGAGGCGGCCCTGGCCGATACGCGCGCCAGAGCCGCTGCCCTGACCGCCCGTGGCCAGGCCTTGGCCAAAGAACTAGAGCAGGTCAGGGGGGCCTTAGCCGATCTAGCGTGGCGCCAACCCGGCCGCCGGCAAGGCCAGGTCAACGAATACGCTGAAGCCCTAGAGTCTGAGGTTTCGGACCGCTTAGACCGAATCCTGGGACGGGCCGAAACGATGCTGGCTGACGGTGACACAGCGGCCAAACGGGAGCGTGACACAGCCCTAAGCTCCCATCAGACCCTTGTCTCCCTAGCCGCCAAAGAGGTGGCTGAGCTCAAAGCCACAACTCAAGCCCAGGCTCGGGTCTACCGGCAACAGACCCAAGCCCAATGCGACTCGATCACGGCCGAGGCCAACGCCCGGGCGGAAGAGTTGCGCTCGACGGCCAACCGGGCCGCGCTTGAACGCCGTCAAGTCGTAGTGGCCGAGTCAACGGCCCTGTCCGAGTCAGCTCGGCGCGAAATCGACACCATGAGGGCAGTGGCCGAGCGTGAGGTCAACGAAGTCCTCGGTGGCGCCAAGCGTGAGGCTGACGAACTCATGCACTCCACCAATACCGAATTGGATCAGGTTATTGGCGACCTCCAGGCTGAGGTCGCAGCCTATCGCGAGGCCACTTTGGATGAAGCCGAGCAGGTTCTGGTGGCCGCACGCCTGGAGGCTGACGACATCCGCTCCCAAGCCGACCTAGAGGCCACAATGGCGTTGGAGAGCGCCCGGGAGGACTACGACGCGACCATGGCTGAGGTCGATGCCTACGGCCTTGAGCAGCGCAATATGGCCGCCGCTGAGGCTGGTCAAGTCAGGTCTGCCGTCCAAGGTGAGACCCGCGTTATGCGGGCGGACGCCGAATCCTATTCCCGCTCTTTGCGCGAGCAGGCTGATACCGAAGCCTCGGTCAGGCGGGCCGATGCCTTGACCCACGCCGCAGCCGTGCGCGAACAAGCTGAACAAGACGCCGCTTCGCTAACCGCCAAGGCCAGGATGGAAGGCGCCCAGATCCGGGCTGAAGCCTCGGCCAATTCGACCACTGTTCGCCGCACGGCCGAGGAAGAAGCGGCCCAGGCCACGGCCGACGCCCGCTTGGCGGCCGAACAGGTTCTAACTGCGGCGCGCCAGGTCTCTGCCAGCCGGCTAGAGGATGCCAGGATCGAAGCCGACCAATTGGTCTCTCAAGCTCGCCAAGCCATGGAGCGGATGGAGACGACTATTGCCCAGCGCACTGAGACCAATCTGGCTCGCCTCAGTGAGGACCATGAGCGATCAGTCAGGGATGCCGAGCGATTGATCGCCGGGCCGGCCGAGCAGCGCTCCCAGGCCACCCAGCAACTACTTGAGGCCCAGGAACAGGCCAGCCAGGTCATCTCCCACGCCGATGACTACGTCGAAGTGCTAATGCTGGGGGCCCGTGAAGAGGCGGACTCAATCCTGGCCGAGGCCAACGCCACGGCCCAGGCCACGATGGACCAGGCCATTGCCGAGGCCTCAGAGCACCGCCAGCGCCAGCAACTTGAGATTGACCGTTTGCAGGGCCAGCGCCAGGCGCTCGACTCCTACCTGACGCGCCTGCGCCGCTTGTTGTCACGTGACCTGGGACGCCCAGGCAAATCCAGCAAGAGGCCCGGGCCCTAGTTCATCTGGCGATAGGCCTCGCGCAGCAAGCCGGCTGCCAGATCTGGGGCCTCAACCGGGCTGAGATGGGCCACATCGCTTACCACCACCAATTTGGCCTGCACGCCCAAGGCCTCGACCATGGCCTCGGCTGCGCTGGTTGGCACCAAGGGATCTTCGGCTCCGCTAACCACCGTGGCCGGCAGTCCCCACCGGCGCAAAGTGCCAAAGGAGTCAGGCCGCGCTGCCATGGCTGTTTGAGCCCAAGCCACACCTGGGGGGTTGGCTGCCCCAATCCAAGCCCTCACCTGGGCCAGGCGGTCGGGGTGTTGGCTGGCCGTGGTGGTCGAAACCATTTGGTCCGCCAACGGCACTAAGGAGGCCACCGAGTTTTCCTCTGTCACCCGCCGCGCCACCGCCAGCCGGCTCTGCCGCGCGGCGGTGGCATCGGCCTCGGCCTTGGTGTGCATTAGCACCACACCGGCCAACAGCTCCGGGTGGTGTCGCATCAGGGCCATGGTGACGTAGCCACCCATCGACACTCCCGCCACCACCGCCTGGTTCACCCCAAGCCGCCGCAAGCTCTGAGCCACCAGATCTGCCGCCGCTTCGACCGTGGCCTGGGCACAAATGGGCGACTGGCCCTGCCCTGGCAAATCGATCAAAACGATTGGGACCGAAGTCATGACCCCGGTCAAGGCGGTAAACATAGTCGAATCAAAGGGGTAGGCGTGCAGTAGCACCAGCGGTACCACCCCGGCTTCGAGTTCGACCACCTGTTGGCACAAGGCCGGTGGCTCGAACGGCCCAAACCGCCCGGTCAAACCAATCGCCAACGGCGTCATGGCGTCTCCTTCTTGGCGTAGGTCTGATAGGGGCCAAGCCAAGTCTCCGGCAGGGGCATATCCGTCACACCGGTCGACATGGCCAAATTGCCCAAGGCCCAATGCACCGCCCGTTCGCCAATCCAAAGATGACCAAAGCCCTTGCCTGGGACCACCTTGGCCTGACTAACCATGGCGAAACGGAGCTTGGCCGGTGCCGGAGGCAGGAACTGGTCGCGCTCGGGCACCAAGGCGACTAGCGGTTTGCGACTGGCGGCCCAAGCCAGCAGGTGAGCTGAACCGGTCCGCTTTAGCGGAGGCGACAGCAAAACCGCCCCTTCGATCGGCAAAGTGGCTCCGTGCATTAGGACAACTTCGCTGCCAAAGGACCAACCAACTAACCAAGGCGAACCCAAGCCATGGTCTAGGACCCAAGCCAAAGCCGCTTCGGCATCGTGCCGCTCCCCTACCCCGCCTTCGAACACGCCGCTGGAGCGCCCCAGCGAGGATTCGGTACCACGCGAGTTGAACCGCAACACCGCCAGCCCGGTCAGTGCCGGCAGGCGCCAGGCGGCCTTGCGGAATAGATGCGAGTCCATCGAGCCGCCCTCTGTTGGCAAGGGATGGAGCAAGACGACTGTCGCCTTGGGCGGCTGGTCCTCCGGTAATGCCAGCTCACCGACCAGTTCCAAACCATCAGCTGTATGGATCGCGACAACCTCACGCCTGGCCGGCAAAATAGTGTGGGCCCCAAGCTTTACCCGGGTGGCGGTCGGTTGGCTCACGCCTTTGAGCTTAGATCACTTGGTGTCGCCTGGGGGCGACCGCAGCCGGCGGGAATTGTTCACCAGCCCCCTGGGTGGAAAAGAAAAAGCCGGCTGGCCCGACCGAATAACGCCCAATCATTGGCGCCCTTTGAGGGCGGCGGGGCGAAACTGCCTCACGGTCAAGCCAGCCGGCGGCTAAGGCGCGACCAGCGGGACCAGGTGTAAGCCGCCGCTCCTTAGGCTGGAGCTACCGGGAGCTGCTTCCGCACTATACACCGGCCGCCACCGGGTCTCGCCTCGCCAGACCCGCCAGGGACTATACAAGAGAGGCGCTACCCCCCTACCTCTGACGCGGATTGGCCAAATTCTTGACCAAGGCCTCAAAAAAGCCTTTCGTCTGGTTTGTCCAGACCCCTCAACGCGTCGTAATCGATGACTACGCAACGGTGGCCTCGATCCTGGGCTAGAACCCTGGCTTGTGGCCTGATCACCTGGGCAGCCAGCAAACCAGTCACCGGCCCAAGGGAGGCGTCCCGGTTGAGCATTTCGACGTAGCGACTGAGCTGTTCAACACCGTCGATTTCACCTCGCCGCTTAACTTCAACCGCAACCGAACCACCGCCTAAATGCCGCAGTAGCAAATCAACCGGTCCCAGCGGGGTCGGGTATTCGCGCCTGACCAGTTGCAGATCCTGACCTAGCAGCTCAACCCTTTGAGCCAACAACTCCTGCAAATGAGCCTCAACCCCGTCTTTGACCAGACCCGGATCCCGACCTAGTTCATGGGCGATTTCCTCGATCACTTCAAAAACAACGATCCGCAGGCGGTCATCGGTTTTGAGGTGATCGACCTGCCAGATTTGCCTGGCCCCGGCCTGCCGTTCAGCGGCAGTTGGCTCGGTTTGACTTAGCCGGCAAGGCGGATTCATCCAGTTCAACGGTTTGTACGAACCGCCGTCAGAGTGGATCAGGACAGAGCCATCGGCTTTTATCAGTACAAGCCTGACAGCTGGGTCCAAATGAGCCTCAAGCCGCCCGGAGTAGTCAACGGCGCAGCGCAGGATAATCGCTCGCACCGACCCAACCTACCGTGTTGCTGCCCGGTGCCAGCCGCCTAGCGCACTAGTGTGCCGACATGGTCACAATCTCTCGCCTCTACACCGGCCGTGGTGACTTAGGTCAAACTGACCTGGCCAACGGCGCGCGGGTGGCCAAAACCGACTGGCGCATCGTGGCGCTGGGGGCCTTGAGCGAAGCCAACGCGACGCTGGGTTTGGCTTTGGCCGCTGGCGCCGGCCCGGCAGAAGCCATCGAGGCACTGCAGCAAGAGCTCTTTGACCTTGGGGCTGATATTGCCATGCCTTTGCCTTTGGCCGATGCCGCCTGCCGGGCACCCGGCCCAGGGGCGACTTCGGCTGGGGCGCCAAGGATTTCGCCAGAGCAAGTCAAGGCCATAGAAACCCAAATCGATGGCCTTAGCGCCTCCTTGCCACCTTTGCATTCGTTTGTCTTGCCAGGCGGCGGCGAGGTGGCAGTCAGGCTGCATCTGGCGGCGACGGTCCTGCGGCGGGCGGAACGCGCCGCCTGGGCGGCCGCGGAGCGGTTTGGCACTGATTGTGCCGGTGGGCTGAATTCGCTCGCCCTGAGCTACCTCAACCGCCTCTCAGACCTGGTTTTTGCTTTGGCACGTGTCGCTAGTCAAGGCCAAGAGACCCTCTGGCGGTCGAAGGCTGAACGGGCCGGTTAAAGCCATCGGGGCCTGGCTTTCGACCAGACCCCGAGGCAATAGAGACGTTCCTAGGCAGCTAGTGAACCCTCGTCTGTGGCGATAGTGACTTGGTCGGAGTCAACCGAGACGAAGCCGCCAATAACTTGAGCGTGAATCTCACCGCCGCCTGCTTTTTCAACCTTGACCTCGCCATCGGCCAAAATCGCCAACAGCGGCTGGTGCTGAGGGTAGATCCCCAGGGGCCCGCCAGCGGTGGGCACCAGCACGAACTTGCCGTCACCTCGCCAAACCGTCCCCGAATAGTCGACGATTTGAACCGCTAAAGTCAGGTCGCTGGCCATGTCAGCCGATTTCCTTCTGGATCCGCGCCCAGTTGGCTTCCAGATCCTCCAGACCACCAATGTTGAAGAAGGCTTGTTCGGCTACGTGGTCGAATTCGCCTTCGCTGATCCGGCCAAAGGCTTCGATGGTCTCGCTTAGCTCGACCGTTGAACCTTCAATGCCGGTGAATTGGGTGGCCATATAGGTGTTCTGGGACAAGAACTGCTGGATGCGCCGGGCCCGGTTGACCACGATCTTGTCTTCTTCGCTCAGTTCGTCAACGCCGAGGATGGCGATGATGTCCTGGAGCTCCTTGTTACGCTGCAGGATCTGCTTGACCCTAACCGCCACGGTGTAGTGCTCTTCGCCCACGTAGCGCGGGTCGAGGATACGTGAGGTCGAGGCCAGCGGATCAACCGCCGGGTAGAGGCCACGTGAGGCAATTTCACGCGACAACTCGGTGGTGGCGTCAAGGTGAGCGAATGTCGTGGCCGGGGCCGGATCGGTGTAGTCATCCGCCGGCACGTAAATTGCCTGCATCGAGGTAATCGAGTGGCCCTTGGTTGAGGTGATGCGCTCTTGCAGCTCACCCATCTCATCAGCCAGGTTGGGCTGGTAACCCACGGCGGAAGGCATGCGGCCCAGCAGGGTCGAGACCTCAGAGCCGGCCTGGGTGTAGCGGAAGATGTTGTCGACGAACAACAGCACGTCCTGCTGTTGAACATCGCGGAAGTATTCAGCCATGGTCAAAGCCGAAAGAGCGACGCGCAGACGCACACCCGGCGGCTCATCCATCTGGCCAAAGCACAGCGCAGTTTGCTTGATGACTCCGGAATCAGTCATCTCCTCGATCAGGTCATTGCCCTCACGGGTGCGCTCACCGACGCCGGCGAAGACCGAGACACCATCGTGGTTGTTGGCCACGCGGTAGATCATCTCCTGGATCAAAACGGTCTTGCCCACACCGGCGCCACCAAATAGGCCAATCTTGCCGCCTTGGACGTAAGGCGTCAGCAGATCGATGACCTTGATGCCGGTCTCGAACATGGTGGTGCGGCCCTCGAGCTCATCGAACGGAGGTGGGTCACGGTGGATACCCCAACGCTCCTTGACTTCGACTTTCTCGCCTTCTTCAAGGTTGAGGATGTCGCCGGTGACGTTGAAGACGTGGCCTTTGGTGACATCACCCACAGGCACCGAAATCGGCTTGCCTGTGTCATAGACCTTGGCCCCACGCACCATGCCATCGGCTGGTTTCATGGAGATAGCGCGCACCATGTTGTCACCTAGGTGCTGTTCGACCTCAAGCGTGACCTGGATTGTGCGCTTCTCGGCGCCTTCCTCTTCCATTTCAATCTCTGTGGTCAGAGCGTTGAATAGATCAGGGATGGCGTCCCCTGGGAACTCGATGTCCACCACAGGGCCAATTACGCGTGCCACCCGGCCCACAGCGGGCTGGGAGTCGTGTGTCACCGAGGCTTCGACGGTGCTGGTCATTTCTTCTCGCTTACCTTTCGCTTCGGTCGGTCTTAGCTGCCGGACGCCATGGCGTCGGCACCGGAGACGATTTCGCTGATTTCTTGGGTGATGTCGGCTTGGCGGGCCTGGTTGGCCAAGCGGGTGTACTTGCGCACCAGGTCCTCGGCATTTTCAGTAGCCGTGTGCATGGCCCGCTGCCGGTTGGCCAGCTCGCTGGCGGCCGATTGCAGCAGGCAGTCGTAGATCCGCGACCTGACATAGCGCGGCAGCAGGGCGTCCAGGACGTCTTCGGCTTCCGGCTCAAACAGGTAGAGCGGATAGAGATCGTCAGAGATATGCACCTGCTCCCCGCCAGGCAGCTTCCTAATCTCCTTGCTGTCTTCATCCGGGTCTTCAATATCGATAAATTCAAGTGGCAGCATCCGGATGATGCGCGGCGACTGAGAGACCATGTTCTTGAAGTGCGTGTAGACCACATGCATTTCGCAGACGGCGCTCGGGTCGCCCTCCTCGGCTGTGAAGACCTCCAGCATGGTGTCGGCAATCTCGGAGGCAATGTCGAAGCTGGGCGAGTCGGAGTGCCCGGTCCACTGGCCGGCCATTTCGACGCCACGGAAGTCGTAGAAGCTAATCGCCCGCCGGCCAGCGACGTAGCGCACCGGCTTGAGGCCTTTCGCTTCGAGCTCCGCCGCGTGGGCTTCGGCTTCACGTAACACGTTGGCGGTGTAGGCCCCGGCCATACCCCGATCCGCCGAAAGCACTAGCAGCGCAACCCGGTCGGTGTCAGTGCGTTCGGTGATTAGAGGGTGTTTCAGGTCAGCCACGTGGGCGGCCGCCAAAGCCACCGCCTTGGTCAGGCCATGCGAGTACGGCGCCTGGGCCATTGCGGCATCGCGGGCCCGCCCAATCCGGCTGGCCGCGATCAACTCCATGGCCCTGAAGATCTTCTTCAGGGACTGAGTCGAACTGATGCGGGCCCGGTATACCCGCTGCGATCCTGCCATTTGGTGTCAGCCCCGCTTTGTCTTCTGAATCTGCTCTTGGGAGACCTCGGCCTCGAGCTGGTCCGCCTCCTCGGCTTCGGTGGTGACGCCGATATGGGCTAGGAACTCAGCCGTGAACTTCTCGACTCCAGCCTTCATCGCTTCCATGGCGTCATCAGACAGATCGTTGGTTTGGGCGATTGTGTCCAGCACGTCAGTGTGACGGCCCATGTAGTCCAGCAAATCAGTCTCATACTCGTTGACCCTGTCCAAAGGCACTTGGTCAAGGTAGCCCTTGGTCGCAGCCCAGATCGCCACGACTTGGTGGGCCACCGGGTATGGCGTGTACTGCGGCTGCTTTAGCAGCTGCGTTAGGCGGGCACCGCGAGTCAGCTGTTGGCGTGAGGCCGCGTCTAGGTCAGAGGCGAACATGGCGAAGGCTTCAAGGCTGCGGTACTGGGCCAAGTCAATCTTGAGCGTACCGGCCACCTTCTTCATGGCCTTGACCTGGGCCGCACCACCAACACGGGAGACCGAAATACCAACGTCAACGGCTGGGCGTTGGTTGGCATTAAACAGATCGGACTGAAGGAAGATCTGACCGTCGGTGATGGAGATGACGTTGGTCGGGATATAGGCCGAAACGTCATTGGCCTTGGTCTCGATAATCGGCAACCCGGTCATCGAACCAGAGCCCATTTCGTCTGACAGTTTGGCGCAACGCTCGAGCAGCCTCGAGTGGAGGTAGAAGACATCACCCGGATAGGCTTCGCGGCCTGGCGGGCGCCGTAGCAACAGCGACACGGCGCGGTAGGCCTCGGCCTGCTTCGACAAGTCATCGAAGACGATCAGGACGTGCTTGCCCTGGTACATCCAGTGCTGGCCAATGGCCGAACCGGTGTAGGGAGCCAAGAACTTGAAGCCCGCCGGGTCAGAGGCCGGCGCCGCCACGATCGTGGTGTACTCCAACGAACCGGCGTCTTCGAGGGCAGCACGAACCGCAGCGATAGTTGAGCCCTTTTGCCCAACCGCCACGTAAATGCAGCGCACCTGCTTGGAAGGATCGCCGGTCTTCCAGTTGTCCAGCTGGTTGATGATGGTGTCAGTGGCGATGGCCGTCTTGCCGGTGCCCCTGTCGCCAATGATCAACTGGCGCTGGCCGCGGCCAACCGGGATCAGCGAGTCAATCGCCTTCAGACCGGTCTGCAACGGCTCATGCACCGACTTACGTTGCATCACCGTTGGCGCCTGGAGCTCAAGGGCACGGCGCTCTTCCGACTCGATCTCGCCCAGTCCGTCAAGCGGCGCGCCGAGCGGGTCGACCACGCGGCCCAGATAGGCGTCACCGACTGGAACCGACAGCACCTCACCGGTGCGGCGGACCTCTTGCCCCTCTTCAATCCCGGAGAAATCACCCAGAATGATGGCGCCAATATGCCGCACGTCGAGGTTCTGGGCAATGCCCAAGGTGCCATCGGCAAAGCGCAGAAGCTCGTTGGCCATCACTCCGGGCAGCCCCTCGACCGAGGCGATGCCGTCACCAGTCATGGTGACGCGGCCAACCTCGTCCGCAGCGGCCGGCGGGACCTTGTAGGCCTCAACAAACTGGTCCAGCGCCTGACGAATTGCCTCAGGCCTGATTTGCAGGTCAGTCATGGTGTTCTTTCCTTGGTAGTTGTATGCCTCAGCGGTGCGGTAGTTATGCGGCGATAGCTCGTTTCAGATCAACAAAGCGGGCCACGACGGTGCCATCGACCACGTCGTCACCAACTCGGATCCTCAGGCCGCCCACCATGTCAGGGTCAACGGCCACGTTGATTTGGATTGCTTGACCGTACTCGTTTTCGAGTAGGGCACTCAATTTGTCGATTTGGGCTTGGCTCAGGGCCTTGGCCGTGGTGACCACTGCCACCAGTCGGTTGCGGCGGGCCGCCACCAAGTCACCGAGGTGACCGAGTGAAGTGCGGATGCCCTTGCCCCGCGGATGGGTTGAGGCCCGGCGCACCAATAGCAGGGTCTCGGGTAACACCTGTCCGTCAAAGACTTGGTCAACCAGCACCAGCCGAGCCTGACTGGGCGCGACTATGTCCCCCAGGGCGGTGCGCAGGTCGCGGTTGGACACGAGCATGACATCAAGTTCGAATAGCTCGGATTCAACCTGCTTCAGCAGGCCCTTGAGCTGCGCCCCCAATAGGACAGCGTCGTAGCCAAGTTGCTCCAGCGCGTCGGCTAGATCAGCATCATGGCTCCACCGCTGGGAGACAACAAAGGCTGCTAGTTCAACCGCCTTGGCCGGAAAGGACTCCAACGACTGCCGCAGCACCTGCTCACGCGAGGCCGCGTCCCGGTTTGGGTTGGCCAGCGCCCTCACCAGTGCTGGTGACTTGTCAAGCGCGTAGACCAAGGCAAACAAGGTCTGCGAAACCTGCTCGGCCGTGGCCGCGTCATCGCCAACCACCTGGTCGAGGCGGTCGGTGCATTGATTCAGCGCAGCGAGCGATCCTCCAAGCATTTAGCTCTCCTTGGCCGCTGTGGCCTGCTCGTTCGTTTCAAGATCGGCTAGGAAGCGGTCGATCACGCGGCCCGCCAGGGCCGAGTCCTTCAACGCCTCGCCGACAATTCGCTCGGCCAGTTCGGTAGCCAAGGCGCCAACATCTTGGCGCAGCGCCACCTGGGCAGACTTATGCTCGGATTCGATCTGGCGCTGGGCCGCTGCCAAAATGGCACCAGCCTCATCCTTGGCCTTGGTCCGGGAATCGGCTTGAATCGCCGCGGCGTCAGCCTTGGCTTCCTCCCTGATGCGGGCAGCCTCAACCCTGGCCTGTTCGATCTCATCGCCCAAGCCGGACCGGACCTGGTCAATTTCATCTTGGGCGGCTTCGGCTCGCTTCAGCCCACCTTCGATTAGGTCCGCCCGTTCATCGAGCATCTTGAGGTAGCGCGGTACGCCGTACTTGGCCACCGCCAAGGCGATCAGAACTAGGCAGATGGCCGACAAAATGACCTCGTCCCACGGGGGGACGAACATCAAGATGCCGTCCGGCACCAAGCTCTCTTCTGCCAACCACATGATCGTCAGAAGATAAAGCCGGCCACAAGGCCAATCAGGGCCAGCGCCTCAGACATGCCGACGCCAATGAACATGGTGCCCATGAGCTTGCCGGCCATTTCCGGTTGACGCGCAGTGGCCTCAAGAGCCTTGCCGACGACGATACCGACACCAATACCGGGGCCAATCGCCGAGAGGCCATAGCCGACGGCCGAGAGACTACCGGTCACATCAGCAGCTGCTAACAGATCCACGTTTCGGTTCCTTTCGGTTGTGCAAACCACCAGGGGCCTGGCGGCGCGTTTGGTTCATCAGTGCCCTTCCATTGAGAGCCCGATGTAAACAGAGGTCAGCAAAGAGAAAATGAAGGCCTGTAGGCCGGCAACAAAGATCTCAAAGCAGGTGAAGATGAAGGCGGCCAAGAAGGTCACCACGCCCACGCCTTTCAGCGCCGGGCCGGCTTCCATCACCAGGTAACTGGTCATGACGAAGAAAACCGCTAGCAAGAAGTGGCCGGCGATCATATTGCCCATAAGCCGGATGGTCAGCGTGACTGGCCGCAAGATGAAGGTTGAGACCAGTTCGATTGGCGCCAGCAGGATGTACATAACCTTCGGTGCGCCCTTGGGGAAGAGGTTGTCGGCCAGGAAATGGCCAACGCCATGGGTTTGGACGCCTCGCACGATGAACGCCACCCAAGCGCAGAGCGCCAAGAGCAGTGGCACCGCCACCAATGCGTTAGACGAGACGTTAATAAACGGGATAATGCCCGTCAGGTTCAAGCCGAGCACGCCGAAGAAAATGGTGGCGATGAACGGCAGATACTTGCGCACCATATGCGCCGGCATCGCCACAGCCACAATCTGGTTCTGGACAAAGCCCACCGCCATCTCCCAGGTCGATTGTCCACGACCGGGCACCAGCTTCATCCGCCGGGCGGCCAGGACAACTAGGAGTACCACCACCACGGTGGCGATAAATCGCGCTAGGTCGAGGCGGCCAATGGCGAACCAGCCCCACTCGACGAATGGCTTTGGGTAAAGCTCATTCATTGTTGGATAGTGAATGCCGCCGCCCTCTTCAGCCAGAATCCCGGGGCTGGCACATAGGGTGCTGCCGAACAACTTGGTTGCCACGACGCCGATGCCTGTCAACCTGGGCCCTCCTGCCACGGTCACCCCGGGCCAGTTGCCACGCACGTCGCTGTCGGTCTGGCTGGGGTTTAGCTCACTAGGTCGTCACTAACCTAGCACAAGGCGCGCCAATTTCAGCGCAAACTAATCAACCACCCAGCGAGGGCTTTTCTGGGTTCTGTCAGTCGAGGTCAAGCCGGGAATTTGACGAAATGCTGAGGCCGCGGGATGAGCGGGACCTTAGGCCCCCGGCATCGGCCAATCAAAGCGCTAGTTAGACGCCACCACTGGGCGGCACCCGGGCTCCAACTATGGCCCGCCATTCCAGCATAAGAGAACCGATGACGCCGGCCAAGATGGTGGCCGCGAAGATCTTGGGGTTCATCCAGGTGGCCTGGCCCAAAACGAAGATCAAGCCAAATAGCGAGATGATCTTGATGGCGAAGGAGATGACCTGGTTACGAATCTGAGTCACAGGGGGCTGACCCTGGCTCTTCAGCATGACCACAGCCGAGACAGTAAAGAAAATCGCGATGACACCGGCGCCAATTAAGGCGCCCCAGAGCCCATTAGTGCCATCAACCAGGTAGCCCATCACCACAGCCAGCCCACCGAGCACGGCCGCGAAGAGGAACACTTGCTGGATGATGCGTCGGTAGACCTGGGCGTAGTTGGTCGGTTTACCGGTGGTTCCCACTGTCCCTCCTAGATTCGGTGGCTCGGTCCGCGCGCCCGCTGGCGCGAGCGTTCGCCCAGATGGCTTGGGACAACGGTCAAGACGAAGGCCAAAACCAAACCGACGCCAACCCCAATGCCGACCTGCCGGGCCGGAAGGACCGCTAGTGCCGCCGCCCCAAAGGCCAAGACCGCAGTCCAGCAGTACATTATCACCACAGCCCGGCGGTGGGTGTGGCCCAGTCGGAGCAGGCGATGGTGCAGGTGCATGCGGTCGGCGTGGAAGGGGGAGAGTCCGGCTCGCATTCGCCTCGAGATCGCCATCAGCATGTCTAGCAAGGGCAAGGCCAGTACGGCGAAGGGTAACAGGATGGGCAGGAAAGCACCCCAGGCCTGACCTTGCGTAATGTCTCCGGCCGCACCGGGGTCAACTTGGCCAGTGACCGCGATAGTAGCGGCGGCGAACATCAACCCAAGCAGCATTGAGCCGCTATCCCCCATGAAAATCGAGGCCGGGTGGAAGTTGTGGGGCAAGAAACCGAGGCAGGCGCCCACGGTAACCGCCAGCAGCAGGGTCGACAACGAGGCGTAGTCGGCCATGCCCATCTCCCGGGAGAGGAAATAGGAGTAGACAAAAAAGGCGCCACAGCCGATGGCGGTTATCCCGGCCGCCAGCCCGTCTAGACCGTCAACAAAGTTGATGGCGTTGATGGCGGCTACCACCACCACGATCGATACCACCAGTGACAGCCTTGATGAGACAATTGTCAGCCCGGCAATCGGGAAGGTCACCAGCTGGACCCCTTGCCAGGCCAAGATGCCTGCGGCTAAGGCTTGACCGGCCAGTTTGGTCCACCAACTGAGGTCAAACCAGTCATCGGCCGCCCCGAGCAGACAAACCAGTGCGGCTGCGCCCAAAACACCCCAAACGGCGTGCGAGGATGAGAAAACCGGGGAAAGGAAACTCAGCTGCGAGGCCACGCCCAGGCCGGCCGCAATGCCAAGGACCATGGCCAGCCCACCCAGGCGTGGGGTGGGCCTGTCATGCACGTCGCGTGGGCGCACCGGTGTGATGGCCCCGGTCCAGGTGGCTAGGCGTCGCACCGGCCAGACCGCCAGGTAGGTCACGATGGCGGCAATGGCGCATAGCAGCAGGTGTACCCTCACCTGGTCCCGCTCCCCCGCTTGGCCCTGGGCAAGAGTTGGTCGGCGCCAATTGGCCCTGGCCGCAGTAGCCCAGGCGCCAGGCCGGTTAGATCCAGCACAGACGAGGCCTGTCCGCCCCTGGCCGGTCCGGCGTCAACGTAGACCGCTACTTGCTGGCCCAATTTAGCCAGGGACTCGCTGGCGTCCAAGGCAGGTACGTCCCCGCTGCGATTGGCCGAGCTGACGGCTAGCGGCCCGGCCAAGTCCAATAGCTCAAGGCAGGTTTCGTCTCTCGGTTGCCTGAGCGCGATGGTGCCACCACGTTGGCCCAGATCCCAGGTCACTGCATCTTTGGCTGGGAGAACCAGGGTCAAGGCACCTGGCCAGTGGGCCGCTATTAGACCTCGGGCTTGATCGGACAGTTCTGCCAGTTTTTCTGCCTGCGCAAGATTGGCCACCAGGACCGGCACCGGCTGGCGCCGGTCACGGCCCTTGGCGGCAAACAAGGCCGCCACTGCCGGCGCCAAATCCGGCTTGGCCGCCACACCGTAGACAGTGTCAGTAGGGGTTACAACCAGTTGACCACGCTTCAGGGCCTGAACTGCCCGGGCCAATCCGGCCCTGTCAGGCCCTACAACAGCTGGATTCGTCATTGGCAAGCATCATAACGACCGGCGGCCGCGACCCCTAGAGCAGGGACCGCAGGGCGGCAGCACCGGCAATAACGGCCGGTCTGATCTGGCCAGCCGAGGCTTCAAACGCCTCCAAACCTAGGCCATAGGGGTCCATGACATCGTCATCGGCTGCGACGGCGGGAACAGGCGCCCGGCCGCGCTGCGCCACCACCAGCGTGACCGCCTGGCGCAAGCGGTCGACTGACTGAGCCCCACTTTCGCGCCCCGGCCAAGCGGCATCGGACTGGGCTGGCCCGGCCAGCCGGGCAAATTCACGCAGCGTCATGGCCCGGCGCATCAAGGCCGGATAGGCCTCAACCAGGCGGGCGCGGTGGTCCCGGGTGGCGGTCAAGATCAGGTCAGCCTCCGCCACCATTGGCTTGGTCACCTGCCTGGCCCGGTGGCCGGCGGCGGCCTTGGCCAGGCCCATGCCCTTTAGCACCCGAAGGGCGTCCGGCTCAATCGGGTAGCCCACCATCGCGGCCGTACCGGCAGAGGTAACTTCAACCTGTTCCTTGGGCAGCGCGGCAGCCAGAATGAACTGGGCCATGGGCGAGCGGCAGATGTTGCCCGTGCAGACAACCAGGACTCTAAAGGGTTCCACCTAGTGGGCCGACTTGTCAGGGCCAACCGGGCTCCAGGGCGGCGCACCGTTGGAGGCAGGCCACTCCACCGGCCAGGATGGCTCCTCGCCCTCGGCTGGCCGCGGCGATGTGCCTTTGGCACCTTGGCCTGGTGGATAGCCTTCACCGGTGACAACGGCTGCCCACGAGGCTTGTTGCGGCTGGCGGCTGGGGCCAGCCTGCCGAGGCCGGGCCGGCCGCTTGATGCCTGCTCCTTGTTCAGGCGAGGCCGGGCTAGTGGCTCGAGCCTGGGTCCGGATCTGCTCCCGGGCCAGCTGGGCCTGCTTCTTGGCGGCTTGCCGCCGCTTGCGGCCACGCAGGCCTGGTCCGCCATGCCTATAGGCGTAGCCGTAGTTGTAATCGCCGTAGCCGTAGACATCCATGGTCTTAGTTGGCGCCATGGTCAAGATCAGGCCAAGCACCTGGGCGTCGACCGTCTCCAGGGCCGCCAACGCCGCCGAAATACTACGTTTGCGAGTGGTACCCATGGCCCCAACCAGGACCACTTCTGATTCGACCGTGCGTGACAGCACAACCGCGTCGGTGGTTAGCAGCAGCGGCGGCGAATCAAGCAAGACAAAGTCGTATTGCCTGGCCAGCGCCTGGTGTAGTCCCTGCATGGCCGAGCTACCGAGCAAGCGGCTGGGATTGGGCGGCAACCGTCCCGCGGCCAAGACATAAAGCTGATCGTTGCCCCAACGTTGGGTGACTTCCTCAACTGTGGCCCGTCCAATCAGAACATCGGTCAAACCGGCACCACCTTCAAGGCCCATATACGTGGCGATTCGCGGCCGGTGCAGGTCACAGTCCACTAGCAGAACTTTGAAGCCCGAATCGGCCAGCGAAATGGACAAATTGGCGGCCGTGACGGTCTTGCCTTCGGATGGGCCAGGCGAAGTCACAATGATGGTGTTGGCCGAGCCTTCTATGTTGGAAAACATCAGCGATGCGCGGATGCGCCGGTAGGCCTCTGCCCTTGGGTCAAGGGTGTCAGAGTCGAGCAAGAGCGAGCGCTTCTTCGGATCGGAATCGCGCGCGGTCAAACCGAGTATCGGCTTGTCTGAAAGCCGTTCGATGTCCTCCCGCGAGCGAATCCGGGTCTCGGTGGCGTTGCGCAACAGGGCCGCACCGGCCCCAAAAGCCAGCCCAACCAGGATGCTCAACGCCAGGTTCTGGCTGACCCGTGGCGCGGCCGCGCGACTCGGCGCCGCCGCCGGTGAAACCACTGTCACCCGAACCGGGCTGGAACCTTCGACTGGCCGGTCGAGCTCGTTTGCGACAACGTCAGTGAAGACCTGAGCCACCGAATTGGCCAGTTCTGCCGCCATTTGGGGATTGGGATCCCTCAACGTGATGTTGATCAAGACACTGTTGGCAGGAGACTGGGCCGATATCTTGCTGGCCAGCTGGCCGGTACTTAGGTCGAGGCCCAGATCCTCGATAACCTGATCCAACACCAGCTTGCTCTTGACCACATCGACATAGCTGGTAACGGCCTGCCTGGCGTAGTTGGTGCCCTGCAACATGTCAGTGGCGCTGTCGGTACCCCTAACCGAAACGTAGAGCTTGGCAGTAGCGTCGTATTGCTTGGTAGCCAGTAACGAGTAGGTCATACCGGTCGCGGTGCTGAGCACCAGAAGGATGAACACAATCAGCCAATGCCGACGGATGATGTCTAGGTAGTCCTTTATCTGCACCTTTGTCGCTCCTGGGGCGTTGGGCGGTACCCCGTGCCTCTGTCATATGCCTCAACCCGTCGGGTCACTTTGAGCCGACAGGCCACCATACTAGACGGACCGCTAATTGGCTTGTCCCAGGCGCGCTGCCAGGAGCGACGTCTAGTTGCCCGCCAGGACTTGATCGATCTTCGTCTTGGCCGCGTCTACGGTCTTCTGGTCAGGCACCATGACATAGAGCTTCATCGATCCCATTGAGTAAGTCGGTTCTGAAGCACCGGCGCCGTCTACGCTGATGCTTTCGACTTGCCATCCCCGCATTGAACTGAGTTGGGCGTCAACTAGTGCTCGGATTCGAGTAGTCGTCACATTGGTGCCGATTGTCCCCTCTAGGGCGGTCAGGATCTCGTTGTAGCGCAACAGGTTAGGTCGCTCGGTCAGCTTCCTAATAAGGGCATCAATGACGGCCTGTTGGTGCTTGCCACGCTGCCGGTCACCCTCAGCAAAGTTCTTCCTGGCCCGCGAAAAGGCAAGCGCTTGGGTGCCGTTCATTTCGTTCCAGCCTTTGACGAAGTGGTGCTGGCCCGTGGTGAAGTCGTAGTCCGAGTTGACCTGAATCGGGCCTACGGTGTCGACCAAGGTGACCATCGATGAGAAATTGAGCCTGACGTAGTAGTCGATTTCCACCCCATAGACGTCCTGGAGGGTGTTGATCGACATGTCAATTCCATAGATACCTGCGTGAGTCAGCTTGTCTTTCGTCCCCTGGGTGCCATGCAGTTGGACGTAGTAGTCGCGCGGCGTATTAACCAGCAGAACCTTGTGAGTGGTTGGGTTGACCACCATAAGCATATTGACATCGCTTCGGGACACTGTCGTCAGCGGACCAGCCACGTCGATACCGCTGATGTAGACAATGAAGCCTTCTTTGGGATCCCGGTCGCGTGCCTGCAAGTCGCCGAGCGGCTGGGTGATTTCGAACTGGTAAATGACCTTTAGGTCGCCAGCCCGCCCGGGATCGTTCTCTTCAAACACTTGCCAAATGTTCAAGTTAATGGCTGCCGCGTCAATGTTTCCGGCGACCACTGCCTGGGTCGCCTTGGTGATGTCCCCGGTGGCGGCCATAGTTATCTCTACCCGCGAAGTCAGGTGGGCTCTGACCCGGTCAACGTTCGGGTCGTTAGGGATAAAGCCGACCACCTCGCCACCAAGTGATTCCACGCCATCCGGGTGATCGGGCGGAGCCACCACCACGTAGGTCACCGATGGAGGGACAGAGTTTTGAATCCGGCCCACGAATCCGGCCACGTCAAGGTTAACCAACGCCAGCACAACCGACACTGCTGCACCGATGGCTGCAAGGGTGACCAGCGCGCCAAAACGCACCTTGTGGCGCCTGGCCTTGGTCCGCCAAAGCCCAGCCGCGACCACACCCACCAGGCAGGCTCCGCAGGCGGCCGCAACCAGCAGTTTGTTTCTAGGGACAACCCCAACACCCCATGCTACGGCCACTGACACCAGGTAGATGGCCACGAAGATCACACTGAGAATGCGCCCGGCGCCTCGACCACCTCTTCGTCGAGAATGGCGTCGCCGAAAACTGCCACGAGCGGAAGATGGTTCGCTCACAAACGCGCCGCCGGGTCCTCTCGGCGATGACTCTTCACGGGTAACAAGGCTACACGGCGCCCAGCCCCAACACCCGGCAACGCCGCGCCCCAGAGGACACACCACCACCCCGTCCAGCTCCCCCGTGATACGGTGCCACAGCGCCCGGATACCACCTCGCGCCAGGTCAGACAGGCCGATCCCGGGCTAGCAAGAAGGGTTCAATGGAGATACTAATCGTGTCGCCGTACTTCGCCCCTTACGCCGGAGTAGGAGCCCTTCGGATGACCAGCCTTGCTAGACACCTACAAGCAAATGACCACAACGTTACGGTTATGCGCAACTCACCGGCACAAACTACGAGTACCGAGACTCCCGCGCATACCGGCACTCAAACCGACTTCATCAACGTCCGCTCTGCCACTGGCGGACTTCCAGGCTTGAAGGACTACCGGACCTGTCTGAAGAGTCTGCTTCGGGTCAGGCGGTTTCACGTCGTTGTCTTCTCTTGCGGCCCGTTCTATGCCATCAGGCTCGGCCCCTGGATCCGGCGCAAGTATGCCCAGGAATACATCATTGAGCAGCGTGATCTCTGGCTATTCAGGCAGCTGTTGCAACCGAAACCAGTGTACTACCGGGTGCTGCGACGTTTGGCGCATTTTGGGCGTCTTCCTGCGGAGCACCACGCACTAACCAGGGCTCTCGGAATGGTCGTCGTGTGTCCACCGGATCAACAAGTAATGCGCAGGCGATATCCCCGCAGCGCAAACAAAATTCACTGCATACTCAACGGCTACGACGAGTTGGGCCTAGGCGCGGATGTTTCCAGCCGCTCGGAATCACCCTACCTTGCGTACTTCGGTAAATTCTCGTACTACGGACTCAAGCATGTCCGCCAGGTATTGGAGGGCCTAGGCGATGTTATCCAGTCAGGCCAAGAGATTCGCCTCCTTCACATCGGTGAACCCGAGGGCGCGGTCGAGCAAATCGCGGCTGAAGTCGGATTGCCGCCCGGCACCGTACTCAATACCGGTTATGTCGACTACGCCGTTGGGATGGCCCTGGTAGCAGGGTCTATAGCCGGAATCGTGAGCGGTTCCTATATGAACGCATACGGAACCAAGGTCTTCGACTATATCGGCGCCAATGTGCCCATTATTGCCAGTGTTGAGCCAAATAGTGGTCTGGCCCGGTTCATCGAGAAAGCCAACGGCGGATGGCTTTGCCACAGCCGGGAAGATGTGAAGACCGCCGTCCTCAAAGCTCTCAGGCAGGACACCACTGAACTGGGTTTGTCCAACCGCCAACAATACTCCCGGCGTGCAGCCAATCAACAATATGAACGCCTGATAGTCCGCCTTGTCCAACGCGGTCCCTCGCCTTCGAACCACGAGACATAGTAGCCAGTGTCTCTCCTGAATCTCCGGTGAAGCCCCGAGCTCAAACCCTGACTTCGCCTAAGGCAAGTCTCCACGCCCTATCGGCCCTACGGAGCCCTTGGGCGTTCCCCTTCGACCGGCTTTATCCTCAAAAGCAGCGCGGGAATAACAAACATCAACAATAGACTCACGTGAAAGCACGACAATGGGTTGAACATGGCCATAATACCGAATGTTACTACCATCGGCAACACCAACAAACCAGGGGCCGCCTCCCGGATTCTCCGATAGCACCGCCAAAACACTATCGCCAAGAGGATAAACCCGATTAACCCGTACATCGCCAACGTATCAAACAACTCCGAATGGTTGCCAAAAGCCACTTCCATCTTTGCGACAGCTGCGTTGTTCCCAAATCGATGTCCCACTCCGAACACTGGGTAGTCAAGGAACACCCTAATTGAGCGTACGTACGTTGCGTTGCGAGCATCTAGGCCGTGACCGCTCGTCTCGCCATACATTATCAATTCGCCCAACTCTCGAAGGCGAACCGCAACTGCGCCACTGGAGTCAGTTTGCGAGTCAAGAATGAATTTCCCAACCGACTGCCTGATCAAAGAAAAGAACACCATAACCACCGCTACAAAGAAGACCGTAACCAGTCTGTTACGGCTGAATAGGACTAGGCTCAAGACAATTCCAGCCGCCATGGCTACCATGGTAATGGTTGATCCCGTTAGATACACGACCAGCACGCATACTACAAGGATAGACGCATAGGCGAACCTGTGAATCTGGCGTTTTGTTGCGTGGTATCGCCACAACGCCAGCAGGAATGGGCAAGCCAGGGCCGCAGCATAGGCTGCATAATAGGCCGAACCGAGGATGGTCGCGTAGGGTAGTGAGCGGCTGGCCAACACCCGGCCGATGCCGGGGTTCTTGATAAGAAACGCCAAATAGGCAACGCCGTAGGCGGCAAGGATCCACGATGCAGCGGTTCCAAGTGTTTTCAATTCCTCTAGGTTCCTGTTGAAGTAGAATTGATACATTAGCAGCGGGGAATAGACGAGCAAATGTGCCCCGACGTGAGGAATGACGTAGGATGGAGTCTCGCCCATCAGACCGGTTACCGCGTAATACCCGAGAAAAGCTGCCAGGGCGATGACCGCGCCATCGTGCAGGGTGTTGGTTTGAATGGCCCGTGAAGTTGGTCGCCAGGGGGCCGGAATTATTGACACCACCCACAGGCCAAACAAAGCGATGCCAATGTACCCATACCAGGAATACGTTGCTCCGCTTGTGTAGACAGCGATGAATACCAGCGCAAAAGCCCCTGAGACGGAAACCCTGCCCCCTGATGGTGCCGCCAGGTCTGCCTCGAGCCCGGCTTGGCGCCTTGGGGACCTTCGGCCGAGGCCAAGCGACAGGTGGCCTGAGACTCTCTCGGCCATTAGAGGCTCGCCGGCTTGATACTAGTCACAAGGTCGAGGCCTTTCTCAGGGGGCCGATGCCGTGGGCAGCAACTGTAGCACCGCTCGGTTGGATACCCCGGCTTTCGATCCGCCTGTCAGCAGCCTGACGCCGCCGGCAGGCCCAGCCGGCAATTGATAACCTGAACCGACGCCGCCAGTGCTGCTGCAGCCTGCGGGGTCGCTTTTGTCCACGGCACTTGTCAAGTAGTCTTCTAAGGATTCAGTTGTTCCCAGAGGGTGGACCAGGCACGCGACGGGCCAGACTCCATAGTTGCGGCCCGGGAGGCGCCTGCGGCCCGGAGGGTTGGTTACAGTGCACGTTGACGGCGGGGATCGGGGCTAGGTGGCGCATCGCAGGGTAGAGGTCGGCCCAGCGGCGGGAGCCAACGGCCGGTGGCCGCACGGCGGGCCAGACCAGGCCGTCAGTGGCTCTCTCGCTCAGTCGGGGCAAACCTACGTTGGGCCGCGCCCACGCCAGAGGGACACGCGATAGCGATGAAGCTAAAAGGATCGCTAGGCGGAGTCGCGACAATTGCCAGTGGCACGGTAGCGAGCCAAGCGATTATCGTCTTGATGGCGCCGGTTGTATCCAGGCTCTATTCGACCGGAGAATTCGGTCGGTATTCGGCCCTCATTGCCGCTACGGCGGTCATCATCCCCGCTGCGGCGTTCCGCTTCGAATTCTCAGTTGTCCTGCCCGAAGACCTAGACCAGGCCCGAAGGCTAGTCCGTATCGCCCTTGGGGCAGTGGTCTTGTCTTCCGTGCTCTCCGCCATCGCCGTCGGTGTGGTTTGGGTTGCATGGCCAGGTACTCCTTGGGCGGCCGTTCCCCTGGCACCGTTGTGGGCTGGACTTCTAGTCTTTTTGGGCGGCACTTTCACCGTACTGACCCAAGCCGCCCTGCGCTTTAGGGCCTACAAGGTCGTGGCCAAGAGAGCTCCCATCCAGTCCGCCGCGACGGCGATAACCCAAGTCGGGTTCGCTGCCTTGTCGCGCTCGTCGGTCAGTCTCGTCGCGGCGCAGGTCGTTGGCCGCGCCTTTGGCCTGACCGCCCTGCTCAAGACCATCCGGCCTCTTCTGGTCCGCCCGCGCGGCGGTAGCTACGCCGCCACCGTTAGGCAATACTGGCGCTTTCCGGTCATTCTGGCGCCATCGGCACTGCTTAACTCCCTAGGCATCCAGCTACCGCTGCTCCTAATGGCGGCCTGGTTTGGCGCCACCACCGCAGGTGAACTAGGGATGGCCCAGCGTCTCGTGATTCTGCCCGGCTCCGTGATTGGGGGCGCCATCGCCCAGGTCTTTGGTGCCGAGACCGCCAGAAGGCTACGCGAACGCAGTGGCGGTTGTCGGCGCTATTACTTGCGCACGTCTCTCGCCACTGGCGGGTTGGCGCTCGTCGTTCTGGTTGCCTTCGTTCTGCTCAGCCCTTGGGCCTTTCCATTCTTCCTTGGTTCGCAGTGGCAAAACAGCGGTACCCTGGCGCAGGCTCTGGCGCTCTCTGCGGCTTGCGCCCTCGTGGTCGCACCGGTCAGCACGGTTTATCTGCTATTTCAGTCGGCCGCCACCCTTGTCATGGATCTGTCACGTGTTGCCCTCATCTGCGCCGTCGCCGTTTTCATCCAGCTCAATTCCTATGGTCCCCTCGAGGCATGTTGGTTCCTTGTGGCGGCACAGGTGATCTACTACGTTGCCCTGTGGTCCTATGGACTAAGGATCGTCACCCGGGAGGAACGCGCGCGGGCGAATGCCCCCGACCCAGATCCAAGCCACGGCGCCAATGGTCACCCGACCGAATAGAGAGCCAGCATCGCTTTCAGGCAATGCTCTCCTCATAAAGCTCTTCAACCCGGCGGAAACAGGATGACAGTTCGAAATTACCGCTGACGAATCGCCTGCCAGCCGCACCCATTGCAGCTCTAATACCGGCATCCAGGTACAGCGTTTCCATCGCCAGGGCCAGCCCATTCACCTCTGCGCCATTTACCACAATGCTGCTCGTTCCGGGTGCAGTCGACTCGAGAAGTCCCGGAGCGTCGCTTACGATTACCGGGCGGGCGCAGGCCTGTGCCTCGATCGCTGACACGCCAAAGCTCTCTCGCAGACTTGGAATGACGGCGATGTCCATGTTGGCCCACTCCTTCACTGCCGCCTCTTGAGATATCTGGCCAAGCCAACACGTTCGACCGGCAAGCCCCAACTCGTGGCACAAAGCCTTCAATTCAGCTTCTTCTCGCCCACGCCCCGCAATTCTTATCTTCAGCGGTACATCCGGATTTCTGTCGAGCAGCAGCCTGCTCGCTCTCAGCAATCGGTCAATACCGTAACCTCGCGTCAAGGTCTTCACAGTACCGACCACGAACTGCCCGTCACCCCGAATTCGGTCCCGCGCCGCCGGGGAGAAGAGATTCATATCCACCCCAAACGGCGTAATTCCAAATGGGCGGCTGGTGTACTTGCTAGCCTCTTTCGCCATCGCGCGGCTTGTGGACAACAGAAAGCCGGCCTTCGCCAGTGACCGCGATATTAGTGCTCTGTGTAGTGGGCTGGACCCCGGGAAACTATAGATGTCAGATCCCCAGACTGACAAGAAGTGTCCGCTCAGGCCTGCCGCAGCGCAGGCTGCACCGTAGCTTGACGCGTAGTGTGCGTGAACTATTTCCGGGGCAATCCGTGCTATCAGTTGTCTAATAGAGCGCCCTTGGACTAGGTATTTCAGTTTGGTGAATTGACTTCCATGTGGGTCTACCGGCCAAGGCAATTCGTGGCACCTGGCGTGTCCATTCGAGCCTGGCCAAAACGTGACCACGTGGACTTCATGGCCCCTATCCGAGAAGTACCTACACCATTTTCGCGTGTGGGCGCTGCCTGAATCAGCCAGAAAGCAGATCCTCATGTCGCCCCTCTCCCTTGACCTGGCGATACTGATTGCAGTGCGGTTGCCAGTCGCCCCGCCAGTGCCGCATAGGTGTAGTGATCCGTAACGTAATCACGGCCACGCGCTCCCATTTCATTGAGGTGTTCAGGGCTCATACTCCGCAAGGCGGCCATTGCATCGGCCAGTGCACCTTTGTCATCTGGCTCGACAACCAGTCCGCAGTTTGCCGCTATGACCGGGCTTTCCGATGCGCCGCCGGCCAAAATGATTGGCCGTCCAGCCAGCATGTAGTCAAACAGCTTGTTTGGGCTGACGCCATAGCGATAGACCGGCAGATCCCGGAACGTGACGACAAGGCAATCGGCCCGGCGACTTCTGCGAATCGCCTCACGCCTGGGAACCCGGGCTTCGAAGCGGATCCTGTCGCGCGAGGCAAGCCTGGTGCTCTGCTCAATCAGAGATGGCTTCAACGGGCCGTCGCCAATCAGCGTCAATGTTGAAGTGGTGTCTTTCGACCGCCGGCAGTACTCATCAAATCCATCAAGCAACCCGTCAAGCGCGTTGGCGTTACCGTGAGACCCAAGGTAGCCAAACGAGAACCCCTTTCCGTCGCCTGCAACGGTCCTGGAGGCGGCTTCTGCCTCCACGCCGTTCGGGATCCAGAAGAATGGAGTGTCTGAAAACCCGCGCTCGTCCAGGTATTTCCGCAGGCCCGGCAACGGCGATACCACTGCGGCGGCGCTGGCGCACAAAGTGGTGAACAACCCGGCCATGGCCTTGTCCAACAGGCCGCCTGACCGGAGTTTCCCCAGGTCAACCAGCGTTTCAGGCCAAACATCGCGAATTTCGAAGACGAATGGCACCTTCTTGCGCCGGGCCAGCCGCGAGGCAGCCCAGGCGGCAAATGGATGGACGGTGCTACCGACAATGACGGCAGGGTGAGGCATGCCCTTGGTCAACCCGGGTGCGAGAACACTTATCGTGAACACGGCCATGTTTACCGCCCGCATGACCCCGGAGTTGCCGTCGTACTTGGGCGTCCGTATCCATTGGCAGCGCACGCCTTGCTCGATTGTCCGTCGCCTGAGCGCCGGCCCAGAGATCGCCTGGGTGCCCGCAGGATGCCTCGTACTGGCGACAAACAAGGTTGCCGTCCAGCCATGGTTGGCCAGATGCCGGGCCAACCCAAGATGCCTGCCCTCACCGCCGTCCTTGGAGGGAATCGCAGCGTAGTGGTTGACGATCCAGACATGGCGGGTCTTCGCCGAAACCTTCGGCCCTCTCCCCTCCTCGCCCGTCATTTCATTCATGTGGGCGCCGACTCTTGTTCATATTGGATCGGCCGGGGCGGGCCGACTCAACCGCCACTTAGGTGCAGCAACCAGGGCTTGTTCTGGGAGTTGCGCTCGACGCCCTGGATAACCAGCGGACCGGATTGGCGGCGCGCCTGAGAAGCCTGCGACAGCCACAAGCTGCCTATCGGGCGCTCTTGGACGCCGCCGGCAAAGGCGTGCCTGGCGCTGGGGCGGACACAGGCCAGGGCCTGGCCTCAAGCGCCGTTGGCGACAGTGGTTCGGCCGGGGTGTGCGATATCAGCGGGTGGAACGGTCTGGCAGCGCTTTCGTCCCGGCTAATCAGGGTCTCGTGCAGTTTTTCACCAGGTCTGAGACCGGTGTAGACAATATCTATGTCCCGGCCGGACAAGTCGATCATGCGCCGGGCGATGTCGTCGATCTTGACCGGCTCACCCATGTCAAGCACCAGCACCTCGCCGGCCCGACCTATGCCACCGGCCTGCAGCACCAATTGGCAGGCTTCGGGGATGGTCATGAAATAGCGCGTGGCCTCTGGGTCGGTCACGGTCACAGGACCGCCCTTTTCAATCATCTTGTTAAACACCGGCAGCATCGAACCGCGGCTACCCAGGACGTTGCCAAAGCGAACTGAAAGGTAGACGCCACCGTTTTGCTTTGCCATCCAGGCTGTCAATCGCTCTGCTTGGAGTTTCGACTGGCCCAGCACAGAGGTCGGATCAGCCGCTTTGTCGGTTGAAACATTGACAAAAACCTCCACCCCAACCACATGCGCCGCTTTGAGAACGTTAAGCGTTCCAAGCACATTTGTCTTCCAGGCTTCCTCAGGAAAGCGCTGGAGCATGGGCAGGTGCTTGAGCGCCGCGGCGTGAAAGACAACCTGCGGCCGGTAGTGCTCAAAAACTTCTGTCAAAGCCGTCTCGTCACGGATGTCCAGCAGCACTGTGGCCGGCGTGTTGAGCAGTCCGTTGCCGTGCAGGTCCATGTCAACACCCTGCAGGGCCGTCTCATCGCGGTCCAGCATGATCAGCTGAGACGGTCCAAAACGGTTGATTTGGGCGCAAAGCTCCCGGCCGATGGAGCCACCCGCGCCGGTCACCAGCACACGTTGGGATGACAAATAGCCTGAAGTTTGTTCAACGTCGATCTTGACTGGCCGGCGGCCAACCACGTCCTCTATCGAGAGATCACGCAGGTCAATTTGCCGAGCGGCCCCGGTTAGGATCCGGTCGAGCGGGGGCACCACTTTCACGACGATGCCGGTCTTGTCAGCCACGTTGGCGACTCGCTGCATCAGCTCGGCATCGGCCGCCGCTATCGCCACCAGCAGGGCCTTGGCTCCAGTCTTTGCGGCCACCGCCGGCAGATCATCCAGCGCCCCCATGACTGAGACGTTGCCAATGCGGGCTTTGGCCTTGCTTGGGTCGTCGTCAAGCAGGGCAACTGGGCGGTAAGGCGACTGATTATCACCTGTGACGTGACGCACCAGCACGCCGCCCAGAAAACCGGCCCCGTAGATCACGGCCGGGTCCCGGTCAACCTGCTTGAGGTGGCGCTGTTCACTAACAAGGCGCCGTAAGTAGCGCAAACACAGCATCAGCACTACGGCCAAGGGAAAGGTCATAAGTAGGGTTGATCTAGGAATCCCGTGTTCCGAACCGATCAGCAAAACTGGTACACCAACCACCAGGCCACAAGCCAAACCGGCCCCCGTCACGGCCCTGGCTTCTTCAAAGGATCCGCTAACGTGCCGCCGGCTGTACAAGCGGGCCGGCCAGGCGCAACACAGCCACACGACCATGACCACGCCAATCAGAATGGCCGTCGGCAACAGGCTTATGCGCGAGACTTCCAGGTCGTAGCGCAATACTTCCGCCACGACCACCGCCAAAGCCCAACAGGCGACATCAAGCACGGCCCAACGAGCAGACAGCCGGCTCACGCCAATTGTCGGGTCGGTCCCATTTACCTGGGCCCGGCCTGATGGGTATTCAGCAGTTTCCATTACCGAGAATTAGCCTTTAACCCGCGTCCTGGGGTGCATATCTAGCGACCCACCCGCCAAATTAGGCGGCTCGATCACAGTAACGCTGTCCCAGCCCATGGCCGGCTTCCCCCTTTTTTCGGTTCCACTGTGACGGCTGTCACATGGCCCTATCTGGTCGACTCTGAGCCACTTTAGGGCCAGCTGTAACCAGTGGCAAGAGCGGCGCGCCGGGCAACAGCCCATGTCACAGGGCCAGCCAGCCGAGCCGAATGGCATCCAGCGGCCCAGGGAACCGGCTGTAGAAATACCCAGCTGCCTGAGCAGCGTTGATGCCTCAATCCCGCATGTGAATTCTCCGCGGAGCTGCCACTTGGTTGCCAGTGTCGCCTTGGCCTACCCGGCTTGGCCACAAGCGAACGGCCTCAAAGCTTCAAGGACTTCTACCTAGCCGACGCCCAGTTCAGCCAGCCCAGCCTGGAGAATGCGGGTCCGTCCAACTAGGTCCGGTTTCGTTGTCACCTGTTCGAACCCAATTGAACTGGCCCAGGATCGTAAAGCCCCAGCCTGGGAGGGGTCGAGCTCGAATAACGCCCATCCGCCAGGGCCCAGCAGCCGACGGGCAGTGTTGAGGAAAGCCCGCGGCAACTCCAGGCCACGCTCTCCCCCACCCCATAAGGCCAAATCAGGCTCGTATCCGGCGGCCGCCCCTTCCAGCGGCGTGCCCTGGGGCAAATACGGCGGATTAGCCACCACCAACCCCACTTGACCATCTAAGTTGGCCAAGGTTTGCCCGCAGGTGGCATCGCCCTCAACTAGCTCCACTGCCAGGCCGGCAGTGTTCAGCTCGGCGTAACCCAAAGCCACCGTTGAGACCTCTACCGCCACCACTCGCAGATCCGGGCAGGCCGTCGCCAAAGCCGCGGCCAGCGCCCCACAGCCGGTCCCCAGATCGACCACCAGGTCTAGTTCACGGCTTATGGCAAGGTTGATGGCCTCTTCGGCCAACAATTCTGTCTCCGGTCGTGGTACAAAAACCCCTGGGCCCACGGCCAGGTCCAGTCCAAGAAAAGCCGCCTTGCCAGTGATGTACTGCAGCGGCTCACCGGCCAATCGCCGCGAGATGGCGGCCTCGAAGCTAGCAGGCAGTTTCAGGTTCCCAGTCAGGGCCAAGGCTCTAAGCCGTCCAGGGCTCACAGCCAGCAGGTCAGCCGCCAACAGCTCGGCCTCTAACTGGCCGTTGCCCCCACCGCTGCCCTCAAGCCGGTCAGCGGCGCACCCAAGCCGGCAGGCGGCATCGGCGCTTTTCACGTCAACTGGCGGTCCCGGCCAAACGGGCCGCCGCCTCCGCCTCAATGGCTGAGGCCACCACCGGACCAAGTTCGCCGGCCAGCACCCGGTCTAGGTTGTAGGCCTTGAAACCGGTGCGGTGGTCGGCGACCCGGTTTTCCGGGAAATTGTAGGTTCTAATCCGCTCCGAGCGATCAACTGTGCGCACCTGCGAACGCCGCGATTCGGCCGCGGCGGCCGCGGCCGCCTCTGCTGCTATCTGCAACAAGCGCGAACGCAACACCCGCAGGGCCTGTTCGCGGTTTTGCAGCTGGGACTTTTCGTTTTGGCACGAAACCACCAGGCCGGTCGGCAGGTGGGTAATCCTGACGGCCGAGTCAGTCGTGTTGACAGACTGCCCGCCTGGCCCAGAAGACCGGTAGACGTCAATCTTCAGGTCGTGCGCGTCGATCTCGAGTTCGGTTGGATCGTCCGCCTCCGGCATCACCAGCACCCCCGCAGCTGAGGTGTGGACCCGGCCTTGCGACTCAGTCACCGGGACTCGCTGAACTC
>Ga0123356_10000061_pt1 | contig 112811 bp, 85 predicted proteins | sample TergutEmb28metaG_2_FD_92546 | JGI IMG/M metagenome (GOLD analysis project Ga0123356, IMG submission 92546) | Embiratermes neotenicus P3 segment gut microbial communities from Petit-Saut dam, French Guiana - Emb289 P3 | ecosystem: Host-associated > Arthropoda: Insects > Digestive system > Gut ...
CCCAGGCCGATCACCGCCGGCGGGCCGTTGCGCGCGGCCACGATCTTGTTGGGTTCGTCGACCGAAATCACCGCCAGGGCGAATACGCCCCTAAGCTCGGCCAGCGTCTTGCGCACCGCCTCTTCGAGCGAAGGGCGATGCCCGTTGCCCGCCCCCAGGAAGTGCTTCTCGATCATGTGGGCGGCGACTTCGCTGTCGGTCTCGGTGGCGAAGCGGTGGCCCTCTTCGGCGAGCTTTTTCTTGAGCGCAAGGTAGTTTTCGATGATCCCGTTGTGCACCACCACCACCTTGCCGGTGCAATCGCGGTGGGGATGGGCATTTTCCTCCGTGGGACGGCCGTGGGTGGCCCAGCGCGTGTGCCCGATGCCGTAGGTGCCGTCGAGCGGCTTGAGGCGGATGACTTCCTCGAGATTGCGCAGCTTGCCTTCTGCGCGGCGGATCTCCAGGCCGTCGCCGTTGCCGCAGACGGCAATGCCGGCCGAGTCATAGCCGCGGTATTCGAGCCTCCGCAGGCCATCTAAGATGACGGGAACGACCCGCTTCTTCCCCACGTATCCCACAATTCCGCACATACCGACTGACTCCTGACTGCAAATTCCGGGGAAGAATGCAGACGGCGGCCCGCAGCCTCTTTTCCGGATCTTTCGATCTAATCTTCGATCGAATACCGGAACTCTTCAATCACGGGATTGGTAAGCACCTCGCGAGCGATGCGGCTGACTTCGCTCTCGGCCTGTGACTTGTCGAGTCCGCCATCCAGCGTCAACTCGAAGAATTTGCCTTGCCGCACGTCCTTCAGCCCCTGGTAACCCATCTTTTGGAGCGCACCCTGAATCGTCTGACCCTGGGGATCGAGAACGCTCCGTTTCAGCGAAACGTAAACGTAGGCTTTCATGGAGGATTCCATTTGATTATACGGCAACACACAACCGTCGAATTCGAGTACCTCGCGGGGACGGCGGGCGCGAACATCCCCCGTCCTTGGAACCGAATGGTGAAGGAGCTTTCCGGGGGAGAACGAGGGGAAACGCCGCGGACAGCTGGACGCGCGAGAGCCCGGGCTCACAAGGCCGAACAGCGGCCGCGACGCATTGGCCTGAAAAGTACAGAAAGCGCCTGGCGTGGCCGGACAATCGTGCTGGCTGCGCGCGCAGGGACCTTAGAAATCCAGGGCTACTGTTTCTCGACCGGGCGGGCCTCGTCCGGAGAGGAATGCAGCGGCACGGGCCGGTACCCATTTCTTGTTCGGATGTGATATTTCCGGTCTTTTCCCGCGACCAGCTTCACGCTGATGGAGCGCCACCCGCGGTTGGTATTCGGTTTCGGATAATAACTCAGCGAATAGAGATGGCCCAGGTCGTCATGGATGGAGGAGAACGCCTGCTTCTGTTCGTGCCAATTCTTGGCAAAGTACGCTTTCCCGCCGGTCGCCGCCGTCATGCGCCCAAACACCGCCGTCGACACCGGATCCAGCTGCGCCTGCTGGGTGCTCACCATGTAAATTACGATTCCTGCCGATTGCGCCAGTTCGGCCACGTCTTCCGGGGGAACTACGCTGACGTTGTCCGGGCCGTTCGAGAAGACCACCACCACTTTTCTTCCCGTATATTGCGACGCGTCCTTCAAAGTCAGCAGCAAGGAGTTGTATAGCGCCGCATCGTCTCCCGCCACCGTGGTGCGAACCGCGCTGAGGACCGTGGAGCGGTCGCTCGTCAAGGCCGCGGAACGCGACAAATCGCGGCTGTAGGAATAGAAAGAAATTCGATTGACCGTGTCGAGCGAACGCACGAAATCCGCGATCGCGTCCTGCGCGAACACGAAGCCGCGATACATGTAGTTGCTGGTATCGAAGAGCACGAAAACATTGGAACCGGCCAGCGCCGAGCTCAGCGAACCTACATTTCCGGTCGCGGGAAGGTCGGCAAGCTGGTCCCCCTTGGACGGGTCCGCGGGGTCGCCGGCGGCAGCGAGTTCACCCACCCGGCGGACGGGACTGTCGCCTTCGCCAAAGGTCGCGATCTTTTCAGAGATTCCGTCTTCGGTGATTACGAAATCCTCGGGACGAAGACTGGTGACGTAGTTTCCCTTGTTGTCGGTAACCGCGACATTCAGCTGCACCATATTTACGGTCACACGAAATGCGGGCTGGTCTTCCTGCGCGGACGTGGCCGCGGGTTGAACCGCAACTGCCGCCGGTAATAAGCCGATCCACAGGAGATATTTCTTCAGCATCACGAATCCCTCTGATTGCTTGCGGTAGTGGCCTTCGATTTCCAAAGTCTCTTTTAATGGACCCGCTCGTTCCGGGCTGTATTGCTGACCGGGGGAAGCAGGGCAATCTTGCCGTGCCGGAATTCTTCTCCCGCCTCGCGCATGGCCCGCAACAATGCGTCCCAGTCTTCGAAGTCGGTCGCGAAGATTTTCTCCACCATGCGCCGCGTCAATTCCGGCGCCATGAGGTTGAGCATGACCGGCTGATATCCCGCCTCATCCGCCAGGCGGGCCCAATACAAATTGTTCGAGTCCCAGGACTCCGCCATCAACCGGCTGGAGTATCCGGCGAATGCCGGAAACGGTTTCACGTTCAGCAGTTCCGGCGTATACGTCATGGCCAGGGTCCGGTGAGGGACGCCAAAATCCCGCGACAGGCGCTCCAAACTCAACTCATCCGGATGCTCGCGAGAGAGTTGGCCGAGTTCGCGCCCGGCCGCGCCCCAGGAGGGGCTGTCGTCGCCGTTGCGGCGGCGAAACTCCGCCGCCAGATAGAATGTGTCCGAGGGTGTGAGTTCGGCGACCGCGCTGTCGGCGCGTCCGGCGCGCAATTGCTGGTCGACCCGCGAGGTTCGCTCGACCGTCATTCGCTCGGAAAGAATGTCGAGCACCTTCGCCCGCAATTCGGGGTTCGAAGCCGAGGCGGCGGCGAGTTCTTCTCCCGCCCGCTGATAGAGCGCTACGGCGTGCAGTTCGTTATGGCTCACATTCCACCATCTTCCCAAGATGGAGTCGCTCAGCAGACCGGGGACGACCTCCTTCCAGATCAGGGCCTGAACGTTTTCCGGCGAAATGAAGTCCTGCTCCGCATCGGACAGCACATACGCCAGATCGGCGAGCGAGCCCACCAGATGCGCTCCACCGCCGGCCGCCGAACCCTGGCCGAACAGCTCCGAGGAACGCCACAGCCCCTCGACGCCTACGACACTGTCGCCCGAAAAGTCATGCGAGCGCACGAACAGGGGATTGATGCGCAAAAGCTGCGCCCCCGGAGGCTCGTAGTAGGCGTAATTCAGGCCGACCAGCGTATCCCGCAGAAACGGAGCCAATTGTCCGCGCGCTTCCTCGACTTTCCCCGGCGAGGGCGAGGACTTCAGAATCTTCGCCAGGTCGGTCTGCATCTGCAGTTCGGTGTGGCGATTGTTGTAAATTCCCGCCGCCCACTCCGTCCTTTCCGAGGAGGTGAAGATGGGGCGCGGCATCTCAAATTCGCGCAGTTCTCCGGCGAGGGTGAGCAGCGAATTGCCGGGAACGGTGCCTTTGGCGAACCCTTCGAGTCCGTTGTCCAGGGCAAAGAGCGTGTCGAGGCTCACCAGGCGCTGGCCATCCATCACCGAATGCATTCGCTTGGCAATTTCCTGGTGCACCCGGCGGCCGTCGGGCCCGGTCTCTTCGGGGCCGGCCACCAGGTCGATAATTTCATCCTGCGAGGTGCTTCCCTTCGCGTTGGCAGCCTGCAATACCGTGGCCAGGGCTTTGCGGCCCGCCGCAAACAGCTGCGCCTGGTTGCCCAGGGAAGCAAACGGCTTCATCACCCCCTGCCAGGAATCGTTCAGCCGCGCGGCCGGGATCTGCTTCTGGCGCGCGAGGATCTCCCAAAGCCCGAGGTTGGCCTGGAACGTCCCCATCGCATTGCCCCGCAGCGTATGATTGCTGATCCCGTTGACGGCGTCGGCGGTTTTGACGAACGTCGTGATCGCGGACTCGTTCAGCTCGGGAAATTCGGAAAACAACAGGTACTGTTCGTTGTAGTCGTCGAACCTCTTGGCCATCACACGCAGCGTGTCTGCGCTTAACCCGCGGCCCGGCCGCGTCGCATCCAGTTCGCTGAACAGCAGGTACATTTGCAGCGGGCTCGAAGTCGCGCTTGAGCGGGAGAAGGCAAACATCGCGTTCAACAGGTCCTCGGGGCGGCTCCAGTGCGCGGCCCGCCTGCCCCAATCGCGCAGGACTTTCGACTCGGACTTTTCATTCAGGGACCGGCTCCAGAACGTCAGTCCTCCGGGAACGAGCGGCTCGCCGTGCGCATCCCACTGCAATCGCGTAAGCAGCAACAACAGGCCGGGAGCCAGGCGGAAGGCGGGCCGGGCGGCATCGGAGGAAAGGTCGGAACCGCGAAATGCTGCGTAGTAGGTCTTGATGGAGTGGCGCTCCGCGAACCAGGCCTGCCGCTCATGGCTGATGCGGGCGAACGAATCGTAGTACGCGGCCAGCCACCCGTTGTCCTTGGACAAAAGCTTGGTCACGAAATCACCGGGATTGTCGGGACTTCCCCCGACCAGGGCCTTCCAGTCCTCGACGGCCTTGGGGCCTCCCGGGACCTCGACGCGCCCGTTGCGCACAACAATCTGACTTCCGTAAAAATCAAGATCGGCGGCGAGCGGCAGCAGTCGCTTCAGACCGATCGACTGCTCGAGGACTACCCGCGTGTGGGGATCGAGGCGGGATATCGCCCAATAAAGCCGCGCGACGGCGGGATGGTAGAGAAACATCTCGACGCCGTCGTAGCTGCGGCGCCGGCCCGACTTGATCAGGGCCTTCCAATCGGCTTCTTTGAACAGCAGCGCGACGTCCGAGCTCGGGAACGGGTAGCTGAAGGACTCTCTTCGCTTTAGCGACTGTTCGAGCGCCGGCAGGGGGAATCCCGAGTCCACGGTGAGAAAGGCACGCTCGGCATCGTCGGTGACCAGGGCGGCGCTTTTGTCGCCGCACGGCCCGCGGAAGCGGTAGCCCAGGATTTTCAGCAGAGGTCCGGCCTGGTCGCAACCGGAAATGCGAATGACCCCGCTCTGGCCTGCGAGCTGCGCCAGCTCCTTCGCCTGGTTGGCATAGCGGCCTAGAAGAATGAGGAACTCGGTAGGGCTGCCCGAGTCCTTCCACCCGATATAGCCCTGAACGTAGACATTCCGGGCAAGCAAAGGCATCAACTGGTCGGGCGGAATTTTCTGGCTGATTCCCGCCATGCGCTCAAAGGACCGCAGCGGGCCGGGGATTCGTATCTCGGTTGCGGACTCGTCCTGCACTACCCGGTCCTCGAGATTGCCCGGCCGGCCGGTGTGGGTGTCCGAACTCAGGGCCTGGTTCCGCGGACTGACCTGCTGGGCCGCCATAAGACAAGGAGATAAGGAGGCGGCCAGAAGAGTTACACCAAGGCGAAGAGAAAACTGCATGGTTTGTCTCCTCTCAGTTCGAGGACTGAAATACTTGCTCGGCAAGCTTTGATTGGTCCAACTTGCCCGCTCAACCCCGAATTGGTAGCTGAATTCGGTTCTGAACCTGAGTTAAGGCCTGCTCGTCATCAGTAGTCAACGGCACGAATGATACGCCCATTTCCGATGAATGTGATGTCAAATTTTTCGAAGGTAAGATGCGGAGGGTCATCCCCATGTGTTGCTTGGTGCAAGATTTTTCAGGGACTTAGCACGGTCGAAATTGGAAAAGGCGCCCGAGGGGGAGAGACCATGCCTCGGGTCCCCGTGCTTTCCGGTGTCGATCCCGGCCGTGCAGCCGCCGTGCAGCATGGAACGGCAAACCGAGCTCGAGCCCGGTTTGGCTTTTCCAGCAGCCCCCAGCCCAGGGCGTGACCGGGGGGCCCGGCAAGGAGACGGTGAGCCCGTTGACTTCGCTTTCTATTCGCCCTAAAATGCACCCATGGCGATCACAAAGCGTCAGCGAGAGGTATACGACTTCATTGCGGAATTCGTTCAGCGAAACGGCTATACCCCTTCCTATCAGGAGATTGGCGACGGACTAGGAATGAGTTCCCTGGCTACGGTTCACAAACACATCTGCAACCTGGAGGACAAGGGACTGCTGAGCCGCGACCACAATTGCAGCCGCTCGATTGTTCTGCTGCCCCCGAAAGGGCGCCTGAAGCAGGCAATGTCGGTTCATCTGGAGGCAGCCTTGCCGCTCATGGGGAGAATTGCGGCCGGCCGGCCGATCGAGGCCATCGAGCGTCCGGAAACCATCTCCCTCGCCGATTTTGTTCGCTCGAAGGAGGCGTTCGTGCTTGAGGTCCGAGGCGACTCTATGCAGGATGAGGCGATTCTCGACGGCGACTACGTCCTGGTCGAAAAGACCAAGGTCGCGCACAACGGAGATATTGTGGTCGCGCTGGTCGGAAACGACGAAGCCACTCTCAAGCGCTTTTATCGCGAAGGCGACACAGTCCGTCTGCAGCCCTCGAATGCAAAGATGAAACCCATTATCGTCCCGGCGGAAGATGTCGCGATACAGGGCAGGGTGATCGGAGTGCTCAGGAAGTACTGAACGCGGAAATCTCGGAAAAATGAAAAAACCCGAAGATCGAATTTCGGGTTTTTGTCCTTTTTAAAGACTGCTCGGCTTAAGACTTGCTCCGGGCTACTCCGGGCGCGGTTCTTCTAGGCGCTGATGTGCTTCTCCAGCCGCTTCTGAATCTGATCCTTCGGCACATAGCCAACAATCTGCTCCTGCACCTGGCCCGCCTTGAACAACAACAAAGTCGGAATGCCGCGCACATTGTAGCGCATGGGAGTTGCGCTGTTGCGGTCGACGTCCATCTTGCCAATTTTTACTTTGCCCGCATACTCGCTGGCGAGTTCATCGACGATCGGGGCAATGGCGCGACACGGTCCACACCAAGCTGCCCAAAAATCCACCAATACCGGGGTTTCTGAATTCAGGACGTCCTGGTCGAAATTAGCGTCGGTTACCTCGAAGATCCCGTCTGCTGCCATTGTTTTTTCACCCTCCAAGATTGAGCCCACGGCTCAATATCGTAACATCAGCTATTGGATGCGATAGGGGCGGGAAGGTCGCAAGAAGCTTCAAGCCCGCCGCCAAAAGCCTTGCTGATGTGTTGTTTGGACGGCGATGAGAGCCTGCGGGTCCGAACTTGCGCTCGTTCGATTTGGAACTGCGGCAAGCGATCGTCGAACGCAACCTGTTCGTCCGCGGGGCGGCGGTTTCGAGCCCTCCGGGCGAGGGTCAGCGAATTTCGTAATGAGGCCCGCGGCCACCCGGCAAGTGCGCGGGTTGTGAAGGAGCTACTTCAGCCGCCAATTCTTGCCATCGTCCGAGGTGCTCCAGACCTGGCCATTGGCGGTAGTCACAGTGCCGTTTTCAAGGTCGGAAAACCGGATGCCGGTGATCTCGGAATCGAGCGTCTTCCCGCTCGCCGCCGGCATGACTCGCGCCCAGCTCCGACCCGAATCCCGCGAGTGATACAGCGCCCCTCCGTCACCGCCGACCCAGATCTCGTCCCCGAGCGAAGTAATGGAGTGGAAGCGGATGCCGTTTTCTACCGGGACCTCCTGCCAGTGGGTGCCCGAGTCGGCCGAATCCTGAACGCGGCCGTCCGGCGAGAGCCGCCACACGGCGGGTCTGGTTTTCGCCGGACCCGGCATCGACGCGGTTCCGGATGCGCTCTCGTTCCTGGCGGCGCTAACCGGCGGAGAAGCCACATGCACTTCGCCGGATTCGTCAAATTTGAGGCTTGCCTGGGGCCGGGCGCTCATGTGTTTTTCCTGCGGACGAACCCGGGCCTGAGTTTGCTCGCCGGTAACCGCGATTCCGCCGTTTGCGCCCGGTTTCTGCTGCGCCGTGGGGCCGGCAGCCTCGGGTGCGTCCACGCGCGCGCGCTCGGTAAGGATCCCGCGATGGCTGACGAGGACGCCTGCGGCAATGATCCCCGAGGCCGCCAGCGTTGCCCATCGCATTGCCCAGCGGCTCGGTTTGCGAGGGACGAAGACCAGCTGGCGATCGACGAGTTCGGGTTGCGCCAGGTACAGGATGTCGCGGCACTCCCCACACGCCGCCAGATGGCCAAGTAGATCGAAGCGCTCGCGCTCGCCCAGCGAGTTTTCGGCGAGCGCCGCCAGCAGCTCGGGGTCCGGATGAGGCCCTTCGGCCTCTACTTTGAGGCGTTCGGAAATGAGTTTTTTGAGGCCATCCAGTTTCTGGTTCTGGCTAGGTTCCCCCTTCACCGGCTTTGGCTTCCTTGTTGGAGAACGCGCGGCCAACCGAATCTTGCGCCAAACTTGCGCGAATGTCCACCCGCAGGTCGCGCACGTCGGTGGCGAGCGCTTCCTCCGCCTGCCTGCGGCTCATGCCGGCCGACAGCAGGGCCCGCAAAATCTGCTTTCTCAGGGCTTTGGTCAACTTCTCGACCTTGCGGCTTACGGTGGACTCGTGTACCTGCAGAACCCGCGCGATTTCCGCCAGCGTGCGTTCGTCGAGGAAGTAGGAGGCCAGAATGAACCGGTCCCCGGGAGCGAGCGCCTGCAGCGCCTGGTCCACCGCCCCTTCCAGCCTCTGGTCGGTGGTGGTGGCTGCGACGGGCGCCGGGGCGGGAAACTGTGCTCCTTCTTCGGTTTCCCGGTCGAGACTCACCAGCCGGCGCTGCTTCCGGTAGTGGTTGACGAACTCCTGGGCCAGGACGGTTCGCAGCCAGCCGGCGAGCGAGCCGCGCCCGCTGTAGGACGAGAGCTTCGAGACCCGCTTTCCCTCCCGCGTCTGGGTTCCATAGAGATCGGCATAGACCGAATCGGCCAGCTCTCTACCGACCGAATCCTCCCGGGTAATCTGCCGCGCGGTGTCGTAGAGCTTCTCGCGGAACTGCAGCATGAACCGCTCCCATGCCCGTGGGTTGCCCTCGGCGCAGGCGCGGCTCAGCACGAGGTCTTCGATGTGCAGGCGCGCGCAGAACTCGTCCCTTTCACGGGAGGTGGCCGCCGGCAGATTTTTGCGCAGGACCTCGTCGAGAAACGCCCAAAATTGATGGGGAGAGATGCCGAACTGTTCCGCGCGGCTTCTCTCGTAAAGTTGTGAGAGCTCCTGGGCGGTTCCGGGGCGCGCATCGGAATTGAAGGGTTCTTTCGCGAACATGCTCTTTCCGAAATGCTACCAATATTTAGACGCAAGAAGCTGGGTTTGTGCCGTTTCGTTCCCGCCTAAGCCGGTGCCGCTTGAGACCCCGGGGTTCTCCCCAACGCTTGAATCTCGCTCTCTCGTCGGCGCAGCTCAATCCTAGACTAGTCAGAGAAGAGAGCGTCGGATTTCTAAAACCTGTACTATGCGACCGAGCGCATCAGGCATGGCCGGGGTCATCGTCGAGTCACGGGAGTTCTTCGGATTCGGTCGCCTGCAGGCGCCCGGTCACAGCCCGCTAAGACCCGGCCACGTCCTCTCAACCGGAATGTGGTATGACGCTGGTGGCTATCGCATCCAGCCGGCTGGCGGAGACATCGAAATCGATCGCAGGCTCATCGGCAATACGCCGTCAGATCCGCCTTACGCCTTGAGACCACGAGATCCTTAGCAAGAGCGGCCTTACCCGGTGGGACAAAACGATCCCGGTGTCGAAGGGCCCCATTAATTAACCTGGCGGCGGAGTTTACACGGAAACCAGGTAGGCGACCGCGGCTCCGCCGAAGCGGCACCAAGACACAAGCGACGAAAAAATCCCGTCACAGTGAGCGTCAGGCGCCAAAAACCACGCCGAAGCTGGGCTGGCGCTTGATCACGGCGATGTGGCCCGCCCAAAGAGGCGAGCTTTACTGCCCGCCGGCGTTTCCGTGCTGTCCCAGCCAGGAAGCCAGTTGCGGTTCCTGGTCGGACTTCAACTGAATACAGGTGTTGATGCGCTCGAGCGACTGCTTGTAAGTGCGCTCTGCCGCCGCGACCTTGTGTGCGGAAAAGAACTCCGTGACCTGGTCTCTCATCCCGGCATCGCAGAAGGCGCTCGTAGCCGACACGACGCGGGCGCTTGCAAACGGTCCGCCCGCTTTTTCAAGCTGCGGCCAATGCTGACGGATGAAGTCCCATCCCACTTTCCGTCCCGCGGGATTGTCGAGCACCCTGCCTACCAGTTGCAGTGCGTCTTGCGACCGCACGTCCGGCGAGATCGCAAAATTCAGGCTGCGTTCGAGCAGTTTCGGGTCCGAGAACTCTGCCAGGGTGAAAAGGTAGTCGTAATATTCCTCGGGAGACTTGGCGTTCTTTATCGCCGTGGTCAGCTGGTCGTAATAATCCGCACCACCCTGGATGGCAGCCAGCCTCAGTGCGTCCCCCGCAAGTTCGCGATCCACCGACGAAGGATCGGCCATCGCTTTGCGGGCAAGTTTCCGCGCTACCTCGAGTGTCTCAGGATCGCGGGCATCGTAGCCAAGGGCGTTGAACACACGGGATCGCAGCGTCCTCTGCTCATCGCTTTCTCCCGGCTTCGGCTCGTATCCCACCTCCTTTATCGCCGGCTGCAGGAACCGCTGCATCCAGGTTCGATAGGAATCCCGGTCGCTGTCGCTCACCAGATAATCGCCGATGTAGTCCAGCCGTCTCAGGACCTGTTCGAGCACAGCCCGACTCCCCTCCGACTGCAGTCCCTGGACGTACGCGAGATAGTCTCCGACTGGTTCGCGGCCAACACGCACCGAGGCCCAGACATCGTTCTGCAGGGCAATTCGCTCACCCGGCGTGAGCTTTGTTTCCGAATCCGCCGCCAGCGCCCGAACTGCATCCGGCTCATAGCCAACCCGGTAGAAACCAGCCGCTCCCCCGTTCGCGAGCACCCACTTCGAGCAGCCGGGCAGCGTGAAGGACTCCTGTTTCCTGGTCATCAGCTCACACGTCGGCCGACCCTCGGCAGACGCCGACGCCTTCATGCACAGCGGAATCTGCCAGAGTTGGTCGCTCGGCTCGGCGAACTTGACGCGATCGAAATAGTAGCGCTGCTCGGTCAGCGTAACCCTGGTCGAATTGCCCGAGCACTGCGTCTTGACGTCGACAATGGGCGCGCCCGGTTGCTTGACCCAGGTCGGCATGATTCGATCGACCGGCTTTCCTGAAGTCTTTGCCTGTGCGTCCCAGAAATCTTCCGCGGTCGCGTTGGCATATTGATGTTGCTTGAGGTACGCATTCACGCCCGCGCGGAACGTGTCCTCGCCCAGATAGGATTCCAGCATGCGCAGCACCGAGGCGGCCTTGCCGTACGCGATGCCGTCAAACAGCTCCTGAATTTGCGCCGGGGTTTCGGCCGCCTGGTGAATGGGGCGGGTATTGGCCAGGGCATCGACGTTGAGCGTGTTGCTGGTTTCGCTCACGGTATCGAGCGCCGGGCTCCACTCGGGCTTCCAAGCCTCGACCGGCTTGGATTCCATCCAGGTGGCAAAGCCTTCGTTCAGCCAGATGTCGTCCCACCACTTCATGGTCACCAGATCGCCGAACCACTGGTGCGCCATTTCGTGCGCAATCACCTCGGCAATCTCCTTCTTCAGGTCCACCGATCCCTGCTTCTCATCGATCAGCAGGATCACCTCGCGGAACGTAATACAGCCGGTATTTTCCATTGCACCCGCAGAGAAGTCCGGCAGGCCGATGAGATCCAGCTTCCCGTAGGGATATTTGATACCAAAGTACTTGTCGTAATAAGCGAGGATGTGTTCGGCCGACTCGAGCGCGAACTTCCCCATGTCCTTCTTGCCCGCAACTGCGTAGACGCGAATGGGAATGCCGTCCTGCTCGCCCTCGACGTATTCGAAATTGCCGACGACCAGCGCCGCCAGATAGGACGACATCTTCGGGGTCGTTGCGAACTTTACCGTGTGTTTGTCGCCAGGACCCTCGCGGTCGGACACAATCTTCTGGTTGGAGATGGCAACCATGCCTTTGGGGGCGACCGCCGTGATGTCGAAGGTAGCCTTGTAATCCGGCTCGTCGAAGGAGGGATACGCGCGGCGGGCGTCAGTGGCTTCAAACTGCGTCGCGGCATACTTTCTGCCCTGATCGTCTTTGCCCAAATAAAACCCGCGCATCTGGTCGTTGAGGATGCCGGAATAGGTGATGTGCACCGTCGCGGCGCCCGTAGCGAGCGGCTTGTCGACCGACAGGACAACCATCTCGTTGTCTTTTTCCGGCGTGACCTTGGCTTTCTGCGTGCTGCCATGGCTGGTGATGCTGACCTCGTGAAAATCGATATCGGCCGCGTTCAGCGTGATCTGGGACGTCGGCTTCAGCACCTGAAGCGAGATGGTCTCGTCGCCTTCGAAGCTCGCCTTCTCGAGATCGGGCGTGAAGCTCAGCTTGTAGTTCTCGGGCCGGGCGATTTCGGGCAGACGCTGCGCGGCGGCAAGCGAAAATGCCAGCATGAGAAAACTCAGTACCGTAAGAATGCGTTTCATCGTTTGTCCTTCAGCAGATTAGGAAATCGAATCATATCAGTTGTTAACGGGGAATGTTCCTTGCCTGTCTCGTTCCCGACGCCGCGTCCTACTGGCAGACCCACGCCACGTGCGTGTACGCTTGAGACCCTCCCGAAGTTCCCGGGCGAGCGCTTTCGCAACCGCCCTGGCACACGCCTTAACCCGAACCGGCAGCCAATCTCGCGATCTTCCGGTCAAAAATGGCCGGATCGCATCTTTGTCCCGGCTTTGAGACTGAAGAATAAATTCGCGCTACCCGCCGGCAGAACTGCTAAGATCGCCCCCAGGGTGGTGGTCTATGTCCCGTGCCGTCGCCGTTCTTTTGATACTCCTGGTCGCCGTCAGCCTCTCGTTCAGTAAAGACAAAAAATCGCATCCCCCGCTTCCCCCAGATGTTTTGCGGGCGGAGACCGCTTTTGTTGTGATTGCTCCGGACGCAGGGGAACCGTTGACGGACCCTCGCGCCAATGCACGAGCCCGGGACGAGGTCGAAAGGGCGCTGATGAAATGGCATCGATTCGAACTCGTGCCCGATGCCCGCGATGCCGATCTGGTGTTTTCTGTCCGGAAGGGGACCGGCGACGCGATTAGCCCAACCATCAGGGGAGGGCCAATGGACCAGCGGCCTGTGATCTTTCAGCCGAACGATGGCGACCCGCGCGTCGGCGGCCAACAGGGACGGCCACCTGATCTGTCGCAACAGGATCCGATCGATCGCCAGCCCCATGTGGGCACGGAGTACGGCCCGGCAAACGACACCATGGAAGTATATCGAGGCAAGAACCAGGGAGGCAGGCCTCTCGACAGCCCGCCGGTCTGGCGGTATATCGCAAAGGATGGGCTTCAGTCTCCGAACGTCCCCGCCGTGGATCAGTTTCGAAAGGCCATGGATGCGACCGAAAAGGCCGCGGCGAAGAATACTCAGCACCCCTAACTGAACTAGAAAGGTTCTGACGGATCATCCCGAGCCGCTCGAGCGGGAACCCGCTGTTCTTCAGAAAAACATGCGGAACTGGTGTCTCTCTCAAGGAGACGCGCAATTTTTGACGTGGGCGGGCAGCCCGCGGCGGGAAGATGATCCATTTCCGGCGATCGAAACAACGGCTTCGAGGAAGGGCAATAAGAAACCGGACCGCCATTGGACGGCCCGGGAGCAGCCCTTGCCCGGACTAAGGGGAGGCGAATTTAGTTACGCGTGCTTAGCGCCATCGGAAGCATACACTCTTCGGGCTGTCATCAAACCAGCTTCGCAAAATTATTCCCCGATCCCGCCGAACCGAAGAATTGCTTACTTGGTGCGCTGAAGGTCCCTCTTCGCGTGTGATGGCAAGACCATCCTGCGCCTTGCTGGAAATGCAGGCAGAGACCAGATCGTAAACCTGCGCACACTTTGGGCGTCCAGCCCATGATCGTCGAGGTAGCGGTCTCCGAGACTGATGATGCTGTCTGTCAGCTTTGACGGTAGATGCTGGTTGTCGATTTATTCACAATAGCAATACGAGTTTTCTCCTTTGAGTGGGCATTTTGCTTGCCCTCGGCAACCTGCTGTCCCTCCGAGCTGTTGCTGAGGGCGCCTCTTTTTGTCCTGAAGGAAGCAAGGCTGTCCGCTTTTGACAGTAGGCAAGGCTCATCTGGGTACTCACAATCGCAAGGACAAATAAGGACGAATGGAGTAATAGAAAAAGCCCTCAGCATGTGAAAGGGGAGTGCTGAGGGCTATGTTTTGGAAAGTAGGGCCCCCGCAAATCCAGCCATCGCAAGAAAGCGGCTGCTGTTTCCTGGCTCCGGAAGATCACAAGTCCGGCAGGATGCCGGCAGGCAAAACGGCCAAGACGACGGGCACGGTTTGTCGAAAGGCCTGGCGCATACCCGCGAATCCCCCAGACGGCGCAGTGGCGGGCGCCCCAGCCCGGCGAAGATCGAAGATCATGGACGTGCAGGCCAGGCATCCACGGAAGCGGCGTGATTGCACCATAGGAGCGGCCCAACTCGAAGATGTTCGCCCACTACGGAATCGTGGACCGGGCCGATAAGGCCGAAGCCCTGGCAAGAACCGAAAAGCACGAGCAAGTTCTCAGGGAAACTCAGAACGAACGGGCAGAGTTCGGGCAGAATCAGGGGAAAATGCACCCGAAACAGGGCAAAACACGAACAACTTTCAATTGGCTAACTGATGTACAATGAGTGGGTTAGATTCGATCCGGGCGCGTAGCTCAAACGGACAGAGCATCGGATTTCTAATCCGAGGGTTGCAGGTTCGAATCCTGCCGCGCCTACCATTCTCTTCCCGCAGGCTCTGGAGCCTTTGTGATGCAACAAGATACGAAGACCGACCGTCGTTGCGATCCCGCGAACGACGTATTCCACAATACCGAGTGTTGTTCGTATTTGTGATCGAGCCAACGCGCTCGAAGGCTCGCTTCGAACGTATGCCCGACGGATCGAGGCCCGGATCATGTAACCCGCAGTATCTCCCCGGACCGTGTTGTTTCTTGGGTTCGGGGGAACCGGCGATTCTCGCTCTCAGATTGAAAAGCGAATGGGTTCAGGCTAGCTTAGCTTGGATGCGTAGAGGAAGGTCAAATGCGAAAACTTGTGATTGGCCTGGTGTTGTTCGTCGCCGGACTCCTCATCGGTTTCATTCCCCAGTACAGCAAAGCCCGCTATTTCGAGTCTCAGACGAAGGTGGGCAACGCCAGCCTCGCTGAGTGCAACGCCAGCCTCGAGCTTGGACAAATCCGGCGTACGGCGGCATTGGCGTATGTTTCCGCGACCCAGCAAAACTACGGAACCGCGGCGAGCTATGCCAACCAACTATTCAACCAGGCGCAGCAGTTGTCGGGCAACAATCAAGACCCGAAGGTGCACGCCATGCTGGCAGACGTGCTTTCCGCACGCGACAAGATCATCTACGATTTGGCGAAAGCAAACCCACAGGCCGTCAGCGAACTGCAACCGATTGTGCTTGAGCTGCATGGCGCCAGCACCAGTCCCACCACCAGTCAAAGATAGTGCCTGAGGTTCCAGGCTGCTGCCTTTGTCTTTGTCTTTGAGCGGCACACAATGGATCCGCGCCGGCAGGACGTCCCTAAACGTGCCAGAGCTGGCGCATGGGTCGATCGAGGCTCGCGCATTGCCAAAAGCCCGCGTCGAATCAGCTGCTTATCGCTTCCTTGCTGCCTGAGATTGCACATCCGGGCCACGACGTGGTGGTCCCCCGGTAAGAGCCAGATCGTCAAAGCCGGTTTTGTCTTATTGCCCCCATCAAAAATTGCAATTGGACATCTGGCGCCGGCGGCAGATAACGTTTACTTATGGCTTCTTCTCCTCATATCGAAGATTCGCATGTGGACGATTCGCATGTGGATGTCCTACACCACACCGTCAGCCGCATTGCTGCCGCCGACGGCTTCCATGAGGCGCTCGAGCGGGTGCTTGATTTCGGGGTTGAGCTCGTAAAGTGCGATTCCTGCTTTCTCTACGTCCTCGAAGGCGCGGATCTGGTCCTGCGGGCCTCGAAGAACCCCCATCAGGAATTGGTGGATAGTTTCACACTCCGGCTGGGGCAGGGAATTACCGGATGGGTGGCCGAACACCGCGAACCGGTCGCGGTTTCGCGCGAAGCCTACAAGGACCCGCGGTTCAAGTATTTTAACGAACTCCCGGAAGACCGTTATGAGGCGTTCCTGTCGGTTCCGCTGTTATCGCGCGGGCGTCTGGTCGGCGTCATGAACCTGCAGCATCGCAGTCCGCACCTTTACACTCCGCGCGATATTCGTCTGCTTTCGACCATCGGGTTTCTGGTGGGAGCGGAGATCGAGATGGCGCGGCTGGAGACGGCCAATTCCGACCTGTCGCAGCAGCTCGAAACCAGAAAACTGGTGGAGCGGGCCAAAGGGATTTTGCAGCGAGACCTCGGCGTGACCGAGGAGCAGGCCTACCTCAGCATCCAGCGCCAGAGCCGGCAAAAGCGCAGGACCATGAAAGAAATTGCCGAAGCCATCGTGCTCAGCGAAGAAGTGAGGAGCAGCTCGCGCAGCGAGTAAAGCGGAGCGCCGTTTCGCCTCCATCCCGAAGCGGGCGGACGAGGGCTTCAGCCGCGATGGTTCGGGGGGACCAGGCCAGAAAGACCGCTTGAGCTTCTCTCCGGCCGCAGATCTCCCTGTTCGAACTTCATTTCGCCGGCGGCGAGGCTTCGGTCCCCGCGTCGGTCCTCGGCTCGACAAAGGGCACCTTCGGCATGTGCGTGACCTGGGCGTGTTCGGCATCTTCGAGGACGATGCCGGAATTTTCGAGCAGGAGTCCGGTCGCCCGGTCCAGTTCGACCCGCGCTTTCGCGTAAGCCGCGAGCGCCGAAAGCAGCGTCGATTCCGTAGAGGTCAGCGAAGACTGCATCTGCAATACGTTGGTGGGGTTGGAAACTCCCGCCTGCAGTTTCTTCTGCTCGGCGTCGAGCGTCTGGCGGGCGAGGTTGACCGCGGCCTGCGCCGCATCGACGCTGGCCCGGTTCTGCTGCACGTCGAACTGGGCATTCCTCACTTCGATGCGCACCTGGTTTTCGAGCTGCTGCAGCCGCACCTGCGCCTGGCGCAGTTCGAGCTGCGCGCGCACCTGGTTGGCTTGTGCCGTGCGGTTGAGGACGGGCACGTTCAGCGTGACCCCCACGCCCTTGTCGGGAGCGGTGGAGTTGATCAGCTGCGACAGCGTCTCCTGATAACCCACCGGGCCGGATTGAAAGCGCGCGGGAATGCGGTCGCTGTTGATGCATATTCCCTGGCTAGGGGCGCCGGGCGCGTTGCTGCAGAATGTGGCGTTGTGGCTGATATTACCGCCGAGGCCGTTGCCTCCGTAATATCCATACAGACTCAACGAGGGCAGCATGGCGTTCTGGACCGCCCGTATGTTGATGTCGCGGTTGGTAAGATCGATTCGCGACTGGGCCAACTCGGCGCGGTGCTGCACGGCGTCGCGGATCAGGTCTTCGGTCGGAGATACCGGCTCCTGTTGCGGAAGTTGAATGGTAGAGGTGGGGATGACGCCTGCGCTCGCCACCCGCGGGTCCTCCAGATTTCTGCTGAGCGCGTTCTTCATCAGCAATTCCTGCAGCTCAAGATTGGTCTCGGCTACCGTGAGCGCCTGCTGATTGCTCGCCACCGTGCTTCTGGCGCTTACCACCTGGATCGGCGGCAGCGTGCCCACCTGGACCTGTTTTTCATCGTCGGCAAGCGTCTTTTGGGAAAATGCCAGCGCCTCCTGTTCGACGCGCACGTTCTCGAATGCATACACCAGGTTCCAGTAGAGGTTTTCGATCTGGTCCACGGTCGTGATCACCTGCAGCCGGAAGGCGACGTCGGAGATCTCGCGGTTATTTCTAGCAATGCGGATGAAGCGCGTGTTCGGCAGGAAACCGAAACCCTGCAGCAATTCCTGCGTCACCCGGAACTGGAAGTTGGAGCTGATGATGGGGCTCAACGCGCTCAGCGGATTGTTGGTGGTGGTGTGGCTGTTGTTGAAATCCACCAGCAAATTGGTCCCGGAGTGGAACCCCTGCTGGTAAGCAACATCGGCGGTGCCGGAATTGGTGTTGGTCACCGCGCTTCCACTCAGGGCGCTGCTTGAAAGCGTGTTGCCCCGGTCCATTTGAAACGTCCCCGAAAGGACGGGATCAAAGCTGGTAATCGGCGCCCCGATGCCGAGCGTCGAGCTCACCAGCCCGTTGGTTCCCGTTCCTGCGCCGCCGGCCGCAACACTGGTGCCTCCCGTACCCGAGCCGACCGTTCCGCTCAACCCGCCCACCCCGCCGCCGGGAGTGTTCTGGATGATGCCCGTGTTCACGCCCAAAATAGTCGATCCCGCCCGGGCGCGCAGCACGTCGGTGTCGGCGATGTTCAGGTTGTAGCGCGCCAGCTCCAGGTCGAGATTGTCCTCCAGAGCGAGGGCGACCGCGTCGTCCATCGAGAGATAGATCTTGCCGTCGCGCATAAGCTGGTCGATTCGCGGGTGGTTGCGGAGATCCGCCTCCCCTACCGGCCTCGCCCTGTAGGGCGCGAGCACGTTCGGAAAGGGCTTGACCGACCTTGAGTAGTCGACGTTCATGTATTGCTGGGCCGCCGGTGGCGGTGCCGATTGCGGGGCGGCGGGCAGGCCGGCCGGATCCCCGGGTGAAGCCGGGGCTTGCTGCGCCCCGGCGGAAACGGCCGGCGCAGCGCAAATCATTAGGATCAGAAAGACGGGTATATAAACCTTTAAGCCTGACATGAGCAAGTGTCCCCTCATCAAGGTATTTCGGACCGCAGCTGAATCAGAATTGGATGCAAGGTTCAAACCGGAAAATCAACCGGTCTCGCCGCGGCGCGACCTCAAGCCTGCCGGGCGAGTTTTGACGGGTCGACCGATCGCGGCCACGGTCAATGTATGGCCGGACCCTTCAGTGTAGATTCAGGGGAGGCCGTAGGGCTGTAAAGAATTATAAACACGGGAATTCGAGAGCGGCCGGCGAGCGGGAGCCGGCCGCCTGCGGTTTGAGGCCTATGGCTGCGGCGCGGCCTGCGGATTGTCGGTTTGCGGCATCACGGAACGCACATCCGGCCGCGGCGCGACAAACGGGACCCTGGGCATGTGGTTGACTGCGCCCTTTTCCGCGTCGGCCATCACAATGCCCGCGTGTTCGAGCAGCAGACCGGTGGCGCGGTCCAGCTCGACTTCCGATTTTTCATAATTGGCTTCGGAAGAGACCAGCTGCGACTTCGCGGCAGCCAGTTGCGACTGGTAGTTCATGACGTTGGTGCTGGTCGAAGCCCCGAGGTTGTATTTCTTCTGCTCCGCATCGAGCGACTGTTGCGCCAGTTCCACCGCTGCCTGCGCGGCTTGGACCGCGGCATGGTTCTGGGTGACGGTGAACTGCGCGTTGCGCACTTCGATGCGGACCTGGTTTTCGATCTGCTGCAGACGCATTTCCGACTGCCGGTACTCGAGCTGGGAACGCACCTGCAGGGCCTGGGCCTGGCGGTTGCGGATGGGAATGTTCAGGGTCATTCCCAGGCCTTTGTCCGGAGCCGAGGAGTCCACCAGCTGGTTGAGCGTCGAGCCGTAAGAAGTGGGCGATAACGGAACGAAGGGCTGCCCGTTCGGGCCGGAACAAAAGGCTTCGTTTCCCGGCTGCAGACAAATGTAATTCGGGTTCTGCGCCCCGCCGATGCCCGACCCGTTGTAGTAAGCAAACAGGTCCAGGCTCGGCAAAAGGAAGTTCTTGATGGCGCGGGCACTGAGGTCGCGGTTGACCAGGTCGATTCGCGACTCGGCGAGTTCGGCCCGGTGCTGTAGGCCCTCATTCACCAGGTCCTCGGTCGGCACCACGGGTTCCTGCGCCGGCAGCGACATGGTGGTGACGGGGATGACCTCGGCGCTCGCAAGCCGGGGGTCGGCGAGCGTCCGGCTGACTGCATTCTTCATGAGCAGCTGCTGCAGATCGAGGTTCGACTGCGCCTGCACCAGGTTCTGCTGGTCGGTGGCTACCTGGTTTTGCGCGCGCACCACTTCAATCGGGGCGAGGCTCCCGATCTCGACTTGCTTGCGGTTGTCCGAGAGAGTCTTTTCGGCAAAGGCCAGCGCCTCCTGCTGCACTTTGACGTTCTCATAGGCATACACCAGGTTCCAGTACAGATTCTCGATCTGGTCGACGGTGGTGATGATCTGCAGCCGGAAGCCGACGTCGGTGATCTCCCGGTTGTTCTTGGTAATGCGGATGAGCCGGTCGTTGGGCAGGAACCCGAGGCCCTGCAAAAGGTGCTGCGACACCTTGAACTGAAAACCCGAGTTGAGCTGGGGGCTGACCGAGGTAAAGGCGCTGTTGGTAGTCTGCCGGGTATTGTTGAAGCCAACCGACACATTGGTTCCCCACTGGAATCCCTGGGTGTAGGTGAAATTGCCGGTGGTGGTGTTCTGCTCGGTGCCGGTGAAAGGGCTGGTGGGAATGAAGCGCGCGTGATCAAACTGCAGGGTCCCGCCTATGATGGGATCGAAGCTGGCAATGACCGGACCCAGGCCCTCGGAGGTGTTCACAATGCCCGCGGTTCCGGCTGCGATGCCTCCGGCCGCCGGAGACGTGCCGCCCGGCCCGGAACCGACGGCCCCGCTCAGGCCCCCCACGCCGCCGCCGGGAGTGTTCTGCACCACTCCGGTGTTCACGCCGAGAATATTGTTGGCGCCGCTCTTGGCGCGCAGAATGTCGGTGTCGGCAATGCCGAAGTTATAGCGCGCGATGGCGATGTCCAAATTGTTCTCGAGCGAGAGCGCCACGGCGTCGTCCATCGAAAGGTAGATTTTGCCGTCGCGCATGAGCGCATCGATCCGCGGCGTATTCGAGAGCTGGGGCTCCGGCACTTCGCGCGCCGTGTACGGGGCAATGATATTGGGGAAGTGCGACTTCGGCCTGGAAAAGTCCGTCACCGAGAATTGCTGGCGGTTCGGGGCCGAAGGCGGCGACTCGGGGAGCGCAGCCGCGGGCGCCGGCGTCCCCGTTTGCCCCTGCTGCGCGGCGCTCGGAGCGTCCTGAGCCGGGAGCGCGAAGGGCAAAGCCACGAACCAAAGAACCGCAATCACCTGTCGTGAGGCACACGTCAACGAAGACCAATGCATTCGATTCTCTCCATCGCTTACTTTCGGTGTACTTCCGGTCGCCGGGACACCAGGTTCCGATTGTGGAATCGCGGTCATCCCTGGGCACTGCTTGTTACGATGTGAACCTGCTTGTGGTTCCAGAATTCCGCCCACTCGCTTTGCGCGCACCCATACGGGCCGGCGAGGCTCGACTCTCCTGGCCGCCGCCCGCACGAGAATTGCATCAGTATAGCCGACGGAAACGGGCCTCTCCCGGGTGCCGATTCGGGGCGCGGCGCGCTTGGTTGTAATCTTGGATGCAGCGTCATTGCTGAAGATTCGAATTCTCCATGCCAAGTTTCAAACTGACCCTCGCCTATGACGGGACCGATTTTTCGGGCTGGCAAGTGCAGCCGGACGCCGCGACCGTTCAAGCCACTCTCGCCTCGGCTGTTGGACGAATCACCGGCGAAAAGGTACTGCCGCAGGCATCGGGCAGGACCGACGCAGGCGTGCACGCCCTCGGCCAGGTTGTGAGCTTCCAAACCGGGTCCAGGATTCCCGCAGCCAATCTGGTGCGCGCTCTCAACGACATTCTCCCGCCTTCGGTTCGCGTCCTCGACATCCAGGAGGCGCCGGCTGATTTTCACGCCCGCAAGTCCGCCCGGGCGAAGACCTACCGCTACCGGATCTATCGCGGGGAAATCTGCCCGCCGTTTCTCTCGCGCTATGTCTGGCATTATCCCTACCCGCTCGATGAAAACGCCATGCAGGAAGCGGCTCCGCGGGTCGAAGGCGAGCACGACTACACCTCCTTTGCGGCCGTCGATCCGGAACGGGGCCTGGAGCTTGAGAACGGCTCGAAGGTGCGCCGCATTCTCTCCTCCCGCTGGCATCGCGAAAGCCGCGAACTGGTTTACGAAGTGCGGGGGACGGGCTTTCTCCACCACATGGTGCGAAACCTGGTAGGCACCTTCCTGCTGGTTGGAAAACGAACGCTCGATTCCCCGGATATCACTAGAATTCTAGAAGCGAAGGACCGTTCCCAGGCAGGCGCGACGGCCCCGCCGGGCGGACTGTATCTGGTAGCGGTGGAGTACTGATCCTCATGGCAACCGACGTTCAGCTGAGTGCGCGCACCCTCCGAGTGGTAAATCCTGCTACGGGTGAGTTGCTGAGGGAATTCCCCCTCGCCCCGCCGGCGGAAGTGGCGGCGGCCGTCGCCCGCGCCCGCCTGGCCCACAGGGGGTGGCGGAAGACGCCCGTAGGCGAGCGGCTCAAGATCGTAAAGGAATTCGCGGGCCTCCTCGCCCGGGGAAAGCAGAAGGTCGCCGGCGTCATCTCTCGAGAAACCGGCAAGCCCTACGCGGAGTCTCTGCTCACCGAGATTCTGGTCGCCCTCGATGCCGCGCGCTTTCTCCGCTTGCACGGCCGCGAGGTCCTCGGCGACCGGCCCGTGCCGCACGGCAGCCTGGCCGCCAAGACCAAGCGCGGACGACTCGTCTTCGAACCCCATGGCGTCGTCGGAATCATCGCCCCCTGGAATTACCCGTTCGCGATTCCCGCCACCCAGGCGCTCGCCGCAATCGTTGCGGGAAATGCCGTGGTGCTCAAGCCGTCCGAGCTCACCCCGCTCTCCTCGCTCGAAGTCGCCGCCCTGTTTTCCGCTGCCGGGCTCCCGAACGATGTCCTGCAGGTTGTCGTCGGCGACGGCGAAGCCGGCGCCGCACTGGTCGAATCCGGGATCGACAAACTGGTTTTTACCGGCAGCGTTTCGACGGGCAAAAAGATCGCCCAGGCCGCGGCCGCCCGGCTGCTTCCGGTTGTGCTCGAACTTGGCGGCAAGGACCCGATGATCGTGCTCGCCGACGCCGATCTCGATGTCGCCTCGAGCGGCGCGGTCTGGGGAGCTTTCGTGAATGCGGGACAGGCGTGCCTGTCGGTCGAGCGGTGCTACGTCGAGCGCAGGATCTACGAGCCGTTTCTCGAGCGGTGCCGGGAGAAGGCGGGCCGGCTCAAAGTCGGGGGTGGAGGCAAGTTCCATTCCGACGTCGGTCCGCTGATCGGCGAACGCCAGCTCGAAATCGTCGAGCGGCACGTCGACGACGCGCGCCGGCGCGGTGCGCGAGTCCTGGCCGGCGGCGAGCGCCTGAGGGCGCTCGGACCCAACTTCTATGCGCCCACCGTGCTCGCCGATGTCAGCCACGACATGCTAGTCATGCGCGAGGAAACCTTCGGCGCCGTATTGCCCATCATGGCGTTTGACTCCGAAGACCAGGCCATCGATCTGGCGAACGACTCTCCCTATGGGCTCGCGGCGAGCGTGTGGACGGGCGACCGAAAGCGCGGCGAGCGGCTGGCGCGGCGCATCCAGGCGGGCACCGTGATGGTGAACGACGCCGTCTCCTGCTACGGAATCCGCGAAGCGCCGCACGGCGGAATCAAAGCCAGCGGAATCGGCCGCACCCACGGGAGGCTGGGCCTTCAGGAAATGGTGCGCGTGAAATATCTCGACGTGGACCTGGTTCCGGGCATGAAAAAGCCCTGGTGGTATCCCTATGGCGCCCGGATGACGAGTGCGGCCGAGCGCTTCCTGGATTTTCAGTTCGCAGATTCCTGCTGGCGGCGGCTCGCCGGCGGAGCCGGTTCCATTCGACTGATCAGGCGCCCGAAACTGTAGGGCCTTCGCCGGCTTGCCCGGGCTTGCCGCTTTTCTCCGGCCGTCCTGCTCGTCTGCTACACTGTGTCGCTCATCCCATCGCGGAAATTCGCACCCATGAAATATGTCCTCGGAATTGATGTCGGCACGGGAGGGACCCGCGCCGTCCTGATTGACGGGAAGGGGAAAATCATCAGCTCCGCCACAGGCGAACACGCGCCGTTTGCCTCCCCCAAAATCGGCTGGGCCGAGCAGGACCCGCGCGACTGGCACCGGGCGGCGGGCGAGGCCATCCGCCAGGCAGTTTCGAGCGCCCGGATTGACGCCTCCGATATCGCCGCTCTGGGCGTGGCCGGACAGATGCATGGTGCGGTTCTGCTCGATGAGAAGGACGAAATTCTGCGGCCGGCGCTGATTTGGTGCGACCAGCGCACGCAGGCGCAATGCGACTGGCTCCAGGAAAAGCTCGGGGCGGCGAAAATCATCCAGCTTACTTCGAACCCCCCGCTGACAAACTTCACCCTGACCAAACTGCTGTGGGTGCGCGACAACGAGCCGGAAATCTGGAAGCGCTTCCGCGCCGTGCTTCTTCCCAAAGACTACGTGCGCTTGAGGCTCACGGGCGAACATGCGATCGACGTCTCCGATGCTTCCGGCACGCTGATGCTCGATGTCGCACACCGCCGCTGGTCCCAGGAAATGATGGCGGCCGTCGATCTTCCGATGAGCTCCCTGCCGAGGCTCTATGAATCGCCGGAAGTGTGCGGCCGCATTTCCGAAGCCGGCCGGGCGCATACCGGTTTAAAGCCGGGCACGCCGGTCGTTGCCGGCGCCGGCGACCAGGCGGCGGGCGCCGTGGGAATGGGAATCGTTCGCGCGGGAGCCGTAAGCGCCACCATCGGCACCTCGGGGGTCGTGTTTGCGGCGACCGATCGGCCGGCGTTAGATCCCGAAGGCCGCGTGCACAGCTTTTGCCACGCCGTCCCGGCACGCTGGCACGTGATGGGAGTTACGCAGGCGGCAGGGCTCTCCCTGCGCTGGCTGCGAGACCTGCTGGGCGACGGGCGCCCGGCGGGTTACGATCAACTGACCCGCGAAGCTCGAACCATTTCCCCGGGGTCCGACGGAGTTCTCTGGGCCCCGTACTTGATGGGCGAGCGCACCCCCCATCTCGATCCGAATGCGCGCGGCACCCTGACCGGGCTGGCCGCAAGCCACACGCGCGCGCACGTGATCCGGGCGGTTCTCGAAGGCGTGGCCTTCAGCCTCAAGGACACGTTCTCGCTGTTTGAGCAGATGCAGGTCCCGGTGCACACGGTCCGGCTGGGCGGCGGGGGAGCGCGCTCGGCCTTGTGGCGCGAGATTCAGGCGGAGGTCTACGGCCGCGAAGTCGAAATCCTTGCCGCCGAAGAAGGAGCGGCCTACGGCGCGGCGCTGCTGGCCGGGGTGGGGGCAAAATTCTGGAACTCGGTCGACGAAGCCTGCGACGCCGTCGTCGAGGTCGACGAACGCGTCCGCCCGGATGCGGCCGCGGTCAAGGCCCTCGCCCTTCAATACGAAAATTTCCGCCGCCTGTATCCCGCCTTGAAGCCGCTATTTGCCCGCCTGAGCTCCCCATAAACGGGTTCGAACTGTTATCGTGAATCATGATTGAGGTGACCTCGGCGGGATTGCTGTTTGATCTCGACGGCGTGCTGGTGGATTCGACTCCGGCCGTCGCCCGGGTATGGAAAAAATGGGCAATCGAGCACGGCTTCGATCCCGAAGAGACCGTAAGACAGGCCCATGGCCGGCCGAGCGTTGAAACCGTCCGCGATCTTCTGCCTGGGGCCGACGCCGAGATGGAAAACCGCCTCATCCTGCGCGGCGAACTCGAAGACACCGAAGGCGTCGTTCCCCTCGCCGGCGCGCGCGAACTCCTCCACTCGCTTCCCGAAGAGCGCTGGGCGCTCGTGACCTCCTGTGCCCGTCCGCTCGCCGAAGTGCGCCTGCGCGCGGCAGGCCTGCCCATACCGCGCAGGATGGTCACCTGCGAGGACGTCCGCAGGGGAAAGCCGGATCCGGAGCCCTACCGAAAGGGCGCCGCGCTGCTCGGGGTTCCCCCCTCCGAATGCGTGGTCTTTGAAGACGCTCCCGCGGGAATACGCGCCGGCAAATCCGCGGGCGCCCTGGTCATAGCCTTCCCAACCACTTCGCCCGATCGCGACCTCGACCAGGCGGGCGCGGATTGGATTCTCGCCGGCTATGACTACTTGACGGTGGTCGCGTGCGATCACGGTTCGAACCGGCTCAAACTTCTCATTCAGGTCTAATTCATGGAAGCGCGCGTCGAACAACCCCATGGATGTAAAAAGATTGTCAAGTGTACTCGCGTCTACTTAGCCGTCCGTAAGTGGTAGTAGTCTAGCCACATCTTCCGAGTCACGCGAACCGAGAGGGGGAAAGGAATGCTGCGCGCAGCCGAGAACCTGACATCATCGACTCTGCCGACGAACCCGCACAAATTTCGAGATCGCATGGCCTCGATGTCCTCGGAGCGGATCCTGGTGGTCGAAGATGACCACGCGGTGCAGAAGGCCCTGCGGCGTTTGTTTGAAGCCGAAGGCTATGCGGTACAGATTGCTCAGGACGGAAGTTCGGCGGTCGAGATGTTCCGCAGCGTTACGCCCTCTGCGGTGGTCCTCGATTTGCGCCTTCCCGGATTGTCGGGCCGCGAGGTATGCCGCGAATTCAAGCAGCACTCCCCCGCCATCCCCATTATCGTGCTCAGCGCCACGAGCGACGTGTCCGACAAAGTTCTTCTCCTCGAACTCGGGGCGGACGACTACGTGACCAAGCCGTTCAGTCCGCGCGAACTGCTGGCCAGAATGCGTGTCGCGCTGCGCCGCACCGTCCAGCCCACGCCGGCCGAAAAGTTTACCTGCGACGAGATCGCGATTGACTTCAAAAAAATGGAAGTCATCCGGGAAGGAAAGCCCATCGCGTTGACGGCGCAGGAGTTCAAGACCCTGAAATTCATGGTGCAGAATCCCGAGCGCGTGATCACGCGGGATGAGCTCTTGAATGAGGTCTGGGGGTACCACAATTATCCTTCCACCCGCACCGTCGACAATCACATTCTGAAGCTGCGCCAGAAACTCGAGAGGGATCCCGCAAATCCTGTCCACTTTCGGACCGTGCACGGTGTAGGCTATAAGTTCGTTGCGTGAATATCGCCTGCCTTGAACGAGAAAGCCTATGGTGACCATACGGCTGAGGACCAAGTTCCTGCTGTCTATGGTCCTGATCTCGGCTGGACTGACCTCGCTCAGCCTGCTGCTCGTCCGGCACAGCCTGCAGTCGGAAATCCGCAGGCAGATCTTCTCCGACCTCCGCAATTCGGTCAGCACCTTTGCCAATTTCCGTCGCGAGCAGGAGTCTACGCTCAGCCATGCCGCCGACCTGGTTGCCTATCTCCCCACTCTGCGGGCCCTGATGACCACCGGCCACGAGGCCACCATCCAGGACGCGTCCGAGCCGATCTGGCAGCTCGCCGGCAGCGATCTTTTTGCCTTGGCCGACCGCAGCGGGAAAATTGTCGCGCTGCACACCAAGACGCCGGGGTTCAGCTTCGAGCTGGCCCAGGCCTCGCTCACCGATTCCTTGAACCATCAGGTCCGCTGGTGGTTTGATGGGAAACACCTGTATGAAATTTTTCTGAAGCCGATTTATTTCGGTCCCGTGTCCACCGGCAGCGTGCTCGGATTTCTCGTCATGGGCCGCGAAATCGATCGGTCGGTTGCGGCCCAGATCGGCCGGATTGCCGGCGGCAGCGTCGCCTTCTATCACGGCGACACGGTCGTCACCAGCACGCTTCCCCAGGCCAAGCAGGAGGAGTTCTCGAGACAGAAATTCCTGCCCGACTCGGACGAGGGCCAGCCCGTGTCTCTGGACCTTGGCAATGAGAGGTTCCTCGCCACCACCATCGATCTTTCCGGTCCGGGAAAACCCAGCGTTCGCCTGACGGTGCTCAAGTCCTACGACCAGGCCACGGCATTTCTCAACCGGCTCAATCGCCTGCTGCTGGCCCTTGGTCTGATCGCCGTGCTCGGTGGCAGCGCCCTGGTGTTTCTCATCTCCCACACCTTCACGCGCCCGCTCTCGAACCTTCTGGCGGGCGTCTCCGCTCTCGAGCATGGCGACTTCAACTACGCTCTCGACGCAAAGGGCGGCGATGAAGCCGCAGAACTCACGCGCGCCTTCGCTCGCATGCGGGAGAGTCTGGCGAAGACCCAGCAGAACCTGCTCGAGTCTGAGCGTCTGGCCACCATAGGCCGCATGGCAAGCTCGATTTCTCATGATCTGCGGCATTCGCTGGCCGCGATCGTGGCCAACGCGGAGTTTCTCTGTGAACCCGAGCTGACCGGCGCGCAGCGCGAGGAACTCTATCAGGAGGTTCGCGCCGGGGTGAGGCGGATGACCGAGTTGATCGACTCGCTGCTTGAGTTCTCGCGCACCCGAGCGTCGCTGCGGCCGATGTACGGCGATCTGGGGCAAACCATGACCACCGCCATCGAGGCGGTCAAGTCGAACCCGCAGTTCCGGGAAATCCCCATCACGGTGCTCTCAAGCGGCAAGGTCGACGGCTGGTTTGATCACCGCAAGCTGGAGCGGGCTTTTTTCAATCTGCTGTTGAACGCCTGCGAGTCGGTTGACCGGGACAACGGGCGGATCCATATCGTGCTGGCGGCAGTGGGGAACGCCGTCGAGATCCGGTTCGTAGACAACGGCCACGGGATCCCGGATTCAGTGCGCGGCAACCTGTTTGACCCCTTTGTCAGCCAGGGCAAAGAAAACGGCACCGGGCTGGGATTGACGGTGGTTCAGAAAATCGTGCAAGACCATGGCGGCGAAGTCACGGTTGAGCGGACTTCGACCGAAGGCACCGTCTTCCGTCTCGCGCTCCCGCGGCCGGCTAATACCTTGGCAGCCAGCGCCCAGGCCGGCCAGCATTCCGCACCGGCAGCTCAGGCTGGCGTAAACTCTACGAAACCGTCGTAAACGCAACGCCTGCCGCTTCTGCGGATACGGCTTTCGGGAGGCGAACTTGAAACCGCGAAGTGTTTCCTTCAGCCGTGCCATCGAGTGTGTCGCCGCGGCGCTGATCTCGGCCCTCGCTGCCCTTCCTGCTTGCGCGCAACAGGCCCCGCCGCGCCCGGCGGAGGATCAGGAGCTGGCCGAGTCGGTGCGGGAGTTGCGCGAAGAGATCGAGCAGTTGCGGGGCACGGTCTCCGAGCTGCGGTCCGAAGCCGCCCAATATCGGGCCGAGGGCCAGGAGCTGCGCAAGGAAGTGGAAAGCCTTCGCGCAGGCGCCCAGGCGGCCGGGCCGGCCGAGGCCCCCTCCGGCAGAGAGCAGAGTCCGCCGTCTGCCGGCCCGGCGAGCGACGAACGCATCTCTTCCCTCGAAGACACCGCGCAGGTCCACCAGAGCGAGCTGCGCACGCTCTACCAGACAAAAGTGGAGAGCGCCTCCAAGTATCGCGTGCGCCTGTCGGGCCTGGTGCTGCTGAATCTGTTTCGCAACACCGGGGGAGTGAATAACGTGGATGTTCCGACCTATGCCACTTCGGCCGCCCCCTATGGCACCGCTCCCAGCTTCGGCGCCACCTTGCGCCAGTCCGAGATCGGTCTGGAAGTCTTCGGACCGACTTTTGCGGGAGCGAAAACCAGCGGCCAGGTCTCCCTGGACTTTGGCGGCGGGTTTCCTTCCGCGGCCCTGGACGGGGTGAGCACGGGACTGGTGCGGATGCGCACCGCCGACGTCCGCCTGGATTGGGAAAACACCTCGATCATTGCCGGGCAGGACAGTCTGTTTATCTCGCCCAATTCGCCCACCTCGTTTGCGTCGCTGCTTGCTCCCAGCCTGGCTTATTCCGGAAATCTCTGGGCCTGGACTCCTCAGCTGCGCGTTGAACACCGGTTTCCAATCGCCGGCGATCAGAACATTTCAATCCAGGGCGCCATCCTCGACAACCTGACCGGACAGCCTTCTTTCACCAGCTTTCGTACGCCGGGGGCGGGCGAAAACTCGGGGCAGCCCGCTTACGCGGTGCGCACCGCCTGGAAGCGCGAGGACCATGACAGGCCTCTCGTCGTCGGCGCCAGCGGATACTATTCGCGACAGAACTGGGGCTCCGGCCGCGAGGTCGACGGCTGGGCCGGAATGGCCGACTGGCGGGTTCCGCTGCCTGGGAGATTTGAGTTTTCCGGCGAATTTTACCGGGGACGCGCCGTGGGCGGCTTGGGCGGAGGGATCGGACAGTCGGTCCTGTTCGGCGCAGCTCCCGCGAGTCCTTTTGCGCCCGTGCGGGCTTTGAACTCCGCGGGCGGCTGGTCGCAGCTCAAGTTTTCGCTCAATTCGCGCCTGGAATTCAACGGGGCCTTTGGAATGGACAATCCCTTTGCCTCCGACCTCAACGCATTCCCCATGCCCACCGGGTTTTATGCGAGCGTCCTCACCGCCAACCGGAGCGAGATGATGAATTTCATCTATCGCCCCCGCTCCGATCTCGTGTTGTCGGGGGAATATCGCCACCTGCACACGACCCAGATCGGCAACTACTTTTTAGCCAATCACGTCAACCTGATGATGGGGGTCTTGTTCTGATGCGCGCTCAGGCCCTTCGCACCTTCCGCCTCTTCCTCATCTTCGGCTCCGTCTTTGCTCTCGGGGCGCCGGCCCGAACCCAGGAGGTCACGGTTTCCGCCCGCATAAAGCAGATCGACGGCCGGCGAAAGTCTGAAGCTGCGCGCGCGGGAAACGTTGTGGTCTGGCTTACCCCGTCGGGCGGAGGGCCCGCGCCGCGGCCGGTCCCCGGCCAGCGTTTGCGTCTCACCCAGCGCAACAAGAGCTTTGAGCCGCACCTGCTCGTGGTTCCCGTAGGCGCCGTCGTCGAATTTCCCAACCACGATCCGTTTTTTCACAATGTGTTCTCGCTCTTTGAAGGCAAGAGGTTCGACCTCGGCCTGTACGAGGCGGGAACGACCCGGAACGTGAGCTTTGATCGGGTCGGGATCTCCTACATCTTCTGCAACATTCACCCGGAGATGAGCGCCGTCGTGATCGCGCTCGACACTCCCTACTACGGAGTTTCGAACCGCCAGGGCGAAATCGCGATCCCCAACGTCCCGGCCGGAAACTACACCATGCGGGCCTGGGCGGAGACTGCATCCCCCGAAGATCTCAGCGCATTGACCCGCGCCGTCAAAGTCTCGGACTCAAACTCCACTCTCGGCGTTCTTGAAATCCGGGGAAGCGCCGTTTCGACGGCGCACAAGAACAAGTTCGATCTGGACTACGAGCCTCCCCCCCCGAATAGCCCCGGGTACGAGGAACCGCTGCGCCGGACCATGTCCGTTCCGCGGTGAACGGATTCTCGTCTCGACCGCACCCTTTCCACTTGGAGCCTAGCGAGCGGGCGGGCGGGATTCAAGGACCTTCTGCAGATCCTGGAGGCGGCTTACAGGCGGCTGGCAGGCGAATCCCGAACATACAACCGCAGTCGTCGTTCCGGCTTTCACGCCGGGCAGTTCGGGAATGGTTCGGGCGAGGGCCGGGGGGAGATTTTCGGCCACGGCCTGGCTGGGGGTCAACCGTAAGACCGAGCGGCCAAAACCGGCCGACAAGCTCGCCTCGCGCCAGAACTCGATGGCCGCGTCATCGGCGCCGACAATCACCACCTGCTCGGGCGCATACGCCGCATAGAGGGCCGCTATGCCGTAGGTGGCCGCAAACAGTCCGTAGGGCCCGGCGCCCGGCGAGAGAAGGCCGAGCGTCTGGCGGGCCCTGGCGCGATAGCCGGCTTCCCCCGTGTAGCCCTCGACTCGCAGCAGTGCGATGGCCGCCATGGGATTTCCCGCCGGCGTCGGCGAATCCTGAAACGGCTTGCGGGGCGTCGCCAGCACGCCGAGCGAGTTGGGATCCCGGGCGCGGTCGAAGAATCCGCCGCCCGCGTGGTCGTAGAATTTCTCGATCATGAGATCGGTAATCTGGCGCGCCCTGCGAAAATAGGTCAAATCCGCAGTCGCCTCGTAGGCATCGAGACACGCAATGGCGGTCGAGGCGTAGTCCTCGAGAAAGCCCGGCGTGTCTCGCCGCGCGGCCTCGTCGGGATATGCCACCACGTGCTTCAGGCCCGAGCGCGGGTCCCACGCCTCCGCTAGAACGCGATCGAGCGACCGCAGCGCGAATCTCCGCGCCTCGTCCATCCCGAGCACGGCTGCAGCCTTGAGGTAAGCCGAGACCGAGAGCGCATTCCAGCTCACGTAAATGGTTTTGTCGACGTAGGGAGTCGGGCGCTTGAGCCGCGCGGCATACATCTTGCTTCTGGCCGAGTCAAGGAGCTCCGAGACCCGCTCCCGGGGCAACTTCAGCCGCCCGGCGATTTCATCGAGCGATGCCCGCTGATACAACACATTCTTCGCGGGATTGTGGCGCATCTCGCCGATTTCGTGGATGTCGTAGCGCAGGCAGGCGGCCTGCGCTTCCTCGGCGGAGAGGACGGACCTGGTTTCCTCAACCGTCCAGGTGAAATAATCGCCGTCGTCCTCCATCGAGCAGTCCGCATCCTGAGAGGCGTAGAACCCGCCGCGCCCGCGGTCGCTTAGCCACTCGTCGATCCAGCGCATCATGTCGCGCGCCACCTCGGCGAAAAAGGGCTCTCGCGTCGCCTGGTAGGCGTGAACGTAGTTCTTCAGCAGCTCCGAATTGTCGTACGACATTTTTTCAAAGTGCGGCACAATCCAGCGCTCATCCACCGAATAACGATGGAACCCTCCCGCCAGCTGATCATAAATGCCGCCCCGGGCCATTTTTTCAAGCGTCGTGGTGAAAACCCGGCGCAGCCCTTCCGGCCCGTTTCCCGCCGCTCCGGGTGAAGCGCCGCGGGCGGACCGCACGTATTCGTCGATCAACAAATCCAGAATCGACGGATGGGGAAACTTCGGCGCATTGCCGAACCCGCCGTTGGCCTCGTCGAAGATCTTGAGCGCCGCGCCGGTAATTTCCTGAATCACCTGGGGAGAAAACTCGCCGGCCGCCGAGGCGAACGACTCCGAATGCCGAATGGCGCCTTCGACAAGACTGGCCTGCTCGAGCACATCGCCGTTCTTCTCGCGAAACGCATCCGAGATCGCCAGCAGAACGCGCCGAAAACTCGGGCTGCCGAGGTGGTCGTGCGGAGGAAAGTAGGTGCCGCCGTAGAAGGGCCGGCCATCGGGGGTCAGAAATCCCGTGAGCGGCCAGCCTCCCTGCCCGCTGATGGCCTGCACCGCGACCTGGTAGCGGCTGTCGATGTCGGGCCGTTCATCGCGGTCCACTTTAACGGCGACAAAGCGCTCGTTCACGATCTCGGCGATTTCCGGATCGTCGTAAGACTCGCGGTCCATCACATGGCACCAGTGGCACCACACGGCGCCGATGTCGAGCAGGATGGGCTTGTTCTCGCGGCGGGCTTTGGCGAACGCGTTTTCCCCCCACTCTTGCCATTGAATGGGCTGGTGCATGGCCGAACGCAGGTAGGAAGACGCCGCCCCGGCCAGGGAATTGAGGGTGGGTGCCGACATCCCATCAGTCTAACCCCGGCGGGGCCCGGCCGCCTTTGCCGGCCGTACGCCGCCTCGGTCACCGTCCCTAGCTGCTCGGCGGGGGCAGCGGTTTTTGGGTGAAATCAAAACAGTCCGACATATCGTCGGAAGCCTGGTCTCTCGCATTGAGCGGCTTCAGCCCGAACGTCACCTCACAGAATTTCACCAGGCTGACGTGGGAGTGAAATGTCTTGGAGATTCCGCGCTTAGAGTAGGGGCTGACCACCAGACATCCAACCCGGGGGCCATAACGGAATTGCGTGTTGGCATAGCTTGGCCCGGTCTTCGGCCCTCCACCCGTCCATTTGTCCTTGAGCGGCGCCTCGACATGGTCGTACCACCCTCCCCAGTCGTCCCAGGTGATGAAGACGGCGGAACTGGCCCAGAGCCGGCTTTGCCCCAGCTGGTTCAGGCGGTCGGCCGTCCACTGGCTGCCGAGCTTTACCGTCTGCTGTCCCTTGTCCCTGCCGACGGGAGGATGCTCGGAGAGATCCACCGGACTGCCGGGCGCATACACCCAGGAGACATTGGGCAGCGTGCCGGAATGGGCATCGGAGTCGAACTTCGTCCACGACTGGATGTTCGGACTCGCCTTCAGCTCTGAGAATTCCTTGAAGTAGCTGAAGCCGGGGTCTCCGTACGCGGCCCAGGTAAGGTGGGCCTTTTCGAGCGCCTTCGGCAGGGTCGGGATGGCGAACGGGGGCTGGGGCTGGTAGGTGCGGCTCTTCGTCGAGTTATCGATGAGCGGGGAGTCGGCGGCGACGAGCATCAGATGATTGGGCTCGGACTGGCTGGCAACTTCGGTGAAGTAGTTGTCGCACAACGCGAATTGCCTGGCCAGCGAGAAGTAGGCGGGAATGTCTTTTTCCGAATATTGCAGTTTCACCGCGTGCGTGGCCCGTTCGAGCCACGCGGTGTGGTCGTGTCGAGGGTCGCCGCCCGAGGGCGGGTCCTCGGCCGCGGGAAGGCTCACGCCATTGGCCCCGGGGAAGGTGCCGAAATAATTATCGAAGGTGTGATTCTCTTTGATGATGAGGATGACATGCTCAATCGGATTGTGTGGCTGCACGCGTCCTGACCTCCTTGCCGCTCAACGAGCGGCAACGTGAAGTTCGGGTTTCTGAGAAAGCGGTCGATTGAGAGTTCAGGTCGTTCGCCGATTCGTCATTGGGCAAGACGGCTTGCGATGGCGCAGTACAAGTCTACGGCTTTGTGCAGTTGTGTTTTTTCCACAAACTCTCCTTCGGTGTGGGCATCGTGGATCGATCCCGGCCCGATGAGCAACGGCTGCCCCCAGTTGCCGAGCGCCGGGATGTCGGTGGTGAAGGCCGCAACCATGGTGGGCAGTCCTTCGAGCGTGCGCAGGCGGATGAAGGGGACCTCGAGCGTAAACTCAACGTCGGCCAGGCTGCCCACCGTCTCTGCGATTTCGCGGCGCAGCGGGTCGCTTGGCCCAATCAAACGGTAGAGCAGCAGGGCGCGGGCCTTATCGGCGATCACATTCGGTGCGCGTCCGCCTTCGATCATTCCGATGTTCAGAGTGCAGGGCCCGAACTCGGGATCGGAGGGAAGCTTCATCGCCCGCAGCCGGCCGAGCGCCTCCACCAGCTTGTCGATCGCCGACTCGCCGAGCGAGGGATACGCCGAGTGCGCCATCTTTCCGCTCGAGGCGAGTTCGACGCGCAAGCTCCCTTTCGAGGCGACCGCCACCCGGTTCTCGGTGGGCTCGCCGTTGATAAGAAACTTGCAGGCGTTCGCCTGCTGGTTGGCATGCTTTGCGCCCAGGCTGTCCCGTTCTTCGCCTACCAGAAAGAGCAGGCCGACCGGGATTCCTTCTTTCCGCAGCCGCTCGGCCGCCTCAATCTGAGCCGCGATGATTCCCTTGGCATCGCAGGCGCCCCGGCCATAGATCGCCCGTTCGTCTTCCGACGAGGGAATGAACGGCGGCACGGTGTCCATATGGGTCGAAAATACGATCGCCGGATTCGGCTCAAGCGGCGGGGTCGCATAGATGTTGGCGCGGTCGCCTTCGACTGCCATTCGCTGAACATCGAGGCCGAGACCGGCGAGCTTTTCGGCCAGGAACCGTCCGGCCCGTCCTTCATTTCCGGTAATCGATTCGATATCCACAAGCTGCCGGGTGAGAGAGACCATATCCATGGTGCTCAAAAGCATAAACCACCGGGCACGCGAGGGGAGCGCCCGACCAGGGCCGACCAGCAACGACCGCCAGGAATGATCGGCAGGAACGGTCATCCCGCGGTTTTTCCGGGCGAGTTTTCGCCGGAAAACCATGCACGCCCGTCGAAAGCGCGCGAACTTCTCCCGAGAGCGCGTAAACGCCCGCCCGGGGAAGAATCGCGGCCGGATGCGCGCGCGCCCGGCTGTCTGAGGCCGGGTGGCAGGATCCTCATGCCGGCGTCTCCCGTATACTTTCCGCAATGCAACCGGAAGCGGGAGCCATTCGTTCTCTGTTTCTCGACGGGGGAGCCGGCCGGCTCGAAGCCTTGTTGAATTCCGGCGCCTTGAACCCCACCCATGCCGCCGTCGTCTGCCACCCCCATCCGCTGTTTGGCGGGACGATGCACAACAAGGTCGTCTTCCACGCCATGAAGGCGCTGAATGGTTTCGGTTTCCCGGTATTGCGCTTCAATTTTCGATCCGTCGGGCTGAGCCACGGCGAGCACGACCACGGCCGCGGAGAAGCCGACGACGTTCGCGCGGCCCTCGACTGGCTGGATCGCGAGTTTCGCCTGCCCATCTCGTTCGCCGGCTTTTCCTTCGGTGCGGCCGTCGGCCTTCCGGCTGCCGCCGCAGATGGGCATGTCGACTCGCTCATCGGGCTCGGCTTGCCGGTTGCGCCGGTCGACGGGCGTACCTACGACTTCGAATGCCTGCGTTCCTCGCCCAAGCCGAAGCTCTTCGTCAGCGGCAGCCGGGACTCCTTCGGCCCGCGCGCGAGCCTGGAGAAGATGGTCGAATCGTTTGCCGGACCGAAGCAGCTCGTCATCATCGACAGCGCCGATCACTTCTTTGAAGGCAGACTGCGCGAAATGCGGCAGGCGATCGAAGGCTGGGTGCGGCAAACGATACCGGGAACCGCTCGGTCCACTGCGCCATGAAAGCCGTCGCCCGGCATATTTTCGATCACGCCCTGCGCGAGTCGAGCATTCGGGGCGCTTTCTCGCAGCATGTCGTCTGCGATCGCGGGGTCGTGCGCATTGCTCAAGACCGTTACGACCTCGACGGCTATGGCCGGGTGTTCGTGGTCGCCTTCGGCAAGGCGGCGTATTCCATGCTGGCGGCTCTCCACGAGCAAAGCGGAAGGCGCTTTGAAGGCATGGTTTCGTGCCCCATTGCCCCGGAGTTTCGGGTGCGCGGTTTCCGCTATTTTCACGGCGGGCATCCCCTTCCGAATGCCGATTCCATTGCTGCCGCCGAGGCCCTGCTGCAGTCGCTCGAGGCGCAGAATGAGGCCTCGCTGGTGATCTATCTGATAAGCGGCGGCGGCTCCTCGGCCGTCGAAAAGCCGGTCGATGACGGGATCACGCTCGACGACCTGATTGCGACCTATCGCGTCCTCGTCCACTGCGGCGCATCGATCGGTGAAATCAATACGCTTCGGAAACATCTCTCCGCGGTCAAAGGCGGACGCCTGGCCCGCAGGGCCTATCCCGCCGAACAGCTTTCCATCCTGGTCTCCGACGTTCCCGACCACCTGCCCGACGCGCTCGCCTCCGGTCCGACGATGCCGGATTCGAGCACCGTGGACGGGTGCTTCGCTCTGGCGGCGAAGTACAACCTGCTCGAAAAGTTCCCCCCCTCCGTGCGCGAGCTCTTCGAACGCCATGCGCTTCCGGAGACCCCCAAATCCGACGACCCGGCCTTCGCGCGCGCGCGCTGGACGACGATCCTTTCGAACCGGGCTTTGCTCCAGGCCGCGATGAGGGAGGCCGAACGCCAGGGGTTCTCGGTCGAAATCGACAACCGGTGCGACGACTGGGACTACGCCAAGGCGGCCGACTACCTGCTCGCGCGCGTGCGCGAACTCCGGACGAAGAGCGAGCGCGCGTGTCTTCTCTCGGGAGGCGAAGTCACCGTGAACGTCACCCGCGCCGGAACCGGCGGCCGCAATCAGCAGTTCGCTCTCTATTGCGCGACCCGGATCCAGGGAGAAGACATTTCCGTGCTCAGCGCCGGCTCGGACGGAGTCGACGGCCAGAGCGAGGCCGCAGGCGGGGTGGCGGATGGAACCACGCTCGATCGGGGGAGAGCCCGCGGACTCGATGCCCGGGCGCACCTCGGCTCCTTCGACGCCTATCCCTTCTTGAACCAGCTGGGCGACGCCATCGTGACCGGGCCGACGGGCAATAATTTGCGAGACTTGAGAATCCTGCTCGCGTATTGAGCGGGGTTTCCGACTGCCTGGGGCGGCGAGGACTTGCCATCGCCCGAAGGGAGGTGTCCAGAGGTTGCGGTCAAAAAACCTGGGTAATTCCTTCCGGCAGGACCAGCACCCGGTCTCGGACCCCCGCCCGTCCGGCCTCCTCGTCCAGCAGTTCGAGCGGCTCATCCATCGGTTCGTGGGAAAGCCGGAAAGTGCCGTAGTGCATGGGGATCATCCACCGCGATTTCAGGTCCAGGAAGGCGCGGGTGGCATCGGCGGGACTGGTGTGGACATTGCGGAATTGCGGAGGGTTGTAGGCTCCAATCGGAAGCAGGGCCACCTGCGGCGCCAGGCGCAGGCCGATCTCGCGGAATCCCGAGAAGTAGGCGGTGTCGCCGGCGTGATAAACGGAATGCTTCCCGTCGCGCAGCACATACCCGCCATATCCACGATGCGCGTCGCGCAGGATCCGCGCTCCCCAGTGACGCGACGGCACGTGGGTAATGGTGACGCCGCGGTGCCGGAAGCTGTTCCACCAGTTCAGTTCGACCACATCGCGGAAGCCGAGATCCGCCACCAGATCGAAAACGTGCTCCGGCACCACGATGGTGGGCGCCGACCCGCGCCGGCGCTTGGTATGCTGCACCAGGGCGCGGAGCGAAGGACGATGCAAGTGGTCAAAGTGGGCGTGCGTCACCAGGACCAGATCAATCGGCGGCAGATCGCGGATCTTGACCCCCGGCTGCCGCAATCGTTTCAGCACGAAAAGCCAGCGCGCGAAGTTGGGGTCGATGACGATGTTCTCCGCGCCCACCTGCAGAAAAAAAGTGGAATGGCCGATGAAGGTCACGCCCATGCGTTCTTCCTCGACCAGGACCGGCTTGTGGGACTCGCCCTGGCGGGGCGTGATGGCGGAATGGCGCACCAGGCGCCCGAATTGCCGGGCGCGCTTGCGCATGGCGGGACTCTTGATGGCCTGTCTCAGCATGGGAACGAACCGGGAGCGGTCGGCGGAGGCCTCAAAGCCGCGAGTGCGAGCCACTGCTCAAACTGCTAACCGACCTCTGCATTCTACCAATCCCCCAGATTCGCTTGACCGCGCTCAGCAGGTCATTTCTAATTCTCGTGTCTAATTATCGTGGTCTTTGTTCTGAGTCAGGAGCTCTCATGCGCGTTGCATTTCTCGGGTTGGGCATCATGGGCCATGCGATGGCCACAAACCTTGTAAAAGCCGGCCACGAAGTAACCGTGTGGAACCGCACCTCCGGCAAACGGGTTGAAGGAGCGCGTGCGGTGGAGACCCCGGCCGAGGCGGCCGAGGACGTGGAGGCCGTGTGGCTTTGCGTCTCCGACACCTCCGCGGTCGAGAGCGTGCTTTTTGGGCCCCACGGGGTCGATTCCTCGCTCCGCGAAGGGATGATCATCAGCGATTCGAGCACCATCTCTCCGGCTGCGACCCGCAAGTTCGCCGAACGGGTCCGGCAGAAAGGCGTGGAGTATGTGGATTCGCCCATGACCGGCTCGAAGACCGGCGCCGAAGGCGGCACGCTCCTGTTCATCGTCGGCGGCGATGAGGCGGCGGTCGAACGGCTCAAACCGCTTTACGCCGCCATGGGCAAGAAGATTTTCCGCATGGGAGAGGTGGGAAAAGGCCAGTCCGCAAAGCTCGTGATGAACTTGCAGATCGCGCTGATCTACGAGGGCTTCGCCGAGGCCCTGACGCTTGCCGCCAAGCTCGGCGTGAGCGCGGAGAGTTTGATGCCGCTCGTCAATGCCTCCATGGTGCGGTCGGGCGTGGTCGAATACAAAGCGCCTTTCGTACTGAACCGCGACTTTTCCGCGAATTTTCCCCTGCGGCTGATGCGGAAAGACATTCTTCTCGCGCTCGACGCCGCCCGGGAAGCGCGCGTCAAGCTGCCCGGACTCGAGACCGTAGAAGAGGTCTACGATATGGCAGTCGAGGACGGCCACGCGGACCTCGACTATGCCGCAACCCTCCTGCTGCTTGAAAAGTGGGCGGGGGTCGAAGTGAAAGGCCAGGCGGCGTAGCACAGCGTGGCGGACTACATCGGCGCCATCGACCAGGGAACGACCAGCACGCGGTTTCTTGTCTTTGACCGCGCGGGAACCATCGTCAGTTCCGCGCAGGAAGAACACCGGCAGATTTTTCCCCGCCCCGGCTGGGTCGAGCACGATCCCGAAGAAATCTGGCGGCGCACGCAGTCGGTCATCGCCCGGGCCATGGAATCGCGGGGACTCCGCCCGCGCGACCTTGCCGCCATCGGCATCACCAACCAGCGCGAGACGACCATCCTGTGGAACCGGAAAACCGGAGCGCCGCTCGCGAATGCGATTGTCTGGCAGGACACGCGGGTCGCCGACATGGTTCGCGAGCTATCGGCCGAGGGCGGACAGGACCGGTATCGGGCAAAAACCGGGCTCCCGCTGGCCACCTACTTCAGCGGGCTGAAGATGCGCTGGATGCTGGACCACGTTCCGGGCGCCCGGGCGCAGGCCGAAGCCGGCGAAGTCCTCGCCGGCACCATGGATACGTTCCTAATCTGGAAGCTCACCGGCGGACCGCACGGCGGCGTTCACGTGACCGACGTGACCAATGCCAGCCGCACGCAGCTGATGGATATTCGGACCCTCGCCTGGGACCAGGGCCTGCTTGCGGACTTCGGGGTCCCGATCGAGATTCTGCCGAAGATTTGCTCGAGCAGCGAAGTGTACGGGTCGGCCACCCTTGCGCCCGTCGGCGATGTGGCTATCGCGGGCGATCTGGGCGATCAGCACGCCGCCCTCGTCGGTCAGGTCTGCTTCCGGCCGGGCGAAGCCAAAAATACCTATGGCACCGGCTGCTTCATGCTTTTGAACACCGGCGAGAAGATCGTGCCCTCCCAATACGGCCTGATCTCGACCGTCGCCTACCAGCTGGGCTCCAAACCCGCCTGCTATGCCCTCGAAGGAAGCATTGCCATCGCCGGGGCGCTGGTCGAATGGCTTCGCGACAATCTCGGCCTGATCCAGTCGAGCGCGGAAATCACCGATCTTGCCTCGAGCGTCGAAGACAATGGCGGGATCTATTTTGTGCCCGCCTTCTCCGGGCTCTACGCGCCTTACTGGAAGGACACGGCGCGGGGCGTGATCGCCGGTTTGACGCGTTACGTCCATCGCGGCCATTTCGCGCGCGCCGCTCTTGAAGCGACCGCCTTTCAAGTCCGCGAAATTGTGGAAGCGATGACGAAGGATTCCTCCATCCAGCTGGGCTTCCTTCGCGTCGACGGGGGCATGGTGAAAAACCATCTGCTCATGCAGTTCCAGGCGGACCTGCTCGACATGCCGGTGGTTGCACCCCGGGTGAGCGAAACCACGGCGCTCGGCGCGGGCTACGCGGCGGGTCTTGCGGCCGGCTTTTTCAAAGACACGGACGAGCTGCGCGCAAACTGGAAGGAAGAGAAGCGCTGGCATGCCAAGATGAGCGGGCCGGATCGCGAGCGCCTGTACCGCTACTGGAAAAAGACCGTCGCCCGTTCCTTCGACTGGCTGGATTAATGCGCGCGCGGACCGGCTCGCGCCGGCCGCAGCGGTAAAGGAAGCGCACGCCTGCGATTTTGCCTTATCCCGCGCGGTACACCAGTTTTCCGCCCACGATGGTGGCCACGACCTTCCCGCTGAGCTGCCAGCCGTCGAACGGGGTGTTGCGCGACTTGGAGCGGGATTTCGCCGCCTCGAACGTCCAGCGCTTTTTGGGGTCGAAAATGGTGACGTCGCCATGACTGCCGCGGACGAGCGTTCCCCGGCCGCGCAGATCGACGATGCGGGCCGGCCCGGAGGTAAACAGTTGAACCACGCGCCCGAGCGGGATCTTCTGCCGGACGTGCAGGATGGTAATCGCGAGTCCCACGGCGGTTTCGAGCCCGGTAATGCCGAACGCCGCGCGTTCAAACTCCACGATTTTTTCCTGCGGCGCATGCGGCGCGTGATCGGTGGCGATGCTGTCGATGGTGCCATCGGCCAGAGCGGCCAGCAGCGCTTCGCGGTCGGCGGCCGAACGCAGCGGGGGGTTCATCTTGAAGTTGGTGTTATAGTCGCCCACCTCGGCATCGGTCAGGGCAAAATGGTGCGGGGTCACCTCGCAGCTCAGACGGGCCCGGTTGCGCTTGGCGCGGCGCACCGCCTTGAGCGCCTCGGCGGTCGAGATGTGCGCCACGTGCAGGCGCGCGCCATTGAACTGTTGCGCCAGCTGGACGTCCCGGTCGACCATCGCCGCTTCCGACAGGTCGCTCATTCCGCGCAGGCCGAGCCGGAAAGAAGTCTCTCCCTGGTTCATCGAACAGTTTTGCGTCTGCCGCGTGTCCTCGGCGTGCTGGATGACCGGAAAGTTGATCTCCGCCGACGTGCGCATGGCGTCGCGCATGGTGGTTTCACTGAGGATGGGCTTGCCGTCGTCGGTCACCGCCACGGCCCCGGCCCGCTGCAGGGCGCGGAAATCGGTGAGCACGGCACCCTTGCTCGCCTGCGTCGCGGCGGCGACGGGAAACACGTTCACGACCGCTCCGCGCTGCGGCTGCCGCAGCCATGTCACCCACTCCGGGGAATCGAGCACCGGGGTGGTGTTCGGCATCGAGCAGACGGAGGTGAACCCCCCGGCGGCGGCCGCCGCCGTTCCGGTGGCGACCGTCTCTTTGTAGCTCTGTCCCGGCTCGCGCAGATGCACGTGCAGATCGATAAATCCGGGGGCTACGACGAGCCCCCGGGCGTCGAATTTCTCCTCCGAACCGGCCCGGATCTTGTTCGCCTCCGCCAATTCCGCCACCTGTCCGTCGCGGATGAGAACGTCGAGGAGCGCATCAATGCCGGCCGCCGGGTCTATCACCCGCCCGCCGCGAATCAGCAAACTGTGAGATTGTGAAGCCTGCTTCATGCGCTTTTGCCTGGTCTGTGAGCCGGACTTTGAGCCGGAAAACACGCCTGCCGGGGCGTGCTTGAAGGACTCAACGCTTCAGGGCCCTGGCGAGCACCGCCATCCTCACCGGTACGCCATTCCGCACTTCTTCGACAATCACCGACTGCGGACAATCGGCAACTTCCCAGGTCAATTCCAGACCGCGAATGATCGGGCCCGGATGCATGAGCAGGGCATCGCTTTTCGCCAGCCGCAGCCGCGCCATGGTGATCTGATACCGGGAAAGGTAATCCTGCAAGTTTACTTTCAGCCCGGCCAGCCGCTCCCGCTGCAGCCGCAGGACCATGACCACGTCGGCGCCGCGCACCGCGTCCTCGGCGCTTCGGCTGATGCGCAGTCCGGGGGCGAGGGTGGCGGCGACGTCCGGCAGGAGTTCCGGGGGCCCCGAGAGCGTGACCTTCATGCCGAATTTGCCGAACAGATGAATCATCGAGCGGGCCACCCGGCTGTGGTACACGTCGCCGATGATCGCCGCCTCGAGGCCGCTCAACTTCTTCTTGTGTTTCAGAATGGTGTAGGCGTCGAGCAAGGCCTGCGTCGGATGCTCGTGCATGCCGTCGCCGGCGTTGATGACCGGAACGTCCAGATGGCTGGCGATGAATTGCGGCGCCCCCGCATTCGGGTGGCGGACGACGAGGACGTCGGCCCCGACCGCCCGCAGCGTGTAGGCGGTATCGAGAAGGGATTCGCCCTTTTCGATGCTCGAACCGCTCGAGAACACCGCGGTGGTCGTCGCGCCCAGCGACTTGGCGGCGATTTCAAAGGACGTCCGGGTACGGGTCGAGGGTTCGTAAAACAGGAGCAGCACGCGTTTGCCGCGCAGCAGCGGTCTCGCACGCCGCGGGTTCATCTTGCCCGCCAGCTGCAGCAATCGGCCGATTTCGGCCGCCGGCAAAGATTCGATGGTCAGAAGCGAACCCCTTGCAGCTCTCCTCGGAGCGGCCGGTTGTGCAATGGCTGGCATTTTCGTCGAGGAATTTCCCGCTAATGGGAACGCTGCATCATACGCGGCCCAGCCGCCCGGGAGCAAGACTTTGCGGCCGGGACCCCTGGAAAGTCACTGCTCCGGCGGGCCTTTGCGGTCGAGCAGGGAAGCCGAGAGCAGAGCGCCGGCTCCGGAGAGCAAAACAAAAACCGCCGCCATAAACAGGAAGCTAAGCAGGATCATGAACACCATGCCGGAGGGTGTGGCCAGGTAATCGAGCATCTGCCGTACCTGGGGATCGGTGGCCCGCGCCTGTTGTTGCCGGATGCTCTCAAGCAGGGCCTCCCGCACCGTATTTTCTCCGTGCGAGGTCAAAGTTCCAACCGCGGCGAGCACCAGAAATCCTACGAAGGCGAACACTCCGGCCAGGGCCCCCAGACCGAAGCCGGAACGGGGCGGGAGCTCGGGCGGGGAGGCCCAGCGCCGGTAGAAGAGAACCGACAAGAATCCCGCAAACGGCAGGGCAAGGACGAAACCGAGAGGAATCGAGCTGAGGGCCGCCGCGATCATGCCTGCATACACCGCGGCACGCACCATGGCGCGAGAGTTGCTCTCGGCGAGACCCGGCGCGGGCTCGGCTCGTCCGACAGGAACCGAGGCCGGCGTCCCGGACACGGGAACGACGATCATGGGGCCGCGAGGGCGCTCCCGAAGCAAAAACCGGACCTGGGCCGCCCCGCAGGCCGGGCAGAAGGCAAAGCCGTCCTCAACGGCGGCGGCGCACTCGGGGCACGGGTGTTCCACAGGTCATTATCGCACCCGCGGAGACCTGAAAGCGGGGCCGGACGCAGAACCTCGGTGAAGGCGTGGACTCGCTGCTCGCGGGCCGCGCCGTCATGGCCGCCCGCGGCGCAGGCTCGGAGCGAAACCCCGCTTGTGGTACCCTAAATCCTGGAACGAAGTCGGTCCGGCGATCATCGAATTTATATGGGTTTGTTGGGAACATGGTGGCGTTTTCTGGTGGCGATTCAGCTGCTTCCGGCGCTTGAAGGCGGCGAGGAGACGCTCGTCGGCGGCCAGGCGGTGCTTGAGGGCGTCATGATGCGAACCCCGCATGCCTGGGCCATTACCTGCCGCAAGCCGTGCGGAGAGCTTGCGACGCACAGCGAGCCGCTTGAGCGGCTTTCGGAAAAACACAGGTGGATGGGCTGGCCGGTGGTTCGCGGGGTGGTGACTCTTGCCCACGCCATGACCCTGGGCTTCCGCGCGCTGAAGTTTTCCGCCAACCTGCAGTTGGACGAGATTCAAAGGAAGGACGGACGGAAAGCTCCGGAAAAGAAGTTTGAAATCAGCGGATGGATGGCTACCGTCAATATCCTGTTATCGGTCGGCTTCTTCATTTTTATGTACAAGTATCTGCCGTTACTGGCGACGACCGAGCTCAAGAAGTCCTATCCTTCGCTGAACGGGCAGGTGTCGTTTAACCTCATCGACGGCGTCATCCGCATCGCGCTGTTCCTTCTGTTCATCTGGGGAACGTCGCTGCTCGGGGACATCCGCCGGGTTTACCAGTATCACGGCGCCGAGCACAAGACCGTGTTCGCCTTCGAAAATGGCGATCCCCTCAACCCGGACGAGGTTCAGAAATATCCCACTTTCCATCCCCGCTGCGGCACCAGCTTTCTCATGACCGTCATGATCCTCTCGATCTTCGTGTACATGCTCTTTCCGGTCACGAGCTTCTGGGCGCGCTTTGCGGTTCGCATCGCCTTGCTGCCTGCGATCACCGGCGTCTCCTACGAGATCATCCGTTTCGCGGCCAAGCGGCGCAAGTCGCTTTTCGCAATCATGACCGCCCCGGGGCTTTGGCTGCAGAGAGTGACGACCCGCCCGCCGGCCGACGCGCAGGCAGAATGCGCCATCTCTGCGCTGAACTCGGCGATCGAACTCGAGCGAGTTCACGGCGGCGAGCTGGTGATTGCCTAGCGGCGCCCGCCGCAGAATCCCTTCGCCTTTGTTTTTCCGGCTGACGACAAATTTAGGAAAGTGACCGGCCGCGACCAGGCCGCTGAATGCCATGTTTGAACGATTGGACCAAATCGAAGCCAGCCACCAGGAGCTGATCGAAGCCCTGGCGTCGCCCGAAGTGATCAATGATTCGGCGAAGTACCAGAAGACCGCCAAAGCGCACAGCGAAATTGCGCCCATTGTCGAAAAGTATCGCGAGTTCAAGGACCTCCAGAAAGGCATCGCGGAAAGCAAGGCGCTGCTGGAGGAGGAAAAAGATCCCGAGATGCGCGCGTACGCCGAGGAAGAGCTCGACCGGCTGGAGCGCCGCGTCTCGGACGTCGAGCAAGAGCTCAAAGTCCTGCTTCTGCCGACCGACCCCCATGACGAGAGAAACGTCATTCTCGAAATCCGCGCCGGCACCGGCGGCGACGAAGCCACGCTTTTTGCCGCCGAACTGTTTCGCATGTATGACCGTTACGCCGAATCGAAGCGCTGGCGGGTGGAGGTTCTTTCCACTTCTCAATCCGGCGTCAGCGGACTCAAGGAAGTGATCGCCATGATCGAGGGCGTCCGCGTTTACTCGCAGCTCAAATACGAGAGCGGCGTGCATCGCGTGCAGCGCGTTCCGGAAACCGAGCAGCAGGGACGCGTCCACACTTCCGCGGTCACGGTCGCGATCCTGCCGGAAGCCGAAGAAGTGGACATCAAAATCGACCCCAAGGACCTGCGCATTGACACCTTCTGCTCCTCCGGTCCCGGCGGCCAATCGGTCAACACCACGTATTCCGCCGTCCGGGTTACGCATATTCCGACCAACACCGTGGTCAGCTGCCAGGACGAAAAATCGCAGATCAAGAACCGGGAAAAGGCGTTGCGCGTTCTGCGTTCCCGACTTTACGAAATGGAGCTCGAGAAGCAGCAGGAGGCACTGGCGAAAGAGCGCAAGTCCATGGTGGGGACGGGCGACCGCAGCGAGAAAATTCGCACTTACAATTTCCCTCAGAATCGCGTCACCGATCACCGCATTGGACTGACCATCCATCAACTTCCGGAAGTGCTCGACGGCAGACTACAACCTCTCATCGACGCGCTGGTTACGCACTTCCAGGCTGAGCGCTTGAAGTCTGACACCGGCTACGCGGTCGGATCGCGCACCTGAACGCTCCCGGTGGCGCGGGATTATCGTCCTGTCGGCTTCCGATCTTGGCGCGGGTGCGGATCGTTGGGAGCGGGGCGAAGCATGCGGCTTGCCAGTTGCCCGCGCATCAGCCGTTCCTTCCGCTCCATGGCCTCGCAAATTGATTTGCCCAGAGTGTTCGTAGCAATCAAGACAGCAGAGTTCTTCCGGCCGTAACGCCGGAGCGGGCGGTGGTCGAAGTGGGGACACTTGTCTCGATACAGCCTCAGCACTTGCTCCATGGTCTGTAAGGGCACCCGCTTGGGCTCGGGTGGCCTCGCCGGCGATCGACCTTTTCGCCCAGTAGATGCTGAAGCACGCGAACGACGTTCTCCAACGAAGAACGGTCCAAGCGACTCGTCAGGACTTGTGTAGCTGCAACAGATCGGCGAGAACAGCGTCTGCGCAGCCCTTGAGCGTGAGCACTTCCTGGCGGGTGGTTGCCACATGCGTTGGACAGCGAGCCGCGATCGTAAACGGAGCGTGCCACCAAGCCGACGCTGTTCTTGATTGCCTGTTCTTCGACCGGACGAGCGCGGCAGATCTTCTCACTGATCAACTCTTGGATGGCGATCAACTCTTGCGAGAGTTCGCGGAATTGCTGATAGGCGACCACCTCCCGCTGCGCCTTCTGCAATGCAGCGGGAGTGGCAAAGGCGTCAGTAGCTCCGGTGTGGCGTTGAACTATCTATACCGGCTCCAGTTTGGCTGTGAAGTGGCGCAGAAACGGCGCCTCGAAGATCAGGTTCAGCCCGCGGATCGAATCTCGCTTCTTCCAAACTTCGAGAATGACTTCGACCACGTAATCCATGTGGCTCTGTGTGTACACCCGGCGCGGAATCGCCAGCCGCACCAGGTCCATTTGAGCGGCTTCGCCGAACATGAGCCTGCCGATCTCGACCGACCGGATTCCGCCTTCCAGGTAGAGCTCCGCGGCCAGAGCGACCGCGGGAAACTGCTCGCAAGGGATGTGCGGCAGGAATTGCCGCGCATCCAGGTAAATGGCGTGCCCGCCGGGAGGCTGAACGATCGGCACGCCCTGCTCGGCGATGTGATTGCCGAGATAGGCGGTCGATGTGATGCGGTACCGCAGGTAATCCTCTGCGAGCGCTTCCTCCAGCCCGACCGCAATGGCTTCGAGGTCGCGCCCGGCAAGCCCGCCATAAGTCGGGTAACCTTCGGTCAGGATCAGCAGGTCTTTTTCCTGCTGGGCCAGCAAGTCGTCATTGGTGCACAGAAAACCGCCGATGTTGGCCATACCGTCTTTTTTGGCGGACATCGTGCAGCCATCGCCAAAGCTGAACATCTCCTGCGCGATCTGCTTCGGGGTCTTCGACTGGTAACCCTCTTCGCGGATTTTTATGAAATACGCGTTCTCTGCGAAACGGCAGGCGTCGAAGTACAGCGGAATCTTATGGCGCCGGCACACTGCGCTCACCTCGCGAATATTCTTCATCGAAACGGGTTGGCCTCCGGAGTTGTTGGTGATCGTCAGCATCACCAGGGGAATGCGTTCTCGCCCGATGCGGCCGATGAGCGCTTCGAGCGCGGCGACGTCCATGTTTCCCTTGAAGGGAGCCCTTTGCGCCGGTTCTCGGCCTTCGGGAATCACGAGATCGACGGCTTCGGCGCCAACGAACTCCACATTGGCGCGGGTGGTATCGAAGTGCGTGTTGTTTGGGACCACGTCGCCGGGCTTCGCGGTTACGCCGAAAAGGATCCGCTCGGCCGCGCGTCCCTGATGAGCGGGAATCACGTGGCGGTAGCCGAAGATCTCCTGGATGGAATGGCGGAAGCGGTCAAAGCTCCGGCTGCCGGCATAGCTTTCATCGCCCTCCATGACTGCCGCCCACTGGTGCGTGGACATCGCTCCGGTGCCGGAGTCGGTGAGCAGATCGATCAGCACGTCGTCGGCCGAGAGCAGGAAAAGGTTGTAGTGCGCGGCTCGAAGCAGTTCCCGCCTCCGGTCGCGAGTGGTGGTGCGGATGGGCTCTACGCTCTTGATGCGGAAGGGCTCGATGATGGTGCGGGGCATCGAGGATATTGAACCACGAAGCCGGGCGGTTTACGAACCGGAGCGGTTCTCTCTCGCGATTTGCTCCCCGGCACGCTCCGTCACCCCGGTTGAACCGCCGGAGGGCCGCGGAGAGCGTGAACGGGATTTGCTCGCGGACGGCCCGCTTCGCGCGGGCCTCGGCCTACGGCACTTCGACCGAGTCCTCGGCCTCCTCGTAGGTGACCTCTGCCGTGCGCTCGAGTTTGTCCCAGGAGAAGGGCTCTCCCTTGATTGCGCGCTTCAGGGTGCGGAAGAGCACCAGTGAAAACAGCTGACGGTAGGCGAACCGCTGCAGCCACACCTGGCTGAGCAGCCACGGGTCCTCGCGCGCATCCGGCGTGCGGCGTTCGAGGGCGAAGGCGATGGCGGAGGTGATGAAGTCGATGACCAGAAAAGCGCCGAAGAAAATCACCAGCCGCTGAAAACTCGCGGGATCGGTGGATCCAGGGTGGAAGTGCTTCTGCAGCAGATACCAGATTGCGCCCACCGAGAACATGATGTCGATCAAGGGCGAAAATAGAGGCAAAAGGATCTGGAAGACGATAATGTTCGGAAGGGCCACCCAGCCGAGGACTCCCTTGCGCGCAAAAGCCTGGCGATGCTTGTACACCGCCTGCAAAATTCCAAACGACCAGCGGAAGCGCTGGCGCATGAGCCCGTTGGCGTTGACCGGGGCCTCGGTGTAGGCGATCGCCCGGTCTTCGTATTCCACGCGATACCCCCGCTCGAGCAGGGCCATGGTCAGATCGGCGTCTTCGGCAACGGTGTCGGTGTGATAGGCGCCGGCTTCGCGGACGGCGGAGGTGCGCCAGGCGCCAATCGCGCCCGGAACCACGCTCACGGCACCCAGGGAATTCAAAGCGCGGCGCTCGAAATTCTGGCTGGTGATGTATTCGAGGGCCTGCCAGCGCGTCCACAGGTTCACCCGGTTTCCGACCTTGGCATTGCCCGCCACGGCGCCCACCTTCGGATTCAGGAAATGGGGGACGAGCAGCGCCACCGCGTCGCGCGCGATCACCGTGTCGGCATCGATGCCGAGAAAGATTTCTTCCTCTTTACCCAGGTGGAGCAAGCCGAAATCCAGGGCAGCGGCCTTGCCGGCGTTCGGCTTGGTCAATACCAGCAGCCGCCCGGAGGCGATTTCGCGCGGGAAGCTGGAACGCGCCACCGCCAGCGTATCGTCGGTGGAGCCGTCGTCGATGACGATGACCCGCAAGTGCCGGTAACTCGAACGCAGTGCGCTGCGAATCGTGCGCTCAATGACTTTCTCTTCGTTGTAAGCCGGAATGAGCAGCGCGACGTGGGGCTGATAAGCCTCGCTGGCCTCGGGGCTGAAGCGCGGCCGCCGGAAGCGGTCGAAGATCGCCAGCGCGCCAATCGAAAGCAGACGGCCGATCATGAGCAGGTCGCCGAGGAAAAAGATGACGGCGATGGTGCGCAGGCCGGCTCCATACATCCAGAATCCGACCCAGCTGAGCCAGGCGGACCAGAGTTCGTTGCGCGCAATGGGCAGCATCACCTGCGCCCGCTTCATGTGCAGCAGCTCGCTGAGGGGAACGATCTCGAGTCCCTTGGCGCGAATGGCGGCAATGATCATCGGCAGCGCGCGCACCGTCTGGCTGCGGTCGCCGCCGCCGTCGTGCAGCAGGATGATGTTGCCGCAATTGCGGTCCGTCGGCGAGCACGGCGGAAGATGCTTGGCGACGAAGCTGGTCAGCTGTTCAGCCGAGTAGACGGCGCGCCAGTCGTTGGGGTCGATCTTGTCGCTGATCGTCAGATAGCCCATGCTCTCGGTGGCTTCGAGCGGCCGCACTTCGTCTTCCGTGTCGGGCTCGGCGTCGATCGAATAGGGCGGGCGAAACAGGATGGTGCGGATTCCCAGGCGGCTGGCGAACAGGCTTTCGGTCAGGTTCAGCTCCAGCTTGGCCACCGTGCCCGACAGGTCGCTGATGTCCGGGTGCGTGAAGGTGTGATTGCCGATCTCGTGGCCTTCGTTATAAATGCGGGACGTGATGGAGGAAAACCGGTCCGCCTGGTTTCCGATCAGGAAAAATGCGGCGGGCGCGTGCTCGCGCTTGAGAATGTCGAGAATTTTCGGCGTCCACTCCGGATCGGGGCCGTCGTCGAAAGTGATGGCCACCTTCTTGGGACTGGACCCGTAGAGGCCGACGCGATAGGGCTCGGGCAGCCGGTCCATGGTTTCATCGGTGGCCAGGCCGGTCGCCTCATCCAGTTCGACCCTTCGCTGTCCGTTCTCCGGCGTGGCTTCGACGTTCAAGATCTCTCCGGTGCCTTCCATGTCGACGTCCTGGCCGGGAGGGACGTCGGCGAGCTTGGAAGGCGCGGCCGCATCCATGGGGGAGTCCCAGATCTTCCACAGGGAGCGGTCTTCCGAACCCAGACGCCACAGCGCGAAGGAACGAACTCCCAGCTGGTGGGCCACGCGCATCTGATTGAGCGCCGTCACCCCGTCCAGGAACCACAGGTCGTGCTGGATGTTCTGCTCGTCCACGTAGGCGACATGCGGGTTCATGCTGTCGGCGTCGAACTCCACGTCGGCGTCGGAATCGCGCGCATCGAGCCAGGCATCTTCGACGTTCACGTTGGTGTCGTGTTCGCCGCTCGGGAGTTTCGCCCGCCCGGGTTTCTTGACCCAGTCATAGCCATAGTTGGCGATCGAGCAGATGAGCTTGTCGGTGGGGATCCGCTGCGTGGCCTTGGTCAAATTGCGCGTGAACCACTCGTCGGAGGCGACCGGACCCGGGGGGCCGCCGCCAAAGTGCTCATCGTAGTTCATCAGCACGACGCCGTCGGCGGCTCTGGCGACCGAGGCGTAATCCCAGTCGGCATTGTCGGCCGGCACGCTCACGTACAGCTTCATGCCCTTGGCGTGCAAGTCGAGGGAGAGCTCGTTCAACAGCTCGATGAAGTGGGGCGCCGAGCTCGCCGGGAAGTCCTCGAAATCCACCATCAGCCCGCGATATCTGTCGCTGGCGAGAAACCCGCCGATCTCGCGGCGAAAACGGGCGCGGGCCTCGGGATCGTTCAGGAAGCGGGATATGTCGATCCAGTTGGCGCCGTCGAAATTGTTTACCAGCGGGAAAACGTCGGTGCCCGTCTGCTCGGACTTGAGGAAGGACATCACCTTGTAGTCCACCGGGCGCACCACTCCGTTCTGGACCACGTCAAAAAAGCGATTGGTCTGGTTGTCGACGCCCTGCAGGCGGCCGTCTGGGGTCAACACGTGCAGCCATTCGGGATAGAGCAGATCAATCTGCCGCGCATACTCGCGGAGCGATGAGTAGCTGGCGGCGTCCCAGGGCACGTAGTAGGCGGCGCGGATGCCTTCGTCGGCACTGGTCGGCGCCGCGGTGCGCGCGCCAATCGACATGCGCCGGGCAAGCAGCAGCCGGCGCTCGCGGGCCTTCTCCCGTTCGGTCTCTTTGAGTCCCTTGAAAGGATCTTTCAGGGCGTGATACGGGTGTTTTTCAAAGGGCAGAAACAATTTGGGCAGGGGTTCGCGAAAGGCCGTGTAGAGGAACACGACGACCACCGTGCTGACCACGATGCCAGCGATGTCGAGCAGCGTGCGAAGCCGTTTCCAGCGGCCTCTGTTGGGATCCAAAAAAACAGGTTGTGTCATTGCCGCGAACCAAAAAAAACATCCTATCGGGAGGACGAAGGGGGGTCAAACCTTACTTAATTAGATGCAGCCAAGGGGTTAGTAGATGGGTTCGCGCCGGCAAAACGCGATATATTGCCAGACGTGGGCGAACTGGTCCGCAGAAATCTCCGATATTTCTTGCTCGTTTCCGCCGCCGGGCTGGTCCTGCGGCTGGTTTTCCTCTTCCGCTTCCCGGGGGTGGTAACCGACTCTTTTATCTACGGCGACATCGCCAAGAACTGGCTCGCGCACGGCGTCTATGGGCTGAGCGGCCCCGAGGCGGTTTCTCCCACCTACATCCGGCTGCCCGGCTATCCTGCATTTCTGGCGCTCCTTTTCAAGATCTTCGGCATGGAGCACTATCGCGCCGCGCTCGTGGTCCAGATTTTTGTGGACCTGGGCACCTGTTTCTTGTGCGCTGACATTGCGCGGAGGCTGTTCGGACCGGGGCCGGCCAAGGCGGCGTTTCTCCTGGCATCCCTCTGCCCGTTTTTGGCGAACTATTCGGCTGCGGCCTTGAGCGAAACCTGGGAGGTTTTCTTCACCGCGCTGGCCTTCGCGCTCGCCCTGGGAGCGCTCGCACACCAGAGCTTGCGCCGATGGGCCGGGTGCGGCGCGGCCTCGGCGGGGGCGATCCTGATGCGGCCGGACGGCGCGCTGGTCTTGATTACGATCGAAGCCTACCTGCTCATGATCTGGTTTTGGGCGCCCCACCGGCTTGCGGGAGTCCGCACCGCAGATGTCGCAGGGACGCGCCTGCCCGCCGAACCGCGGCGGGAATCGGCGAACCGGCGGCGCTACGTCTTGGCGGCGGCAAGTGTCGTGGCCCTCCTCGCGGTGTTGCCCCTGGTGCCCTGGACGCTCCGCAATTGGAAAGTCTTTCAACGTTTTCAGCCGCTCGCGCCGCGCTACGCCAACGAAGAGGGCGAGTTCGTGCCCGCGGGATTCAACCGCTGGGTCAAGACCTGGATCGCCGATTACACCTCGGTCGAGGAGATTTACTGGCAGGAGCCGGGCAGTCCCATCGATGCGGCGAAACTGCCCTCGCGAGCGTTCGATACCTCGCCCGAGCAGGCGGAAACCATCGCGCTCCTCGCCGATTACAACCGCGCGCTCCACGTTACCCCGGAGCTCGACCGGGGTTTCGAGCGGCTGGCGGCCCGGAGAATTCGTCGACATCGCCTGCGCTATTACATCGGACTGCCCGGGTTGCGGATCCTGGACATGTGGCTGCGGCCGCGAACCGAGATGCTCCCTTCCGACAGCCGCTGGTGGGAGTTCAACGATGAGCGAAAGTGGTCGCTGCTTGCGATCGGGCTCGGCGCCATCAGCGTTTTCTATGTGGCCGCCTCCCTGATCGGATGTCTCGACTCCTGGGGGACTCCTTACACCGGACTGTTGCTTCTGTTTGTCGTTCTGCGTTCGGGCTTTCTCGGAACCCTCGAAAACCCGGAGCCGCGATACACGCTGGAGATGTATCCGGTCGTGATCGTATTCGCGGCGCGGGCGCTTGCCGGGTATCGCGGCCGCCCGCACGCCCGTCCGAAGAGCCCAGAAGGGGGTGGGTGAGGCGGCTTAACCAGCGGGCGGCGCCGGCGCTCGGCGATTTATACTCCGGCAGAGAAAGCCAATGACACTAGCGAAGCTCTACAACACAAGCTCGGGCTGCGTGGTCGAACATGAGGGCCGCCGGCACTTGCTCGACCCTGTCGCATGGGATGACCTTGCGACCCGCGACGACCTGGGCGGCTTTTTGCTCGACGCCGTCAGGGCCCGGCCTTCGGGCGGCCCGTTCGCCCTGGACGCGCAAGAAATTCTCGCGCCCATCGGATCGCAGGAAGTCTGGGCCGCCGGCGTTACCTATCATCGCAGCCGGGATGCACGCATGGAGGAATCGCAGTCGGCAGGCGGCGGCGATTTTTACGGGCGCGTTTACCGCGCCGCGCGCCCGGAGCTCTTCTTTAAAGCGACGCCGCACCGCGTCGTAGGACCCGGCGCCAAGGTTCGCATTCGCAGCGACGCGAAATGGTCGGTGCCCGAACCGGAGCTTGCTCTGCTGGTCAGTCCTCGCGGCAGAATTCTGGGCTACACCATCGGCAATGACATGAGCTCGCGCGACATCGAAGGCGAAAACCCCCTTTATCTGCCGCAGGCGAAAGTCTACGACCGCAGCTGCGCGCTGGGGCCGTGTGTTCTGGTCACATCCGAGCCGATCGCGCGCTCGACGGAAATCGGGATGGAGATCTTGCGCAGGGGCGAAACGGTCTTCACCGGGCAGACCACGCTCCATCAGTTAGAGCGCGAGCCGCTGGCGCTCGTCGATTATCTTTTTCGCGACAACTCCTTTCCGCAGGGATGTTTTCTGCTGACCGGCACGGGCATCGTTCCCCCGGACGCTTTTACGCTTGCCGATGGCGACGAAATTCGCATCCGGATCGACGGTATAGGAACGCTCGTCAATTTCGTAGGCTAAAGCTGAATGGCATGACCGACTCAGATCGTGGGGAAAGCAGAAGTCCGGCGGCTGGATGCGATTTGCGTGATGCGACCGGAGAGATGCGGCGCGCACGTTGGGGAACCAGATCTTGCCGTGGTCCTTTTACGGCCATCCTGCCATCGCCTTTACGGCCATCCTGCCACGCCCGCGGTCTTGGTTTAGCGGGTCCATTGCAGCCTGAAGCGGCAGAGGTCAGGTTTGAACTGCTTTGGCAACCCACGGTTGACTAGGCGGTCCATTCCGCGCCGGCGCGAGCCGGCAGGGATTGCTCCCCGATCAAAGGGACGGTCGCGCGAACCGCTGTGCCGCCGGGGTCCGAAGCTATTTCGAGAGTTCCCCCCAGCTCGTGGATGCGCTCGCGCATTCCCGCCAGCCCCACGCCGAACCGGCTGCTGTCGCTTTCGACTCGCTGAAGAATTTCCCGGGGCATGCCACGCCCGTGGTCCCGAATTTCGATGGTAACCTGCTCGGCATCGGCCTCCACGGTGATTTCGGCCGAGCGGGTGCGGGAATGGCGATGGACATTGGTCAGGCTTTCCTGCAAGACGCGGAAGAGCGCAATCTCGACGGCGTCGGGCAGCCGGGGAAGGTCCGGGGGCATGTCGATCGAAACCGGGATCCCGCTGCGCTGAGAAAAGCCGGCAACAAACCAGCTCGCCGCCGAGGCGAAACCCGCCTCGTCGAGCAGAGGCGGGTGGAGAAGGTGCGACAGGGTGCGGGTTTCCGAGATCGCCTTGTCCAGGATCTCGGCGCACTCGACGAGCAGCGGATCGCGCTCCGCGGCGCGGGAACCGAGCATGTCGATGGCGATTTTCATCCCCGCCAGGTATTGACCCAGGCTGTCGTGCAGCTCGCGGGCAATCCGCCGGCGTTCCTGGTCTTGAATTCCGAGCAACCTGGCGCTGAGTCTGCGAAGGGCCTCTTCCGCATGCCGGCGCGCGGTGACGTCGACGGCGGTGATACCGACCTGAGTGACGGCGCCCCCGCCTTCGCCGATAGGAAAATAATTCACCAGCCACTGCCGTACTTCTCCCGGCCGGCCGTGAAGTTCGGCCCGAACTTCGCGGTCGAGGATTGGCATGCCGCTTTCGAGCACCTGACGCAGAATGGTTTCGGCGTGCAGTCCTTGTTCGGCGATCGTGCCAAAAATGGGTTTGCCGAGTAGGTCTTCGGGCCTGAGCCCGAACATGCGCGGCAGGACGCGGTTTACCCGAGTATAGCGGAACTGGGAGTCGAGAATGCCGAATCCAACCGTGGAGGAGGAAAAAAAGGCGTCAACAATTTCCTGGCTTTGGCGGGCGGCGAGCTCGGTGCGGCGATGGCGGGTAAATTCGTAGCTCAGAAGAAACATCTCCGCCAGCAGCAACATGAGGGCGATGATGAAGGAAGCAAAGATAAGCCGTAAGGTGTGCTGATAATTGCTGCGCGAGGCGAGTTGGCGTTCGGCGAGCACCTGGTCCTCTTCGTCGCGCATGGTTTCGAGCGACAATTGGACCCGGGCCGCGATATCCCTGGATTGCCGGGTTAACTGAATCTCCCGTTCGCTGCTCGAGGTTCCCGACAGGCTGGCGTTCAGCGAGCTTTGAAGGAGGTTCAGCAATTCCTGCGTGCTCGAGCGGAGTTCGGCGAGCTCCCGCTGCTGAAGCGGGTTGTCGACGAGCAGGCGTTCGAGCCGCGAGAAGTCAAGGGGAACGCCGGCGGCCGCCTGGCGGTATTCGCCCAGGAAGGCTTCGTCTCCGGTGATGATGAAGCCCCGGCGGGAATTGGTTATCTCAAAGAGCTTCGAGCTGAGGTCTCCGAGAACCGTCTGCACTTCCCGGCTGTGGGCTACGAGGGACTCGCTATGAAACAGAGCGTGCGTGGCGCGGACGAGGAAGATGCTGCTGCCAATCAGCAGAAGAACGGCCACGGCAAATGCCGTCCAGGCAACACCGCGCAGCGACAAGCTCATGTCCATCTACTTTGATGGTTCGGACAAGTTTTCCGCTAGCTTGGCCCGTACTATAGCAGAGCAACTGAGAGGGCCATGGTGACACAAGGCCATTGTAGGCGCCTGCCTCCGGAATCCTCGAGCCCCCGCCGGTTTACCCGCCTCGGCCCGCTTGCTCCTGTAGAATCATGCTATGGCCACGCCCCTGGTGCAGATCGAGCTCGGCCCGCCCGTGCGGACGCCGAAGCCATCCTGGCTGCGCGCCAGGGCGCCGGTGGGCGAGAACTTTCACCAGCTGAAAAGGCTCGCGCGCGGGCTGGGACTGCATACGGTTTGCGAGTCCGCGCAGTGCCCGAACATCGGCGAGTGCTGGAACCACCGCACGGCGACGTTCATGCTGCTGGGCGACATCTGCACCCGGCGCTGCGGGTTCTGCGCGGTCGGCAAAGGGCGTCCCCTGCCGCTTGACTGGGACGAGCCCCGGCGGGTCGCAGAAGCCGTCGCCCGGCTGGGGCTCAAACACGCGGTGATTACCAGCGTGAACCGCGACGATGACAACGTCGGCGGGGCAAAGATTTTCGCGGCCACGATTCGCCAGATCCGCCGGATGGCGCCGGGTTGCCGTGTCGAGGTGCTGATTCCGGACTTCCAGGGAAGCGAGGAGGCGCTCGAACTCGTGCTGGCGGAAAAGCCCGACGTGCTCAATCACAACACGGAATCCGTGCCGCGCCTCTACCGCGCCGTGCGTTCCGGCGCGCGATATGAGCGCACCCTGCGCCTGCTCGAAAATGCAAAGAAGTTTTCTCCGGGAATGGTGACCAAGTCGGGCGTGATGGTAGGCCTCGGGGAAACCATGACCGAACTGGTGGACGTATTCGGTGATCTTGCCCGGAGACGAGTGGATATATTGACGGTCGGCCAGTATCTGCGGCCTTCGCGCGACCATCTGCCGATTGCCCGGTTCTACACCCCGGAAGAGTTTCAATATCTGAAAGAAGAGGCGCTGCGGTTGGGATTTCGCCACGTGGAATCGGGGCCGCTGGTGCGATCGAGTTACCACGCGCACGAGCAGGCCGACGCAACCTCGACTTGATTCGCAGGCGCGCGCTCTTCCCGCTCCATCCTCGGTTTTCAAGATCAGAATTCAAAGATCAAAATTCAAAGATCAAAATTCAAAGATCATGGCCTTCCATGGCCGGCCCCCGAGTCGGGACGGGCGCCCGCGGCGCGTGAGCTGGACCGGGGGAACCCGCGGCGCCGTCCTTGCGACCGGCTCGACCGGGCATTTGTATTCGGCACCTCTCGCCGCGTGCCGCTTCCGCTGAAGGCTTCCTCGACTTTGGACTTTGAGGCGCGCAACTCCAGATCTGCCTGACGAGTAAAGTCCTTCTGACACGGCTTTACGTTTTCCTGAAGCAACCTCGAGAACCCGAATTTAAATCCAACCCTCGCAAACGGGGAGTATGTCCACGGGCGACGACTTTAGGAAATCTGCACTCCTTGCCGGCATCGGCCTGGTTGCATCGCTTTTCGTGTGTTTGCCTGCGTCAGCGGTGCTCGGAGGAGATGCGTCCACCGTGCAGCAGGATGGGGCACGCATGAAAGCCGCTGTCCGCATCACCCCGGGCATGCCTTATTCCGTCCACGAAATACGCGATCCGAATGGAACCATGGTGCGGGAGTTTGTTTCTCCCGCGGGGCAGGTGTTTGCAGTTTCCTGGCAGGGACCCTATACCCCGGACCTTCGTCAATTGCTGGGGGAATATTTCGACCAGTGCATGTCGGCGACCGAAAACGCCGAACGCCGACGCCGTCCGGCCGCGCATGTGGAGGCTGGGGACCTGGTGTTTGAGACCGGGGGACACATGAGGTTTATTGTGGGGCGCGCCTATCTCCGCAGTAAGCTGCCGCAGGGGGCGAGCGCCGATGGTATCCGCTAGAGCTTGTGGGGCCGCCGCGATCAGCGCGGCGTTGCTTTTCGTCATGGGGTGCGGCGGAGTCAGCAGCGCGAACAAATCCACCAGCAGCAGTTCGGCATCGAACGTGGCTGCCTTGGTCGTGAATGGCGGGCCGAATGGCGGCTATGTCAACGGATTGTTTACCACCGTGAACGTCTGCGCCGCGGGTACGTCGAATTGCCAGGCGGTCAGCGGCGTCCTGGTCGATACCGGGTCGTTTGGGCTGCGAATCCTTTCGACGGCGATTGAGCCTTCCCTCAACTCCGCCTTGACCAGGGAAACCGATGCGAGCGGACGGACGGTGGCCGAGTGCGCGCAATTTTCCGACGGCATTACGTGGGGCCCCGTGGCCCGGGCGGATGTCCAGATTGCCGGGGAAAAAGCCGACGCAATTCCGGTTCAGATCATCGGCGACCCGTCCTTGTCTACCGTTCCTTCCCCATGCACCAATCATGGGGCCCCGGAAGACGATCTCAAGAGCTTGCAAGCCAACGGAATACTCGGAATCGGAAATTTTGTTCACGACTGCCCCGCCTGTGCCCCCGGCGGCTCGAGCAACCCGGGTTTCTACTACGGGTGCATGGGTTCTTCGTGCCAGATGATCACCCTGGCTCTCGCCCAACAGGTGGCAAATCCCGTCGCCTCCTTCGCCACCAATAACAACGGGGTGGTGGTCGAGCTCCCCCAGGCGAGCTCCAGCACGGCATCCCTGAACGGGTCGCTCATCTTTGGAATCGGGACGGGGAGCAACAATGCCCTCGGCGGAGCGCATGTTTTTACCATCGACCCCAGCACGGGAAATTTCAATACCGCCTTCAACAACAAGACTTATCCCGGCTTTCTGGACACGGGGTCGAACGGATACTTTTTTCTCGATAGCTCCGCCACGGGTCTCGCCGCCTGCCCGATGTCCGCGCAGGGCTTTTATTGTCCGTCTTCCCGCGCCACCTTTTCCGCGACCAACACGGGCACCAACAAGGCGACGAGCGCCGTCTCCTTCACCATCGACAACGCCCTGTCGCTGTTTTCAAGCCCGACCGACACGGTCTTCCCAACTCTCGGCGGGCCGCTTCCGGGAATGTTCGATTGGGGCCTGCCGTTTTTCTACGGCCGCAACGTTTTCGTCGCCATCGTCGGGGCGTCCACGCCCGGCGGCACCGGTCCCTTCTGGGCCTACTGACCTTCGACTACTTGCCCGTCCCGTTCAGGGCGACGAAGTGCGCGTTGCCATTTGATTCGGCAATCGCCAGATTTCCCGTCCTCGGCCCGGAAATGACCGGCGTGAACGACACTTGAATCGAGCATTGCGCCTGGGGGGCGAGGGACCGCGGGCAATCGTTTTTTTCCGAGAAGTCGATGCCCGAGGCGAGAATCTGTTCGACCAGGAGCGGAGACTGGGTGGGATTACGCAGGGTGACGGTCTGCGGCGGAGAGTCGGAGTGAACGGAGTCCTCCCCGAAATCGAGGCTGGGCGGGGAAATCTGCAGACCTGAGGAAGTCTGAGCCTTGGCCGACAGGCCGGAGCTCGCGAGTGCGACGCACAGGCTCAGGGCGGTGATCAACCGACGCTTCAAGGGCTGCTCCTTCGCGCCGCCCGCTCGCCAAAAATCGCCGTGCCCAGGCGAACGCAGGTGGAACCTTCTTGGATGGCAATCTCGAAATCGTGCGACATGCCCATCGAAAGGACTTCCATGCGCACATGTCCCGACTCGCGGGCCGCAATTTGCTCGAACAGGGCACGCATTCTGCGGAAGTAGGGACGCGACTGCTCGGGATCGTCCCGGTAGGGGGGCACGGTCATCAACCCGCGAAACTCGAGCGAGGAAAGCTCGGGTGCGGCGGCCAACAATTCCTCGAGTTCCCCGGAGTCCGGCCGAACGCCGCTCTTTGCCGCCTCATCCCCGATATTGATCTCGAGGAGGACGATTCTGCGGTCCGGAGCGGCCACGGAGTTTAATTTCCTTGCCAGCCGCAAGGAATCAACCGAATCGACGTGGGAGAACAATTCGATGGCTTTCGAGACCTTATTGGTCTGCAGATGTCCGATCATGTGCCATTCCGCCTGCGCGAGATCGCCTAGAAAGGGGATTTTGCCGGCGAATTCCTGAACCCGATTTTCACCGAAGCTGCGCAGCCCGGCGCCGTAGGCCTCACGGATTTCGTCGGGAGGAACGGTCTTGGTAACGCCCATCAGGGTAATTTCTTCCGATGGGCGATCGACGCCGCGGGCTGCGGAGTGAATTCGCTCCCGGACTCGAGCAATGTTTTCGGCAATGGACATCGGCAGCGACCGCCAAGCACCAAACTACACGAAGGAGAGCGATCCAAGAAAGAAGCGGCCGGGAGGGGGAGGATTCGCGAAAGAAGAGCCGGAAGAACCGGCGGCCGCGAAGCCTCACATCATGGCGGCCGGGGGCGCAGGCTCCGCGGGGTCGCCGGCCGCGGTAAGCGGCAGCAGGACCATCAACGCGGCCAGCGAGAGCATCACAACCGCGCCAATTCCGTAGCCCGGGTGCTTGAAGATTGTCTTCGATGTGACCGCCGCAGCCCACGATGCGGCGGCGTGCAGCCAGGTCTGGCGCGACAGAGATAACGTGACCACGGCGGCCCACAGGAGCCCGAACAGCGACTCGCCCGCGATCAACCCCGATGCCGTCAACACGCCCGCGTTGTCGACGCGCGCGCGTTGGGCGTCGTTTAAACCCCGGCGCTTGGCGACCCAGTCGGCGAGGACTCGAAAGACTCCGCCGACAAAGATGGCGAACGTCGTTTCAAAGGGAAGATACATGCCCACGGCCACCAGCATGGGGCTGCTTACCTGCATCATGATCATGGCAATGCCAAAGAAAATGCCGACGCCGACCAGAGGCCAGGGCATATTTCCGCCCACGATCCCCTGGGCCAGCGCGGCCATCAATCCGGCCTGGGGAGCTGCCAACTGCCGCGTTCCGAAGCCGAACGCGGTGTTGAGAAAGGCCAGCGGGAAATACATGACCAGGCTGGCGACCACAACCGAGATCAATTCCGCGGTTTGAATCTTCGCGGGGGTTCCGCCGAGGATGTAGCCGACTTTGAAGTCCTGCAACAGCTCCCCTGCGACCGAGGAGGACACGCACACAACCGCCGCAACTCCCAAGACCGTGGCCACGCCCGACGGTCCTGAAACTCCGAGGGAGACCATCAGCAGCGCGGCGATCAGCAGCGTCGAAAGCGTAAGCCCGGAGACCGGATTGTTGGATGAACCGATGAATCCGCACAAACTGCCGGAAACGGTGGCGAAGAAGAAGCCGACGATCAGCATGACCAGGGCGGCCAGAACCGCCGGCAGTTTCAGCCCCGATATGTGGATATAGAGGAAACACATGAGCACAAACATCAACGCGATGAGCCCGAACACAATCTTCGAGCTCATGTACCTTTCGGTGCGCGCCAGCTTCGCCTGGTCAAGAGGCGTCTGTCGCAGATCGGCAAGGGCTCTTCCCAGTCCGACCGCCAGGCTCTTATACATTTTGATCAGCGTGTAGGCCGCGCCCACCAGCATGCCGCCGACGGCAATGGGGCGAACGATAAAACGCCAGATGGCAACCGCCATGTCCGCCCAGTTATCGGTGGTGTCGCCGGGAAGATATTGCTTCAGGCCGGGCCCCATAAGAAAAATAAGCAGCGGAACGACGAGGCCCCAGGCCAGCACGCCGCCGGCAAACTGAATCGAGGCCAGCCGCAGCCCGATGATGTAGCCGACCCCCAGATAGGCCGGGCTGACGCTCGGCGCAGCGAACGTGCTCGCGCCTCCGGCGGCGAGGACCTTTGCGTCGGCGGTCGTGCCCAACTGGATTTGGCTGCGCCCAAGGTTCCCTACATGGAAGTGAATGTCGCGGTCCGCCGCGAACAGCCCGAAGCGGCCGAGGAGGTAGACCAGTCCGCCGATGCCGATGTTCCAGAAAAGGTATTTCGCCGCCTGCGCGCTCCGCCTTCCTGCTTTATGAATCTCGCCGGCGGCAACCGATTCGGGAAACGGCAACTCCGGGTCTTCGACCATCCCCCGGCGGACTAACGAGATGAAGAGCACGCCAAGGACGCTTCCGACCAGGATGAGCGAGGTCGCTTTTCCGTAGGTGCTCCAGTCGGTCAATCGGAACGAGGGCCAGGCCCCGGCGAAAACGAATGCGGGAATCGTGAATATGGCGCCGGCTGCGATGCCTTCGCCGATGGTTCCCGAGGTGCGGGCGATATTTTCCTCGAGCACCGAGCCCTTCCAGAGCCGGAGCACCGCCATCCCCATGACGGCGGCGGGATAGGTGGCCGCGATGGTGATGCCGGCGCGCAAGCCGAGGTAGGCATTCGCCGCGCCGAGGACCACGGTCATCGAGAGGCCGAGAAGGACCGCGCGGAGCGTGAACTCCTTCATCTCCACGTTCTCGGGAACAAACGGCTGGTGCTTCCTGGCGTCGTCGGGCGGCCCTGCGGGAGTGCTCATCGACAGTCCTTTCGGAGAACAGGTTCAGGGTTCAGCGATCCGCAACTGAGCGGAGGGCGAGAAGCAGCCGCCAACGGCAGGAACTGCCGGCTTCTCAGAGTTCCATCGTCTTGAAAACCTCTGAGGGGCTGCCTTCTCTATTCGACCGCGCTGCACCTTAGCATGGCGTCGAGGCGGTTTACAAGTGGACGAATCGCGCCGCCGGATTCATGGCCGGCTCGTCCGACGGTTTTTCGCCCCGCGGATCTCGAAGTTGAATACGGCCCGCGCCCCTGCATGGCTCGCGGGCGGCCAAGAGCGATCGGCGCCGTTTTTTGGTCTTCGCTTTTCGTTCGTGTGACTGCCCTGTGGTGGTCAGTGCGCGTTATAATGTTTGTAAGAGGCACACTGTACCTTTCGCTGTAGGGAGGGCTCTTATGTTTTCCAAACGGTTTCAGTGTCCTGACTGTGGGGCTTCTGAGGGAGTGCGCTCCCGACCACGAACTTTCCTGGAAAAATATTTTCTGCCTCTGTTTCTCATCCGAACCGTGCGCTGCGCGAATTGCTTTCGGCGCTGTTATGTGTCCCTTCGGGTTCAGGTGCCGCCCAGGAAGTCGCCGCCTGCAATGGCCCCGGCGGTTGGCGGCATGAGCCGGTAGGCTGTTTGACGCAATCCAAGCTTCCGGACGGAGTGGACGCCCCGCCCGAGACTGCGCATGCCTCTGGGACTTTTGTCCATGTTTTCCCCTGCGGACGTCACCGTCCAATCATTGCTTGTGGCCAAACTCCTGGCTATACTGAAGGCAATTCGTACGGCTGGAGCCCAACCAGGCGCCGTACGAGGGAGGCTGGGTCTTCAGCAGTACTGGAGACATAATTCGCGGGACGGTTTTACCGCCTGACAGGGTCGAATTCAGGCGCTTGGGCCTTGCGGACCGAAATTTGCCGGTGTCAGCGTTTTCCGCGGTGAGGCCGGCCGTTCAAGGCGCCAGGGCCTCGCTTTTTCCTTCCGATTGCCGCGGGTGCGGCACTCCTGTTACACAGATTCCTCGCTCGCCGGTTTGCGGCGCAGGCCTGCTAAGCAGGACCCCGACTTGGAAACCCCCGATTTGCCGGCTCCAGATTTACCCCCAGATATACCCCCGGATATACCCAAAGAGGCAGCCTGGGATGAACCCGTTCGGGGTCCGGCATCTAAACAGAGTAGCGGGATGGCGTAGCCACCCGGCAGGCGCGGGAGCGATCGCCAAGGATCGCGCGTGCATCCCCGCAAGGGTTGAGGTCCGCGTCCCGGCGCCTGCGTCGCAAGTGAAGGGGCGGGCTTTGGCGCGTGCCAGGGAACTCGGGGAGCCGCCGGATGGGACAGCGGAGAATTCGGGGGCTCCGAGCGCGTCGTGACTATGTCGGCACACAGACACAATTCGGGAGCTGACCACGGCCGCCATGGCGCGACTGCGGCCGTGTTAGGCGTCGGAACCCATCAGGAGAGCGATAGGCAGGCGCTGCATGCGCCCGTGCTGGTGCTGAATGCGTCCTACGAGCCCATCAACGTCTGCGCCGCGCGCCGCGCGATCGTGCTGGTGTTGAAGGGTGTGGCCATGACCGAAGAAGAGAACGGTCACTTCCTCCACGCTGCGCGCCTGGCGCTGCGGGTTCCGTCGGTAATCCGGCTGCTCGAATACCGGCGTATTCCCCATCAGACGCGGGCCCTGTCGCGGAAGAACATCCTGCTGCGGGATCGAAACACCTGTCAATATTGCGGCGAGTTGCTGGCCTCGAGCGAGTTGACGCTCGACCATGTCGTGCCGCGTTCGCGCGGAGGCGCTTCCACCTGGGAGAACCTTGTGGCCTGCTGCCATCCCTGCAATCGCACCAAAGGGAATCAACTGCCCGCTGAAGCCGGAATGAAGCTCTTGCGCGAGCCGCATGCCTTCAACCTGCACACCAGCCGCCACATCATGCGTCTCATGGGACGCTCGGATGACCGATGGCGGAAGTACCTGTTCTATTGAGCTCGGGTCGGCACTGCCCCGGGGAAAGAGCCCGAGAGGCGCCCGGGGCAGCGCCCTTACCTGCGGGTTCGTGATCGCCGAGCAAGGCGCGGCTTACTTGGACTGAGGTTTCTCGTGGCCGTCTGAAGAGCCCGTGTTCTGACCGTAGGTGACCTTCACCTTGCTGCCGAAGCGCTGGTAATCGGTGTATTTGATGACGTCGCGCACATGCACGTCCTGATAGCCGCCCTTGCGGAAATGCAGCGTGTCATCGGCGAGCGTGTAGGCGGGAAACCAGTATTTGCCGTCCACCTGCTCGCGCCAGGTGGTAAATTTCGGAAACAGATTCTCGTTGTTCTTTTTGTGGGTTTCCGGCACCGCCTTGCCTGAGGTCTTCACAATCTGCAGGTCCTGATCATCCACCCAGATGCGGCCCTGGAAATAGCGGCGCTTGGGGTCGATCTTCTTGGGCGCGATGTCGAAGACGTAGCAGTGCAGCTCGTCCTCCTGCTGCTGGCCCACGTAGAGAATGTCGTAGTCGGGGATTTCATCCGTCGTCAGCACGAAGGGCATGGTGTGGCGGATGTCCTGCAGGTCTTCCGGAGTCATCAGAATGTCCTGCAGCGTGTTCTGGGGAGCAAAGACCACGTTTTCCAGATGATGTCCCTGATTATCGTAGGTAACGTCGAAGACTTCGCGATATTCCCCGGTGACGGTGTCGCCATCGAGCGTGTCGACCTTGACATCCTGGCGGAAGGTGTAGTTGTCGCGCGCTTCTTTGAACTCTTTCTCTTTGCCCGCGAATTTCTGGATGATCTGGTCTACGGTAATGCCCTTAGGCTGAGCCGTCGAAAGCGCGCCCTCCTGGGAGAAAGCCGGAAGTGCGAGCGCCAGCACCGCTAAAAGCAAATAATTACGCTTCAGGTTCATAATCTCGAGAAAATACTCCCTTAAGCCTACTAAAAACTTAGATGCGATGAAAGAAGGCAAAACGGTTCTCCGCGTTCTTTTCTGAAAACCGCGCTCCCTTTCCGGGCGCGAACCAGACCGCGGCCGCCGCGGCTCGCCTGCGCGCGGTTCGATGTAAGATGAACTTGCCCGGATGAGTCAGCTCGCCCAACCCGTTGCTGCCGACAACCCGGCGCGGCTCCGGCAGGAAATTTCCCGCCTGGCAGCCATGCCCGAGGTGCGGTCGGCGAGCGACTGGTTTCGCGACCAGGAGGGGGAATTCACCCGCTGGCAAATGGACATCGCGCGCATCCCGGCGCCTCCGTTCGGCGAAATGGCGCGCGCCGACTGGCTGGCCGAGCGCTTTCGCGCCCTCGGCATCGGCGAGGTCGCCAGGGACGGGGTCGGCAACGTACTCGGCTTTCGCCGCGGCCGGCGGGATGAGGTTGTCCTGATCAGCGCTCACATCGATACCGTCTTTCCCGCGAACACTCCCCTGAATATCCGGCGGCAGGGAACCAGGCTTTACGGCCCGGGAATTTCCGACAATGCGGCCGGGGTCGCGGCCCTGCTTGCGGTGGCCTCGGCCATAGAACACTTCCCCCTTCTCCATGACCGCTCGCTCCTGTTCATCGGGAACGTGGGCGAAGAAGGCGAAGGCGATTTACGCGGCATGCGCCATATCTTCAGCGAATCGGCGTGGAAAGACCGGATCGAGAGCAGCCTGGTGATTGACGGCGCCGGCACCGACACCATTGTCGCCGAAGCGCTCGGCAGCCGGCGTTTCGAAGTGATCGTGCGCGGGCCCGGCGGCCATTCCTGGAGCGACTTCGGCGTGCCCAACCCGATCGCGGCGCTCGGGCGCGCCATTCATCTGTTTTCCCAGACCCGTGTCTCTTCTTCGCCCAAGAGCACCTTCAACATCGGGGTGATTCGCGGAGGGACTTCGGTCAATTCGATTCCTGAATCGGCGGACATGCGGGTCGATATCCGCTCGACGTCCACGGCGGAGATCGACCGTATCGAAGGCGAGTTGCGCCGCGCAATCGATCAGTCCATTCAGGACGAGGAACTCCGCGCTCGAAACAAGCGCGGCGCCGCCGACGCTCGTACTCGCCTGACCGCGGAGGTGGCGGGCATCGGAAACCGTCCCGGCGGCGAACTCGGAGCGCATGCGCGCGCATTCGACGTCGCCCGCGCCGTCGATTCCTACCTGGGTAATGCCGCCGAGGTCCAGCGGGCGTCGACCGATGCCAACATTCCGATATCCATGGGCCGGGACGCGATTGCCATCGGCGCCGGAGGCAACGGCGGCGGCGCCCACACCCTGCAGGAGTGGTTCGATGCCTCCGGAAGATCGTTCGGGCTCACGCGCATCCTGCTGATGGTCCTGGCCTTGGCGGGAACGGGGAGATGATCGGACCCGGGGCGGTCCGGTGTCTGGCATCCATCCTCAGCCTGACGTTGTTGGGTGTCCGCATGCCATCTGAAACCAACCCTGATTCACCCGGCGCTCGATCCCAGGCCGACGTCGTCTATCTTCACGCAAATATTTATACGGGCAGGATTCAGGACCGCGGGCCCGAGCGCGCCGAAGCCATCGCCCTCCGGGGAGACAAGATCCTGGCGGTTGGCTCCTCATCCGACATCCTGAAGCGGAAGGGGCCCGAGACCAAGGTCGTCGACCTGGGCGGAACTTTTGTCATGCCCGGCTTCAATGATGCCCACATGCACCTGACCGAGGCCGGCCTCAAATCCCTTACCGTCGATTTGACCGGTACGCGATCGTTGTCGGAATTCGAGGACCGCATCCGGGAACATCTCAAATCGGCGAGACCCGGGGAGTGGATCACCGGTTCGGGCTGGGACGAGACCTTGTGGCCGACCCGGCGGCTTCCTACCCGCCTCGACGTCGATCGAGTCACGAGCGATCATCCGGTTTTTCTCGTGCGCATCGACGGCCACGTGGCCCTGGCCAATACGCCGGCCCTGAAACTTGCCCATGTCGGGGCCTCCCGCGAGGCTCCCGCGGGCGGGGAAGTCGTGCGCGACAGCAACGGCGAGCCCAATGGAATTTTGCGGGAAACGGCGCAGTCGCTGGTCGCTCGAATCATTCCCCCGCCCCCGCCCGCCAGGCAGCGGCAGGCGATCGAGGCCGCGCTTGCCGACATCGCCCGCTCCGGAATCAGCTCGGTACAGGATTTTTCCGGAGGGGACGGCGAATCCAATCTCGCCAATTTCAAAATTCTCGAGCAGCTCGAAAAAGAAGGGAAGCTGACGGTCCGGATTTCCGAGTGGATGCCCTTCGACGAACCAGTCGGGGCCCTCATCGAGCGGCGCGCCGCGCATCCGCAATCGGACCCCATGCTGCACACCGGGATGCTCAAAGCCTTTATGGACGGGTCGCTCGGCTCCCACACCGCGGCCATGCTTGAGCCTTTCGCGGACGATCCCGCAAATTCCGGCTTGCCCCGCTACGAGCAGTCGAAGCTCGACCAGATGGCGAGCGAGAGGGTGGAGGCCGGATTTCAGCTTGGGTTCCACGCCATCGGAGACAAGGCGGTCGAGATGGCGCTCAACGCCTTTGCCCGGGCCGGCGAAGCCGCCGAGAGGAGCGGCGCCCGGGCGCCCGACGGAAGCCGGGATTTCCGCCTGCGCGTGGAGCATGCGCAGGTTACGAACCCCGACGAGGTGGAACGCTTTCGCCAGCTGAAGGTGATTGCCTCCATGCAGCCGAGTCATGTGCTGACCGACATGCGCTGGGCCAGGGCCCGTCTGGGAGATCGCCGGGCGCGCCATTCCTATGCCTGGGCGGAATTTGAGAACCACGGGGTGGCGCTCGCCTTCGGCACCGACTATCCGGTTGAGCCGGTCTCCCCGTTCCGCGGGCTCTATGCGGCGATTGCGCGCAAGAGCGAAGACGGCAGGCAGGAGTATTACCCGGACGAGAAGCTCACCATCATCGAGGCGATCGCAGCCTACACCAGGGGATCGGCCTACGCGGAGTTTGCCGAGAACCAGAAGGGAGTGCTCGCGCCCGGGATGCTGGCGGATTTTGTCGTGCTCGATCGCGACTTGACCCGCATCTCGCCCGAGGAGATTTTGACAACCCAGGTGTTGCGAACCGTCGTCGGGGGAAGAGCGGTCTATATCCGGGGTTGAACCGCGAAATCGGCCGGAATCGGTCCGCTCCTAAGCTGATTGGCCGACCTGCCCCATTGGAATCCTCTCGCGGAGTGCAGCCGCGGGCTTGCCCTCTACCCCTAAGTCCGAATCTAGCCGCAGAACTTCCTTGATCTTCCGCATGGACAGTCTCCTTGCCGCCACCCGTGTTCTTCTCGTGAAATGGAGTTTCAATGCCGGGTTATTGTCCAGCGTTGCTGCCCTTCATGCGGTTCGTCTGCGGGAAAACATTCCCGTTCAAAGCCGAACGCTATTCTGCAATCGAGGAAAACTGTTCGTCTTCCCACCGGAATCGCGTTCGGCTTCACACCGGAATCCCGATGATCTGCTCCTCGCTGTGTCGTGTGCCCTTCATATCAGCTCTCCTCTGCCTTTCGGGCCTGCGGCTCGTTTCCTAAAACAACCCTTGCCGACTTCCTCGACCAGGTACCCAGTTGTCCTCTAAAGCATGCTTCTCGGCAAACACAACTTCATTGACAACCCTGGTTCGGGAGAACTCACATTCTAGTTGGTACAGTTTTCGGGGGCTGGGTCAGTCGGCTGGTCGGCTTCGATATGCGTGCCACAACCCGGGTCGCCCGACCTACTGCAGGGGAGTTCCGTCGGTGTTCAGGTTGTAGAAGAACGTGAAGCGGAGGGTCAGGTTGGGTCCGGTAAATTCGGTCGGAAGCGGGGGGAATGGGTCGGAAGCCGTAATGCCGCCGTAAGCCGCGCGGTCCAGAGATACATCGCCGGAATTGTTCACATATTGCAGGCCTGCCACCTGGCCGTTCTTCAGAATCGAAAACTGCAGCGAGACCACGCCTTTCTTGAATGAAACCGACTCCGGAATCAGGTTGTACCAGTTTCGTTTGACCTCGCGCTTGACGATTTCAAGATACGGGCCGAAATCAACCCCCATGGTGTCGCTGAGAATCTCCGGTCCCACGCGCGCATTCATCTGGCGCTGGCCGAGACCGAGATCGCCGGCGTCGCCCGCGTACCTGCCCCGGGTCTTCGCCGCGGCATTGGCCGCCTGTTCAATGGCCCGGCTGGCCGACATCGGAGCCTGATTAAAGAGCGTCTTGGGATTCACCGGCGGAGTTTCGAGCTTTGCCACCTGGTTCTGCTGGGGCGGCGGCGCCTGCTGCGGCGGGGGTTGGGGGGCGCTCTGGGCCATCGCCTGCGGCTGTTGCTGCTCTTCCGGAGGAGCGGGCGGCGCGGGGCGTCCCGCGCGTGACGTATCCAGAATCTTCTTCAACTGGCGACGGTCGAGCTGCGGCTGGCGGCTTGAGGCGATCCGGTTCTTGTCCGAGATCTTGTCGGTATCGGGGCGCTTTACTTTCAGGTTGTCCGGCGGAGATTCGACGAAGGTCAACTCGCGGCTGTGGTCCACCGGTTTGACCAGCATCACGGACCTCTTGAACCAATATTTCGCAAAATCCGGGGGATGTAGGATCAGCAGCAGCAGCAGGGCATGCGCAAACAGCGACATCCAGAGCGCTTCCCGCTTGCGGGAGCGGGAGAGCTCGTCCTTTGCCTGGATGAGGAGCGTAGGGAAGTCGTGCATCTCACGGTACGCGGTTTCCCATCGATCCGCCGTATAAAGCTCCAGTTCGAGTTGACGGGGATCGGGGCCGGAGCGCGGTGGCTCAGGCGGCTCCTGCAGAGACGGAATTTGCGTCAGAGACATCAGTTTCAGTTATGAGATGCGGCAGCCCGGGCAGTTCCTTCTATTTTCTCATTTTTCCGGCCCAGAATAGAAATTCCGCTAGTACAAGTACTTACGGCGGAAGCACCTCCCTAGGTTAGCCTCTCCGGCCGGGCGAAGCTGTCAAAAAGTGTAAAAGTTTGAACAAGGGGGCGGCTCCCGTCTCCGTCAGCCGCCGAGGTTCAGCCGGCTGCGATGCGCCTCGATCTGAGCGAGCACTTCGAGAGCCACCGCGAGCGCCCGCCGGCCGTCCTCAGCGGGAACCATGGCCTTCTCGCGGGTGCCGACCGCCTCCAAAAAAGCCCGGATTTCTGCGTGCAGAGGCTCCTCGGGCCGGATTTCAGGTCTTGAAACTTTGATCTCCGGGTTGGCCGAGGGCACTCCCTCGCTCGTGCCAACCGTAAATACCAGCACATCCTGCCGGCTGTAGTCGACCGAAATATACTGCCGCGGCTGAAAAAATCGCAGCTTGCGCACCCGCTCGGTGGAGACGCGGCTGGCGGTGAAATTGGCAATGCACCCGGATTCAAACTCGATCCGCGCATTGGCGATGTCCACTTTGTTCGAGAGGATCGGCAGGCCGGCGGCACGGATTTCTTTGACCGGCGAATCGACGAAGGAAAGGACTGTGTCGAGGTCGTGGATCATGAGGTCGAGGACCACGTCCACGTCGAGCGATCGCGGGGTGAACACGCTCAGGCGATGAACTTCGAAAAACATGGGTTTTGTGATCAAAGGCACGGTAGCGCGAACCGCCGGGTTAAACCGCTCGAGGTGGCCCACCTGGGCAATGCGGCCGCGCTCGTTGACGGCCGCGATCAACGCGTCGGCTTCCTCGAGCGAGGAGGCCAGCGGCTTTTCGATGAGCACGTCGATCCCGGCTTCGATCAGCCGGCGCGCCACCTGGACGTGGTGGAGCGTGGGGACGGCAACCGAGGCGGCCTGGACCTTGCCGTCGGCAATCAGCTCGTCGATCGATCGAAACCCGCGGCAGCCAAATTCTCTTGCGACCGAGTCCCGGCGGGAGGAATTTTCATCCACCACTCCCTCCAGCCGGACCGAAGCCGACTCGCGCGCAAGCTGGTGATAGACGCGGGCGTGGTTGCGTCCGAAGGCGCCTACGCCGACGACGGCGACGGAGATGGGATCGTTCGAGGGCAGATGCTTGATTGTAGATGGAAGACCGGGGAAAACGGCGGCGGAGTTCGACCTGCGCGAATTCCTCAGGAGCGAGCTTTCTTCAGCAGCGCGATCTGCCCGCCGTGGAAGGCGGCATGCTGCACCGCCCCGGTCACGAGAAAGCGAACGTTGTAGTCTTTACCGGGGACGCGGTCGTTCAGCCGTTCTTCGTTCAATCCTCGAACCGCCCGCATGAGTTCGGCGTGATTTGCAGCCAGGGTCGCGATGGCTTCCCGCCATGCCGCTTCAGTCTCCTGGCCGATGGGGCCGAAGTTCTCATGGTCGGACAGGGCGCAGTCCTCGCCTTGGAGCCGCCGCGTCGCTACCCGGTCCCAGCCGGCAATGTGCAGGACCAGCTCCCAGATATTGTGCGCGGAGCCGATCGGCCGCGCCAGAGCGGCGCGGGCGTCGATTCCGTCCAGGAGTTCCATGAGCGCGGGTCCGTGCCAGGGCTCGCCGTCCAACGCGCGCTGGAGTTGATCTGCGATGAAGTCGACTTCTGACATAGGTTTCTCTCCCGCGTTCAGGGATGTGGGGGTTTCAAGGCCCCGCTACTTCCAGAGACTCCGTGGACTCCCGCGCTCTCTCCTACTCCGCGGTGATGGCAATTCCCGCGGCATCCGCGCTGCGGAGGACCGCCTCGCCGTCGATCAGGAGACATTTGCCGGCATCGATCGCAAGACAGGTGGCGCCGGCTTTTTGCATCTGTTCGATCGTCTTCACTCCAATCACGGGAACATCAAAGCGCATGTCCTGTTTCGGTTTCGCAACTTTCACCACCGTCAGGTCGCGGGCGAGCGTCGAGCGGCCGCGAGCGGGCGAATCACCGAGCGGATCATCGAGGGAATCCATGATGCGACCGGCGCGTTCGATCGTGCGATCGGTGCCTTCCATGGCCTCCACCGCGACGCAGGCATTTTCTGCAACCACCACCGTCTGCCCGATGTCGTACTGGGCGAGTCCGCGGGCTACCATGCGTCCGTATTGAACGTTGTTCGCCTCCTCGCGGGAGGGAGCGCGCCGGGTCAATACCCCGGCTTTGGCGAGCAGGGGTTCGAGCAGCCCGGTCGAGTTTTCAAGCGTAATGCCTTCCTCGGCGAGGACCTTGGCTACGGCGCCGAGCAGAGAGTCGGTATTGCGCGTCGAGAGCGAAAGCAGCAGCTTGGCCAGGCGCCAGTCAGGGCGGATGCTCGAGAAGATCTGCTTGTGCTTGACCTGTCCCGCCATGATCGCGCGGGTCACGCCTTCGCGGTGGAAGGTTTCGATGAGCCTGGAGAGTTCTCCGAGCGAGAGCCAATGGACCCGATGGGCCCCGTGCGCCTCGATTTCCGGGAACGTTTCCTCCTTGATGGCTGCGACGACCACTTCGTAGCCTTGCCGGCGTGCGGCGTCGAGCACGAGCAGCGGGAAGCGGCCGTTGCCGGCGATGAGGCCGAGTTTTGCACCCGAAGACACTACTTGATGACCCCCCGCGCGGAGGACTCGACGAAGCGGATGATGCGATCGATATCTTCCCCCCGGTCGGGCTCGGATTTCAGCCGGGCAAGCGCCTGCGAAGTGTTCAACTTCGAAGCCAGCAGGACTTTGTAGGCATGATGAATCCGGCTGAGCCGCTCCCGGGTGAATCCGCGGCGCTCAAGGCCGAGGGCGTTCAGTCCATAGGCATGCGTCCCGCGTTCGGCCGCCGTCTTCGAGAATGGCAAGACATCGCGGGTGATCGTCGTTCCCCCGCCGATGTAGGCGTGCGCGCCGATACGCACGAACTGGTGCACCGGGCACAGGGCGCCCACCACCGCCCACTCCTCAACCGTCACGTGGCCGCCGAGGGTGGCCGCATTGGCGAGGATCACGTGGTCGCCGATCACGCAGTCGTGGGCAACGTGGGCGTAGGCCATAATCAGCGTGTGGCTGCCGACCCGGGTCAGGCCTCCGCCCTTGGCCGTTCCTCGATTGAGGGTCACGAACTCGCGAATCACATTGTGGTCGCCCATCTCAAGCCGCGTCGGTTCGCCTCCGTAGGAGAGGTCCTGCGGCGCCAGACCAATCGAGGAAAACGGGAAGAAGCGGTTGTTTTTTCCGATCCTCGACGGACCCCCGAGGACCACATGAGAGACGAGCTCGCAGCCTTCTCCGAGCTCGACCTCGGGTCCCACCGTCGAGTAGGGGCCGATTTTCGAAGAAGGGTGGATTTTGGCGGCGGGATCGACGATGGCGGTCGGGTGAACACTCATGGAATTGGAGCTGCGGCGGGCTCACTCGCCGGCCGGATCCTCGACCTGTTCCTTCCGGCCCAGGATGCGATCGATCAGGCGGCAGGTGACGATGGCTTCGGCGACTCGCTTGCCTTCGACAAAGGCGTTGCCCTGCATGCGGACAGCATCGCCGCGCCAGGCTTTCACGTCAACCTCGATCCGCAGCTGATCGCCGGGAACCACGGGCCGGCGAAAGCGCGCCTTTTCAATTCCGGTGAAGACCATCAGTTTGTGCTCGCGGTCCTGAATTTCGGTGAGCAGGAGCGCGCCGCCGGCTTGGGCCACCGCCTCGACGATCAACACCCCGGGCATGATGGGCAGGCCGGGAAAGTGTCCGGCGAAAAACGGCTCGTTGATGGTCACATTCTTGATCGCTACAATCCGTCGCATGCGCTCGAGGTCGACCACCCGGTCAATCAGCAGAAACGGATAGCGATGGGGAAGAATGCGCAAAATATCGTGAATGTCCAGCCGGGTATGCTCGGCCGCAGGAACCTCGGTTAGCGTTTGAGGTGTATGGGTCATGATTGCCGGGATCGAAGATTATACTTTATCGCTTATGCCTACCCTCGATCGAGCCGGGGTGGCTGCGACGGCAGAGTACGCCCGAGAGCCCCAGTCCGGGTCTTTTCGTGGTCGGAGAAACCGGGAGAATGGACCGATACGCATGAACCTTCCAGGCGCCACCGAGCAGCTTCGCTATTTTGAGAAACAGCAATCCAGAATCTTGACGACCGTTCGTCAGCTGGTCGAAATTGAATCGCCGAGCGACCTGAAATCGGCCGTGGACCGTCTGGGGACCGTCGTGGCTTCTCGATTCGCGGACATCGGCGGGCGCGTGCGCGTGCACCGCGCGGAGAAGTTCGGCAACCACCTGCAGATCGATTTCAGCCGGAGGCGGGCGGCGGGCCCGAAGCCGATACTCCTCGTCGGCCACCTCGACACCGTCTATCCGATGGGGACGATTTCGAGGATGCCGTGCCGGGCGGCGAAGGGAAACCTGCACGGACCGGGCGTGCTCGACATGAAATCCGGAATTGCCATCATGCTGCACGCCCTCGAAGCCCTGCTCAACTGGAATGAGGGAAGGCTCGGGCGCCCGGTGACCGTCTGGCTGGTCTCCGACGAAGAGGTGGGAAGCAGCTCTTCCCGCCCAACCACGGAGTCGCTGGCGCGGACCGCCGAAGCCGTGCTGGTTGTTGAGCCTGCAGCCGGGCGGAACGGCGCGCTGAAAACGGCGCGAAAAGGGGTCGGTGAATATACGCTCGAAGTGACGGGCAGGGCGGCGCACTCCGGGCTCGACTTCGAAAAGGGCGAAAACGCGGTGGTCGAACTGGCCAGGCAGATCGTCGAAATTGCTAAGCTCGCGGACCCGGCCCGGGGAATGACCGTCAACGTCGGCAAAGCGAGCGGCGGAACCCGGGTCAACGTGGTCCCTGCCGAGGCCAGAGCCGCCATGGATGTCCGCGTTGCGCGCACGGCGGACGGGAGCGCCATCGATAAAGAGTTGCGCGCCTTACGGCCCTTCAACCCCCATTGCCGCATCCGGATTTCCGGGGGACTCAACCGTCCGCCCATGGAGCCAAACTCGAAAACGGCCGGTCTTTATGCGCAGGCGGCCGACTTGGCCCGGGAACTCGGCTGGAAACTCGAACAGGCGTCGGTCGGCGGCGGATCGGACGGCAACTTCACCTCAGCGCTCGGCATTCCGACGCTCGACGGGCTGGGCGCGGTGGGCGAGGGCGCACATGCGGAACATGAATCCGTGGTCATCTCGGAGCTGCCGAGGCGGGCAGCTCTGCTGGCCGGATTGATGGCAAGAATTTGACCGCCGTAGGAATTCCTTTTCACTTTGACGGCGGGAGCCGGGTGGCCTAAAATTTCAATAGGGCAATGTGCCCGGGAGGATTTTATGGAGGGCCTATTTCAGCCTTTACACCTGCTTCTCATCTTCGGTATCGCTCTCCTCATCTTCGGACCCAGCAAGCTGTCCGGGTTGGGCAAGGGCCTGGGCGACGGCATCCGCAACTTCAAGTCCGCGATGAAGGAAGGCGCCGCTTCCCCCGAAACCCCTGCCGAGAACAAGGAAGAGCAGAAGAAGGCCTAACTCGGGATCGCGCCGTGCTCGCGCAGGATCTCGAGCACCAGCGGGACGGGCAGTCCCACAACATTCGAGTAGTCTCCTACAACGTTTGCGGCCCAGCGCGACGCCCTTCCCTGGATTGCATATGCCCCCGCCTTGTCCATGGGCTCGCCCGACTGGATGGATGAGCGAATTTCGGATTCGCTGACCCGCGAAAATTCAACCGAAGTGGTTTCCGAGCGCACGTCCTCGAAGCCGGTTCCGATGAGACAGACACCGGTCGTGACCTGGTGCTTGCGGCCCGACAGCAGGCGGAGCATGCGGGCGGCGTCCTGTTCGTTTTTTGGTTTGCCGAGCAGAACGCCGTCGAGCTCGACCACGGTGTCCGCGCCGAGAACATAGTTGTTCTCCTCCCCGGCGCGGACGGCGCGGGCTTTCGCGCGCGCCATTCTTCTCGCGAAATCTCGAGGAGCCTCCCCGTCAAGAGGCACTTCGGCAATGTTGGCCGGCCTTACCACAAACTCGATGCCCGCTTGTTCGAGAAGCTCCTTGCGGCGGGCGGAAGCGGATGCGAGCACGAGCATGGCTAGGGCGCCACGATGAGGTTGTCGATCAACCGGGTGCTGCCGACCGAAGCCGCCACCGCGATCAGGGCAGGCGTGCGGATGGTTCGGACGGGTTCGAGCGAGCCGGGATCGACGATCTCGAAGTAATCCAGACGCGCGCCGGGCTCGAGGGAAAATTCCTGTTTCCCGGCTCGAATCAGCCTGGCGGAATCCCGTTCCCCGCCGGCGAACGACGCTTCGGCCGAGCGCAGAGCGCGGTAAAGCACCAGGGCCGATTTTCTCTCCTCGGGATCCAGGTAGGCGTTGCGCGAGCTCATGGCCAGGCCATCCGGCTCGCGAACGATGGGACAGGCCTCGATTCGAACTGCCAGGTGCAAGTCGCGCACCATGCGGCGGAGGATGGCAAGCTGGGCTGCGTCCTTCTGTCCGAACCAGGCAAGGTCGGGTTCGCAGATGTGGAACAACTTCGAAACCACCGTCGTCACCCCGCGAAAATGCCCGGGGCGCGAGCGGCCGCACAATCGATCGCTCATACCTTCCACCGTAACCCAGGTCCTCGCCTCCGGGGGGTACATCTCTTCGACCGACGGCGCAAACACCAGATCGCAGCGTTCCCGTTCGAGCAAGGCGCGGTCCTTTTCGAAATCGCGGGGATATTTCGCCAAGTCTTCGGCCGGCCCGAACTGGGTGGGGTTCACAAAAATCGACACCGCGACTACATCGGACTTCTCTTTGGCGGCCCGGACCAGCGAGAGATGTCCTTCATGCAGCGCCCCCATGGTGGGCACAAGCCCGAGGAGCCTGGCCCGGGAACGCGCATTCCTCGAGAAAGCGCGCATCTCGTCGATCGTCCGCAGAACGTTCATTGGGTCGGCAGCAGGGCGGGGTCGGGCATGGACTGGCCAACCCTGAGATCGAAGATCTGAATCTGCGGGCCGAACTCGCGAGCCTTCAGGTTGAACTGGGGGAAGTTTGCGAGCTCGAAGGCCAAGTACGTATACCAGCCCATCTGCGCCACCCAGACCCTTGAACCCGGCGGAAGGTGGAACCGGGCGGTCATCTCCTGCCATTGGCCGTAAAAACTTCTTGCCGTGAAAATGTACTGGGTGGTGCTCGCAATGACGCGATGCCCGCCGCATTCGTAGGTGACGAAGCCCGCACGCGAGCGGTCCGGGGAAAACCCCCGCTGGCGGCACAGGTAATGCCCGAGCAGCAGGTTGGTTTGAACGTCCGCAAAGATCGGTTCCCCGGCCGGGAGCCGGTCAAGGAAATCCATCGCGGCGCGCATGTGTCCCGCCCGCTGCGCCCGGGGGGCGACGTAAGGCAATTCCCTGGCGGCCGTAAAATGACATCCCAGCGAAACCAGCGCGGCCACTGCAATTCCCGCCGAAACCCGGCTCTTGAGGACCCGGTCGAGAGCGATGGCCACGCCGCAAAGCGCGAACGGAATCAGGAAGGACGAGTGCCGGGTCCCGCCGTAGGGATATGCGCCGGCAAGAGCGGCCGCGCCGTTGGCTGCAAACGGCAGCAGGAGGAGGCAGCCGAGCTGGCGCGAGGTGATATCGGGCGAGTGCGGCCGGCCGCGCCAGACAAGAACCACTCCGGCAAGGAAAAACAGAAAGGCCAGGTCCCCGACTGCGAGCTGGCGAAAGGTGTACTGAAACACTCCGATCGTCCGGCCGAGGAGGAATACGAGCGGATTGGCCTTTCCGGGAATGAAATAGGAGTGGCTCAGATAGGCGTTCGCCATCCAGCCGCGAGTTGCGTCCTGTCCTCCGAAATACCGGCTCAAACGCCGGATCTGGGTGACGTACAGAAACACGCACAGCCCCAAGGCGGCGGTCTGCGCGAAAATCCAGGCCGCGATCACCCGGGTTCGAGGTCTTCGGGCGAGCATTCGCCAGAGCGCGTAGATGCCCATGGCCGGCGCAAACAGGAAGGCCGAGAAGTGCGAGCCGATCGCGAACCAGAGAGAGATGCCGGAAAGCAACATCCAGGCGGCCGAGTTCCTGCGGAGAGCACGCTCGAGCAGATATGCCGAGCCCATTGCGAAGGCAAGGAACAGCGCGTACTGGCGAATTTCGGTGGACAGTTCGATTGAGGACGGCAGAAACAGAACGAAGGCGTAGGTCGTCCAGGCAACCGAGGAGGGGACGAGCATCGCCGCCCAGCGAAACGTAAGCCAGCAGAACGCCGTGCCCGCCAGGATCGACGGCATGCGCAGCAGCAACTCCGATGTGCCCAGGTGTCGCCATAGGTGCTCGACCAGGATCAGAAGCGGCGGATGAGAGATGGCGAGGCTGACCTTGTAGGCGTCGCGCCATGAGGCTTGATTGGCGGCCGCAAAGTGCATGACTTCGTCGGAGTTCAGAAAGGTGCCCGCGGCCTGCCAGACGCGAAGGAAGAATCCGGCGGCGAGAAGAATCAGGCCCCACGCCCGGCTGTGATCGGAAAAGGAGGCATCGATCCGGGCCCGGATTGGCTGGGGGCCCGCCACCTCGCAAGTCTGAATTTCCTCTACCGGAGACACTTCTCTGAGGATAACTCAGGCTGCCGGCCCCTAGAAATCGACTGCCATTCCGATGGGTATGGAGGTTTTACCGGACCATCCTGCTGCAGGGTCTGAAATTGGGTTCGATGGGTGCGGCCCCGGGGCGCGGTCGGCGCCCGGTTCTTCGCAGTCGCGCGTGGCGAACCTGGTTTGACGGAACCTGGTTTGACGGAACCTGGTTTGACGCTAGAGCGCGCACGGCGGCGAACGGCGGGGTTCTGCGATCGCGTTTGAATCGGGATTTCCCGGCAGCGCCCAGCGTATTTTTTGGGGCTCGACTCCGGCGAGTTTCAGCGCGAGCGCCGAAGCGGTCACGTACATGACGAAACACTCCAGCGCAAATGGGAGGAAACCGAGGTAGCCGGGCGCCGGCATTTCAAAAATCTTGAACCGCTGAAACATGGGAAAGATGTAGTGCCACTTCGCAGCCGCCCGGTAATTCCAGAACTCCCAGAACCAGCCGCACACAAAACCGGATACGAGAAGCGCGCAGAAACGGGACCCATGTCCATGCTCGAAGTCGCCCAGCAGGGAAGGCAGGCGCAGCCGGTGATTGATGGGGTCAAGCAGGAAAATAAAGCCGATCCACACCAGGATAAATAGTCGCCGGGCCGCGCCGGAAGGCACGACCAGCGGCAGCAGCAGGCAGGCCGAGCCGAACAACACCGTGAGCGCCCGGGTGCCGCGGGAAAATCTGGCGCTCCACGGACGGCGGAACCATCCGAAGGACTCAACCAGATCTGCAGTCTCAAAGATTCCCGGGGTAATGGTGGCAAAGGACCAGCCGTATCCCGCCAAAGCCAGCGGCCAGGCCTCGGGCACGCCGGAGTAAATCCAGTTTTCCAGGCGAAGATTGTAGCCTTCAAAGAGCAGCCACAACGGGACCGAGAGAAGCGCCATGGCGGCAAACTGTCGCGGATGGTCATGAAGCAGGGAACGGCCGCGTAGGGCCAGCACGCAGGCGTCGACCACCAGGATGTAGCCCGTCCAGGCAATGGGGGTGAAATAAACGGCCACGGGCCGGAACCCGCCAAGCAGCAGCCCTTCTGCGGCCGCGAGACCGATCAGCCCGATCCAGCCGTAGAGAGCGAGCCCCTGCCGTCGATGACGCAGGAAGGCCGTTACCAAAATCGCGCTCTGCAGAACTGTGATGGCGACACCGATTTGATTGAGCATGGATCCCATCGACAGCAGAACCAATGGTTGACCCCTTACCGGGGCCCCGGGGGAACAAAAACCGCATTGCCGGCCCGGTCCGAGCGCAACCCGGGCTTGCGCCCGCCGGAGCCGGGTCGAAAAATCCCTCCGGCGAAAACTCAGGATAGCGCACGCGCTCTGGATCTCTATCGAAGGTCTCTATCCACGGTTGCCGCTGGGCGGAACGGATCGACACAATGGCCTCCGGCCGGTAGAGAATCGCGCCGGCCGGGCCATCGGTCACATCGATTTCCATCTTTCCTGATAGTCGGGTATAACCACATCAGAAGCGATGCGAGTCTCTCCCGGCGTGTCCCCCGTTGTTGCCATCAATCGCACGGCGGATACGCCCATTTACCGGCAGGTCTATCAGGCCTTTCGAAGCGCGGTCATGGAGGGAAGATTGCGCGCAGGCGAGCGGGTCCCTTCCACGCGGACGCTGGCGGTTGAACTGGGCGTCTCGCGCATTCCCGTCCTCAATGCATACGCGCAGCTCGTGGCCGAAGGTTATCTGGAGAGCCGGACCGGGGCGGGAACCGTGATTTCGCGTTCGCTGCCGAACCCGATCGCCAAAACCGGCGCAGCCGGCAAGGATGGCGCGAAGCCGCGCCCAAGACGCAATCTTCCGGCCAGGCCTTCCGCGGCGCCCTCCAAGTCTGCGAGAAACGTTCTCGCGCGGCGCGGGTGGGGCGCCTTCAGCGTGGGACAGAGCGCGCTCGACCGATTTCCCTTTCCCATCTGGAATCGCCTGGTCTTGCGGCAGTGCCGCAAGGCGACCGCGCGGTCGTATGACTACGGCGATCCGTTGGGATTTGAAGACCTGCGACAGACCATTGCCGCCTACGTGCGCACCGCGCGGGCCGTGCGCTGCACGGCCGACGAGATCATGATTGTCGGCGGTACCCAGCAGGCTCTCGAAATTACCGCGCGCGTGCTGCTCGAACCCGGCAGCAGCGTGTGGATGGAGGAGCCGGGGTACAGCTTTGCACGGCGGGTCTTTCAGTTACGCGGCTGCCGGGTCGTCCCGGTTCCGGTGGATGGCGAGGGCCTCGACGTCGCCGAGGGAATCCGGCGCTCGGCGGCCTCGCGCGTGGCCCTGGTGTCGCCCTCGCACCAGTATCCGCTGGGCTCGACCATGAGCGTGTCCAGGCGGATTGCCCTCCTCGAGTGGGCCGAGCGCATGGGATCGTGGATCATCGAAGACGATTACGACAGTGAATTCCGTTACGAGACCATGCCCATAGCCTCTCTGCAGGGACTCGACTGGAACCGGCGGGTGATTTACATCGGGACCTTCAGCAAGGTCCTGTTTCCGTCCTTGCGGCTGGGCTACATTGTCATTCCTCACGACCTGGTCGAACAATTTGTCTCCGTGCGGTTCACCATGGATCTCGCGCCGCCCGGCTTCTTCCAGCGGGTCCTGGCCGATTTCATACGCGAAGGCCATTTTTCACGGCACATCCGGAAAATGAGAGCGATCTACGGCGAGCGCCGAGCCGTGCTGATCAACAGCCTCCGCGATGAGCTGGGCATGGATGTGCCGATCACCGGGGAGCAGGCCGGCACCCACTTGTCCCTGATCTTGCGGGGAATTTTGAAGGGCGAAAGCGACGTGGCGCTGGCCGAACGCGCAGCCAGGAAAAGCTTATGGTTAGTGCCGCTCTCAACCTCCTACCTGGCGAGTGCGCCCGACCAGGGTCTGGTGCTCGGTTTCGGAAGCACGGCCGCCGCGGAGATTCCTCCCTCGGTCAGCAAACTTCGCGCCCTCCTGCATGCGAGATAGGACTGCCGCTCCCACCCGTGAAATCCAGATGACACGATGGCCGGATGTCTTCCGCCCCACTCACGCCGGCGGCGAGGACCCGGCCCGCCTCGAACGCCCGAAGGTACACCTTTTCCCGCCTGCAAATCCGTGGTCCGGGTTATTCGCCTTCCTCAAGCAGGCGGCCGAGCGTAGGTCTGTGCTTTTCGGTCCTCGGTCCGCGTTTTCGATCCGGAGCTACCTGACCCGGAGGCACGGCGCCGATGCGTTCGCGCGCGAGGGCCTTGACGGCGGAGACCGCGCGAAACGTCTTCTTCTTCTTTTTTTTACGGGCGGGCATTTGCTGAAAGTCTAGCTCAACCGCCAAGAAACTTCGCTGCATCCCATTTGTGTGGAATAATCCCTTGTAACCACAAGGAGCCGAGGGCAAAAAGATGGAGGAGCGCGATTTCTTTGATGAGCGTCCGGAGAAGAAACCTGCGACGCTGAATTGCCCGCATTGCCATCAGTCCGCAGATTACGAAGTGACTTGGCTGGTGCGCACCAAGAAAAAGCAGCTGCCCCGCCAGGCCGATGAACGCGACCGCGCGCGTTTCGCCAAGGCCAAATCCTACATGCTGCGGAAAGACGACGTGTTGGGATGTAAGAACGTCCGTTGCCGCAAGCGATTCGAAATCTCCGGCCTGCAATCGGTCGTGTTCACCGAATAAAGCCTGAAAGCTCTGTCCATTCCTTCCCGGTCGAGTTTCCCTGGGGCAACGGTTTTCAGACTGGCAGCTTCTCAATGGATTCTCTTGCGCGCCCCTCGAGGAGGAACTGTCCCATGCTGCTTACAAGTTCAGCTTTCCCTGAGGGCGCTGAAATCCCCAGCTGCTACACCGGCGAGGGCGAGAATGTCTCCCCGGAGCTTTCCTGGCAGGACGCTCCTCGACAGACAAAATCCTTTGCGCTGGTGGTGCACGATCCCGACGCACCCGTCTCCGGCGGCTTCACTCACTGGGTGCTCTACAACATTCCTTCCGAGGCCGGACGCGTAGAGGAGAAGGTGCCGGCCGAAGAGCAGCTCCCCGGCTTAGGCATGCAGGGAAAGAACGATTTCGGGAAGATCGGCTACCTTGGGCCGGCTCCGCCATCGGGAACGCACCGCTATTTCTTCCGCCTGTTTGCGCTCGACAGAATGCTCGATCTTCCCCCGGGCGCGACCCACAAGCAGCTGAGCGCCGCCACCAAGGGGCACATTCTTGCGCAAGCGGAGTTGATGGGAATTTACGAAAGGAAGGCCGCCTAGACCCGGATTTTTCTTCGCGGCCAGGGCGGAGTGGGGTGCGACCCCTGCGCTTCGAAGCCTCCAGCGCGAGTCCGAACTCCGCAGGCGCTTTCTTATGAGGGATTCTCTCGGCGCGGTCGAGGGGCGCACGGGCCGCCGTCCAACCCGCTTCCACCGGGCTCGCCGAACCGTATGCGGCTCGCGACTTCTGCGTGCCCGGGTCAGGCTGGACCGCAGACGGTGAACCCCTGTCTACTCCGATGCGATATCATTCAGGTCCACACTCGGGCGAGGGCCGTTTCCATGATGCTTCGATCCAAACCGGTTTCTCTGTGGGCTTCTGGTGTTGTCGGTCTGGCAGCCTTGGTAACCCTGCAGACCTTCATTGCCGTGCCCCGGGCCATGGCTGCTTCCGGCAGAGCGGCTGCGAACTCTACAGGGAGCGGCGGCATGGCGATCCCGGACACGACCCTGGCCATCAATTCGCCTACGCCGTTGTCCGAGCGCGTCGTGCACTATGAAATCGACGCCAAATATGACGCCACCAGGCACACCATTGCTGCCACTGAAGTTCTGACCTATCACAATCTGACCGGTCAGGCGCTCGACCACTTTCCTTTCCATCTTTACCAAAATGCGTTCCGCCCGAACGCCACGTGGGTGCGCGAGGTCAAGACGCAGGGGGGCAATGCCCGTTACGAGAAGTGGGACCCGAAACAATACGGTTCCGAACAGATCCGGACCTTTGAGGTCGTCGGCCAGGGAGATGTCACCCGCAACCTTCGGTACATTGCGCCCGACGACGGCAATCCAGACGACAAAACCGTCATCGACGTGAAGCTGCCCAAGCCGATTCCCCCCAAGGCATTCGTGCAGTTTAAGATCGCGTTCGAGGATCAGATGCCGGAGACTCAAGCCCGCTCCGGCTGGAAGCGCGACTTCCTGCTCGGAGGACAGTGGTTCCCCAAGGTCGGCGTGTGGTGGCACGGCGCCTGGAACTGCCACCAATATCACAGCACCACAGAGTTCTTCGCCGACTTCGGTGTCTATGACGTCAAGTTGACCGTTCCTCAAAATGAAGTGATTGGCGCCAGCGGAGTCGAGGTGAGCCGCGTCGACCATGCAGACGGCACCAAGACGGTCGCCTACCACGGCGACGACATCCACGATTTCGCATGGACCGTAAGTCCTCGCTTCAAGGTGAAAGAGACCACCTATCCATCACAAATGGGGCCGGTCAAGCTGCGGTTCCTGATGCAGCCCGCCCACTGGGATCAGGTCGACCGCCACGAGAGGATCACCCGCGAAACTCTCGACCGCTTCGAGAAGTGGTTTGGGCCCTATCCCTACAAGACTTTGACCGTAGTCGATCCCGAACCGGGCTCGGCCGCCGGCGGCATGGAGTATCCGACCTTCATCACCGCCGAAACCAGCTGGTTCATGCCCGCGGGACTTCGCCTGGTAGAAATTGTGGTCGAACACGAATTCGGCCACCAGTACTGGTACGGCATGGTCGCCACCAACGAGTTTGAAGACGCCTGGATGGACGAAGGCATCAACAGCTATACCGAAGTAAAAGTCCTGGACTCCATCTTCGGCAAAAAGGCTTCCATGGCTGATCTTCTGGGCGCAACCTACGGCGAGCGCGAAGGACAACGCGACTCCTACATCCGGGTCGCGGATAAAGATGCGATGGCCGAGAACGCGTACGCCTATTACGACTTCAGTTCGTACGCCGGCGTCACCTATGGCAAGACCAGCAGCGTCCTGCTCACACTTGAAGGCATGATCGGCGAGGACACGTTGGCCAGGGCCCTGCGCACGTACTTCATGAAGTACCGCTTTACCCATCCCACAAGAGAAGACTTCCTGAAGACGGTGGAAGAAGCGTCTGGCAAGGACTTGCGCTGGTACTTCAATCAGGCGGTCTACGGCTCCCAGGTCCTCGACTACCAGATTCTGAGCGTGGTCTCGTACCCGACGACCTGGTTTGAACAGAAGAAAGACAAGGACAAAGAGAACGTCTACCAGTCCTACGTCGCCGTAGGCCGCAAGGGCGACTTCGTCATGCCCGTCGACGTCGAGGTCACGTTCGACAACGGCGAAAAGGTCCGCGAACACTGGGCCGGCCAAAACCGCTGGACACGGTTCAGCTATGTCAAGAAGGCCAAGGTGGTTTCCGCGGAAATCGACCCGGATCACACGGTGCAGATCGATCGCGACCCTTTCAACGACAGCTTTGCGGTCAAACCGAATCCTAAACCGACCTACAAGCTTTCGACTTACTGGCTCTTTGTGACCCAGTGGGCGAGCCAGGCGATTGCGTGGTGGGCCGTCTGATTCGACCCAGTTCGGCGCCTCGATAACAGAACCTAAGGAATCGATCATGAGGAATCCAAGCTTGCTCGGTGGCGGTTTCGGAATGGTGATGCGCAACCCGCGCTATCTCTTCTGGTTCTGGTTGCTGAATCTAACGCTGGCCGAGTTCGCCACCGCGGCTTTTCGCCGCAGTGCTCACGCCATCCTTGACCACAGTCTCTACGCCGATGGCCTGATACACGGGTTCGATGCCAGTGTCCTCGTCGGTCTGCTGGCCAAGCTGGACTCTGGCCAAATGGCTTCGATGGCCATGCCCGCCGGATACTTTGCGTTCGTTTTCTTCCTGTTCACCGCCCTTTTCCTTCCCGGCGTCTTCGCCGGATACGCCTCCGCCGGCCGTTTGTCCCGCGAAGACTTCTTCCGCGCCTGCGGACGCAATCTCTGGCGCTTCCTCCGCATCCTGATCGTCGCCGGCATCGTGATGGGCCTCGTCGCCGCGGCTTTGTTCGCTGCCAATGGAGCCATGGTAAAGAAAGCTGCCGAGAGCACCAACGAGGTGCTCCCGTTCAAATTAAAGATCACCGGCCTCGCCGTGATCTTTCTAATCATGACGACGCTCCGCATCTGGTTCGACCTCGCCGAGGCCGACGTGGTTCTCAACGATCAGCGCGTTGTCCGCACGTCCATTGCTTCGGCCTTTAAGCACACGTTCCGCAACCTGGGACGCCTGCTGGGCAGTTACACGCTCGCGACCCTCGCCGCAGCGGGCTTTCTCGTCGGCGGGCTTTGGGTTTGGATGAAGTTGGTTGCGCCGGAAAGCATCCTCGGCGCATTCGTGATCGCGCAGATTACACTCTTCCTGCTGCTGATCCCTCGCTTCTGGCAGCGCGGCATCGCCGTCGCGTACTGGCAGGAGCGCATGCGGATTTCTGCGGTTGCGATCCAGCCGGCCGAGACCAGTGCCGCCGCAGGACCCGGGGCCCCGGCCGCTCCAACTCGGGAAACAGTCCCGGTTGCCTCTGGTTCGGCCACCCGGTTGTCGCAAGCAGACTAATCTTCAAGGACCAATTTCTGTTTGCGCTTGGTTCGCCGCGTCGTTTGTGCGCCCCAACTGCTCCCTATCGCTGTACGGGCCGGTTGCTGGGCCGGGTGCGACCGCGGTCTAAGCGGATGGACGCCGGATTTTGGAGACGAGAAGAAAGGTGATTCGATGAGAGACTCCCGCCAGGTTCTCACCCTGTTCAAGGCGCCGCATAACCTCAGCCAGCATTCGGGCCACATAACCGTGGACTAAGCCGCTATGCACTGGCCGCTATTGACATTTTGACGCTGTTGGCTATAGTGAGGGCATTCCTTCCTTCCGCGTTAGCGTCCGCGTAGGCCAGCCATCGATCGTCTTCCTGAATTGGACTGGCCGATAAGACGCGCGAACAGGCGACTCCGCGGGGTTGCGTTGCCAGCTTTGCGGCCACCGTCGTATTGGAAGTAATGCGTGAGTCAGGAACCGAAATGGGACCTCATAAGCCGGGTCGGAGTGATCTGTTGACGGGAGCCCCCTGTTCGCCTGACGAGCGCGGGCCCGCAGACCAGGCGGTCCTGATCTTCAAGTAACTGGCGCAAAGTAACTGGCGCAGCCAAGATAGCAGGGCGGGTTTTCTGCGCGGCCCCAGGCCGACGCAGGCTTGGAGAAGCGGCAGGATGGCGGCGAGATAGACAGAACATAGACATAATAAGCACGAGCTGAGCTTCGGGAAGCCGGGTTGGTGTTCGAACGATAGATAATGCGCGCGAACCTTACAGACCGCATGGTATGCAAAGGAGCAATTGGAGTTCGACTATGACCAATGGCCGCTCAAGAAGATGGGGAACGGATATAGGTTCGGCAGCGGACATCGAGCAAGTTCGGGATCGAAGATTGCGCGAGCTTCTGGAGCGAATTGAGTCTGAACCGCTGCGGAAGATTCAGGATTGCGCCTCGGCCTCCAAAATGAGCCAGTCCCATCTCCAGCATCTGTTCAAACAGGCCACCGGGGTTGGTTTGGGTCGTGTCCTCTACGAGCGGAGACTGCAGCGCGCCGCGACGCTCCTGCGAAGCACGGACATGCCCGTTAAGGAGATTGCCGGCGCGGTGGGATACAGGCACAGCTCAAGCTTTACCCGCGCCTTTGAGAGAAGGTTTAATCAGGCGCCGCTCCATTTCAGAACCGAGAGCAGCGGCGTCCATTAGTCGCTGTCAACTCGCCGTCCCATCCCACCGGGCCGATACATTCCGGCCCGTCGATTCCCCGGCCCAATAGGTCGGGCTCCACCGTGCCTGACGAATACCAAGCGGCCTTCGATCGGCGGGAACACCTGGGCAGGGTAAGCGGGGCTCGGAGGATTGCGATCGGGCGTCATGCCGCGAGCATGTTGGCCGGCTTTTCGTCGAGCAGGAGCTCGGTCGCCTGGACCCGCGGGTGAGAATGGAACCACGTCTGCACCACTCCATCGGCAAGAAAGTTGGCGATCGCCAGCAGGCTCATGCCCTGGTGGTGTGCCATCCACAGGCGGATCAACTCGTGTTCATGGCGCCAGCGGCGGTCGCGAGACGCGCTGTAGTCGGCGGACTCATAAAATCCGTACTCCCCAAACCAGCCTTCATGGGTCATGCGCCGCAGGTTCTGCAAGGCCGCCTTGGCGGCCGTGTTGAGGGCAAGAAAGGTGGAATAGGGCGAGATCACCAGGGCATCGACGTCGCCGTGGAAGACGGCGAGCTGAGGAACGCCGAATGCATGATATCCATAGTTTCCCGCCGCATCGCGCGTGGCATAGGACGATTCGGAAATCCCCCAGGGGATGTGCTTTGCCGTCGTATACTCCTGTTGCGAAAGCACGGCCCCGGTTTGCGAACGGTCGAGCAGCGTGCGCGGATAGGTCTTCATCCATATCGCCGGCATCATGTACTCAAACATGGTTCCGGTCCAGGAGAGCAGGACCGACCGTCCTCCGTCTACGGTATGGGAGCGGGAAAGCAGGAACCACGTCTCCTGCGGCACGTCGTCCTTGGCGATGGCGATGAAGGACGCGGTGCGCGACTCCGATGCCAGCAAGTCGTAGCAGGCGTCGTGAAGAATGTCCTCGCCGGTATCGTACCCGATGGAGAGCAATTTGCGGCGCGCGCTCCAGAGGAAGGCGAACTCCATTTCCCCCGCCAGTTTCGCGGCGCGCTCGGCGACCATATGAACCTCCTGGACGAGGCGCGTCGAGTCCATGCGCGCCCCCGCCACCATGGACAGCAGACGTTCGAGCGTCGGGCGGCGCGAGTCCTCCGCCGCGAGGTCCTCGAGGGCGCGTTCGAGGCGCACGGCGAATTTCGTCAACGCCTCGGGAAGCTCTTTCAGGGGGAGGTTTCCGTCCGGCACGCTCAGGGTCCGGTCACCCCTGAATTCGTCGAAATCGAGCAACATCCACGGACAGAACCGCACCACGCTCTGCTTGAACTGATTGAGCCTGGTGAGCGCCTGGGAACCGAACCAGCGGAAATCGTGTTCGTGCTTTTCGCCCTCGCCGGCTGAAGCGAGCCGTTCGAGCGGCGGCAGGGGGAAGCGCAGCAGCGCCTTGGCCCAGTCTTTACGGCTGGTCTTCCACTCGATCTTCTGCAGAAGAGACCGCGCGAATGCTTTGAGATCGGTCAAGATGCGCAAATGGTCCAGGAAGCCCTCTGCCAGTTGGGGTCCGAGGGCGGGGCGTTCGAGAAGTTCCAGGCAGCCCTGTTCGAGGGTCCACAGCGAGGCGACCAGGTTGCCGCTGTCCACCGTCGAAACAAACAACGGGGGCAGGGGCTTGAGCGTGCGGGTGTCGTACCAGTTGTAAAGGTGTCCGCGGTAACGGGGCAGGTTTTCGAGCACCTTCAGCGTCTTCGAGCTGAGGTCCAGAAATTCGGGGACCGTGAGATACCCGAATTCGCACGCCACCTGCCGCGCATTCAGGAGCAGGCCGGCATTGGTCGGCGACACCCGGGGCGCGACCTGAAACGGCTCCTGCTGCACGTTGTCGGGAATCAGCCAATTGTGCTCGCGGGTGCTGAACTCTGAAAAATACCGCCAGGTGCGAATGGCGGCGCGCCGCAGGAACAGCCTGTCCTTTTCGGAAGCCTCGGTCCGCGAGAGTTGCGGCGGCCGGTTCAGCCACACCGAAACCAGCTTGCTCGCTCCCCACAGCGCCAGGATCGGAAGGGCGGAGAAAATGGCCGGGCGGCGCACCAGGAAGACCAGCCCGGCGAGACCCAGGGCAATCACCGGCGTCCAGTCGAGATAGGTATCGACCGGGGTGCGCCGCTGTCCGTCCGCCTCCGCCTCGGCCGCGGTTTCCCACTCGAGCAGGCGCTGGCGGGTGAGCACCCGCCGCACGATAGTGCGCACCACGGCGTCCATGGCCACCAGCATCTGGTGGCAGAGAAAGATCAGGCTGAGCAGGATGTTGAAGTTCGCGGTAAACAGCGTGTGCACCGCGTCGCGCGCCACCGAGGCCCTCTTTTCCGCCAGCGAGCGGACCAGATTGAACAAGAACTCGAACCACAGCGGGACGAACAGGATGCAGACGGCGGCGATGGTCCAGTCTCGCGCCGAACCGGGCAGCACCAGCCAGCTCAGAATAAACAGCAGAAAGGTGGCGGGCTCGACCAGGCTGCGCCGCAGATTGTCGAGAATCTTCCACTTCGAGACCACCGAGATCGGGTTGGGCACCATGCGCGCAGTCTCGTCCGGCACCCGCGCAGACAGCCAGCTGGTGATCTGCCAGTCGCCCCGCAGCCAGCGGTGTTTGCGGCGGTTGTAGGCGCTGTAGTGCGAGGGATAATCTTCGACCACTTCGATGTCGGTGACTAAGCCCGCGCGCGCGTACGCGCCTTCGATCAGATCATGGCTGAGCAGCGCGTTTTGCGGGAAGCGATGTTCGAGCACGCTCTGCACGACGGCGACTTCATAGATGCCTTTGCCGGCGAAAATTCCCTCGCCGTAGAGGTCCTGATAGACGTCGGAAACCGCATGGGTATAAATGTCCATGCCCGTCTGCCCGGAATAAATGCTGGCCAGGCGCGACCGCGACGCGCTCTGCACGCTGACCCGGACCCGCGGCTGCAGGATTCCGTATCCTGCAACCACGATGTTCTTTTCCCGGTCGATAATGGCCTGATTCAGCGGGTGGGCCAGGGTGCCGATCATTCGCTGGGCCGCCCCGCGCGGCACTTCCGTGTCCGCGTCGAGAGTGATCACGAAGCGCACTTGCCCGAGCACGGAGAGATCCCCCGCCTTGATGGGAAAGCTGTCGTACTTTCCGCCCAGCATCCGGTTCAGGTCGAGCAGCTTGCCGCGCTTGCGCTCCCATCCCATCCACACCTTTTCCCTGGGGTTGTACACGCGGTGGCGGTGGAGCAGCAGGAACGAGCCCTTTCCCGCGCCGGAATACTTTTCATTCAGCTGCTTGACCAGGTGGGCGCACAAATCCACCAGGGGATCGTCTTCGTTGGCCGGCACGGGCGAATCCGGAAGATCGGTCAACAGGGCGAAATGCAGGTTGGGGTCGTGGTTTCCCAGATACCGCACTTCGACGTCTTTCACCAGGCGCCGCACCTGCTCCTCGGCGAGCAGCAGGGCGGGGACAGCCACGAGCGTTGTGCATTCCTCGGGGATGGTCTTCGAAAAATCCAGCTTGGGCAGAATTTCCGGCCGCATCAGCGCCGTGGTCAGGTAATTCATGACCTGCACGGCGCTCTGGGTCGCAGGCAGAAACAGCAGCAGCATGGAGAACAGAATGAGACCGAGAGCGGTGTTGGTGCTCGTCAGGGAGAGCACGATGGCCGACATGATTCCGAGGCTCAGGATCACGATGCCCGGGACGTAGAACTCGTCGGGATGGGTCTTGAGGAAGTGGCGCACGCGTTCGCCGAAGGAGGGGCGAAACCCGACTCGCTCGCGCAACTCGTCGGCTCCCGGCCCGATCAGGTAGTAGCCGATGTGCGACTGCCGGCGGGCCTCGCGGGGATCGTCGAAGTCCCGCTTTTGCGCATGGGCGGCCAAGGCAAGCGCGGTCTGAGCCACCTCCATTTCGGTTGCGTCCGAGCGCTCCGCAATTTTGACCACCCGTTCCCGATAGAGCGCCCGGCTGTCGAAGTCCATCTTGGAATAAAAGCCTGAGGGGTCTTCCTCTAACACCTTGTCGAAGATGATCTGGGAATCGAGCGCGTCTTTCCAGTGCAGCTGGGTCATCGTCCGCAAGCTGCGCACGCAGACGCCGACCGTCTGCGGCGTCTCGGGATTGTCCAGACACTTCCTCCCCCGTATGGCAATCTGCTCGAGCAGCACCAGTTCGAGCGAAGGAATCAGGGCCCACAACTCCCCGAACTTGAGGGGAACAATCTGCTGGTAGGCGCTCAGATACGCCTGCAATCCGCGTTCGCTGAACTCGAAATCGACCGCATGCAGAAAGGCCTCGGCAATTCCCGCTGCCCGGGGAATCGTGGTGCCGCGCGGCGTCCGCACGTGCGGCATCTGCTGCAGCAGCTTGAAGGCGTTCCGGGTGTTCTCCAAATGCGACCCGAGCAGAGACTGGTTTTCTCGCAGCCAGCGGTGATCGTCAGATTCGGAATCGCTGCGGCCGTCCTTTGCCACTCTTTCGAGCACCGGGCGCAGGACCGAGGCCATGGCGTTCCAGCGCACGGTATAGAAGGGAGACGTCTGAACGCTCGGGTTCCATTGCAGCAGGCCGGCCAGTTCTTGAGCGTTGCGCCGCAGGTTCTCAAAGTCCGGGGTCGCTTCTCTCGCCCCCTCGGGCACCCGCTCGACATCGTTTTCGATCAATTCAATGTGCGTGTTCTGTGGCATGGAAATCAGCGATAACTGGCGGCTTGCAGCTCGAACATCTCGGCATAGCGGCCGCCCAGGCGCGTGAGCTTTTCGTGGGTCCCCTCTTCTACAATTCTCCCGCTCTCCAGTACTACGATGCGATCGGCCATGCGCACGGTCGAAAACCGGTGCGAGATGAACAACGCCATCTTTCCCGTGGTTAACTCGGAGAAGCGCTGGAAGACCTGGTACTCGCTTCGCGCATCGAGAGCGGCCGTCGGTTCGTCGAGGATCAGCAACTGGGAATTCCGCAGGTACGCCCGCGCCAGGGCCAGCCTCTGCCATTCGCCGCCCGAAAGATCGGTTCCCCCCTCAAACCGCCGGCCGAGCATCTGTTCATAGCCGGCGGGAAGCCGGGCGATGACCTCGTCGGCCAGGCTCTTTTCAGCGGAATCTTTCAGAGCGGGAAGATCCTCCACTTCGTCGATCTTGCCGACCGCGATGTTCTCCCGCGCGGTCATCTCGTAGCGCATGAAATCCTGGAAGATGACGCCGATTTCGCGATACAGGTCTTCGAGGTCGTATTCGCGAAGATCGACGCCATCGAGCAGAATCTGGCCTTCGGTCGGATCGTAGAGCCGCGTAATGAGCTTCACGATCGTGGTCTTGCCCTGGCCGTTTTCGCCGATGAGGGCGACGCGCTCGGCCGGGTGCAGGTGAAAGTTCAGGTGGTCGATCACCAGGCGGTCGTTCCCGGGATAGTGAAACGAGACGTCCAGAAACTCGAATCCCCGGCGAATGGGGCGGGGAGCGGGCAGCGCGCCGGGCTTCGAGCGGATGGTCGGCTGCATCTCGAAAAAGGCCAGCAGGTCGGTCAGGAACAAGGCCTGATCGGCGATTCCCGAAAGCGTCGAGAAGACCTGCTGAATATTATTGCTGGCCTGCATGATGGCCGTAATCAGGAAGTAAAAGGTCCCGATGGTCAATCTTCCCGCGACGGTCCGCCAGATTACATAGGCATACGCGCCGTAATAGCCGCCGGTCGAGATCAGAGACAGGACGGAGCCGATCGCGAGCCGCTTCTTCGCCAGTTCGACGTCCTGGCGATAAATAATGTCGGAGAGGCGGGCAAAACGATCGGTGAAAAATCCGGCCAGGTTGAAAAGTTTCAGCTCCTTCGCCGCCTCCTTGGTCGCGCCCGCTTGCCGCAGGTAATCCAGCTGGCGCTTGATCGGGGTCTGGCGGAAGTTCTTGGCGTAACCGAGAAAGGCAAAGTGGGTTTCACCCAGAAACGCCGGAACTACGGCGGCAATGAGCAGCAACATCAGCCACGGCGAATAAAACATGACGGCGGCGGAAAAAACGAGCGCCGTGATGGTCTGCAGCTGCAGCCTGCCGATCGACTGGATCATCACCAGACGGTCGGTTGCCTGTACCCGCGCACGCTCCAGACGATCGTAAAAGACGGGATCTTCATAGGCGATCACGTCGAGCTCGGAAGCATGCTTCATCACTTGAATGCTTACGTGGCGCGTGTACTTGTTGGCCAGAAGCGAGTCCGAGTAGTCAATCGCCCGGGTGATTGTGCTGCTGAGGACCGCCAGGCCGAACTCGATGAGGACCAGCCACCAGAGTTTGTCGGGAACCGGGGTATGGCCCTTCATGGCGCGGTCGACGATGTCGAAGATGAGTTTGGCGACGTAGGTGAGCGCGAGCGGCAGCAGCGCGGCGATGACCCGCGCGCCGATGCCGAAGGAGACCACACCCGGCCCCGACTGCCAAACGATTTTCAGGACGGGGGGCACGTTGCGCAGGGCCGAGAGGCGCTCCTGCCAACTGCTCCAGAAGGTTTCTTTCTCAGACATTATTGGCCGAGTCCTGGCCCGCTTCAAGCGCCTTGCGTCGCGTATCCAGCAGAGATGCCGAACGCTCTAGCCGAGTTTTATGGCCTCCGAGTCGCCAAAGGTCTCCGAAGCGACCGCCTCTGCCTGCTTAGGCTCTCTACGCCTCCATTATAGATTCCGCTTCGTCTTCTCCACTTCGATTTCCTCTGGCGCATTCGTCTTGTTACCGGAGAGTCGGCCGCGTTTCCCCGGTTGGATTCCCGGTTTCCTGCAAACCAGCCTGCATTGCCGAACGAACAATTTGCGGGCAAATGGGCCCGCAGGCATGAATTTTTTTCCGCATTCGTGAAGAAATTTCGTTTTCCTTACGCCGCTTGCGAGTAACTTTCAGTAACTCCGGCCTTCCAGTGCTCCGCATCCAGTTCCTCCCCGCCGGGCGCCAATTCCTTCGCGCCCTGCGCATGGCGAGTTCTCGGACCAACTCGGGCGGGGTTTACCCTGGTACTCGAAAGGACACACCCGGGCCTCGAGCGCCGGATCCGCGCCTGGGGCGGCTGCGATTTTGGGGCCGATCGATGGCGGTATCGTTCCAGCGACATCGGCCGGCCCTGCTTCCGCCCTTCGTTTCTGTCTTCGGTTTTTCGTGGAATCCGCGGCGGCCCTTCCGGACAGGCGCCCGCTACAACGGGAAAGAGCCTCGCGAAAGAATGGGCGCCCTCAAAATCGATTCAGCTCCTAGCGGTCCGCCGGGGTGCGATCGCCGGGCTCGTGCTTTTCGGCCTTTCCAAGGGCAAGAACCATCGCCATGTCTCTTGGGTAAACCACGTCGCGTCCGCGGGCCAGGAAATGGGAATAGACCGAGCGGGCCGCTCCATACGCGCCGAGACCGGCGGTGACCGGCTGAGAGTGGGCGAACACTCCCAGCAGAGTGCCTGCCAGCCGGAAACCGGAGGCGCCATTCAATGCCCCCCCGCCCGCGCCGCCCGATGCTCCGCCGTGAATTCCACCATGGTCCTCATCGGGCGTCGAGGAGGTTGCGGCAAGCATGACCGCAACCCCGGTGGTCAGGTATCTGCTCTTGGACGCCCGGACCTGCGCGCCACCCTCGGAGTCGAGCGAGAGGTTCTCGCCTTGTGCGACCTCGAGTCCTTCGAGGGTCGCCTCAATCTGCCGCTCGAGCCCGTTCGGAGGCGCCACTTGATGGAAGGTGATGCGCAGCTCGCCGTTGCGTGCGAACCGGCCTGCCCGCCTTACCTCGAGCACGCTGCCCCTGAGAACGCTCCCGGCGGGCACATAAAGCTCGCCGGCGACGACGAGCGGCTGGCTGACGACCGCCTCAACCGGGTCGCCCCGCTGGCTGGTTGCCGAGTCCAAAGCCGTTCGCAGCCACGCGTGCACCATGCCGCCCGAGGGCGGCAGGGTTCCGATGTTTGAAACTGTTTCCGGTCTGAGCTCCTCCGAGCCGAAGGGAAGCGTCTGTTCGAGGTCCGCATTGAAGCTGGTCCCGGCGCTGAGGTATTGCCGGCGATAGGGAGATTCGGCCAGCGCGAACCGTTCCAGGCGGTGAAGCCTGCCGGGCTCGAAAATCTGCTCTTTGACCGCTGCGATCTCCCGCTTCAGCTCCTGGCGCGCCTGGTTCAGTTTTCCCCTGGCGGCCTGTTTCCCCTGGGAAATCTTGCCCGGTTTGGCCGCCTTCGCGGGAACAAACTGCAAAACTCCCGAGCCCGGCGAAACGACCGTATGAATCTCGAGCCTTCGGCCATCGGGGAGACGCAGGTGGTCAAATTCAACTCTCACCTTTCGTTCCGGCGAGAAATCTGCGTTCATGGCCGACAGCGTCCGCATTTTCCATCTGACAGGGTCGATGGCCGCGATTCTGCCGGTTACTTCCGTGCCCGCGGGCAGCAGGAGCCTGTCGAAGGCGTAAATTGGCTCGCTGGTCTTTCCCCGTACGGGCTGCCCCACCCGGCGAATTCGCACCTCCTGGTCGATCGTCACTTTGAGTGGAGTGCCGGGCGGAATGTTGAGCGAAACCGAAGGAGCCGGCGCGGGCGCGCGGGCAGCCGGCGGCGGAGCTTCTCCGGGTTTTTCCGGACGCTGCTTGAGGACCTGGGCGTTTACGCCGCAGCGTGCAAGAACCAGGGCGAGGAGGAAATAACGAAAAACCATGTTGGTTGGGTGCGCCCCGTGGTTTCGTCGGAACGTGTACCCGGATTTCGGGGTTTGCCGGGCCCGGACAGTCCAGATAGAAGAGTGGATGTGAACCGGAGGGCGGAAGGTTGTACCCGGCCCCAACCCCCGGAAATTCCGAACGCAACAGAAAAACTCGACGGCAAGCGGGTCGTTGAATCCGGGTGATCGATCGAGACACGTTTTTTCTTTGACCGAATCGCGGGCCGCGATTTCCCGGGGCCTGGCGTGTTTGTTCCGGTTGTTCCCGGGTGTTTAGCGTTTTCCTTCCTTTGGACTTAAAATGCAGCGTACTCGTAACACATAGAAACCGCCCGCTAGCAAGTCGCACGTTTATGGTGTTTGAACTCAACCTTTGTCAGGCGTATTGCAAACCGCCCTGGTTCGAAGCTCGGTCCCGCAAATTCCGCGATCCGCACGGCGCGCGCGAGAATGCCCGGAGGTTCGCCCGAAATCCCGGCCTGCGCTCGCTTTGCCGCCGCCCAGGATCGCGAGACGTCTGCCGGTTGCGACCGCGTGATTCCGAATTCAGGCTCGATGCCGGCATGAATCGAAGTGCGCTGGAGGTTGTCCGCGCGATGCGCCTCGCGCAATTCGGCGGGCGATCGAACTCGCAGGTCTCGGTGCGGAGATTTCCATGAATGCTGCAGTCATCCAGGAGGAACGATGGCGGGGCTGGGTCATTGACCATCAGTTTGCCCTGCTCGACTGGCTGGGCGGCTCAACGGATACGGCGGTGTTCCGCACTGAGCTCGCCGGTTCGTCCCCTCAACCGGCGGCCATAAAACTGATTCGTGCGGACGGAGCGGCAATCTCGCAGCAACTCTCCCGCTGGAAAGAACTGGCAGCGCTCTCCCATCCCCACCTCCTGCGAATCATCGATTCCGGCCATTGCCAGATCCTCGGAGCGCGGTGGCTGTACATTGTCACCGAGTACGGGGACGAGAACCTCGAACCGGTGTTGCAGGTTCGCGCGCTCTCGCTCGACGAAGCAAAAGAGCTGGTTCCTCCGGTTCTGGAGACGTTGAAATTTCTCCACAGCCGCGGGCTCGTTCACGGCCGGATCAAGCCGTCCAACATCTTCGCCGTGAAGAACCAGCTGAGGCTTTCAAGCGACGGCATACAGTCCCGAGGCGAGAGCAGGCGATCTCGAGCCTCCGGCGCCTACGATGCCCCCGAAGCTGAGTCGGGGGTGCTCTCGCCGGCGGGCGACATCTGGTCGCTGGGCATGATGCTGGTGGCCGCCTTCAACCAGCGGCCGGTCGCCTGGGCACGGTCGAGCCAGACGGGCCCGAAGGTTCCGAAAAGCGTTCCCTCTCCCTACTCGCGGATTGCTTCCGAGTGCCTCCGCCTCCCTCAAGAGGAGCGATGTTCGCTCGATCGTATCGGCGAGCTGGTGCGTGCGCCGTCGCCGGCGGCGGAGCCTGAAAGGCCGCCCGCGCCGCCCAGGCGAAGATCGTTCCTTCCGCTCGGCTCAGCCCTGGTCGTGCTTCTGCTGGTGATCTCGATTGCAGTCATCGGGTGGCGCGCCCGGCGAAATCCTGTGCCGGCCCGCCGCGAGCCGGCTCCGCCCGCATTGGCCGCCCCGCCCGGGAACCAGAACCCGCCGGCGCAGCCCGCGGCTGCCGAACGCCAGAACCCGCCGGCTCTGCCCCCGGCTGCCGAGAGCCAGGACCCGCCGGCGCAGCCTGCCGCGGCCAGCCTGGCTTCGACGAGGAGCGCGCCCGCCGACCCGGACCGCATTGTCCAGCGCGTAGTTCCGGATGTTCCGCTCAGCGCGCGCGAGACCATTCAGCCCGTCGAGGGCAAAGTCAGAGTCAAGGTTCGGGTGTCGGTTGACGAAACCGGACAGGTCGCTTCGGCCAGCCTGGTCTCTGAAGGTCCCAGCCCGTATTTCCGACGTCTGGCGCTTGCAGCTTCGAGGAAATGGCGGTTCGCACCGGTTACAATCGGGGGTAACCCGGCAACTTCGGAGTGGCTTCTCGAATACAGATTTGGACGCCAGGGAACCGAAGTCAATCCCGTCGAATTACACTGATAGAGCCGGGCCCCGAAGACCTGATCGGGGAAGACCTGATCGGGAACGAGGCAACCGAGGACGGCTCCATGAAGGCGAACCGCAGAATTCTCAAGGCATGTTTCACCGGTCTGTTTCTGGCTTTCGTTCTGGTCGTCGCCCGGGCCGGCGTGAGGTCGGCCGGAATCGAGCGTTTCCATGCCGGGGGTGAAATGGAAGACGCGATCACACGCAAGGAGATTTCCACCTTTACCGTCATCGGTATCGAGGCGCGCACGGACAATCGCCGGGAGGCCCGCGGGGACGGCGTGATTCCCGGACAGTGGCAGAAATTCTTCAGCGAAGACATCCCGGGGAAGATCCCCAGCAAGACCCGCCCGGCTTTTTACGCTATTTATGCCCGTTATTCGAGCGACTACCACGGCGAATACACCTACGTCGTGGGGGCGCCGGTGAAGGACGGAACCATTCCTCCCGAAGGCATGGTGGCGATCCGGGTGGCGGCGGGCCACTACGCGGTATTCACAACCGAGAAGGGGCCGTTGGCCAAGGTCGTGCCCGCCGCCTGGCAGAAAATCTACAAGCTCGAGGATCAACGGAAGCTCCGGCGCACCTACCAGACCGACTTCGAAGTCTACGACGAGCGGGCCCGGGACCCGCAAAACGCGCAAGTCGATATCTTCGTAGGGGTCCGATAGCCAAGCCAGACGGGCATTTTTCCGGGCGTACCCGCCCGCCGGCCGACGGCTGGCCCTGCTCTATAATCTCTTCGATATGGCCACCTCGGCGGAGAGTTCGGTCCACTCGCGGGCCAGATATGAGCCGGTGATCGGGCTCGAAGTCCACGTCCAGCTGTTAACCGAAAGCAAAATCTTCTGTTCCTGCTCGACGCGTTTTGGCGATCCTCCGAACACCAACGTGTGTCCGGTTTGCCTGGGGCTTCCCGGGGCCCTGCCGGTTCTGAATCGCAGGGCGGTGGAATTTGCGGCGCTGGCCGCCATGGCCATCCAATGCGAGATCCGCGAGACCTCCGTCTTCGCCCGCAAAAACTACTTTTATCCGGATTTGCCCAAAGGGTATCAGATTTCCCAGTTTGACAAGCCGCTTGCCGAGCAGGGATGGATTGAGATTCGAACTCCCGCCTCCGGAACCAAGAGAATCGGGATTACGCGTTTGCACCTCGAAGAAGACGCGGGCAAGAGTCTGCACGAGGGGGGCGACGCAACTGCCGTCGACCTGAACCGCAGCGGTGTTCCCCTCATCGAGATCGTAAGCGAACCCGACATGGCCTCGCCCGAAGAGGCCTACGAGTATCTGACGCGCTTGAAAGAGATCATTCTTTACACCGGCGTCAGCGACGTAAACATGGAAGAAGGCTCCCTGCGTTGCGATGCCAATGTAAGCGTCCGGCTGCGCGGCGAAAAGAAGTTCGGCACCAAGACGGAAGTAAAGAACGTGAATTCGTTCCGTTTTATCCGCGAGGCGCTCGAATACGAAATTGAACGCCAGATCGATGTGCTCGAGTCCGGCGGGAAGGTGGTCCAGGAGACCAGGCTCTATAACTCGGCGGCAGGCAAGACCTATGGCATGCGCTCGAAGGAGCAGGCGCACGACTATCGGTATTTTCCCGAGCCGGACCTTCTTCCCCTCGTCCTCGACCAGGCCTGGCAGTCGAGAATTCGAGCCAAGCTGCCCGAACTTCCCGAGGCGCGCCGCGCGCGCATGATTCGCGAGTACGGGATCACCGCTCAGGACGCGCATACGCTCACCCTGACCCGAACCCTGGCCGATCAGTTCGAAGCCGCCGCCCGGGCGGCGAAGAACCCCAAACGGGTCGCCAATCTGGTGCAGAGCGAGCTGATCGGGCGGTTGAAATCGAAGGGGCTTGAAATCGCCCGCTCGCCCGTCTCCATGCAAGGCCTGGCGGAAGCTGCCGACCTCGTCGAAAGCGGCACGATCTCCGGGAAGATGTTGAAAGATCTCTTCGATCTGTCGTTTGAGCGCGGCAGGGATTTTCCCCAGGTTTACGACGACGAAGGGCGGCCGGCGCAGTCGCGGGACACGGGTTCGATTGAATCGCTTCTGGACCGGGTAATCGAGGAGAACCCCAGGCAGGTTGAGCAGTACCGGGCCGGCAAGAAGACGGTGTCGCAGTTTTTTGTCGGCCAGGTCATGAGGCTCTCAAAGGGCCAGGCCAACCCGCAGCTGGTGAATGAACTGGTGGCGAAGAAACTGGGTTAGCGCCCGGTTTGCGGGGGGACCGGGAATGGCGCGCGCGCCGCTTGCGCCGGATTTCTTCTTTTCACGAGCGCCTTTTGTAGTACACCGCAAACTCAAATCCCGCATTCGGGGGGAACAGTTCATGGACCTTGCGCAGGCGTTCGGCGAGTGAGGCCGGGGCGAGCAGAGGATAGTCCCGCTCCCGCAGGTCGTGATAATCCACGTCGAGGAACAAGGAAAGAAGATAAATGGAAATGGCGTCGGAAAAGGCCGCCTCCAGATATTCATTCTTGTGCTTTTCGGCGTCGGGGTTGTGGCCGGTCGCCAGTTTGCGCGACTCCCAGGCGTCGAGCGAAGTCTCGCCCCGGATGCCTGCCTCGGCCTGCTTCCACACCAGATCGCTGAATTCGCGCGAGACCCCGGCGCGGTCCACGAATGCGTGCCCCACGTTGATATAGAACTCGAAGGCGATCGAGAACTTGTCGTCCATCAGCCGGGTGGAAATGAACACGCACTGCGAGTTGCCCAGTTCCAGGTTGCGGTGACACACCGCATTGTCGCTGAGCGCGACATCGTAGCGGTCGGCAATCACGGTCTGGTCGCCCTGGTTCACCGTCAGGGGAACGAAGTAGTAAGCCTTGCGCTCGAGCGTGCCGGATATCGCCTTCGGAACCACCGACACCATGCGCTCGAGATCGGCGCTCGGGACATTCATCTCCCCCGACACGGCGTAACAGATGCCGTTCGCGGCCTGTGAAACCGGAGTTTCCTTTACCACTTCGGCGGGCGGGCGCGTTACTGCCTGGGCGGCTTGAGACATCGAATTATTTTAACGCACCGTAAACCGGCAGGCCGGGAAAGCAACCAGGGTAGCCGGACGGGCATCGGCCGGTGCGCTAAACTGAGATCAACCGCATGTCCTCCCCCGACAGACCGCATGACGACAGGCCCGGTGACGGCAGGGCGCGGGCGCCGCGCTGGTACTTGATTCCGGTTCGCGTCGCCGTGGTGAGCGCGATCGTCACGCTGCTTTGTTTTGCCGTCAGCCTGCTGCTCGGAATCTGCGCGCTGCTTGCAGCCGCCAGGTTGCGGGGTGTCGCGCCGGATTTGAGAGTTGCCTACCGGTATATCGCCCTGCCCGCGGCGTCGGTGGTCTTTGGGATTGTCGTGGTCTCCGCGGCGTTCATGGAGTTTCGTCATTACCGGCGGACTCAAACTCTCAGCCGCATCGAGCGCGAGATGGGAGACGTCCCGCTAGAGTGAGGCCGCGGATCGCCATTCCTCATCCCCATGGCGGGGATCCCGCCTACGCCCAGCGGGCTCTTCCACAATACGAACGCGCGCTCCGGCTGTCCGGCGCCGAGCCGTTCCCGATTCCCCTCGACCGCCCGCCCGCCGACGTGATGAAGCTCATTGAGCGCTCGGCCGGAGTGCTGCTTCCGGGCAGCAAGGCCGATGTCGATCCCCGGAAGTTCGGCCGGGCGCCTCACCCCAAGACCAAGCCGTCCGATCCCCGGCGGGACACGGTCGATGAGCTTCTGCTGCAGGACGCTTACAATATGCGCAAGCCGATCCTGGGCATCTGCTACGGCCTGCAAATTCTGAACGTATATCGCTCGGGCACGCTCCTGCAGCACATTGAGTCCTCGATCAATCACGACCGGGGGCGCAGGGTGGCGGTGGCGCACCGGGTGGAGATTGAGCCGGGCTCGAAGCTCGCCAGGATTCTCCGTCCCCCGCCCGTCGCAGGCAGGCTCGAACTCGACGGAAGCCGCGGACCGGGCGCCTGCGAGGACCGGGTGTTCGGCCGTGAGGACAAACTCCTGATTCCTGCCAATTCGAGTCATCACCAGTCGGCCGATGTCGTCGGAGATGGTTTGAAGGTGGCCGCCCGCTCTCCCGAAGACGGAATCATTGAGGCCCTGGAAGGCACCTCGCCCCACCATTTTGTCCTCGGGGTGCAATGGCATCCGGAATGGTCCTTCGACAACGAGGAAGGCTCGCGCCGGATTTTCCTTGCCCTGGTGGAGGCGGCGGGCCAATCTCACCGCGAACTCGCCGGCGAATTTGAAACGACGGTGTAACCGCCGCGAAGCGGGACGTTTCCTCTCTCAAATCTTGAGCACCACTTTGCCCAGGTTTTTTCCTTCGAGCAGCCATTGATAGGCCTCTCCCGCCCGCTCGAGCGGCGCCACATGCCCGATGACCGGGCGCAGATCGCCCTGGGCCGCCCATCGGGAAAGCTGTTGCCATGCCCGTTCGATGAGCGCAGGTTTCTCCCTGAGGGCGGTGAGCCAGAGCCCGTGCACGCTGGCCCCCTTCGCGTAGAGCACGCGCGGGTCGAGGTCGGCCCGCCGGCCGGTGACCGCGCCATAGGTGATGACGCGGCCGAAGTCCCGCAGACAGCGGACGCTTTTGAGGACATGCTCGCCGCCAAGCATCTCAAACACGGCGTCCACGCCTTCGCCGCCGGTCAACCGCCGGATGGCTTCTTCGTAGTCCTCGCGCTTGTAATTAATCGCGTGTTCGAGTCCGAGCTCCTGCACGCGCGCAAGCTTCTCGTCCGAGGAGGAAGTGCCGTAGATCTCGACGCCCAGGAGTTTGCCGATCTCTACCGCGGCGGTGCCGACTCCTCCGGCGACCGCATGGATCAGCACCCGCGCTCTCTCGGGTCTCGCAGGGCTTCCGCCGCGCGGTCCGGGTCCGGCTGCACCCGGGATGGGCTCACCGACCAGACCCGCCTTCCAATAAGCAAAATATGCGGTGAAGAAGTTCACGGGGAACGCCGCGCCCTCGGCCGCGCTCCAACCCCGCGGCAGCGGCCAGAGCAGGGTGCTTCGCGCCGAAACCACCTCGGCAAAGGCCCCCCACTGCGTATACCCCATCACGTGTTCGCCATTCGCCACTCGGGTGCCGGAAAACTCCCGGCCGGCGACGAGCGGAGGCTCGGGCATTCCCGGATATCCGCCCCTTGCGGCCAGGATATCGGCAAAATTCACACCGCCCGACTCGACACGGACCAGTTCCTCGCCGGGTGCCGGCCGCGGTTTCTCCACCTCGCGAACCTCCAGGACATCCGGTCCACCCGCGCGGGTTATGATCAGGGCCCTCATAGCTCGAGTTAAAACCAGCAGATTCAAGGACGTCAACCGGCAAGCGTTGCTTTGCACTTCAGGTATATACTTCTCGCGGCAGAGTTTTTCGCCGCAAATGCGGCCGGGGACCCCATTCATATTCCTATAGCGGGCCCCGAACAAAGTGCCGGTAAACCGCGAGGCAAGCCACGGTGGAGCGGCCCTCGAGCGGCTCATCAGGTGGTCCTGGCGGGAAGGAAGTGTTGTGGACCTCATTCTTGTACGTCTTATCTTCATTGCATTTGTTTGTTTTACCTGCTACCTGATCCATCCCTTCGGTCTCAGTCCGGGACTGGACGGCGGCGTGGGCGCACTGCTTGGCTTCGCCATCGTGGTCTTCGAGTGGAGACTGCTGCGCGTCAGCCTGAAGCGCCTGATTGGCGCGGCCATCGGCAGTATTCTGGGGATCCTGGGCGCCTACCTGTTCGCCCTGGTGATCCGCAACAGCCTCGGTGACGGGTCTCTGCGCAGCTTTCTGCAGATCATGGTGATGCTGCTGATGGCCTACGTGGGCCTCGTCGTGGGCGCGAGCAAGGGGGACCTGCTGAACCTGGCCGCTCTGGGCGGCGTGTTCGGCGGCGAAAAGCAGCTCAAAAAGAGCTACAAGATCCTCGACACCAGCGTCATCATCGACGGCCGCATCGCCGACATCGCAGAAACCGGATTTCTCGATGGCATCGCGGTGACGCCGCAATTTGTCCTGCGCGAGCTGCAGCTGGTGGCGGATTCGGGCGATTCGCTCAAGCGGAACCGCGGGCGGAGAGGTTTAGACATCCTGCAACGGCTGCAAAAAGTCGCTTCCCTCGAGATTCAGATCGTCGAAGACGACTTCCCCAGCATTCGCGAGGTCGATTTGAAACTGATCGAACTCGCCAAGCTCTACGAAGGCAAGATCATCACCAATGATTTCAACCTCAACAAGATAGCCCAGCTGCAGGGCGTCGAGGTCCTGAATATCAACGAACTGGCGAACGCGCTCAAACCCATCGTGCTTCCCGGCGAGACCATGCGCGTCTTCATCCTGAAAGAAGGCAAGGAATACAACCAGGGGGTGGCCTATCTGGATGACGGCACCATGGTGGTGGTCGATAATGCGCGCAAGATGATCGGCAAGACCATCGAAGTGTCGGTGACCTCGGTTTTGCAGACCACGGCCGGCAAGATGATCTTCGGCCGGTGGGATGAGCGTTCCGGCACGCGCCAGGAGAGCCGGAATGCGATTGCCGCCGCCACCTCCATTACGGAATCCAAGAAACCGATTGCGGTCGCCGACTCGCTCGGCGAATAGCTCTCAGAACGGAGGGCCGGCCGAATCCACCCAGACGGTGTCGCCTCGAAGCCTGCCCCTCACGTTGGCGCGCGTGCCGAGGAACTTCTGGAGCGCATCCGTCGATCCCGTCAACTTGTAGCGGCGATCGCCGTTCACGAGAACGTACGTTGCGCCGTCGCGAATGCAGGCGGCAGCGCATTCGGCGGGTGCCAGATTGGGATATCGGCGGTGGCGGGCGCCGCAGTAGGAATCGGTGACGAGTCCGTTGAAAATAGTGGGATTCGGGCCGCTGCGGCCGGGGTTTGGCGGCGCTGGCTGCCCGGCGTGCGAGGGGCGCGCGTCCGAATTTTGATTCCGGACCAGCGCAAACGAGCCGCCGGCCACGACGGCGGCAAACGCCAGAGCGGCCGCAAATACCGCCGCAAAGCAGAAAAGAATCAATGAGATCCAGGGCCGGTTGGTTTTCACTGTCCCCCCCGCACGGTAATCGGCGGCCACGGTTGTAGTTTTGTTGCCGGAGTCGGAACTCCGGTTGTACGAGCCCTTGGAACCGGTTCGGAGTAAACCGTATATACTGTTCGCCCCGTATGAAGATCGTCGCCATCATTCCGGCCGCGGGACTGGGTACCCGAATGGGCGCGGCTCCGGCTGCAAAGGACCAGAAACCGGCGGCCAGGAAGCAGTTTGTCGAGCTTCAGGGGACGCCGGTTCTCATTCATACGCTCAAGAAATTTGCCGGCAACCCGGCCATCCAGGAAATTTTTGTCGTTCTCCGCAAAACGGAAATTCCTGCTTTTCAAGAGCGGCTGGAGCGGGAAGTTCCCGAGATTCTGAAAAAGACCGTGTTCGTCGAGGGGGGAGAAAACCGCCAGCGATCGGTCTCGAATGCGATCAACGCCATCGAAGCCTCGGCCGATGACGTTGTCCTAGTGCACGACGCCGTGCGCCCTCTGGTTACCGGGGAGATTATCCGCGACGTGATCGCAGCCGCCGAAAAGTACGGCGCCGCCATCACCGGCGTGCCCGCCGTCGACACCGTCAAACAGGTGGAACGTACGGCCGAAGGCGCGCTGATCAAAGCTACGATTCCCCGCGAAAAAATTGTCATGGCCCAGACTCCGCAGGGATTTCGCTACGGCGTCTTGAAGAAGGCCTTCGACGAGGCCGCCGCCGACGGGTTTGTCGGAACCGACGAGGCTTCGCTCGTCGAACGTTCGGGCCACCCGGTAGCCGTCGTGATGGGTTCGCTCAGAAACATGAAAATTACGACGCCGGCCGATCTGGAGCTGGCAGAATTCTTTCTCAAGCATTAAGCGTTTGAGCGTGGATGGATTCGCCCGCCGGGGAATTCGGTGTCGAGCGGAGTCAAGCGAGGACGAGAGGGATGAAGGCAAGCAGCAAGGGTTGCGAGGCTTTCCGGTGAGAATCGGCTACGGATGGGACTCCCACGAATTCTCGAGCGGAGTTCCGCTCAAGCTTGGCGGCACCCAGATTCCCCACGCCAAAGGCCTCAAAGGGCACTCCGACGGGGACGTATTGTTGCATGCCATCACCGACGCTCTGCTCGGAGCCATCGCGGCGCCGGACATCGGCACTCTTTTTTCCCCCTCCGATGCGCGTTGGAAGGGCCAGGATTCAGTAGTATTTCTGGCTGAAGCCCTGCGGCGGGTCGAACAGGCGGGCTACAAAATCCAAAACATGGATTCGACCCTGATTCTCCGAGAACCCAAGATCGGCCCCCACGCGGACCGCATCCGCCGCCGGCTCTCGGAACTGATGGGAGTTCGGCCGGAATCGATCGGAATCAAAGCCAAGACACCGGAAGGCCTTGGGACCGACGAAGCCGCGATCGCTCATGCCGTGGTGCTCCTTGAGCGGGCGCGGCGCGGCCGGGCCGCGAAGCCCGCGGCCTCGGTTGCAGACAGCCCTCCTCGCGCGCGCTAACCAGAACCTTCTTGCAGCGTCCAAGCATCAAGTCTATTGGAACCTCAACCCGCTTCCTTGCGTATTGAGGTTTTGACGGAGAGTCCGTCGAGAGGAAACAAAAAGTCAGGGCCAGGAGACTGCCTCGCACGGTTTGGCGGCCAGCGGAAAGCAGTCTCCCAGAGCAGGCGAGGACGCTTTCGCGTACCCGTTTGCTTTCCCGAGGCATTGTAGGCCATTCGGGACAAAATTCAAGCCCTCATGCATAAAAGCGCGAACCGCCTCAGCCGATTCCGGCGTTCCGGAAGAAACAGGAGGATTTGTGAACGCGAAGTCAGGTCTCACTCCGAAAGGCACATTGCTCGTGGCAGTGGCTCTCATTGCCGTAAACGCTTATGCCGCCAACAACAAAGGCTCGCTCGAACTGCGGCACCCTGCAAACGTGGCGGGGAAGCAATTGGCGACCGGAGACTATACGGTTCGCTGGGAAGGGACAGGAGACCAGGTCGAGTTGAAAATCTATCACGGAAAAGACGTGGTCATCTCCACTCCCGCAAAGGTGGTCCAGCTCGACCATCCATCGGCGAATGACAGCGCGGTGGTGAACAGCAACCCCGACGGCAGCTTGTCTGTCTCGCAGATTCGCTTCGGCGGCAAGCACTATGCGATCGAGATACCCGCTGCCGGAGGCGAGGGCTCGTCGGGCGCCGCTTCGTCGCGATAACCACCAACCCGGGTGCACGTGTTCCGGCCTTCGAAAGGCGGGGCGGCTTCTGCTGCTAAAATAGCAAAGCAATGGCCCTGCCTTTCGTCCGCGATTGGTTTGCGGACGTCGAAAAGCTTCCAGCTTTTTCGCGTGTCGTCTCCCACCTCCGGGCGAACACGGGCCGGCTTCGTGTCTCCGGACTCACGCCGGCGGCGAAGACTCTCATGCTCGCTCTGTGGCAGAAAGTCCTTCCCCGTCCTCTTCTCTATATCGTTCGCAACAACGAAGCCTGCGACGAGCTTCTTCCCGTGGTGCGGGCATTTCTGGAGCTCGCAGGCGGAGCCCCGCCGGATGCGGTGGTCTCTCTACCCGCGCCGGACGTGCTGCCCTTCGAGAACCTGTCGCCGCACCCGGAAATTCAGGAGCAGCGCGCCATTTCCTTGTGGAGGATCGCAACCGGCGCGGCCTCGGTGGTGGTGGCTCCCGTGGCCGCGACCACTCTGCGGCTCCAGTCGGCGGACTATTATGTCGATCTCGCCCGCACTCTCCGCCGCGGCGAGAGCTTCGATACCGGCCCTCTGCTTGAACATCTGAACGGCGTCGGCTACACCTCGACCGACGTCGTCGAAATGCCGGGGGAGTACGCCTTGCGCGGCGGGATCCTCGACGTCTATTCGCCGGAGGCGGACCGGCCGGTGCGCATCGAATTTTTCGGCGACGAGGTGGAATCCATTCGCAAGTTCGACCCTTCCACCCAGCGGTCGTCGTCTCCGGCGGATGAAGTGGTTCTGCTGCCGTTTTCAGAAACCCCGGTGCGCGAGGATGTTCTCTCCGCGATTCACGCGCGGCTGCTCGGCAAACGCCTGAGCGGGCGGGAATCCGTGGTCGAAGAGGCGGTGCGCGCGACCGGGGCCACGGTCTTTCCCGGATGGGAATTTTATGCGCCGGTTCGAGGCTCGTCGGGAACGGTCTTCGATCTCCTGCCGGGCGCCGCCGTCATCGCCGATGAGCCGGAGCTGGCAGGAACCGAACTCGACCAGTTCTGGGAGCGGGTCGAAGACGCGCACGCCCGCAGCGGAATCGGCAATCTGGTGCGGCCTTCCGAGCTCTATATTTCCCCCAAAGACTGGCGGCGCGAGGTCGACGGGCTCCCGGGACTCGAGGTCGAACACCTGGGCGTCGTGCGGCCGGGCCTCGAAAGCGTCGAGTTCCACTCTCAGCCGAGCCCGCGCTTTCACGGCTCCATTCCCGTCCTGGTCGAGGACGTCAAGCGAAACCTGGCGGCGAACCGCCGGGTGCTGGTTGCCGCGCCGAACACGGGCGAACTGGAGCGGCTGGCGGATTTCTTCACCGAATACGGGGTCTCGTTTCGCCTGGGCAGCCGGACCCGCGGAGGCGAGAGCTATGCGGACGAGACTGCGTACTTCAGCGGGGAAGTGCTGACCGCGACGCTGGTCAAAGCCTACATTCCCGATGGAGTGATTCTGCCCGACGCCGGACTGGCGATCTTCGGCACCCGCGATCTGTTCGATGAGTCGGAGTCGGTCGTCTCGCGCCCGCAGCGGCAAAAGTCGAAGACCTCCGCCTTCCTCTCCGATTTCCGCGATCTCGAAGTCGGCGACTACGTGGTGCATGTCGAACACGGCATCGGCCAGTATCAGGGCCTCAAAGAGATCAACCAGGGCGAGGGCAATGCCGAGTTCATGGTGCTCGAGTACGCCGAAGGCGCCAAACTCTATGTTCCGCTTACGCGGCTCGATCTGGTGCAGAAGTACCGCTCGCAGGAAGGCGGGCGGCCGGCGCTGAATCACCTGGGGACGGCCGCCTGGGTGAAGACCAAGGCCCGGGTGCGCAAGGCGATGCAGGACATGACCGACGAGCTCGTCGAGCTCTACGCCCAGCGCAAGACCGCCAGGGGCCACAGCTTCCCTTCGGACAACGAATGGATGCGCGAGTTCGAGGATGCCTTCGAGTACAGCGAAACCGAGGACCAGGACCTGGCCATCCGGGACGTGAAGCGCGACATGGAGTCCGAGCAGCCGATGGACCGCCTGCTCTGCGGCGATGTGGGCTACGGCAAGACCGAGGTCGCCATGCGCGCGGCCTTTAAGGCCATCAGCGACAACAAGCAGGTGGCGGTGCTGGCGCCGACGACGGTGCTTGCTTTCCAGCATTTTGAGACCTTCAAGCAGCGCTTCGCGGCGTTTCCGGTGACGCTTGAAATGGTCAGCCGCTTCCGCTCGCCGAAGCAGCAGAAAGAGATCCTCGAGCGCGTCGAGGCCGCGAAAGTGGATGTTCTGATCGGCACCCACCGCCTGCTCTCGAAAGACGTCAAGTTTGCCGACCTGGGATTGCTGATCGTCGACGAAGAGCAGCGTTTCGGCGTGCGCCACAAGGAGCGGCTCAAGCGGATGCGCAAAGAAGTAGACGTGCTGACGCTCTCCGCCACGCCGATTCCGCGCACGCTGCACATGTCGCTGGCCGGCTTGCGCGACATGAGTGTGATCGAAACCCCGCCCAAAGACCGCATCGCCATTCAAACGGTGGTCGCCAACTGGGATGAAAAGCTGATTCGCTCCGCCATCGAGCAGGAGCTGGTTCGGGGCGGACAGGCGTATTTCGTGCACAACCGCGTGGATACCATCTGGGAAATCGCCGCCAAGCTGCAGGAGCTAGTGCCGCGCGCGCGAATCACCGTCGGCCACGGGCAGATGGGCGAAGGGGAGCTCGAAAAGGTGATGCTGAAGTTCATGCGCCACCAGGCCGACATTCTGGTGGCCACTACGATCATTGAGAATGGCCTGGACATCCCGCTGTGCAACACCATCCTGATCAATCGCGCCGACCGCCTGGGGCTGGCCGAGCTCTATCAACTGCGGGGGCGCGTCGGGCGCTCCAACCGCAGGGCCTATGCCTATCTGCTGCTGCCGGCCGAAATCGAACTCACTCCGATCGCCCGCAGACGGTTGGCAGCCCTCAAAGAATTTTCCGACCTGGGCGCGGGCTTCAAGATCGCCCGTCTCGACCTTGAGCTCCGCGGCGCCGGCAACTTGCTGGGCGGCCAGCAGAGCGGGCATATCGAGGCGGTGGGGTTCGACCTCTACACGCAAATGCTCGAGGAGGCGGTCCGCAAGATGAAGGGCGAAGCCGAACCCGAGCCCCGGACGCAGCTCAATCTCGGACTCAATATTCGCATCCCCGCCGATTACATTCCGGAAGAAAACCAGCGGCTGCGCATGTACAAGAAAATCGCCGGCCTCGAAAGCGAGCGCCAGCTGGCGGACGTGGAGGCGGAATTGAGGGACCGCTACGGCGCGCCGCCGGCGCCGGTCGAACAGCTGCTTCGCTATGCCGCTCTCGGGCTCCAGGCTGCGCAGGCCGGGGTTACCGGGATCGAACGCAAGCGCCATCTGGTGAGCGTGCGCTTTCGCCAGGATGCGCCGGTCGATCCCGCCCGTGTGGCAAACTTCGTCGCCTCCCAGCGCGGGGCCCAGTTCCTTCCCGATGGGACGCTGAAATTCCCGGCGCAGGGAGCCGGGGCCCGGGAGCTGCTCGAACAACTGCAGAGCCTGCTCTCCAGCCTGGCCGAGAACACCTCCCCTTCGGTCGCCTAGCGCAACGGCTCTGGCGTGCCCGCAGGGCTCCGCGCGCTTCGGGGAGAGCCTCTACCGTATGGGTTGTGGTACCGTGAATTGGGGCCCAAGAACCTGAAGATGAACAAGAGGATCGCAGTTGCGATCGCGCTTTCGGCCGCGATATGGGTGGGGGACCCGGCGCCCGCCGCCGCCGCCGGCGCCCTGAGCGCTTTCCACTCGCTCGTCGACCAGTACTTCGCTTTTTACTATTCCTTCCATCCGAGCGAAGGCACCTCGGCCGGGTTTCACCAATACGACCCGATGCTCGAAGACTATTCGCGGCCGGAGCGCGAGCGCGAGATCCGCGGGTTGAAGGACTTTCTGGGAAGGTTCGAATCGCTCGACGAATCCCGATTGCCCACTGACGCCTCCGGAGACCGCCAGTGGCTGATCAGTTCCATCCACTCCCTCCTGCTCGAGCTCGAAAACATTCAGATGTGGCGGAAAGACCCGGACCGCTACAGCGGAAACCTGACCAACAGCATTTTTGTGATCATGAAGCGCAACTATCGTCCCCCCGAGGAGCGGCTGCGTTCGGTCATCGAGCGGGAGAAGCAGATTCCGAAGGCCCTCGACTCGGCCCGCCAGAATCTCGAGAATCCCCCGAAAATCTACGTCGAAATTGCCCTCGAACAGCTTCCCGACGAAGCCGACTTCTTCCGCAAGGATGTCCCGGAAGCGTTCTCGGGCGTTCGCGACGA